>Ga0209270_1001776_pt1 | contig 26558 bp, 20 predicted proteins | sample MTBAKSrepl1MetaG_FD_187456 | JGI IMG/M metagenome (GOLD analysis project Ga0209270, IMG submission 187456) | Enrichment culture microbial communities from Arthur Kill intertidal strait, New Jersey, USA, that are MTBE-degrading - MTBE-AKS1... | ecosystem: Environmental > Aquatic > Marine >...
GGGAATTTTCGGACAGGGACGCGAGCGGGTGTGACAAAGGTCGAGTATGGAACGAGTTGAAACGTTGACAACCCCGCGTAAAAAGGCAAAACGGGCCATCGTCATACCGGCGGCGCTGCTGGCTCTGATTTTCGTTATCATACCCGCCACGCTGGCTTCGCTCGGTTCGGGCTATCTGTTTCAGCTGGCGAGCCTGTCACTGATTTTCATTATTCTGGCCACGAGCATGAACCTGATCACCGGCACGACCGGCTTGCTCTGCCTCGGCCACGCGGCGTTCTACGGTGTCGGGGCCTATACGGCGGCTTTGCTGTCGACCAAATTCGGGCTGTCCTTTTTGCTGACCTTGCCGCTCAGCGGTATTGTGGCCGGAATCTGCGGCATGCTGGTGGCTCTGCCGACCATGCGCCTGGTGAGTATCTATTTTGCGGTGGCCACGCTCGGGGTGGGCGAAATCATCTATGTGACCCTGCTCAATTGGGTGTCGCTGACCCGCGGACCCATGGGCGTGTCCGGGATACCTCCCATATCCTTTTTCGGATGGGAGATTACCGGGCAGTTGGGCTCCTACTATGTCGTGGCCGCGGTTATGTGTTTGTCGGTGTTCTATATCTATCGATTGACCCACTCCTATTATGGAAACGCCATGCGTTCGCTGCGCGAGGATGACCAGTGCGCCGCGGCCATGGGCATCGATGTGGCCCCGCTCAAGATCCAGGTATTTTCCATCAGCACTTTTTTCGCCGGGGTGGCGGGCGCGCTTATCGCGCATACATCGGGCTACATAAGCCCCGATTATTTCAAATTCAGCGAGTCCATCCTTATTCTGGCCATGGTGGTTGTCGGGGGGCTGGGCAGTGTGCCCGGGGGGATCATCGGAGCGCTTCTTCTCATCCTGTTGCCCGAAGTCACGCGCGATCTGGGCGATTTTCGCAATGTGGCGGTGGGGATGGTCATGTTTCTCTCCATACTGCTTTTGCCCAAAGGACTGCTGGGCGAGGTTTCCGCGTTGGACATCGCGCGAAAGCAGCTCGGCGCCGCCTGGGACGGCGCGGGCGCCAAGGTGGGGTGGAAGTGATGTCGAACGGCGACGGCTTGTTGAGAGTGGACGCGGTAACCCGCCGGTTCGGCGGACTGGTGGCGGTCGACGACGTGTCGCTGAATCTGGCTCAGGGTGAACTGGCCGGACTGATCGGCCCCAACGGGGCCGGCAAAACCACCCTGTTCAACTGCATTACCGGCTTCACTCCACCCAGCGAAGGCCGCATTTTCTTTAAAGACGATGAAATCACCGGTTTCAAGCCGTCGGCCGTGGCCAGAAAAGGCATTGGCAGGACCTTTCAGAATTTGCGGGTCATGCCCAACATGACCGTGTTCGATAACGTGTCCATCGGCGCCATAGGCTTGCTGGGGCACAGCCTGAAAAGGACCATATTCGGGTTCGGCCGCGATCCGGTGGACGATCGGATCAGCGAAATCACCTGGTCGACCCTGGAAAAGGCGCATTTGACGGACCAGGCGGACCAATTGGCGGCCAATCTGTCCTACGGCAAACGCAAATATCTGGAGATCGCTCGCGCCTTGGCCACCGACCCCACGCTGCTGATTCTGGATGAGCCCGCGGCCGGGCTGAACGAACAGGAAACCGGGCGGCTCGCGGAGTTTATAGCGTCGCTGCACGAAGGCGGATTGACCATTCTGCTGGTCGAGCATGACATGTCCCTGGTTATGACCGTTTGCAAGCGTGTGATCGTGCTGGCCCTGGGGAAGAAAATCGCCGATGACGCCCCGGCGGTTATCCAGAAGGATCAGGTGGTTCTGGAAGCCTACCTGGGAGGGGAAGAATGCCAATTCTAGAAGTGAGCGATCTTCAGGTCAAAATGGGCCTCCAGCAGATTCTGTTCGGCGTTTCCCTTTCGGTCGACGAAAATTCCATCGTCGCGGTGCTCGGCTCCAATGGCGTGGGCAAAACCACCCTCATGCGGACCATCTCCGGAGTGTACCACTCCTACGCGGGCCGGGTAACCTTTCTGGGCGAGAATATCACCAATTTGCGCTCTCATAAAATCGTGCGCAAGGGACTCAGCCAGGCCCCCGAAGGCCGGCAGATCTTCAGCAACATGAGCGTGGCCGAGAACCTCAACCTGGGGGCCTATCACCAGCCGAAACAGAGCCTGAACGGGGAGTTGAAAAAAGTTTTCGAGCTGTTTCCCGCGCTCCAGGAGCGGCTTAAGCAGAAGGCCGGTTCCCTGTCGGGCGGCGAGCAGCAGATGTTGTGCATTGGCCGGGCTTTGATGGCGCAACCAAGACTGTTGCTGCTGGACGAGCCATCGCTGGGATTGGCGCCCATGCTGGTAAAACAGATTTTCGATATGATCGCGCGCATCCGGGAGACAGGGACCGCGATTCTGCTTGTGGAGCAGAACGCGCGGGCCGCGCTTTCCGTGGCCCGGTACGCCTACATCATGGATGGCGGCCGCTTTACCATGGAAGGTCCGGCCGCGGAATTGCGCTCGGAAAAACGCGTGGAAGCCGCTTACCTGGGCGTGCGCGCGCATTGACGTCACGTCTTTTTTCCGTTTTTTAATTTGTAAAAAGTTCCTTTCCACACCCGTATCTGTCGATTACATCCTATTGAACAACCCGCCCTCTTTTAAAATTCAAGTTACAATTTTTGTAACTCGGGGCGCAATGTGGTCACGTATTATGGAACCGGTCCACCACGCAACGTAGCCCGCGCCGCGCAAAATCTGCATAACATATTGATATAAAAGCAAAATAAAGACCATCCTGTTTTTAATGGAGAATGGCCCGCCTATTGCTTTTGTCCGTCGTAGACATTTGGAGGTAACCGATGGACGCTAATTCTGGTAAAAAGTTCAATCTCGAGTTATTGCGGAAATTCTTTGTCATTAAAATTGCTTTTGTTTTCTTCCTTTTGCTGCCTTCGATCTGCGCGGCCTTGACTGTTACGTTGACGTGGGACCCGGTAGAACATGAGGACCTGGCCGGTTACGAGGTTCACTGGGGCACGACTTCCGGGGTTTATACCGAACATATGGACGCGGGCGCGGCGACCAGCCTGGAAATAGAAATCACCGAGTTGGGGAAAACGTATTATTTCGCGATTACCGCCTATTCGATTTGGGGCGATGTCAGCGATTATTCCCAGGAGGTTTCGGCCTATATCGGGGACGAAGAAGGTTCCCTGGTGGAAACGCAAATTGTGGCGCTGTGGCCGGTCACTAACGCTCGCGCCGGCGGTTCCGCCGTCTTATGGGCTCAGGTGAAGAATAGCGCCGCCGCCCCGATCACCGACGACGCGAGGGTGTGGTTTCTCGTTGACGGCCCCGGCCTGGCAAGCGCTCAATGGGTAGGGTCCGCGAGTATCAAAGGGCTCGCGGCCGGAGCAATCAAATGGTACTCGTATACGTGGTCCATACCGTCCGACCTGGCCGTGGGGACCTACACCTATAGGACACAGGTGTGGCTGGGCAGTGAGGCAGTCTCCGACCTCAGTACCGTAACGCAGTTCGCGGTGTCCAAGCCGCAGACCACGCCGTCGGCGGCGCAATTGCTGGCCCCTTCGGGAAATTGCGCGGGCTCCACTCCGGCGCTGGTGTGGAAGACGGTGGCAAGCTCCACGTGGTACTACCTGTGGATCAACAACGCCAACGGCGTCGCAATTCTGAAAAAATGGTACACGGCGGCCGAGGTGGTATATGGCGACGTCTGCATGGTGGAGTCGCCGATGAATTTCAGTTCGGGAACGTATCGTTACTGGATTCAGACATGGAATTCCTCCGGCTACGGACCCTGGAGCTCGCCCATGACCTTTGCGGTAAACACCAAAACCACTCCCGGTCAGTCGGTCGTCCTGGAACCCGAAACTATGGGGTCCGGAACGTACGCGTTGAACTGGACCGTGGCCGAAGGCAGCACCTGGTACTATGTGTGGATAAATAATTCGAGCGGAACGGCTATCTTTAAAAAGTGGTACACGGCGTCTGAAGTGGTACTGGACGAACTCGTCTGTTCGACTTCCAAAGCGCTCGGCGCCGGCTCCTACAGAATGTGGATTCAGGCCTATAACGGCTACGGCTATGGCCCCTGGAGCAAACCGCTTGACTTCACCGTGAATTAAGGACCCGTGACGATTCTTGATGGAGCCGGTTACGGCGTCCGTCGCATAAATTGATACCCAGCCTGGCGCGGGGCGGACCCTGACGCTTCGCGCATAACGGCTCTCAAACGACCCCGTACAACAGGGACCCGGGTCGCGCCGGGTCCCTTCCCCACCGCGCCGTTCCGCATGGACGGCCAATCCCACGCGCCCCTGATTCCAGGACCCTCGGGTTTACAAGATACACGCATATGCCGTATAGTTTCACCGAGCCTTGATCCGGTTCCTCGCGGAAGGTCCGCGCGGGACCGCGGCCGCTGGTCCATTCAACAGAAGGCGGGTATATGATAGAACTGCTCGGCGTGACCAAAACCTACAACAAGGGAAAACCCAGCGAATTCACCGCCATCCGTGACGTCAGTCTGGAAATAGACGCCCATAAGGTCAGCGTGCTCAAGGGTCCGAGCGGTTCGGGGAAGACAACCCTCCTCAGCCTCATCGGCTGCATGGCCAGACCCACATCCGGCAGGATCAAACTGACCGGCCGGGAAATAACCAGCCTTCCGGAACGGTTTCTCACCGAAATCAGACGCTCCACCTTCGGCTTTATTTTTCAGCAGTTCCACCTCATCAAGGGAATAACGGTTCTGGAAAACGTCATGCTGCCCGCGTACCCCATCGGAGGAAAGCGGTCGGACCTGCAGCGGCGGGCCGAGGCGCTGCTGCAATCCATGAGCCTGGAGAAAAAAACTCACGCCAAGGTGGAATGGCTGTCCGGAGGCGAAAAACAGCGGGTGGCCATCGCCCGGTCGCTGGTGAACAACCCCTCCGTGGTCATCGCGGACGAACCCACGGCGCACCTGGATTCAAAATTGTCCGAAGAGCTGATGGCCATTATCAAGGACCTTAAAGCCGACGGCAAGACCGTCATCATCGCCAGCCACGATCCCCTGGTTCATGAATCCCCCGCGGTGGACACCATCGTGGAAATGAAGGACGGCGAGGTCATGGCATGACCGGGCGCGATGGAACAATTTGGGCGCAATGTGAAGTGAGGACAAACCATGCCGTATAAAGGCGCGATACTATGCGCCATAGCGATCTGTGCGCTGATTTCAGCCGCGCCCGTTCAGGCGGCGCGCTATGAAAACACGTACAGTCAGGATGAGATAGGCGCGGCGGTCGAGGAATTCTTTCAAGGCGCGTCGGACGGATTGGCCAAAGTTATTGAAAAAGCGTTCAAGGACCTGGGCCGCCCCGTGGGGTACATTCGAGGCAACGAAGGCGGCGGCGCTTTTGTGGTCGGCCTGCGCTATGGAGAAGGGGTCCTCCATATGAAAAACAAAGGAAGCCGCAAGGTTTTCTGGAGAGGCCCTTCCGTGGGTTTCGATTTTGGAGGAAACGCCGCCAAGGTATTCACGCTGGTGTATGGCCTGCGCCGGAGCGCCAACATCTATCAGCGCTTTCCGGGGGTGGACGGCAGCGCCTATTTCGTGGGCGGCGTGAGCATGAACTATCAACGCCTCGACAACGTCACCCTGGCGCCCATACGAACAGGCGTGGGACTCCGCCTGGGCGCCAACGTGGGATACCTGCATTATTCCCGCGACTCGGGAGTCAATCCGTTTTAACTCCCTTCGCGTCCCAAAGGCCGCCCCGCGAGCAAGGGCAAAAGGCTTACCGGGAAAGCGGATTGATCCACTTCAGTTTCGGAAAGCGCGAAAAATCAGAATCAGTGGAAGCCAGCGCGCAGCCATGTTCCAGCGCCAGCGCGGCCAGATGCGCGTCCGTAAGCAGGTTGGCCACAGCCTGCCAGTCTGTGAGCATGGTCTTGAATAGAGTCCAGTGCTGTTCGGTCGGTCGAATAACTCGCGCGCACGGCTGATTGAAGTATCTTCGTTCAAGCGGACACTTGGTGTACCCCACGCTCCGTCGAAGCGGGACTCTTTATTGCCCATACCGCGAGCCGCAAAGGGGTTGGCTGGAAACCATAAGACGCGCGCAATCACTTGGACGCGGCATGAAACCGAAAATTTTCCGGTCCCGCGTGGGGCGGTAAGGGAACGAGGCCTTCATGGCCGAGATCTTGATCCTGATGGGTGACTGACGCGGTGAAGGAAAGAGCTGACGTCTAGAAGAGATAGAAACATCGGCATGGGTAAAGAAGCGGCGCCGGGGTAGATCCACTTCAGCAAGAAATAAATCGGTTTTCTTGTAAGGGGAGAAGTTTTTCCCTTGACCGAAGGCCTTTTAATGGGTACTTCATTTCGCTTTTCATTTTACCAAATCGTCTCAAGGCTTCGAGGAAATCAAATATTTAAATTATGATCACATACCATGAATAAGTATGATATTTACTGTTGTAAGATAGTTTGCTATCTACTTGCCCAGTTTATATCTTTATTATGGCATTTTTCCTGCCTAATTTAAGTTTTTGTCTATTTATCAAACTCAAAAAACATTGCAAAGCTTGGGGGCACTATGTTGAGAAGGGCTTTTTCGTTAGCGCCATTATTGGTTATTTTATTGTGTAATCACGGCCTTGCGCAGTATTCGGGTGGAGTTGGCACACTGGCCGACCCCTATCAAGTATCGTCCACGGCGGATTTGGCGACATTAATGAGCAACCCGGCTCATTGGGGCGACAATTTTATTATGACGGCGAGTATCGACGCCGCCGGTATGATCGGAACGGTTCCTATTGGCAATGATGGGACACATTTTACCGGAACATTCAACGGCCAGGGGAATACCATTTCCAATCTTTCCATGAATCTTCCGGGAACCATATATGTAGGCTTGTTCGGATATGTAGATGGGGGAACAATCAGTAACTTAGGCTTGTTGAACTGTTCGATACTAGGATGGAGTTTCGTGGGCGGGCTTTGTGGAATCAATGACGCCGGGACGATTACTAACTGTTACAGTACAGGGTTTGTGGAGGGAACGTTTGAATTTATCGGTGGTTTATGCGGAGTGAACAGTTCTGGCGCGATAAGCGACAGTTATTCTACCGCAAACGTAACCGCCACTAATGTTGATTCCGCTGTTGAACCCCGGATAGTTGGAGGTTTCTGCGGTTGGAATATATATAATGGCGCAATCGACAACTGTTATGCGACCGGGGATGTCAGCGCCAGCGGGGCTTCAGTTGTAGGGATAGGCATTGCCGGTGGATTTTGCGGCCGTAATGGTCATCAAACAGAAAACGCTCCTGGAACCATCACCAATTGTTACGCCACGGGCGCGGTTTATGCGGGCCTTGACGAAGCCGGAGGGTTTTGTGGAATCAATACAGACGGCGCTTCGATATCGGACTGCTACGCCACCGGCGCCGCGACAGCGGGAAATCAATTTGCAGAAGGCTTCGTTGGGCTGAACACGGTTGGCAACCCTGCCAGCGGGACCGGTCCGTCCACCATAACCAGGTGTTACGCCACTGGATCGGCCACGACAGTCGCCAGCTAGGCGGGGGGGTTTATTGGCAGGAATCAGGAAGGATGCCTGATATCGCAATGCTACGCCACCGGCGCCGCCACAGCGGGGACTAATGCGGCAGGGGGATTTGCCGGGGGAAATACAACCACCACTTCGACTATTATTAATTGCTATTCTAGCGGATCGGCCGAGGCCGCGGCGAATTGGGCCGGTGGCTTTTTCGGGTGGCAGGAGGGAAGGATTACCAATTGTTATTCCACTGGTCGGCCAATAACACCAGGCGCCAATATCGGAGGATTCGGCGGCGGACATGGCGACGGAGGCGTCTATACGTGTGATTTTTGGGATATTGGCGCATCAAACCAGGTTAATGGCATTAGTGACTATGTTGACGAACAGGTACAAGGCAAAACCACCCTTCAAATGTCATATAGAGCAACTTTTACCACTTTTTGCGAATGGGATTTCGACACCGTGTGGGGGATAATCGACGGACATGGTTATCCATTTCTTCAATGGTCTCCCCAAGCAACTCTTCCCGCGCAACCTATCCCCACATTAAACGAATGGGGTATAATCCTTTTGTTAGGTTTGATCGGTATCATGGGCTCATTAATGATCCGCGCCCGCAAATCGGGCGAAATATAGTTTATTCTCACACAATTCTTATTTTACTATCGACTCCCACGCCCGAATTAAGAAACATTCGATAGGGGGACCACGGGTGAACCACGCGGCGGGATGGGCAGAGTCGGCCACAGGCGGACGAAACCCATCAGTCTCGCGGAAATGAAAAGCGTCGCGGGGGAATTTCTCCCCCCGCGCAGATCCTGCGCTATCGGGCGCTGTTTGAGATGGTGAACATAAAGAATATCCAAAGTATTGCAGAATCTATAAGACCGGCTAGGAGTCTAGGATAGGATAATGATGGTTGAGCGCAGGATGTCATCAAGAGAGGGTAGCCAAGGCAATTCGTTCGAGGTGTTGATAAAGCCGGTCAGCGTCTTTCGTCATTCCCCGGCTTGACCGGGGAATCCAGTTTTTTGAAAGCTTACATAGGTTATCCGCGCTAATAGTGAGGAAAAAGGTCAAAAAACAAGGCCTGATCCTCAGGCTTCAAGTCCCACGAAACGCCATTACCCGGCGCCGCAGACCGTCTGAATCCACTGATAGACCGCCTGGAAATCGTTTTTGACCGCATTCCTGTAAGGGATCATGAAGACAAAGCATTTTCGCTGGTCCGGGACCAGGGCGATGTGGCGCACGATGCCCGGATCGGGATGATCCCGCATGAGTTCGGTCAAACGATCCCGCATGACGGTCTGCTCGTAGTAGAGGAGAAAGTCGTGATTTCCCCATCGCACGGGCTCACGGGTCATCCGTTCGGCGTTCTGGATCTTGGGGCTGCGGAACCCGGCGTATTTGACCTCGATTAAATGAGCTTCGCCAAACAGGGGGGGCTTAAGGTGAATGGTGACGAACAACCGGTCGTGGCGCATGATAAGCTTGGAAACGGGCAAATACAGCAGGGAGTGCCGGGGAAGCAGCGTGATGGTGGCGTCCACCCGGCTGACCGGGCCTTTTCGTTTGATGATCAGGTTAGCGTGAAAGCCCACCAGGCCGCCGATATTGGTGAAGGTCTGGTCATCGGGGTGGACAACATCAACCAGGTCGTTGAAGGCGGAGAGAAACACGCGCTTGTTTGTCCGTCGACCCCAGAAATATCCCATGGAAAGCGCGCAGGTAAAGGCGATGAACAGATAAAACAAGGGCTGGGTAAGGATATCGCTATGTTGGAACATTGTTCCTCCGTAACTTTTTGAGGAGGCGAATACAACCCGTTTTCAGCTTTTCCGAAATGTGGTTATGCCGTTAGCTCTGAAAAGTAGTAAACGGATTCCTTCTCCCTTTGAGGCTGTCGATAAAAGCATGAAAAGGAATCGTGCGGGGGAATTTCTTCCCCCGCGCCCCCTGCGGGAGATTTCTCGCTACGCTCGAAATAAGAACACTGGCGCCTGAAATAGTTCTGTTTTCAATAACTTAAGGTTTTGAGGGTGGGCGTGGGAAGGAACTTTTTTCAAATAGTTCCTTCCCATGAAATTCAAAATCGGCGCCCTCCTCAGCGCTTCAGACGATTATACGCCAGGCGTGTTTGCCGATGGTCCTCTTTTCCCCGGTCACGAGGCGCCGGTTGGAAACCACGAGGTCATGTCTTCTTGAATCTCGTATAATTTCGAGCTCCGCCCGCCGCTCAGGCCATCCGAAAGCCGCACCCGCGTCAGGGAGGCGTCGGTTATTTTCCGGAGCTGATTTTCAACCCGTTCGGCGGTCGGAAGGTTCGCGTCGGTAATCTTGTTGTCGACGAGCAGCCTGAGCGGCAAGTTCAAATCCTTGAGCGCCAGGATAAGGCGTTCGGCTTCGCGCAACGACAACTGGTCCGGATTGAAAACCGTGACAATCCGGCAGGCATTTCCCTGGAGCACGGCGTCGAGATTCCGGTATTTCCGGCCAAGCGCAATGAGCCTCTGGAGAACCCGATCGTCTTCCTCTTCAAAGTTCAAAAGAGTTTCCTGATCGCTCATGGGTCCGCAGATGCGATGGATGGTATGACACTTTTCCAGGATCGTCCGCCGGATCTGAATCAACCGCTCGATCCAGGTGATGGTCACCCGGGGAAGGGCTAGAAACCGCAACGTGAGCCCCGTGGGAGGGGTGTCGAAGATCACGTAATCGTACTCGTTATCGGATTCGATGACTTCCTCGATACCGCTCAAAAGCGCGTACTCCTCGATACCGGGAGAGTATTGGAGCACGGAGAAATAATTGTCGAGGTTCAGAACCTGGAGGTATTTGTACGTTTCGTTCAGGACCCCTATTTCCCGCTTCAGATAGGCTTTGGTCCGTTTCTTCAGATCGATTTCCTCGAGGGCCAAACGTTTGCTGAATGAAGTCTTTTTTTTCAGTGAGACGCCGAAGATGTCCCCCAGATTGTGAGCCGGGTCCAAGGAGACGATCAGCACCCGACTCTTTTGCGACAGTTGCCAGGCTGTCGCCGCCGCCAGGGTGGATTTTCCGACTCCGCCCTTCCCGGTGAAAAAGAGAATATTCATTAATCGATACCCAGCATACCGCACATTTCCGCCAGCATGTCGCACGAGTCCTGGGCCCTTCTGTTTAAAATTTGCAGTTCCTTTTCCATTAACGGTAAAAGTTCCACGGCCAGGAATGTTGGCGGGGATGGCAGACCGACAAACGCGCCGAGAAGCAAGAGCGCGAAGATGTTGCGAAGTTCGGCCACTTCCGCCACGGTCAACGCGGCCACCTTGTTCCGTTGAGTGGCGCCCATGTCAGCGATCATACGCCGCAGGAAGTCGAGAGTCGAGGGGCCCGCCATTTGCGCCTTCCTATGAAACCGATGCGGCGGCGTGGGACAAGGCTGTTCCCAGCGCCGCCGGTTGCGCCGATTAATTCGGCTAGGAAATCTTATACGATTTGGTCCTAACGAAATCGTAAATAAAGACAAAGTTTAACAAGAACATGACGACGGTAATGACCATAACCGTCCATCCGGGACCGGGTTTCGCCGCGATGGCGCCGGGCTGCACCACGATAATGAACCAAATCAGCGCCGCGGTCACCGTGACCCAGAGAATCCAGGCCGGAATAACGGCGATGTTGACGTACGTGGATTTCAGCCTTTTGGCCAGGTAGCTGGCGCCGGTCATCAGCGCGATGGAAGCGATCAACTGGTTGGCGGCGCCAAACGAGCCCCAAATGATCAGCCAGTTGCCCGACGCGGCCAGCCACAGGCCGATGGCGGCGGGAATGATCGAGGCGACCCATCGGTTGCTCAGGAACTTATAGAGCCCTTCGGAAGAGTCTTTTAACGGCAGCGCCATCTCAGCGATGCAATAGCGGGCCAGGCGGTTGGTGGTGTCCAAGGTTGTCATTGCGAATGAAGAAACCCACATGCCCGCCAGTATCTTTACATAGAGCGTGGGTATGAACTTCAGCCAACTGGACCCGATCATATCCGCATAGGCTTGGATAAAGAGGTTCGCCTTGGAAAGGTTGACCTTGGTCGAGGCTATGGTGAACATGGCTCCCCAGTTTTCCGAGTTTAACGTGGCGGCGTCAACGCCGGCGTTTCTCAGGGCGGAGAGGCCGAAACCCGCGATGGAGACAATCACCATGGTCGCAAGAAATCCCTCGGTGAACATGGCGCCGTATCCGATGAACAAGCCGTGGGTTTCCTTATCAAGCTGCTTGGACGAGGTCCCCGAAGCCACGAGGGCATGAAAGCCGGAGAGTGAGCCGCAGGCGATAACCAATGGAATCGCCGGCCAGAAGGGGGTAGGTTTGCCACCCATCATGATTGGCGAAAATGATGAGAAAGCCGGAACCTCAAAGCCCCTGAAAACGAAAATCGCCGCGACAAATCCCAGGACCAGGCCGGCGTAGAGCAGCCAGGAATTGAGGTAGTCGCGGGGTTGCAAAAGGACATTGACCGGAATGGATGAGGCGATCACGATGTAGAAGAAGAACACCCACATCCATGCGCCATAGCTGGCGGCAATCGGAAATATCGGCCCCAGGAAAAGGGCTATGATCAACATGATGATACCGATGACCGTGGACAGGGCAAAGCTCAACTTGGTGCGATAAAGCAGAACGCCCAGGATGAGGGCCGCGCCGATTTTGAACACATAAGCCGAGGCCACGCCCGGTGTTTTGGTATAAATACCGCCAACGATTGAACCGAAGGCCGCCACCACCAGAATGAGCAAAAAGAACACGATCCAATAGAAGGCGCGGCCGGTGCGCTTACCCATGAGGTCGGCGGCGACGAACTGAATCGACTTGCCGTCATAGCGCACCGAGGCCATCAGGGACAGGTAATCGTGGACGGCGCCAATGAAGGCGTTGCCGAACCACACCCACAAAAGACCCGGCACCCATCCCCAGCACATTGCCACAGCAGGACCGATGATCGGCGCCGCACCGGCTATGGAGGCGAAATGGTGTCCAAAGAGGACCTCCTTTCGCGCCGAGACATAGTCCACGCCATCAAAAAGTCTCTTGGATGGCGCCTGGATTTCGTCTGACGCCTTCACCACCTCCTTCTCTATTTTCCTGCCGTAGGTAAAATAGAGAAGGAGGTAGAGACCGCACCCGATAATAATAATAAGCGTGGTCATTTAAAACGCTCCTTTCTTATGAGTTAACAACACGTACACCTATCAGCGGCCCCAAATATGAAATTATATTTTCATATCCGTCGCCGGAACGAACGTTTGTTTCGAAACCGGCCGCCGCGCTTGAGGAATATCTTTTCAGGCCATGCTTTAACTCATGACCCGGGTTAAATTTATACGCCTGATGGCCCTTAAATGCAAGAGGGCCAAGGTTGGCGAATACAAACAAGCTTAATCTGAAATTGGCAGGATTTCGCTACTTTTTGATCGAAAATGAAATGCTGTGAAATAGTGAAAAGGCGGGGTCAGGACTTATTTTTTGAACTTTCCCGTTTCCGTTGAACAACCCTGCTCGCGGTAGGGTACGGGAGTCCCCTATGCGCGGCGATCTCCCGGCGAGAAGGGTCAAGCCGCAGATTGGTTTGGGCGATTGCCCGGTTTTGTTCCGGTCTGACCTTCGGGCGCTATTTATTCTTCTAAAGGTCAAAAACAAGATCTGACTCAACGTTTTTACAAGAGGGTCAATCAGCGCCGGCGCCATCGGCTTCGTCCAGGATCTCCCGCAGCTTGGCCGCCAGGTCTCGCTTGGTGAAGGGCTTATGGATGAATTGCACGCCTTCGTCCAATACCCCATGGTGGGCGATCACGTTGGCGGTATAGCCGGACATGAACAAGATTTTCAGGTTCGGATAGAGCCTCAACAGTTTTCCGGCCAACTCCCGGCCGTTCATATCCGGCATGACAATGTCGGTCATCAGCAAATGGATCTCGCCGGATTGATATTCAGCGATGCGGATAGCCTCGCTGGGAGTGGACGCCGCCAATACGGTGTAACCGAGCCGCTCCAGCATCATCTTGGTCATCCTGAGGATGGCTTTTTCATCTTCCACCAAGAGAACGGTCTCGTGCCCGGTCGAGACTATGACAACCGATTCCTGTGCTTTTCCCTGAATTTTCTCGTCCATGTGCCGGGGAAGATAGATCTTGAACGTCGTTCCCTTATCCAGCTCGCTGTACACGTTAATGAATCCGTTGTTTTGCTTGACGATGCCATAAACGGTAGCCAGCCCCAGACCGCTGCCCTGGCCGATATCCTTGGTGGTAAAAAACGGTTCGAAAAGGTTGGCCTGGGTGTCCTTGTCCATACCGCAGCCGTTGTCACTGACGCTGAACATGACATAATCGCCTTGAAGAGCGCCGACATGGCCGCGGCAATACTCCTCGTCAATGGAAGCGTTGCTTGTTTCAATCGTGACCTTGCCGACACCTTTTATGGCGTCCCGGGCGTTAACGCACAGGTTCGCGAATATCTGGTCGATTTGGGAAGGGTCTATTTTGATCGGCCACAAGTTTTCCGCGGGCAGCCAGGCCAGATCAATGTCCTCGCCGATCAGCCGCTTCAGCATTTTCAGCATCGCTTCCAGGGTCTCGTTGAGGTTGAGCGGTTTGGGGGAGATGGTCTGTTTGCGGGCAAAGGCCAGCAGTTGCCGGGTAAGGTTGGCGGAACGTTCGGCGGCTTTGTAGATTTCCTGCAGATTGGCGATGAACGGATGATCCGAATCCATTTCATCCAGAATCATTTCGGCGTTACCCATGATTATACCCAGCATGTTGTTGAAATCATGGGCGACTCCACCGGCGAGCCTCCCGACCGATTCCATTTTCTGCGCCTGTAAGAGCTGCCCCTCCATTTTTTTTTGTTCGGTGATGTCCTGAATTATCCCTTTCATTTTGACGCAGTTGCCCTCCGCATACTCAGGGCGGCCAACCACACGCGCCCAGACCGGCCGGCCTCGCATGGTGACGGCCTGCGCCTCGATATCAAACTGTTCGCCGGTCTCAATGGACAGGCGGTAGGCTTCTTCAAGAATTTTCCGGTCCTTTGGCGGGTAGTAGGACAAATGCTCATCAAGCCCAGGGACGGCGCTTCCTAACGCGAGTTCTGCAAGCTGGTAGGTCGTCGGGGTCCAGGTGGCTTTACCCGTGATAAGATCATGTTCCCAACCGCCGATCCTGGCGATACTCCCCATTTCGTTGAGCAGTTGCTCTCTGCTCCGCAACATTTCCTCCGCCTGTTTCCGCTCGGTTATGTCCGTGGCAATGCCGCAGATTGCGTACGCTTTTCCCTCCGTATCGAGCAACGGAAACTTGGTGGATATCACCGTGTGGACACCATCCTCTTGGGGAACCGTTTCTTCCATATCCATCGGCTTGTTGGATTGCATAACGGTCAGGTCATTTTTTCGAAATTGGTCCGCCAGCTCACGGGGAAAGATATCATAGTCCGTCAAGCCATGTATCTTTTCATCCGTTATGCCGTGTAACCTTTCAAACAGCTTGTTGATGTAGACATATTTGCCGTCCGTATCCTTGATGAATATGATTGCCGACGCGTTGTCCAGAATGCTGCGGTATTTTTCTTCGCTCTCCCGGACCGCCGCCTCCGCCCGCTTGCGTCGGGTGATATCCTCGAATATCCCGAGCAGCGAAGTCACCTCTCCAGCGGCGTTCCTCACCGGCGCCTTGATCGTGCGAACCAGGTAATCCTTTCCATCGGCGATGAACGTTTCTTCAATGTCTTTCACTCGTCCCGATTCCATTACCTGAATATCGTCCGCGCGATATTTTCTGGCCAACTCGTCCGGATAAAAGGAAAAGTCATCCTTGCCCACAAAGTCTTCGGGCTTTAAGCTGAGGCTATCGGCGTATAATTTGTTTACGAAAAGGTAGACGGAATTACGGTCCTTCAGGAAGAGCATCTGCGAAATGTTTTCGACGATGGCGCGGTTTAAAGACTCACTTGCGCGCAGCTCCTCTTCCACTCGCTTGCGCTCGGTGATATCGCGCCAAATACAGTGATAAACCGCGCGCGAGCCGGTATCGATTACCTGCGCCGAAACATGAACATGCCTGATTTCACCGCCCTTGGTACGCTGGAGCGTTTCAAAATCATCGAACCCGTTCTTCAGGGTCTTCCGGATGTGAGCCTCTATTTCTGGGGCTGTTTCCCTGGCTTCGATATCGGGCAATCGCAACCGGGAAAACTCCTCGCGGGAATATCCCAACTGCCGGCAGACCTGATCATTGAAATCAAGAGGCCGGCCGGTTTCATGATCCAGAACCACAACGCCGTCCGTTCCGTGCTCGAAAAAGGCGCGATAATAACTCTCGGCCTCCTGGAGCTCCTTCTCCCGCCGCCTGGATGATTCAAGCTCCCGAGACAACGCGTTAACGGTTTGTTCCATTTCTTCATAGGTGACTCTGTCAGCCATAGGATGGATCTCCCCAAACAAAGACATCAAATCTCATGCTCGCACGCGTCCCTACTTTACCTCAGGCCATGGCAAGGACACAAATAATAATCTGCGATTACACGATTAAGTGAGAGATTATGTCTGTTAATCAGTGTTTGGATACTAATTATGGAAAGTAATATGAAAAGACAAGGTTAAATAATTAGTTATAAAAGTATACTTGATATTTTTGTGTAAACAAGTATTGGTCAGATTTCTATCTGGCGCGCAGGATGGGCGGAATGAAATGAAAAGCGCCCATCACATTTGTACCTGTGTTATCCGGTCACTTTATGCGCTGGCGTATCGGAATGATTTCATTCCTCTTATCAGGCGCTTATTTACCTTATGAATCAGACGGAAGGCGTTCCAGCCATTCTTGGACAAGGGGCCGCACCGCGGGGTCCACGACGACGCCAAGGTGGGTCACGCCCGGCGCGAGTCGTACGTCCGCCTTGGTATAGCTCGCCAGTGTCGGTTCAAACCGGTCGGCGAAGAACAGCTCATCCGCCGCTCCAACCACAACCAGGAGCGGTTGTGTTATGGCGCTGAGATCCTTGCCGTAGTCACGGGGAGCGTAGCCCGAGTTGAGCCGGAACGAATAGGACAGGGTTTCGGCGCCGTCTCGGGCCTTCTGGGGCATGTCGAAGTCGATAACCGGCAGGTAGTTGAACCAGCGAATCCCTGCCTTGTTCAGTATGACCAGCCCGATAATTCGGCGTATGTAGGGCCGCGCCCATTTTGCGCCGTCGGGTCGAATAGTGGGCGCGTTCCATCCGAGATAAGGCGACAGCAGCAGGTACGCGTCCGCTTGCCGCCCGTAACGGCTTCCCGCAAAGCGCACGGCCAGGCCGCCGCCGGCGGAGTGGCCGCCGATGATGAGCCGCGCCGTGGGGTTATCCTTCCGGACCATGGCGACCAGATCGGCCAGATCGTCTTCCAGTTGGTCGATGTAGTCGATGTCGCCCCGTCTTTCGGGGTGGTGGCCGTGCCCCCGCAGGTCGGGGGTATACACCTTGGCCAGGCCGTGAGAGCTTATAAACCCGGCCAGAGGAAGGAAATACCGGCTGTGCGATCCCGAGCCGTGCAGCAGGATGAGAACCTTGTCCGCCGGAGAGGGGTAGAATCGATATGGCAACTGTTTGCCGTCTCGGGCCGCAAAGGTTTTCAAAGGCGGCGCGCTTGAATAATCGATGAACAGCTCTTTGAAGGACAGATAGCCCTGTTTGGGGCCCGTTTCCTTGGGCTTGCCGCTGATGACGAGGACAACGGCGAACGCAAAATAGGCCGCCACGCAGAGGAGAACAAACGTCAGCGCCCACCAAAGAATTGTGTTCATAGCTTTACCTTGCTACACCGGTGGAAATCGATTTGTTGAAATTGGGATGACCTTTTTGGGTAATGTGGTTATGTCGTTAGCTCCGAAAGCTGGAAAATGGATTCCTTCTCCCTTTGGGGGAAGGCCAGGATGAGGGTTGATAGGTAATGCGGGGGATTCACATCCCCCACGCCCCCTATTGAGTTTTGTCGCTGCGCTCGAAATTGCGGGCGGCTGCTACTGCGCATGGATGAGACGGCAGGAAACTGAGACCAGGCCGGATTGAACTTATCGCGCAAGCAGCTGATTCTATTTCGGAGTCAAAGCAATAGCCCTTTTTTCCCCAAAAAGGTCCCAGCCAATTCCAACCAAATTGCCCGGTTTCGACTGGACGCTAGTCCAGGTCCACACTGGCTTTACATTGATTGCATCTGGCCGCGCCCCGGAAAAGCTTGTTTCCGCATTGGGGGCAGACATAGCGGGCTTCCTCGTCCCGGACAAATTTTTCAGTCCCGTGCTCCCGCCAATAGGGAATGGCCCTCAGTATAACCTTTTTACCCACGGTCATGGGGAAATGTTCCATATGTTCGCAGGGAAAATCGCCGCACTCATGGCATCCGGCGTATCCTTTGGCTTTTGTGCAATCCTTGATGGCGCACTGGCGACAGTAGACAAAGGGCTGGTCGGACAGGCAGCCCTGGCATTGAATGTCTTCCGTGGTCAGGGATTCATTGCCGGGAAGCGAGCCCTTGCCGGCTATGCCCCCCTGATACAGTCCCACCAGCCGTTCCTTGAATTTTTGGTTGTTGTCACGATGGGCGATATAGATGGCGCACACGCCACAATAGAGCCCGCAGGGAGCGACAAAATCCGGATTTATATCCATGGCTCTTGCTCCTTTCGGATTCACAGGTTTCCTGCGTTAGGCAAGAATTATGGTAGAGGGTTTAATTCGCAAAAAACCGGGGACCTGCGGCAAATCGAAACACTATAGCTATAACATAGCTATACCATGGTTGGCCATCGGATTGAAGGAAAATCCGCAGCGCGTGTATTCCACCGGCAGTGTGGGTTCAGCGGTTTTAGGTCATGTTTCATGAACTTGAGGAGTCTTGGGCGGGCTTTGATTCATCAACGGACGTTCCCTCTGAGAGGCGGCGCCATCAATGGTATAGCCTCTCCTCAACTTCGTTCGGGAACGGGAATTGACCGGCTCGGGGTTGGAAAACGAAGCTATCCACAGCCGGGCAAAAGTGATCCAGCCTCGAGGCGGAAAAGAAGCGGCTGTTTCGCGCCGAACGCAATCATCGGGCCCTGTTCGGGCGCGCGGATGATTCCGTAAAGGCGCGATTGGGCAAGGCGCCCGGAGCGGCGTTTACAATCCCGGTTGCAGCCCCAACGTAAAGGGGATTACGCCCTGGCCCGTAAAGACGTTGACGGCCCCTGTGCCGCCGCCGACGCCGTACCAGCCCGTGAAGGCGTCCGTGCCGTTATAGGCCCGCACGCTAAAGGTCATGATCACATCGCCCAGCGGAGGCTGGACCGACGCCTCTCCCATGGCGATTCCGGCGCCTCTCATCTGCAGCGCGCCGATACCGGTGAGGGACAGCTCTCCCTCCACCAGGAAAGCGTCATAGGTTGTAGTAAACTGCATGGGGGGCGATTGGAGAATGGCGGTCAAAGTTACCGACCCGATAAGCTCGTCATTGAAATAGACTTGCAAGTCGCCGGTAAAGCCCTCCACCATGGCCATGTTTCCTTCCTGCCCGGAAAGAAAAACAGGCGTTACGCTTACCAGCTGCAGTTCGAGATCGAACAGGCTCTGGGCGGCGGTCGCCGGCTGGGTTGGAGCGTAAAGGAAAAAGGAAAAAATGACTGCGCAAAAAACGGCCTTTTTTAACATGACGCCCTCCTTTTTAAAAAAACGGTATGAAATGAAATTGAAAGGAAAAGGGGTAAAAAGTGTTAAAAAAGATACAGCGCTATACAAACAGGTTTTGGCTTTTTCCTCACCTTAAGTGATGCATGCATTAGGCCACGTAAAAGCATAATAAAATTAGCTTGTTAAAACGATTTAAGTTTTATCTGTAAGTTTTTTCGACGATCCGCTCGGGAGTTGGAGGCAATTTATAATAAGGAGAAAACGATTATAAAAAAGATATATAAGGATATTTAAAAAAATTAAAGAGCGCTATCCGCCGAGAGCCGTAAATTTTTCCGTCAGGGTATCGCGGGAACCCGAAGTCGATCCATCAATGACGCCAGGCCAGGCTGTCCCGTTCTTCGCGCAGGTTTGGTCCGCAATGCGAAACCGCCTCAGGGCGGGACGGCGCAGTCCTGCATTGACTCTTGGCGGGCCATACCGTACCATACAAATGAAATCCCTATTATTTCAGGTTGTTTCCATGCCTTGCGCAGGCTGGAAAGCCGTGAACAGATTTGCGGAACCCATGCCGGATCAGTTTGTTTTAAACACGGTCGGCGCGACGTACGTGTTTTCCCCGGACAGTTGATCCTGTAGCCACGGCATGTTCATGCAGAGAGCGCGCTCCGTACGGCGACGCCTTGCCGAACCGGCGAAAGCGGATTTATTCCGTGTAGTTCGGGCCGGAGTCATGCGCGTCAGCAAAATCATTTGGGCCGGAAGCCGGCTGAAACTGGTCCATGTGCGGTTCGAACTTCCGGAGTCGCTCGCGAGCGGAGCCTTGCTGGTCAAGCCCGATCCGGAACTGAGCCTGAATTTTCGCCAGGAGGGAACGATCTATCTGACGCCGGGTCCGGGATTCGGTTCGGGACTGCATCCCACCACGCGGATGTGCCTTTCCCTGTTGGAACGCGCGATCGGGGAAAAAAGTCCGCGTTCGGTCCTTGACGCCGGAACGGGAACCGGTATTCTGGCCGTGGCCGCCGGGCTGCTGGGCGCCCGTTGGACGCTCGGCGTGGATGTGCTGGCCGGAGCGGTGGCCACGGCGAACGTTAACATAACCCTGAACGGCGTGGCGGACCGGGTTGAAGCGCGCCATGCCGATGTGTCGGATGTCAGGGGCGTGTACGACCTCATAATCGCCAACCTGTATCCCAGAAACATTTGCAATCTCGCGATGCGCCTGGAAAAGCTTCTGGCGCGCGGGGGCTCGTTCATTCTTTCCGGCCTGACACGGTTTGAGGGGCCGCGCGCCATAAAACGGCTCACCGAACGGCGGGGGCTCACCTTGACGGAAACACTGTGGGACCAGGGGTGGACCACGCTCCTGCTGCGCAAACCGGAAGAGCGGCCGGCCGGACCGGCTGATGAGCCTTGTGAGGGAAAAGAGAGGACATGATTCATACGCTCAAAGTGAAAACGATTGCGGTCTTTACGGCGCTGGCCATCCTGATCCTGACCGGCGCTGTCCATGCGGAACGGATCACGCGTATGTCAGGGGTGGAGGCGCTCGACCCCCTCAAGAAGTACTACGCCGTTCCCAATTTCAAGATAGGCGGAACGTACGAGTTCGGCAATGAAGCCGCGTACGAGTTCGGCGGCCAGGGCGGCGTGACGCTGGAATCGCTGGGCCGGGAACCCCTGCGGACCGCCTATATCGCCGCCGGGACGCCTAAAAGGGACGCCGCCGGCAAGATCGTCAACGCGGTCATCATAAGCCCCTATTACACCGGAGACGCGACCTACATGTACTTCTTCTGGCATGAAGGGCAAAAAGGCGTCGTTCACGCCAACGGGGCCCTGATCGGGCCGGGCAAAATGATCGATACGGACAAGTGGTACGTGATCTTCCTGGACTCCTTGGGAATGTGGGGCGCGAGCAAGCCCAGCGACGGCCTGGGCATGAAGTTCCCGCGGTATTCGCTGTACGATCAGGTTCAGGCCAACTATCGGCTGCTGGTTGACGAACTCAAGGTGGGAAAGGTGAAGCTGGCCACCGGCCTGTCCATGGGGGCCATTCAGAGCTACATCTGGGCCGCGCTTCATCCCGACTTCGTGGAGGCGATCATGCCGCTGGGCGGCTGCGCGGCCACCGAGCCGGTTTGCCATTGGCTTTTCCAGCTTATGACCGCGGCCATGAAAAGCGACCCCGCGTGGCGGGACACCGGCGGCGACTATTACAGCCTCCCCAGGGACCGGCGTCCGGCCAAAGGCATGATGTTCGGCTGGTCCGTGCTGGGGCAGTCGGCGTTCGACTTCAAGTACCGCAACAGCCAAAGCTGGGACGAGGTAAGAAAAGAGGTGTTCTACTGGGAGCCGCAAGGGGACGAGGGGGTAAAGCTCCGGCCCGAGGCGGTCGATCTGGATGTGAACGACGTGCTTTTCCGCAACGAGGCGTTATGCTCCTTTGACTTCACCGACCGGCTGGCCTTTATCAAGGCCAGGACGCTGATCGTGCATATAAAAAACGATCAGTGGCTGAGCTACGCCAACGCGGAAAAGGCGGCCCGGCGGATACCGGGGGCCACGCTGGTGGCGTTCGAAGACCCGTTGTCCCATTTCGCGCTGTTGAAATCGCCCAATGTTCTGAAAGATGACGTGGAGCGCTTTCTCCGGGAAATCGGCGTGCAATAGGCAATCTCACGCGCATGGCCGTTAAAGAACCCTTGTTTCTGGTATGACTGACTTTGTAATCCTGTTTGGGAGGACCATTCTTGGAAAACCGTCCGCTTAATCCTCAGGTCTATGAAATAAACACCAGGGTCTGGCTCAATACGCTTTCCGCCGCGTTGGAGCGGCGGCTTACCCTGGGAGCCGTTCCGCAGGACATCTGGGAGCATTACAAGGAGCTGGGCATGGACGCCGTCTGGCTCATGGGGGTCTGGCTGCCCAGCGCCGCAGGCGTGCAAATCGCGCGGAATCACCCCGATCTGCTCCGGGCCTACGGCCAGGCGCTTCCCGACTTTGTTCCCGACGATGTGATCGGATCGCCCTATTCCGTGGCCGGGTATGAGCTCAACCCCGCGCTGGGCGGCCCCGATGACCTGGCGCGGGTCAGGGAAAACCTCCGGCGCGCCGGATTAAAGCTGATACTCGATTTCGTGCCCAATCACACGGCGCAAGACCACCCCTGGGTCAGAGAATTTCCCCGCTATTATGTGTGGGACGACGCGGACTCCATGTTCGGCCACGCCGACTCTTTTGAGGCGGACACGGCGGCGGGAAAAAAGGTTCGGATCGCCTTTGGACGCGATCCCTATTTCGCGCCCTGGACCGACACCGCCCAGATGTGCGCCATATGTTCGGAAACCAGGGAAGCCGTGTCCCGCGATCTCGTACGTATAGTCGACTGGTGCGACGGATTGCGCTGCGATATGGCCATGCTGACCCTGAACAGCGTGTTCGGCAGGACCTGGAAGGCGTGGATCGACCGCCGGGGCGTGGTCTTGCCGCCCACGGAATACTGGGCCGAGGTCATGACCGCGGTAAAGGCCAGCCACCCGGAGTTCGTCTTCATGGCCGAGGCCTACTGGGGGACGGAACCCGAGCTGCTGAACCTGGGGTTTGATTACGTCTACGACAAGGAGGGCTATGACCAGCTCCGCTGTCTGGACATGTCCGCCCTGAAGCGGGACCTGCTGGCGGAAGGCGACAGGAAAACCCACAAGATCCGGTTTCTGGAAAACCACGACGAAGACCGCATGGCCTCGGCGTTTCGCGGCGGATCGTTTTTCAGCGCGGCCGTTATCCACGCCACCCTGCCCGGCCTGCGGCTGTTCCACCATGGCCAGCTCGAAGGCAGGGTGATAAAACTGCCGGTCCAGTTGGGCCGGGAGCCCGAAGAGCCGCTCGATGAGGAAATCGAGTCATTTTACGACCGCCTGCTGCGTGAAACCGCCGCTCCCCTTTTCAAAGACGCCGACGGACGCGTTCTGGACGTGGAACCGTCCTTTGAAGGAGACGCGAGCTACGCGTCGCTCATCGCCGTCGCCTATCTGAACGAATCCGAAGCCGCGGTGGCCGCGGTCAACCACAGCGACCGGACCGCGTCCTGTTACGCCCGGTTTCCGGCGGGCTTCTGGGATGGCTGGGAAGACATCGTCTTTCACGATGTCATGAGCGAGGAGAAAACCGTGTACGCGCGCAAGCGGGAGGCGCTGGAAAAGGAAGGGCTGTATATAAAGCTGGGGTCCTTCGGATACCACCTGCTGCGCGCGGCGCGGAAGGAAGGCCGGCCCTGATTTGGTTTGCCGGCCGCTGAAGCGGGCGGACGGCGGGTCACAGCGGCAGTTCGATGGTGAAGGTCGATCCCTGTCCGGGGCTGCTTTGCACGGAAATGGTCCCGTTGTGCTGTTTGATGATGCCGTGACTGATGGACAACCCCAGTCCGGTGCCCCGGCCCCGCTGCTTGGTGGTAAAGAACGGTTCAAAGAGCTTTTTCTCGTGCTCCGGCTCCACGCCATGGCCGGTGTCCGTGAAATGAATACGGATAAGCTTGTCTTCAGGCGCGTGTTCCGTGGTAATGGTCAACGAGCCCTTGCCGTCCATGGCTTCCGCCGCGTTCACGATAATGTTCAGAAAAACCTGCTCCAGCTTCACTCGCACCGCCCGTAGCAGCGGGATATTCTTGCAGAGTTCGAGCTTGATCCGCACGTTGCGCAGGATGACATGCCCTCCGATAAGCATGAGCGCTTCATGCAGCAGCGCGTTTATGTCCACCGACTCCAGTTCCGCGGATTCGGCGCGGGCAAAATCCAGCAGTCCCTTGACGATGATTTTGCAGCGGTTGGCCAGTTTGAGGATCTTTTCGGCGTTGTCGCGCTCCAGCCCCCGCGGCGGGAGGTCTTCGAGCAGCAGATGGGTATAGGTGATGATGCCGCCCAGCGGATTGTTTATCTCGTGCGCGATATCAAAAGCCAGGTTGCCGGTGGCGGCCAGGCGTTCCGACTGGATGAGCTGCTCTTCCATCTGTTTCTTTTCGGTCACGTCCTGGAATACGATCTGATGCGCCTCCATTTCTTCAAAGGTGGTGGGAAATCCTCTCATTTCCACTGAAAAAACCGACCCGTCCTTGCGTATGGCCTCCCCTTCGAACATCTGCGCCTGGCTGGGGTTCTTGGAATAACGGACCAGAAACGCCAGAAAGTTCCCGCGCGAGTCCGGCGACACCACCTTCAGGATATCGGTTTTGCGCAATTCCTCGAGCCGCTGGTAATCGAACATCTGCAGAAAGGCTTTGTTGACGTACAGGAATCCGCGATTGGCGTAGATGCCTATCCCGTCGGCCGAGTTTTCCACCACCGCCCGGTATTTGGCTTCGGATTCGGAAAGCATCTTAAGCAACCGTTTGTGCGAGGTGATATCGCGCATGATGCCTTCGTACCCGACAACCTCTCCGGCCTTGTTCCGCTGCACGTTGCTGGTAATGGAGACCTCGATGGGGTCGCCGTTCTTATTCCTGAAGGTGGTTTCGTAGTCCTTTACATAGCCCTGCCGTTCTATGACCTCCATGAAGGCGCCCCGGTCCTTGGGCCGGTAATAGAGCTGCGCGATGGAATCGATCCCCAACAGCTCTTCCCGGCTGTCGAACCCGAACATTTCTACGGCGGCCTGATTCACATCCACGAATTTGCCTTCCTTGGAAGTCACATAATGGGTGTCCTTGGAGTGCTCGAAAATACGGCGGTATCGGGCTTCGGACTCCGCGATCCTGCCCGCCAGCCTGCTGTGCTCCATGGCTCGGGCAAAGACGCTTTCCACGTAGGTCAGCAGCCGTTCGCTCAATTGCGCGAACGGCTGGCCGTCCGACCTTCCGACCAGGAACGCGCCCATGACGGCTTCGCGGCGGCGGAACCGAAAGACCGCCCACGCGGCGGAGTATTGGTCAAGATGGAGGTCCCGGAACAGATCGTCCGAGGGAGTGAGGAGGCGCAATCCTTGCGCGCGCGTAAGCGCCTGGGACTGTTCCAGAAGGCTTTGTTCCAGGCGGTTATCGATCGAACCGATCCGGCCGGCCGGCGAAGGCGTTCCATCGCCGTTATAGGAAACGAGGGCCGCGCGGTCCGCCCCCAGCATGATCGCCAGGCGGCGCAGAATCAATTCGGGCAGTTTGGCTGGGTCCGGCTCCTCCTCCATGGCCGCCGACAGTTCGAACAGCAGGCACAGCTCATACTCGGCCCCGGCGGGGCAGGTATCGACGGTAAAATCAGCGGGCTTTTCGGACTGTTCGGTCATAGACGCCTCTCCCGTGAGGGCTACCGGCGCGAGAGCCGGTCAAGCTCGATATACTACCTGTTCATCCCAGCTTATCGGCTAAGCTAAGCCAGCGCAAGCGGTAAAAGGACCGAGCGTTAAAAGGCGTCCGGAAGCCGCCGTATGAAAAGAGCGCAATGCTGGCGCGGTTTCTCGGAATTCACGAGTTTTGGCGCATATTCGCCCGTATGAAAGGTCCGCGCGGGGGCATAAAAATATTTTTTGTGGATTATTTCACGCCTATTATCTATAGTGCGTGTAAACACAAGCGACGGGAGGCTTTCCCTTGATACTGGACTACACTGAAAACCGCTCGGTGACGGTGCGGCAAAGCTCGACCGGGTCCTGGCTGGCGGAGGCGGCGGTTAACGATTCCCTGCTGGACGCCCGGCTGACTCTGGAGATTGTGACTCCCGGCCTCAATATAGCCGGCGCCCGCTACGACATCCTGCGATCCGCGCTGCCCTATGACGATATGAACGGGGCGCTCGAACGCTTGAACGGCGTCCGCGTGGGGCCCGGCATGACCAAGATCGTATCCGGCGTTTTGGGCGGTTTGAAGGGTTCCGACATCCTCATCGGCCTGGCGCTTGAAGCCATGGAGGCCATAATCCTGGCTTACACGGCCATGGAATTCAAGACCAACGGCATGCAGGGGCCGGTTCCGGGCGACGAGCCTCAAGCGGCCGTACGGCTCAATCCCATCGTGGCCGGGCCGGAGGGCGTGCGCGCCATGGCGGCGCAAAATCCCCGCTTGAACCGCAGTTGCGTGGCCTTTATGGAGGATGAGTAATGGCGGACGACCGGCCGGTGATCTTTAACCGATCCAAGGTGGTGGGCGTGAGCCTCCCGGACGAACAGGTCGCCCTCGCCCACGGATATCTGAACGACAACATTTACACCATGAGCGTCAAGGTGGCGTTCGATCTCACCCAGGGCGCCATAAGCGCCATAGAAGGGTCCATGATCCGCTACACCACCTACCGTTGCGCCAAGGCCGAAGAGGTGTTCGGGC
>Ga0209270_1001778_pt1 | contig 26546 bp, 23 predicted proteins | sample MTBAKSrepl1MetaG_FD_187456 | JGI IMG/M metagenome (GOLD analysis project Ga0209270, IMG submission 187456) | Enrichment culture microbial communities from Arthur Kill intertidal strait, New Jersey, USA, that are MTBE-degrading - MTBE-AKS1... | ecosystem: Environmental > Aquatic > Marine >...
GACAATGTCGACCCTCCTTTCAGGCTCTTATTGCGGAGTTGACAACATTACATTGCAAGGCGGGTACCAAACTCTTTGGTAGAAAATATAAAGTTAATAATATCAAATATATTGAATAGTTATGATTATATAGGAAAATGACAAGAAATTGAAATTGTATTACATTCACTTTGAATGTAATAGTGGATTTAATATTACATTCAGCGATTGTAATAGTAGGGAAAATAAGGGTGGGATTAAGATTGGTCTTTCACGATATAGTAAGATGATTTTTGTAGGTAACGCCTATTTCACTGGGGGAATTTAGGATTTGTATTGGTGGGAAAAGTGATACTGGCTTTAATCATTTTGCGTGGTGGACTTAATTTTTTTCCATCTCCTGTCGATAGTATTCCAACTACAATCGAGAATTTTTGCGGCCTTGGACTTGTTATGGCCATTTGCTTCCATAACTTCTATTATCTGCTTGTCAGTGAATTGTGTATTACCACTGAGATGCTGTATTTTGTTTTTTGCGGATTTGTCCGCTTTCCCCGTTTCAAATAATCTTGCAGGAAGGTCATCAGCAGTAATTGGAGACCTGTTTGAGCCTCCAGTCATGCTACCCATCCGGGACGCCAGTATTCTTTTGACGACACTTTGTAATTCCCTTACATTATTTGGCCATGGGTATTGTTCCATAATTTTTAGACACTCTTCATCAAACTGGATGGGATCTAAATCGGGATTGTTTTTACGATCTAAATCGTACAGGTCTTTAAGATATATGGCCAGAAGTCGAACATCTTTTTTTCTTTTCCTTAATGGCGGAATTTCAATTGTAAATCCATTTATCCTGGCTAATAAGTCAGCTCTAAAGGTTCCCTCTTGAACCATCTTTTCCAAATCCGCGTTGGTTGCACAAACCACTTTGACATCAACCCTCGTTTTATTACCACCTATTGGGGTGAATTCTTTTTCCTGAAGAACACGCAAAAATTTTTGCTGAAAAAGAAGGCTAAGATTTCCGATTTCATCTAAAAATAATGTTCCGTTATTGGCCTGACCAAAAAATCCCACGTGGTCTTTATTAGCTGTGTCATGTGAGCCTTTTTTATAGCCAAAAAACTCACTTTCGAAAAGATGGTCAGATATTGCGCCGCAGTCTATGGGGATTAATTCGCCAGTTTCATTTCTTCCGCTGGCCTCATGAATAGCCTGCGCAAACAGCTCTTTCCCAACTCCAGTTTCACCTATAATCAAAAAATCAAAAGCCAAATCACCTTTTAGGGGCGCATATTTAACGATGTCTATTTTATAATTATTAATTAAAGGATCTTTGGAAATGATAGGCACGTTTGGAAATTTTTTCTCGGCTTCCCTGACCACCCTTTCAACATCAGCAGCTGTTTCCCTTTTTGCTTGTTCTCTTTTGGATCGGTTGTTTATAGAATCAAAAAGCATTTTCAAATATGATTCTTTTAAATTCCAAACAGCATCGAAATTGAAATGTGTTTTTTGAGAAAGCTCAATATATTTATCAATGAATCCAATGGACATTTGCGACAAAAGGTCCTGGACGTAATCCTTATTAAAATTATCCCACACCTTTTTGTGCACAAGATCGTGAAGTGGAATATTTTCTGAAAGTTTTTGTTTAGTGTAATGAGGTGTCAGCCATGGCTCTTTCCCAAATTTTAATGCCATTGCTCGGCTGAACGCCTGCGGGGGCATTTGAGTGATGATTGTCTGAAAGGAGGGGGTATCTAAAGGATTAACAGGCACATTCTCTAAGGGTGGGTTTTCTAATACATCTGCCGATGGATTATCAAAGGGCAAGTCTTTTAAAATTTCTTCCGGATGCTTTTTGTCTAAAATTTCTAAAAAATGAATATTTGCTAAAATTTTTCTTTTTGGCAGTGGCTCCCGCATATCGATTAGTTCAAATGGCAGATTCAAACCCTCATAAAAATCCATAATGAGATGATTTTCCCAACAGAAATCATCGATAGCCGAATAGAGCGGGTCGCAAACAATATATCTTGGAAAGGCTCTTCGCCCAGTCTGATTTTCATATTTTTGAACCTGTTCAATGTCATTCGAATGAAACCACAGTATGGATATCGCCGGCCCTATTGCATGATCAGAAAAATCGAAAGTGCGATAAAAACCGGTCTCATGCTCTAACAGATTTTCGTCCTGATCAATTTCGTGCTCCCCACTCCCTATTGAATATTTGGCGTGTTTTGCGATGGCGTTTTTTATATTAGGATCTGAATCGAAACTATATGGGAAAGAGTGGTATTTAAATCTCGGATCAGTACGATCAGGAAACATTTCCCCATAATCAAAGAACAGCTGTTTTTTAAGGTCAAAAATATTGGCGGCATTATATTTTGTTAGAATGGTGCTGTTGCAATCTTCATTTGGACAGGTAATCCCGAAGTAGCCGTCTTGCTCACCAAATAAAAAAATAACCCCGAACAAAGAGGCCGAGATATAGATAGATGTTTTTGATAGTTCTTCATTGCATCGGTCACACCTGAAAGTGATATCATCATTTAAGGCTTGGTCAGGCATAAAGATTCTCCTGTTGTATTTTACCTTGCCGTCTAAACGTATTTTTTCGTTCAATCGTCTAAACAAGTTTTTTCGTTCAATCGATTGAACGTGTTTTTTTGTTTAATCGTCCCGATCGGCCATTAACCAGATCATATTGTTGTTAAATCAGGGGGTTTCTATCAGTTTTGCCGGTTATTTGGCTGCTTTTAACTCCGATAATATTGATCTGTCTGATTCTTCAAAAACGTATCCAGCGCTTCGATTACCACGCCAGTAATGGTTGCATTGTTTGCTGCTGCATATGTCTCTGCTCTTTCAGCAAGCCGGCAAGGAATTTGAATTTTGAATTCTTGGGTCGGGTCGGAACATTGGTCTGTGGTGCTTTCGTCTTTCATTTAGAATTCCTTAAAACTGATATTTTACAGGTCAAACCCAATCAAACATATGCTATCAGCCGGGTTTGTTCAAGGTTTTCCTCGGCTTCAAGAAATAAGCCCCTTAAAAGGTGCCACAGCCAGCCACAAGGGTATTTCCATGCGGGTTGACTGACTTATTTTGCAATGATTCCTGATAGTAGAGTAGCCCTATAACCATCAGCTTCTCATATCTTTGCTGATTTGGTGGGTGTGGTGCCGGTTTGCCGGGCTGGTTTATGGGGCTGTGTTGGAAGATTCTAAATGCTGGCCGATGATTTTTGCCAAAGATGGCAAATTGAAAGGTTTGCCAATAACCGAATTAAACAGATCCCCTTCAATGTCTTTATTCCCGGGGAATGCGGTGATCGCGATCATGGGGATATTCGGTTTGGCTGAATTTCTGCTGGATCTGGCAAATTCAATGCCATCCATAACGGGCATCTTGATATCGGTAATCACCAATTTGAATCCGCTCCCGTTATTGAAAGATTCAAGTCCCTCTTGCCCGTTGCAGGCTACCGTAACTTTATACCCAAAATACTCCAAGGCATCTTTAATCACGCTTCTGACGGATTTTTCATCATCAACAACGAGAATGTGATCCATAATTTAACACGACCTCTACAAATAAATTTTTGGGAACAGCAATAAGGACATGTCTGGCACTGTCAGGTGACAATTATTCCAGAGCCGGGGAGAAGCTTTTTCAGACCGGACATACAGCAATTTAACCATTGATCGCTTTTGCCGTCTTGTTCGCATCGACCATTCCCCAGATCCAAAGAGCGGGAGTGGTGATTAAACCAACATAGACAGAAATCAGTAAGACAGAAATTGAATAGGAAATTATGAAAATAATGCCCTTAATCATTTGATCGTTGTAAATTTGACCAAGACCCATCCAGAAAAACGATAAGACGGTTGCATGGGCGGGATTTTTGTAAAATTTAGGCTCCGGGGGAGGTGGTGGTGGCGGCGGAGGAGGAGGCTGATGATTCTTGGCAGCGATAAGTATTTTAATTTGTGACTGCTTTTTATTGTGTTTTGAATTGAACTCTTTTGATTTTGATTTAAGAGGGGCTGTTTTTCCCTGATGCTCTTCACGTGAAATTGCACCGGCTTCAAGCAATCGATCTTCCTGCCGAATCGATTTTTGGGTTTCAGTTAATTCTTCGACAATCGCTTCATCATCCTTTACCCAAATGTCAATTTTACTGTCAATTTCCTTCAGGATATCGGCAAGTTTCGGTTTCGCGATGTTTAAGAAAGATGTGTATTCATCTTTTAGGGCTTCGTATCTTTCAGTGGCTATGTCTCCGCGTGTTTCATCCAAATTTACCAATTTCTTTTCGGCATCTGCGATGGATTGGAATAATTTTCGATAGTTGTCGGCAAGGTCTCTTTCACCTTTCAAAATAATTTCATCGCTTTTCAACGGACCTGTTGAAGGTTTGCTTTTTTGATTCAGCCAGTCTAAAATTGTATTAGGGATTGAACTAAGAAAATTCCTGACATCTTCAGCGTTTCTTGACATAAATGCCTCCTTTCAGTTCTTGATTCCGTCTCCAATGATCGGTTTCCTGGTTAGCGAACTTACTCAATATGGCCTGCCATAAGCGGTGTTTCGCCCTATTATGCTTAATATAACATTCCAGTCAAGAAAAAATACCGCTTATAGATGGTTTAATGCATAATTTAGACAAGTTATATTGATCATCATGAAAAAATCATATGAAAATGCGGCCATTCTATTGGGGCGGCGAATTCGATCGCTGAGAGAATCTAAAGGCTGGACGCAACAAGAGCTCGGAACCCAGGCGGATGTTAATTACAAATTCGTTGGTGAGATTGAGCGGGGGCAACAGAACCCATCTTTAAATGTCCTGGTAAAAATTGCTTCGGCCCTGGAAGTGGATCTGCCGGATATGCTTCGGTTCGAACACGAAATTATGGATCGGAAACAGACTGAAGCTCGGATTGAAAAAATTCTAAAGACCATGCCCGATGCCGATTTGCGCCAAGTGCTGCTGGTGCTTCGTACTCTCTATCCTGCTCACCCTCAAGCCGCCTAAATTACGACTCGCCCAGGAAATATTTAAACACATTGCGGTCTTCTTCATTGGCTGATTGTTGCGAATGCTGTTCTATGCCCCTTCTTTTTGAGACGCCTTAAGGGCTCAAACCTTATTAAACAATTTAATTTCATTGACAATTATTGAAGATATGATAGAAAGGCATGGTTCATAGTTGCTTCAACCCTTAACTTTAAGGAGAGCACCTCTGATGAATGCCGATACCCCATTTCTCAATCATAGAGATCTGGGTTTTTTTGTTTTGGTCGGCAGGATTTTTGATAGGGGCAATCCGGAGGCTTGATATGCGAAAAATAGCCGCTTCAATCGCAGGCCTGTTTCTGATTCTCTTTATTTCGGCAAACGCTTATGCTGACTGCCGGGGCTGCTGTGCGGGGCATGGCGGACTGATTTGTGAAAACGGTGTGACCCGGTGCGTGGACGGCACAGCGCTTTCACAAAACTGTCTAAATAAAAGCTGCAATGTCTGTCCGGAGCCAGAAGCCACCACCGGCCTGGGGACTATCAAAATCGCCAGTTTCAACATCCAGATCTTCGGCCGCTCCAAAGCAGATAAAGCAGAAGTCTTGGAAGTGCTTGCCGAAATTATATCGCAATTCGATATCGTAGCGATTCAGGAAATCAGAGATAAATCGGAAACCGCCATAAAAAGGCTTGAGGTGGCCGTTGATAATATGGGAACGAATTATGATTTCATCATCGGCCCCCGCCTTGGAAGAACCTCTTCAAAAGAGCAATATGCTTTTTTTTACAAAACTGCCTTTATCCAGGTAGAGGGGTCATACACTTACAATGAGGAAGGGGTCGATATTTTTCACCGGGAGCCGTATATTGCCAAATTTAAAGCCAAGAATGGCAACTTTGATTTTGTCATAATCAATATCCACACTGATCCGGATGAAGCAACTTCAGAGATTAATGCATTGCCCCTGGTTATTACCGACGCTCAAAGCCATTTTCCCGAGCCCGATGTCATTTTGCTGGGTGATTTTAACGCGGACTGCAGCTATTTTGATGAAAATGATGTTACCTCACCTTTAAGGCAAAGCGGATATACCTGGCGAATCACAAATGATATGGATACGACAGTTGCGGCATCTTCCTGTACCTATGACCGAATTATCACCACCTTAACGCTGAATGAAGACTACGCGGGTCCTTCAGGGGTGTTTCGGTTTGATCAACAACTTGAATTAGATTGTGAGCCCAAAGAGGTTTCTGACCACTATCCCGTATTTTCCGAATTCAAGGTGAATTCAGATACGGATTAAAATGGCGCCTTGATTTCAAAAGATTATCGTTTCTATACACGAAGCTTTAAATTTTTCACTATGATGCAAGAATATTGACAAAAAATGAGAATCATTTCATTAGAAGCAGAAAAAACGGGAGAATCTGTAGTGGATAAGATCAAGTGGTGGGACGAATATGAGATTAAGGCCAGATATATCCCGACCTTCCTTTCAGTCATACCGATTGTGCATTTTGCGATAGTTTTTTTCGGAGGGGCTTTTTGGGATGAGCTGTTAAAAAGCATCAGCTGGATGCTGGTAATCGCTAATTTAAGCCTCTCGTTCATCGTCATGCTTGCGTTTGTTCAGTTCCAGTGCAGCCTGGGCAAGATCTGGATAGAGGAATCGGTTTTCGGGAAAGGCGGCGAGCGGTTCCCCACGACGGATATGCTCCTATATAGCGGCGGACTCATATCGAAGCAAAGGAAGGAACAGCTGCGATGCAGGATCTCCGATATCTCTGGTTGCGCCTTCTCGACTGAAGAGGAAGAACATGCTGATCCGTCCAACGCGAGATTGCAGGCGCGGGAAGCGGTAGGGCATGTCAGGACAAAGGTCGGACATGGCGTCATGACAATTCAGTACAATATCAGATACGGTTTCTTCAGAAATCTTATCGCCGGGGAGGCCTGGGCCTCCATAGGGGGTATTGGCTGTTCTGTCATGTATCTCATTGAAAGCAGATGGAAACCGATGAGCCTATTCATCGCATATACCCTCATTTTCATCGCCTTATATCTGTTCAAGAGAACCATCCTTGAGAGATTGGCGTATTCATATGCAGACAACCTTTTCAACGAATATTCTAACTGCTCTTAAGGAGAATAGTAATGGCATATTCAACTGTCACGTTCTTTCCAGTAGGCGAAAAGAATGGCGGGATGACCCTGATAAAGCTTAATGACTCGAAAAATACCACTATATTGATCGACTGTTCTATAGGTGATGAACCGATCGCTGACTATTGCGATGTGAACCAAGAATTGAGGGACAGGCTTCCTACCGAGTCCAATAAACGCCCTTATGTGGATGCTTTCATCCTTACCCACAGGCATGATGACCACGTCAAAGGTTTCATCAATCATTTCCATACAGGCCCGCTTGATGAATACAACGATGATGCAGATGAACTGAAAATAGTCATCAAGGAGATATGGAGCAGCCATAATTTCTGGAAACCATCTTCTGCAAAATACAAACTCTGCGAAAGCGCCAAGGCCTTCAACAAGGAGGTGAAACGCCGTGTTGACCTCTTCAAAGAGAAGAAAACGATACAGCCAGAAGGCGACAGGGCTATTGTGGTCGGTAAAGACCCAGAGGGCAGGACTGACGATATCGGAGATATCAATTACGATATTGGTGACACCTTCACGAAAATCAATAACACCAATATATCCTCAAAATTGGAGGGATTCATCCTCAGCCCCATTGAGCAGCAAGAATGTGAGGACGATGAATGCTTTACCGATAAGAACAGGCAAAGCATTGTGCTACAGCTTACAGTCCTGCAGGGCGAGTACAGGAACAAACTGATGATGGCTGCGGATGCTGAATGCCTTGTGTGGGAAACGCTTTGGAAAAAATATAAGGATGAAACAGAAAAATTGGAATATGACATCCTTTCTGCCCCACACCACTGCGCGTGGCATTCTTTGTCATATGATAGCCGATCAGAATGCGATGATCCAAAAATCTGCAAGGATGCAAAAAAAGCAATAAGCCAGAACAAGGACGGAGCATTCATCGTTTCACAAAGCAGGATAATAAAGGATTCTGATGATGATCCGCCAAGCCGGGCAGCGAAGGATGAATACTTAGGCATCGTCTGTGAGGATCAGTTCATCTGCACGAACGAACATCCCGATGAAAAAAAGCCCGAACCGATCGAATTCAACCTGACAGGTGATGGACCCCAGAAAAAAGGTGTAAAAGAGAAACCAAAGACGGCTGTGGCTGCTTCTGCATCAGTAAAAGAAGCGTATCCTCATGGATAGGTTCTGGCTTGAAAAGGCGCATAAGTATATATCAGAGCATAATGCATTTGATGAAATCTCCGCGATTAAGCTTGATAATGGAGATTCAGTTGCCACAATTTCAGCAACCGTAAAGGTCAATCTGCCGGGCAGGTTTATCAAAGCAGGGATCACCAAAGTCGGAGTGAAAGCGAAGGAAGAGGTAAGATTCCATTTCACCAGCGTCTTTCCTCTTAAGGCCCCAACTATCCAGCTTAGAGATGATTTTCCACGATGCTTCCCTCATATAAATCCATCAGAAAAAAAAGTGCTTCCGTGTATTTATTATGGAGACCTTTCCGAGCTATTGCAGCAGGCCGGATGGATGAATGAAATATTGAACCAATTGGCAGGCTGGCTTGAAAAAGCAGCTTCTAATGACCTGATGAATTATGATCAGGGCTGGGAGCCAATGAGGAATGACCATGTTGTCGGGTTTATACAATATGATATTGATGAGACTTTGGCATCTTATGACAAGCTTAAGGCGTCATCATTGATCCAAAAATTACAATATGAGAGTCGAAAAGGGAAAATCCTGACCGGGTCCCTGTGCAACCCTGAAAGGTCACAAAAGGCACATGCATTATATTTTCTCACATTAAAAGCAATTAGCCACTATGTGCCCAACACGATTCGAAAGCTAAGCCAGCTATATGAGTATGCTCGGTCGATTGGAATCATTGGAATAAAGAAATCAATCGAAGATGTCGATTTAGAGCATATCAACGAGGATAAATTATTCATTGTATTTTCTGTCAAAAGGCCGGTCAAAATAATAGGTTCAGAATCCAACATTGAATTCCTTAATTTTGTTATCAGCAAAGCAAAACACAGGAAAAAAAAAGGCAGAGAGCTGAAAAGGACATTGCCTGATTGTGACGTCGGGATGTTGTATCAAATTGCGGAAAGGTCCCCAAAGCTTCTTAAGCGGATATCTGGTATGCAAACGAAAATTGATGAGGATAAAGACATAACCTTAGTTGGCTGTGGCAGCCTTGGATCAAAGATCGGGATACATCTGGCTCGGAATGGAAATGGTCCTTTCCTATGTGTTGATAATGGTATCTTTTTGCCGCATAACAATGCCCGCCATGCTTTGACATTGACATGGGCGCAGAATAAAGCAGAACTTTTATCATTATCAATATTCTCGATCGGCAAAATAAAAGCAGCGGCGGTTAAAGAAGATGCTTTGAATGTCGATTACAGCAAATCAAGGGTGATAATTGATACAACGGCCTCCTTTTCGGTAAGGAATTTTCTGATGAGCAGGGCGGACCTGCCGCCGGTCATCTCATGCGGCCTTTACGGCAGGGGGCGATCTGCTTTGATGCTTTATGAAAATGAAAGCAAGACAGGCGGCCTGGTAAATATTTGGGCTTACCTGTATCATCACACTCTGAGAGATGACGACATCCATGAAATATTATTCTCATCAAGTCTGGAAAATGTCTCAATCGGACAGTCATGTAGCTCACAGACAATGATCGTCGATGACGCACGGATATCTCTCATGGCTGCAACAATGAGCCTTAAGATCCAGCACATTCTTGAGGCTGGCCTTCCGAAGAATGCAGAAATCCTATTTGCACAATACGACGACAACTATTCCTTGAAAACCAGTGTACATAGTGTACCTGAATTCATTCCAGTCAAATCTATCCTGGAAAAGGAATGGGTGGCCTTTATCTCTGAGCCAATGATTGAGCGGATGAGAAATATCATGCACCATAAGAGTCCTAACGAGACAGGAGGGGCATTATTAGGTTCGGTGTTTCTGTATCCAAAGACGGTTGTGATTACAGACATTATCGATGCTCCGCCCGATAGCGTCGAGACGCCGACATTATTCATATTGGGCGTTGAAGGACTGGAACAGAAGGTCAAGGATGCCGAGAAAAGAACTAACGGAAAAGTTACGTATCTTGGGACCTGGCATAGCCATCCCCACGGCGGGAATGCTTCGCAAACTGACGAGCGTACGTTCAAAAAGTTACTGTTTGTAAGGAATTATGAACCGACAGTTTGCTTGATCATTACAGAAAATGAAGTGATGATGGTATGATCAAATGCAGAAGTCCGATCAAATTTATTCCTTTCTTTCCGACTGCGTCCCCATCCGCTTCATTTGTATTTAAAAACCACATCGAATGATAAGATGGCTCACGGTTCCAGATTCGATTCGGCTGAAATCATTCACAGATTGCAATGCCGAATGTTTTACATCACGGACAAACTGAATTCACAAGAAATTGAATTAGACGGGATTGATTTAGGAAATCGCTCCTGGGCTGATTTATTAATTTGTAATATAGATACTGCTTACCCTTGTCCCCCTCATAGTGTGGACTCAGTCACAATCAAGAATTACAGGATTGGGGCTTAGCTCCGCTCCGAGATGACGGGTCACCGGTTTCATTTGGTTTAGAGGAGCTGGTTTATGGATATCGCTGGATAGAAGGGATTGGCGTTGACGCTGTACGGGTTAAGTTAAGCGTCAAGTTGGTGCGGATGTATTATTTATCGAAGCGCTGTGACGACGGAATCGTAAAGGTCTGTTGGCATCGTGGATACCGGACACAGCCCCAGAACGCTCCGTTTTTGCCCGATCGGCGGGTCATCTTGATGCCGCAAGTTGGGCACGTCGGAGTTGTATAATCCCCATCAGTAGCACACTCCAGTAGGGCACGCGAAACATCTGCCGGCAGTTTCAGAATTCTCATAAGCAGCCCAGTGCCGTCGATAAGTTCCAGGGGCTTTCCTTGCGCGAAATCAGCGGCCTCTTTCGTGAATTCGCCTGTAGTCATGAAAATACCATTTGGTACATTTTGGGCCGCCATCACCCCGAAAAGTTCTCGTACCGGTTTTATTCCAACCTTGTAAACGTTCCAGGCCTTGCACTGCAGCAGGGTTGTTGTCTTTTGATCTTCGGGTCCGGACAATTCGGCATCTATACCGCCATCAGCGCCATGCCGCGTCACTCGTGCTTTGTATCCCTGGGCGGTGTAAAAATCAGCAGCCAGCTTTTCAAAGCGATGCCATTCAAGGGCACGTAATAGTTTCAACGACCAAGAATCCGGTCTCCCAAGGGGCGTCTCAGGCTGATGTGGCGGTAACTCCGGCATGATAATCTCTGGTCGATGTTCATCGCGATTTTGACCGATACCGTTTGTTTTTAAATTTGGCGAAAAGTGTGGGTGAGACGCATTGCGCTGGACACGCCCATTTTTGCCGGAAGATTGTCGAAAAAAGGAAATTCCAGCTGCCAGAAGGAAGAGAATAGCAACCATCCACGCGAATTTTGAAAATGTCCTTGAAACTTGAACAAGAAGGGGGCTTTCTGCCAGCAGACTGGGTAGCAGCCACTTCAGCCCGCCGTATGATACAGCAGCCAATGCCACCCCGAAGTACCAGGGCGCATTTGTCGCCATTTCAATGATGTTTTCCTGTCTTTTTCTTCCCATATGCCTTATCTGCTCCGAATTTCCCCAAAAGTCATACGACATAGAACGAAATGGGAGGAATTAGGGTCGATCAACTTGTTGATGCATTTACAAAAACATTCCGCCTAAAGAACTTACTTTTTTGGCGATCTCAATGGCAACAGTGCCTAATTTCTCTATATGTGCTTTCAATTCGGCTTGACTGAGGTTCGCCGCGGACGCTTCCTTAACGACGGTTATGAGTTGATCATAGGTTTCAAGATCAGTGGTGTCAGGCGTTATCTTGTCAATCTCCTCCCTGGACAGCCCAAGCAACGCATTTATTTCGTCTTTATATATCCCCTGAAATTTCTTCCTGTTTTCTGCGAGGCTCTTTTTTAGTTTTTCTCTGAATTCCTCTGGTGTCATCAGGGCATCCTCCTAATTATGGTTAGTCAATTTGTCTTTTATTTCATTGTATTTACTGATGATTTCCTTAAGTTTTTCCGCCGCTTCATCTATTTTTTCATTGCCTTTTTGGGCTTTGTCCACAAAACCTGCCACCTGATTTGACATCTCAACCAGTCTCTTGCTGGATTCTTGCCTGAAATCTTCAAGGCCAGCTTTTGCCAGTAGCTCATCCTGTGTGTCATAGACCTTTGCGATGGAACTAAGATGGCCAGTGACAATGGAGTTTGCATAATGGATCTGTTCGTATGAAGTATCCAGCTTTGCCAGGAATTCGTCCCTGTCCCTTTTTATCGGCATAAGCAGTTCTTCGCGATAAGATTCGATATCGTTCCTGAGCTCCTCAAAATACACCTTGAAAAGGCCATAAGCATTTTTCTGAGCTTCTCCTGTGGGATCAGGTTGGCTCGCCTTTGTGATCGCGTCGGCCAAGTCTGATTGGTACACCTTCAGGGTCTGTTCAATCTGGTATGGGGCATATACATCATCAACAAACCTGTTAACATCCGAGATCATACGATCAAACAATAAAATGCCAAGTTCGCGGTGTGCCCTATGCATTTCAGCCACGTCCCTGCCGACCGTCGCAGACAATTCTATCGATTGCTTGGGCATTTGGGCGCATGCTGCTATGGTCAAGCCGATGAAAATAAGCACAAGCATATTCAGTTTCTGTTTCATTGAATGCCCCTTTTTTAAGGTTTTCTATTTCTTTTTATATTATGCGGCGGAAACAGATCGTTCCTGCAGCTATCTTTTTCCTTGATTTCGTCAACCTTTCTTGCACTTGTGTAAGTTCGAATACGATAGTATGTGTATCAGCAGAACCGACAAGTGATGTATTTTGCGTTGGGTGAGGTCGAAATCATGAGCAGGTTAAAAATTCAGTATAACTTTTCAATATCAAAGGCAAACTGGAATCACAAGATATTTATTTTTGAGGGGGGGAATTCGACCGGTTTGTTGGATTGAGCTTCACTCTGAGATGACAACGTCATCACTGGTTTAGGATGTGGTGTAGGGTACTGGTTTGTGGCAACTGGTTTATGAAGGGCTGAATGACGAGATTCCGGATTTTACACATCGGATAATTAATCAGCCCTTTATCTCATCCAAGACCCTTCGGATCGTATGGGCCATTTCTGCTTTGAGCAGCGGCTTCTGTAAAAAAGCCTTAATTCCTACGGTCTCAGCCTTTTCGTTGGTCATCTTTTCGCTGAAACCAGTGCAGAGGATTACCGGCACGTCCGGCCGGATCTTCATCAGCTTTCGAGCCAGCGCATCACCGGTCATCTGTGGCATGGTCATGTCGGTAATGACCAGATTAAATTTGTCGGGCATCGCCTTGAAAAGCTCCAAAGCTTCGAGACTGCTGGTTCTGGCTTGAACCGTATATCCCAGGGATGTAAGATTTTTTTGGATTATGTCACTAATGGCTTTTTCATCGTCTACCACAAGAATCCTTTCTGTTCCGGTGGGGATGATTTTATGTTCTTCGGATTTTTCCTCAGCCCTGCCTGCAATGATCGGAAAATAAAGATTAAAGGCGGCGCCTTTATCCGGCTCGCTGTAGACCGCGATCGTTCCGCCGCAATCTTTCACAATACCGTGGACAACCGACAGCCCCAGTCCGGTGCCTTCGTCTTTAGGTTTGGTGGTGAAAAACGGATCAAAGATCCGGTTCATGACGTCGGCTGTCATGCCACAGCCGGTGTCGCTGACCGATAGTTTCAGGTAGGCGCCCGGCTGAATCTCCGGATGAGATATACAAAAGTCGGAATTAAGGGCGGCATCGGTCAGGGTTACCTCCAGAACGCCGCCATTTGCCTGCATGGCATGAGCGGCATTGGTGCAAAGATTCATAACGATCTGATGAAGCTGGGTCGAATCGCAAAAAACGATGGATTTGCTCAGGATATTTTGACGGATTTCAATGGTGGTGGGCAGTGAGGACCTTAACAGTTTTAAGGCTTCTTTTGCGATTAAGCCCATCTGAACAGGCATCAGCTCTTTCTGGGACTGGCGGCTGAAGGCCAGAATCTGTTTTACCAGGTCTTTGGCGCGTTCCGCGCCCAAGAGGACTTCCTTAAGATCTGCTTTAATTTCTGTTTCAGTTTCAATCTTCATGAGCGCTAATTCCGTATAGCCGAAAATAGCGGAAAGAATGTTGTTAAAATCATGGGCGATGCCGCCCGCCAGGGTGCCGATGGCTTCCATTTTCTGGGACTGGACCAAGCGCGCCTGCAGCTTCTCATTTTCCTCTTCCGCCCGCTTGTGCTCGGTGATGTCCGTCAAACCGCCATACAGAAGAAGGTGCTCAGGCGTCTCCGATCCCATTATGCATTTTGCGTAAGAGGCAACCCATACGATGCTACCGTTCTTATGACGAACCCGGAGATCACAGGAACCATGCGCTCCCGGAGTAAGGCCGGTGACATTTCTTTCAAAAAGGTGAAGATCTTCCTCGACGACCAGGAAGTGCCAGCATTTGTAAGATATCATCTCATCGATAGAGTAGCCGCTGATGCGTTCTAATGCCCCTGTCATCCAATTCAACGAAAAGCTCCCATTTTCATCGGTTTTGCAGGAATAGACTACATCGGAAATAATGGACGAAACCATTCGAAAGCGTTCTTCGCTTTTCTGTAGAGCACTTTCCGCCCGTCTGCGTTCGGTGATGTCCTGGAGGGTTGCAAAAATCCGGGGCTTCTTACCTTCCCTGTGCTGGACAACTCCGACCGTGCGGACGAACAGAATTTCACCGTCTTTTCGAATCACCCGGTACTCGTTGGGAACCAGCGTTTCTTTGCCCGAGGCGATACAATCTTCTATCCACCGAGTGACCCGATCCAGGTCTTCCGGATGGTGAATTTGCGCATTGATCCTGGCGTAATCGAAAGTTTCGAATTTATCATATCCCATCAAGTCGAACAGAGACTCAGACCAGGTGACCGCTCCGGTTTCCAGATCCCATGAGAAATCCCCCATTTTTGCCATACGCTGGGCAGCGATCAGCCATGTCTGGCTTTCTTGAAGGGCGGTTTCAACCGCCTGGCGTGCTTGAATTTCGCGCTGCAGCTTGGTCCATTCGTAGCGCAGGAACAGGTACAAAGCCCCGGCGGTTACAAGCACATACCCCCATCCCTTGTAAGTCTGCAGAAAGGTCAGTTGAATCGGATCGGTTGTAATCCGGATGATCAGTCGGTCGGAAAGTAAAATCCAGACCCCGGCAATTATGGCGTATAGACTGGCCACACGAAGGGGAAACCCTGTTCTCAATAATTTCATCTGTCTACCCCAACAGCAGTTCTATGCTCGATCCGGTTGAAGTTTGATTTAGATTGAAAATTCACGTGTTTAATACCACAGAAAGAGAAAATTCACAACATTTTGAATCTTATGTGCAGTTTAGATGATGCGGTTTAATAGTGTTGTAATATAAAACCATCACCAAGTAGCGTAGCCTCATCAATATCTTGCTTTTTTTCATTTATGGCATTTTTGATTTGTGAAGCTGATTTAAGATTGGCTGAATCAGGTGGTGCAGGGGGACTGAATCAAGAGGTATTGAGGACTGGTTTATGGGACTGGTTTATGAAGGGCTGAATCAAGTGATTTGTGCTACTGGTTTAAGCTGTGGTTTATCCCTGCTGGTTTAGCGGACTGGTTTATGGCTGCTGGTTTATGAATGCTACCTTAACATGATTACTATACTATTACCGCTACCGGCGCCGGCATCGCTCCCGGTTAAATTACGCCGGGCTCTTTTGGCCGGCGGCGCTTGGTCATAAATTGATTCAGATTGAAGATGCCCGGGGCATCTTTCGAGCTTGCTATGTTCACTGTTAAAGCTGGCTTTATCAGGAAAACTTAAAAACAACCTTAATCAACCAGATTTGATTTCTGGGGGAAACCTGTCTATCCTGCGAAAGTTGCCTTTTAAAGTTTCAGAAGATGAGTTTTGCACTCATCTTCTTTTAAACTCATTTACTTTAAAACTCATCTACTTATATGTCCCTGTATTTGACCAACTTTGCATCAAGTTGGGCAACATTTGACCAATATTCAACAAAGTTGGGCAATATTTGACCAACTTCAATTGGGCACATTTTGACCAACCTTCCCGGAGAGAAAAATTTCATTACGGAAATTGCGTTCAAGGCGCTTACCATTTTCCATTTTCCAGGTGCCAAGAATAAAAACACTTTGACCCCGTTTCTTACCTTCGGGGACCAGTGTCTCAACTCTGATTATTCCCGCCCGCACAAATTTATCGATAAATTCTTTGACCTTGTTTTTGTGTAACCCGCATTTTTTGGCAATGTGGCGGTAGCTGCTGCAGTAGGCCAGATATCCCTTGTCGTAATATTTTTCCTTTATCGGGTATCCCTTGGTGTCAATCCACTCGCTCCGGACAAGATTGGCCCACAGCCATTCATATACGACGCCGGGTCCCTTGAACAGCTCCCGGTAAGTTTCGTTTCTGATGATGCCCCTTTCGGTCGACAAGAAATAATCATCACCAGGCTGGCGCTCGCGTTGGACCACTTTTATTTCCCTGGATAATTGTTCCTTTGGTTTTTCTGTGGGGTTCTTTTCATTGCTGATCGGGGTGACTGGAGATTTAATTTCGGAAGATCCATTCTGGATTGCTGAATTTGATCGCGGTTTTTTCCCTGCTCTGATATCTTTCAGCTCTTGCCATAACTCCTTGCTGATGTGACCGGTCTTCCGTTCTTTATCAGGCATCTCAACACTTTCCCTGATTTCCCGTTGAATCCTGCTGACAATTTTGGCTCCATAAAAGTCCACCATGTCTCTTTCATTGGACATTTTGCCGGTGCCGAAATCATACATCGGAGTCCGGGCAGACTCTTCGAGTAACTCTTGTTTTTCATTCTCCCAGTCGTAATTATTTTCATACTCATCAATATCTTCATCCCACCACGCCCCCAAATGAACACCCTCTTTATCCTTGCCGGTATTTTCCAAAAAAGGCCTGCCTGCCAGGGATTCTATCCATTCCCTGAGACCATCTGACACATTTTTGGGCTCTGTTGCAGGCTTCGATGGAATCCATTCGCTCCTTTCATAATCTCTGTAATCGTAACTGGTTGTATATTCTTCCATAATATCCTCACCTATCATCCCCTCGCTTTATATTTTTTAAGATGTGGGTGGGAGTGGAGAGGCACTTTTTTCAGCAAGGGGTGCGACCCCTGCCTAACCCACACCTTTTTACCCGACTAAATAAAGACGGGATTTTTAATTCTGTAATTCCGGTTGCTGTTTAATGGCCGTTGCCAGCAGATACATGTTGTAACTCGCCAGCCCGATCTCGCATCTTTCAAATCTTTCATTGAAGATGCCGCAATCGGTTTTGACGCATTTTTCACCCAAAAATGGGCAAGTCTTTGTTGTATTGGCTTTCACTTGATTTTTTAGCATTATCGATTTCCTCCAGTTTTCAAAATTTCTTCGCGGGCTTTTTGAGCTGCCGCCGACAGGGTGAACCCTGCATCCTGATATTCCTTTATCTTGGTTATCAGGCCGATCTGTTCATGGGTATAGCGCCGATATGCGCGCTCACCGCAAATAATACGTTCCGGCTCCGGGATTTGCTTGCCTTCCCAGCTCCGAAGTTTTTTTTGGCTGACACCAGTGATTCTGCTGGCGTCGCCAATTGAATAAGTTTTTTGGGTCATATTGGACCTCCTGCGAAATAGATTTTTGGGGACAAAAAACATATCCCTCTATCTTTATGAGGTTACTTTATTCCGGGGATTGAAAGATTGATTCGAGAATGGGTAATCGTTTCTATATTTACGAAGGGTAGATTATTCGGTGGGGTTCTCGATAAACGAAAAAAATCGAAAGGTAACATTGTGAATCAGTATGTAATAGTTTCGCCTTGCATTTTCCTGTAAGCCTTTTATAATGGAGGAAAGTCATTGAAAAAACTAAAAAGATGAAAGAAATCAAGATAATTTAATGGCATATGTAGTCGTCATCTTAACGATTTAACCATTGAAAAGGCATATGGATACCACATGAAAATATCCATCCCCCTGAAAGATATCATGCTCGCCCCCGGCAAACGGTTTGACCCGTCTTCGGTTTCCGAAAAGGAAGTGATCGAACGGATTAAAAAGGTTTACGGTGTTATCAGCGAGGTTATGAGCATTATCATCAAAGACGGCATGACTGAGATTGAATTCCGGGGTGCCAATCCGAAAATGTTCAAGGCCGCGATGAAATCGTTGAAAAAGGGTGTTGAAGAAGCTGGAAAGGGCCGTTTTTCAAAAGCACTAAAACTTTTTCAGGAGGTTCTTGCCGTCATTCCCGAAAATGTCGATGCCCGTCGCAATATGGCCAAGGTTTACCTGGAACAAAATAATCTTGAGAAAGCAAAACAGCACCTTCATGAGTGTTTACAAATCAATCCAAAGGATTCCTGGAGCTGCATCATGTTGGGTAACATCTACGCCCGCAATGAAAACAACTTGGAAGTCGCCGCCTTCTATTACGAAAAGTGTCTGGAGCATCATCCGGAAGATGCCATGGTTATGACCAATTACGCAGGTCTGATGATGGAAAAACAGGAATTTCAGAAAGCGGAGGTGCTGTTCAAGAAGGCGATCCAGATACAGGATATCCCCAACGCTTATTACGGTTTGGCACTCCTTTACCGTATGGCCGGTCAATTGGAAGCCGCCCGGCAGGTCCTTGAAACCTTTTTCAGCCGTGCAGCCGATAATAAAGGCTTGCAGAGCTCCCCGATTTTTCAGGAAGCAAATAATTTGTACCGGGAAATCAGCACGGTCCTGGATGTCTCCAAAAAGGGCCACTAAATATCGTGGAACAACTCGGTTTTTTTGGAACATAAAAAGATTTTAGCGGTAATAAAATAGTAAATTGTCCTTATTGTGCTGATATGATGCTGAATAACTGAATATCAATACGCTTATTTTTGCTTGAAATAATTGGCAGGATCTTTGGTCGAAACGTTTATGTCTATAGGCTCAAGCTCCTCAACAGGATAAATGTATGTTGGTGGAATACGCATGTCAATCAGCGCCTGAACCCGAACCCTTCCTCCATCTGGGTCCTCCAGCAGAACCATCCTTAGATCAGCGTCGCCAGGATCGACGACCCTCTTGAATTTAACAATGTCACCTTTTTTCATTTTTCACCTCCGAACATCAATAGCGGACTGTCTTGTTATGGTATTATTCTATTGTAACAAACTAAGTTTAGTCAGACCTATAGAGGATTTCTGACCAGTCGATATTTTGATGTTTAACATGTTGTCTCAGAATGATAAAATAAAAAATCTATCACATACAAATGACTTTTCCATTTCTTGGAATTTTAGTTATTCAACCTTGCTAACTACGCAGCACTCTTATTTTTTAAGAAAGGTTGAAAATAATATAACTATTTAATTTATTTAATATTTATATTGACATATCCTTAATAAATATATATCAATTGTCAATTGTTACAAAAAACACCATTATGCTGCGTTTGTTCCAACGCACCTAAAACAAAATCGAATCGATAGGTGGCGTTTTGACCAAAAACATAATCGCATTGAAGCAGCAAACCACCTTTTTATCCCTCCTGGGTTTTGAAGCTAATAGTAAGTCTAAAATCACATAAGAACTTACGGAGGCAATATGACTGAAATACACAACCCATTTTCGGACTTTCTTGATGATGAAAAAAAGACAAAACTCTCTTCATTTGTAAGCCCTAAACACCCCAAATCCATTTGCATTGTTAATTATAAGGGCGGTGTCGGTAAAACGACCCTCACTTGCCTGCTCGGTTATTACATTTCCCAACATAGAAATATGATCAAGCGAGGTAAAGAAAGTTTGAAAAAAAAGAAAAAAGTTCTGCTCCTAGATATTGATCCCCAATGTAGTTTGTCTTTGGCTGTAGGGTTTGACCCTGAGGAGGTCAATAAAACTGACTTCACTATGTACAATTTGGTAAAACCAACCAAGTGGGCGAAAATTTCGGAAACAAAATTTGACTCATATGTTCAAAAAGTACCAGATTCGCTTGCCCCGAGCGGATTACATATTATCCCTGGTTCGTTCGAAATTGATGATTTAGATATGGAAATAGCGATGAGTATTGCTAAGGATGGTGTTAAAAGAAGAGTCGAGTTATTTTTATATTGCAAACAAATGTTGAATTATTTTCAAAAAAGTTACGAGTTTATCATAATTGATTGCCCACCTAACAAAATGTTTTTAACCCAGGCGATGCTAAGAGCTTGCCAATATTATTTACCAGTTACCATTCCTGACGCTATATCTTGCTATGGAATGCCGAGACTTTTACGATGGGTTAAGCAGATAGAACGCGAAGAAAGGCCATTGATGCTCGGTTATGTATTGAATGCCATAAATCGAACTGGCGGACACCCCGCCGGGAAAGTTGTAAGTCAGCAATCTGCAGAAAATATTTTACAACGAGATATACAAAGAGATTTAATGCCCGTTGAAAAAAAAGTGTTGGGTTTGAACCCTATTGTTGGACAATTACCACGTTTAGATAGAGTCGCGAAATTTCTTTCCGAAAAAGGTAGCAAGTTCTCACGATATGAATTTTCTCAAAGGACATCCGATCAACCTACAGTAGAGGAATGTGTCACTGATTTAGTAACTAAAATATTCGAAAGGATAAAATCATACAATGCCTAAGTATGAATTGTTTCACAAAGCAGGAAATAATATCTCGGGTGAGATAAAGTATATCATAAATAAATATTTTAACCCTAAAGAGATCGAAAAATTAGAACGATTAGGAGGACGAATTCTCATTTCAATTGCTGCTCCTTACAAATCAAAATCAAAAACTAAAATACATATAGACCAAGAATTTATCGAAAAGCTTAAAGTTAATCAGGGCGATTTTACGGCTCTTAAAAATATATTGGATCAACTTCCCGTAAAGCAGTTAAAAGAACTTTGTAAAATTTTCAATCAACCATTTAGGTCGAACGCTGTAGCTGAAGAAATTAAACGTGAACTCATTCGGAATTTACAGTCAGAAGAATATTGGCAAAGAATTTCCAATGAAAAGATATAACTCGAAATCGCATTGATCAATAATATGAGATTAACTTCCAAACATGAAATAAAAGCCATTGACCTTTTCTGTGGTGTCGGAGGGCTGACGCATGGACTCGAAAAAGCAGGTATTGATGTGAGACTCGGTGTTGATATTGATCCCGCTTGCGAATTCCCTTATACAGCGAATAACAAATCCCAGTTTCTGTTAAAATCGATAGAGAAATTGGGTGCGGATGAACTCGGGGCCTTTTTCCCTAAAAAATGTATTCGCTTGTTGGCTGGCTGCGCTCCGTGTCAAACCTTCTCGACGTACAATCAGAAAGCCGATCCCACCGACAAAAGATGGTGGCTTTTAAAAGAGTTTTCCAGACTTGTCCACGCCATCAATCCAGAACTCGTAACGATGGAAAACGTGCCGAAACTCCAAAAGCAAATTGTTTTTCGGGATTTCGTGAAAGATCTGGAAAATGCGGGCTTCAAAGTCGCCGAGCGTATCGTGGACTGCAGAGAATATGGTCTGGCACAGCATCGTCCAAGACTCGTTATGTTGGCATCTCGCTTGGGTCCGATTGAGTTGCTCGAACCTAACCAGCTGAGATGGCAGAGGTATTCTATAAAAGATGCTATTGGCGACCTTCCGGCAATCCAAGCCGGCGAAATCGACAAGAAAGATCCATTACATCAAGCGAGCACCCTTTCAGCTTTGAATTTTGAAAGAATCCGGGCGTCTCGTCCAGGAGGGTCTTGGCGTGACTGGGATACAGATCTCGTTGCCGATTGCCACAAAAAAACCACTGGCAAAACTTATCCGAGCGTTTACGGGCGCATGTGCTGGGACGAACCGGCGCCGACCATAACGACGCAATTCTATGGCTTTGGAAACGGTCGATTTGGCCATCCAGAACAGGATCGAGCCATATCGCTGAGAGAAGGAGCCATTCTACAAAGTTTCCCGAAAAGCTATAAATTCAAAGCTCCGGGCAAACCTATTTACATAAAGACGATCGGCCGGCTGATCGGCAATGCCGTTCCCGTCAAGCTTGGGAAGGCGATTGGAAAGAGCGTATTGAAGCACGTCGAAACCTATAGCTGATTTCCGATATTTTAAATGAATAGGGGAGAAAATGGGCAGCGACATACAAGCTGGCAACGACTCGACCACTTACATGGCTATCGTCCCGGAACCAGGCCAACTCGTAGAGGTGAGGCGCCGACAATGGGTAGTGAGCGATGTCAAAGGCTCCACCTTCGATCCATCCAATGGCCAACATCTCGTATGTCTCTCTTCTCTGGATGAAGACGCATTAGGAGAGGAACTTCAGGTCATCTGGCAAATAGAACCCGGCGCTCGGGTCCTCGAAAAAGCGGGATTGCCACAGATCACTGGCTGGGACCCCCCTGAAAGGCAAGGCGCGTTTCTTGATGCCGTTCGATGGGGTGCGGTGACGAACGCCGACCGATCCTTTCTACAAGCACCATTTCGCAGTGGAATCACCATCGAAGACTATCAGCTCGACCCGCTCGTCAGAGCCATAGATATGGCGCGAGTCAATCTGCTTATAGCGGACGATGTGGGTTTGGGAAAGACCATCGAAGCGGGGTTGGTCGTTCAGGAATTGTTGGTCAGGCATCGGGCTCGGACGGTTTTCGTCGTGTGCCCGGCATCTCTTCAAATGAAATGGCAGATGGAGATGTGGGAAAAATTCGGCCTCGAATTCAGGATCGTCGACACTACTTATATCAAAGAGATGCGAAGGAAAAGAGGTATTCATGCCAACCCATGGACATCGTTTCCCCGTCTGATTTCATCTATGGATTGGATGAAAACCGGAGAGGGTCTTCGGTCGATGAAAGATTGCCTGCCACCGACCGTCACTTATCCACGCAAGTTCGACATACTTATCGTCGACGAAGCTCACAACGTCGCGCCCGCTGCAGCGGCGAGATACGCCTTGGAAAGCCAACGGACGCGATTGATCCAAGCGATCGCTCCTCATTTCGAACACAGATTGTTTCTGAGCGCGACTCCCCACAATGGATACCAGGAATCCTTCACCTCGTTGCTGGAATTACTGGACGATCAGCGTTTCGCTCGATCGGTGATGCCCGACGAAAAACAGTTGCAGAGAGTCATGGTACGACGACTCAAGACGGATATTGTCGATTCGAACGGCAAACCCATTTATCCGAAACGCCGCTTGATGCCTCTGGAAGTCGAATATTCCCAGGAAGAACGAAATATTCACGAACTGCTTCAAAAATATACGGAGAGTCGCTCCAAGAGTGTCAAAGGTACACGACATGAATATGGAACACAATTCGTGCATAAACTTCTCAAAAAAAGACTGTTCTCTTCACCGATGGCTTTTGCCGGCACCCTTGCCAGGCATCGGAGCACCATCGAACGACCTCGTTCCAAGCGTGACCAAAGGTCGATGGACGATCGAATTCTACGTAAAGCGATTCTAAGGGCCGAAGAGGATTACTCGAACGACGTTCTTGCGGAAGATGCACAACACGAAGCAGTCGAGGCGGCCGGGGAACTCGCTGTCCCGCTCGATTCCGAACAACGCGAATTACTCGACCGACTGACGACATGGGCGGAAAAATCAAAAAACAAGGCGGATGCCAAAGCGTCGGCTTTGCTCAGTTGGTTGAAAACTTATCTGAAGCCCGATGGTAAATGGAACGAAAAAAGGGTTATCCTTTTCACGGAATACCGCGCGACCCATGTTTGGCTCGAACAGATCTTGACAGCACATGGATTCGGCGGCGATCGGTTGATGACGATTCACGGAAGCATGGATCAAAAAGAGAGGGAGCCGGTCAAAGCGGCCTTTCAGGCACATCCTGAAATATCGCCCGTGCGCATACTTTTGGCCACCGATGCGGCCTCCGAGGGAATCGACTTGCAAAATCACTGCAACTATCTCGTTCATATCGAAATTCCGTGGAACCCCAATGTCATGGAGCAACGAAACGGCCGAATCGACCGTCACGGACAGAGGGAATCAGAGGTTTTTATCTGGCATCCCGTAGGAAAGGGATTCGAGGTAAAAGGAAATTTAGATAGAACCAAGCTCGGTCAGATCGATGGAGACCACGAATTTTTGATGCGAGCGGTCTTGAAAATCGATACGATAAGAGAGGATCTCGGCAGTGTCGGTCCGGTCATCGCGAGACAAACCGAAGAGGCCATGTTGGGCCGTCGGACCAGCCTCGATACGAACGATGCCGAAGCCAAGGCCGCCAATGCCAGAAAATATGTCACGGCCGAGAAACGGCTACAGGAAAAGATCGCTCGCCTTCACGAACGGCTCATGGAAGCCAAAAAGGATTTCCATCTGTCGGCCGACCATATCTTACGTGCCGTGTCGATTGCACTGGAATTGGCCGAAAAGCCGTCGCTGAAACCCACCTCGTTACCAGGAACGCCAGAGGGAACGGTTTTTGAAGTCCCAATCCTTCCTGGGTCTTGGGGACGTGCGACAGCGGGACTGGAGCATCCGCATACCGGCAAAAGACGCCCTATAACCTTCGATCACGGCGTAGCGAAAAGTCGGGACGATGTGGTATTGGCGCATCTCAACCATAGACTCGTCCAAATGTGCCTGCGCCTTTTACGCGAGGAGTTGTGGAAACTCGACGACATCAAGAAATTACACCGGGTGACCGTAAAAGCCGTTTCTGACGAAAAGATTCAGGTGCCGATAACGGCGGTCTGGGCAAGACTTGTCGTCAGCGGTGGTGATCATCACCGTCTCCATGAGGAAATTACGCTTGCAGGTGGTGAAATGAAACGTTCCGGATTCGCAAGAATACCACAAATCGGGCGTCTCCAATCTCTCGTAGACGATGCCAAACCGATTGATCCCAACGATGAACTTTTCCAGACTCTTATGAAGAGATTCCAAATGCAAGCAGATTCTATACTATCGGCCATCGAAACGAGATCTCGGGAAAGGGTGCGTTATCTCGAAAACACATTGTCTCGTCGCAAGGAAAATGAAAAGAAGGACCTCTTGAGCGTTCTGGATGAGTTGGAGTCGACGATTCGGGCCGAACTGAAAGATGGCCAAATGCCAAAGCAGTTGGAGTTACCAGGATTCGGAGAGGAAGAGCGCAACCAGATAAGGCGAGATATCGAAGCGCTGGAATCGCGACTCGCCAGAATACCGGAAGAGAAAAAATACGAAAGCGACGCGATCGAAAAACGATACAAAGGGCTAACCGATAGGACATTTCCGGTAGCGGTCGTGTTTCTCGTTCCTATAAAAAATTTGGAAGGTCGATAGAATTATGCGGTTCTCTCAACAAACGGAATGGCTTTCGATGGTCGATGTGTCCGGGCCTTTTCTGGCCGTATCCATTCTGGACAAGACATTTTCGCAAGGTTTGGAGGCCGTAGAATCTTTCAAACGCAAGCGATCGAGATCCGCCTACGATGAATGGTGCGAAGCCATTGATGAGGCCGATCCAAGATTGAAAGAGTATCACAGAGAGTGGACACGACTCGTTCTGATGGAAATACTCGGATTCGACGATTCAGTGATGCAACCTGTCGAGGCCAACTCCGATTCCAAACTTTGCTATAGATCTCCAGATAGCTCCAAAACTTTCTATCCTGATTTGGGTTTGAGCTCCGGTAATGGTGAAAAGCCTTTCCTGCTCATATCGATACAACCGCCTGGAACCGATCTCGAAAAGGTTAAATTGGGTGACGGTTGGCCTGCCTCGATCGTGGAACGAATGACCCTCCTTTGCCGAAACGTCGGGGTGAGACTCGGTCTGGTCACCAATGGCGAGAGGTGGATGTTGGTTAACGCTCCGATTGGTAGCACGTCCGGCCATGCCTCATGGTATGCCCGACTCTGGTTTCAGGAACCGGTGACCCTCCAAGCTTTCCAATCGTTGCTGAATGTCCGCCGTTGGTTCGGTCCGGAAGATGAAACACTGCCAGCAATGCTGGAAGATTCTCTCGAACATCATGAAGAAGTTACCGATACACTCGGTGAACAGGTTCGACGCGCTGTAGAGGTATTGGTTCAGTGTCTCGACAGGGCAGATCAGGATCGTAACCGCGAACTCTTGAGAGAGGTTTCACCAGCGGAACTATACGAGGCTGGATTGACCGTCATGATGCGTCTGGTTTTCGTTCTTTGCGCCGAAGAGCGAGGACTGCTTCTATTGGGTGATCCGACCTACGATCA
>Ga0209270_1001788_pt1 | contig 26465 bp, 26 predicted proteins | sample MTBAKSrepl1MetaG_FD_187456 | JGI IMG/M metagenome (GOLD analysis project Ga0209270, IMG submission 187456) | Enrichment culture microbial communities from Arthur Kill intertidal strait, New Jersey, USA, that are MTBE-degrading - MTBE-AKS1... | ecosystem: Environmental > Aquatic > Marine >...
TGGAAGAATCCACCCATCGCCTGGGCAGCGGCAAAAGCCCAGTTTGCAATCCAGTTCGGCGAACGCTTCAGGCTGAACGACTGATTAATAGGAACGGCTCACACACAAAATTTCTGACACCACCGTGATGCGTGATGCGTGATGCGTGATGCGTGATGCGTGATGCGTGATGCGTGAGTGCGTGATGCGTGAGTGCGTGATGCGTGAGTGCGTGATGCGTGAGTGCGTGATGCGTGAGTGCGTGAGTGCGTAGGGTCGTCCTTCTCCCATCACCCATCACCCATCACCCACATCGCCCCTCACTCAATCCCGTACTGCTTGAGCTTCTTGCGCAGGGTGCCGCGGTTCAGGCCGAGCATTTCGGCGGCGCGGGTCTGGTTGCCGCCGGCATGGTGCATGACGGTTTCCAGCAGCGGCTTCTCCACCTCGCCGATCACCATGCGATAGAGATCGCTCGCGGGGTGCCCGTCGAGGTGGGCGAAGAAGTTTTCGAGTGCCTCGCGCACGCAGTCACCGAGCGGTTCCCCACGACTTTCCCTTTCCACCTTCAGCTTGGTCACTGTCGCCTTGCCGGCGTCCATCACTGCGCTCATGCCGCCATCGACCTCGTCCGTTTCTGTTCCAGTTCCCCGAAGAATGACTCGATGTGGGCCCGCTGCCCGGCGATGCTCCCAAGCCCGTTGAACCGCTCCCGGAACGCGGCACCGCTGGCCAGGCCCCTGGTATACCAGGATACGTGCTTGCGTGCCATGAGCAGGCCCGTGCGCTCGCCATAGAAGGCATATATCGCCTCCAGGTGCTCCCGCACCAGGGTGTGAATCTCGGCGGCGGAGGGCGCCGGCAGTTCCTGCCCCGTGGCCAGGAAATGGGCCACTTCCCGGAAAATCCACGGCCGGCCCTGGGCCGCGCGTCCGATCATGACGGCGTCGGCGCCGGTATGCTCCAGTACCTCGCGGGCCCGCTGCGGAGTGCGGATGTCCCCGTTGGCGATGACGGGGATGGAGACCCGGGCCTTGATGGCACGGATGGTGTCGTACTCCGCCTCGCCGCGGTAACCGTCGGCCCGGGTCCGTCCGTGCACCGCCAGGGCCTGGATGCCGCAGGCCTGCGCGAGGCGGGCGATGCGCACCCCGTTGCGGTTGTCATGGTCCCAGCCGGTGCGGATCTTGAGGGTGACCGGTACATCCACCGCCGCCACCACCGCCTCCAGGATGCGGGCCACCAGGGGCTCGTCGCGCAGCAGCGCGGAGCCGGCCGCCACGTTGCAGACCTTCTTGGCGGGACAGCCCATGTTGATATCGATGATCTGGGCGCCCTGGTCGGCGTTGTAGCGGGCCGCCTCGGCCATCAGGACCGGGTCGGCGCCCATGATCTGCACCGAACGCGGCTCGGGCTCGCCCGCATGATCGATCCGGCGGCGGGTCTTCTCGCTGCCCCACAGCAGGGCGTTCGAGCTGACCATCTCCGATACGGCGAGGCCCGCGCCGTGGCTCCGGCACAGCTGCCGGAACGGCCGGTCCGTCACGCCCGCCATGGGGGCGAGCACGAGGTTGTTCGGGAGCCGGTAGGGGCCGATGTGCATGGTCACGGTGTCGTTGGCGGTCGTGGCGGGTTCCGCGCTCAGGGATTCCGCGCCGCCGGTCCAGTTTCGGGAAGACAGGCCGCTCATGTTAACCGCTCGCCGGTGCGGGTTAAAGTGCGGTTGCGGCCGTCGTCCACAGACTGCGCCGCTCAACGGAACCGGAACGTATAACCCGTCACATTTCCCGGGTCGGCCAGTTCGAGGCGGGCGTGCACCGGGATGTCCGGCGGCATCAGCCGCTTCACGTCCCGGACATCGGGCAGGTACTCCGCCGGTGTGAAGATGCGCATGCCCTTCACCGCGCCCTCGGTCGTGGTCAGGGTGAGCTCCAGTTCGGGGTAGGGTTGGGAGTAGCCGGCTTCGTTGACCAGGATCGCGTTGGCCAGCAGCCGTCCCGGCTGCCCGGGGTCGGTGCGCACATCGCGCGCCTGCAGCCGGATGCGGTCGGGGGCGCGCAGGGGCGGCACCGTGCAGCCCGTGGTGGCGCACAGGCGCACAAGCAGGGGACGGAGCTCGGGATAAGCGTTCAGCGCCTCGGGACGGAAATGGGCATACTGCAGCAGCAGGGCCAGCAGCAGGGCCAGGGTGCCCGCCGCCCAGCCCAGCGGCGCCAGCGATAGGGTCCCGGTGGCCGGAGCCTGCCAGACATCCTCGTCCGGGCCGGGCCCGGTCTCCGGCGCGGGGACGGCTCCGGGCGCAATCTCCTGCGGCATGCCGGTATCCGGAACGGCGGCATCGGGTCTGCCGGTTGCATCGGGCTCGACGATGAGCCCGGCGGCGGCATCGAAGACCTTCCGGCAGTTGCCGCAGCGGACCAGCCCGCCGGCCTGCTCCAACTGTTCGGGGCGGAGGCGGAAGACGGTTTCGCATTGTGGGCAGCGGGTGAGCATGGTGATTCAGTGGTCCAGCATTGGGGCCGGATGACGCCAGACCCGGGCATCGCCCCGCCGTCCCGCGGGGCCGGGCGGAATCCCTCTGGCGAAGAGGGTCTGTGTTGTTGGTTTATAGAATAGTAAATACCAAAACGGCGTTGGAATCTGTCAATAAATGCCACAACCCCGGCCGGGGTCAGGCGCGCCGCTTTCCGGCCAGCCGGACCCACTCCTCGCGCGCAGCGGGCGCCTCCATGTCGAACCAGGCGGCGTAGGCGGCGCCGACCGCATCGGCCTGCTCCCGCAGGATGCCGGAGAGCACGATGTCGCCTCCCGGCCTCACGATCTCGGCGAACCGGGATGCCAGGCCGATGAGCGGCTCGGCCAGGATGTTGGCCAGCAGCAGATCGGCCTGCAGGGGCGGCAGGTCCTCGGGCAGCGCCGTATAGAAGTTGCGCACCGGGATCTCGTTGCGTTCGGCGTTGGCCGCGGAGGACTCCAGAGCCTGGGGATCGTTGTCCACCGCCCACAGGTGGCGCGCCCCGAGCAGCGCCGCGGCGATGGCCAGGATGCCCGAGCCGCAGCCGTAGTCCACCACCAGTTTGCCGGCGGGGGGATGGCCATCGAGCCATTCCAGGCACAGGGCCGTGGTGGGGTGGGTGCCGGTGCCGAAGGCCAGTCCGGGATCGAGAAGGATATTGACCGCTTCCGGCTCCGGGGGCGGGCACCAGCTGGGGCAGATCCAGAGCCGCTCACCGAAGCGCATGGGCTGGAAGCGGCCCATCCAGGCGCGGGTCCAGTCCTGGTCCTCCAGCGCCTGGAAGCGGTGCGGTGGCAGCTCCCCGAGGGAATCGCGCAAAAGCGCCAGTATCGCCTCGCGGTCCGCCGCGGCGGGGAACAGGCCCACGACCCGGGTGTCGGCCCACAGCGGGGTGGCGCCGGGAGGCGGTTCGTAGAGCGGCTGGTCGCGGGCGTCCTCGAGGGTGACGGCTTCCGCGCCGGCGGCTTCCAGCAGGGCGCTCAGGCGCTCGGCCTGCTCGGAATCGGTGTCGATTTTCAGCTGCAGCCAGGGCATTTGGGGATGGTTTCTAGTGACGAGTGACGAGGTTCGGGCTGCGGGCGGGCAGAAGTTCCTCGATGCTCGAAACTCGCCCCTCGAAACCAGCCTTCCTACAGCCCCAGCTTCTTTTCCAGGTAGTGGATGTCGGTGCCGCCCTTGACGAAGTTGGCGTCGCGCATCAGGTCCTGGTGCAGGGGAATGTTGGTCTTGATGCCCTCGATGATGATCTCATCCAGGGCATTGCGCATGCGTCCGATGGCCACCTCCCGGGTCTCGCCATGGGCAATCAGTTTGCCAATCATGGAGTCGTAGTTGGGCGGCACCATGTAGCTGGCGTAGATGTGCGAGTCGAGCCGGATGCCGGGACCGCCGGGCGGATGGAACATGGAGATGGTACCGGGGGAGGGCATGAAAGAGACCGGATCCTCGGCGTTAACGCGGCATTCCAGCGCGTGCCCGTCCCAGCGCACCTCCTCCTGGCGGAAACGCAGTGTCTCGCCGGCGGCGATGCGCAGCTGCTCCTTGACGATGTCGATGCCCGTGATCATCTCGGTGACGGGATGCTCCACCTGCACGCGGGTGTTCATCTCGATGAAGTAGAACTCACCGTCCTGGAACAGGAATTCGAAGGTGCCGGCGCCGCGGTAGCCGATGCGGCGGCAGGCTTCGGCGCAGCGCTCGCCGATGGTGTGGCGCTGCTCATCGGTGATGCCCGGCGCCGGCGCCTCCTCGATGACCTTCTGGTGGCGGCGCTGCATCGAGCAGTCGCGCTCGCCGAGGTGAATGGCGTTGCCATGCTCGTCGGCGAGCACCTGGAACTCCACGTGCCGCGGGTGATCCAGGTACTTCTCCATGTAGACGGTGCTGTTGCCGAACGCCGCCCCCGCCTCGGTGCGGGTGAGCGAAATGGCGTTGAGCAGCGTGGCGTCGGAGTGCACCACGCGCATGCCGCGCCCGCCGCCGCCGCCGGCGGCCTTGATGATGACCGGGTAGCCGATTACGCGGGCCAGGCGCAGGTTCTCCTCCGGCTCCTCGCCCAGCGGGCCGTCGGAGCCGGGCACGCAGGGCACGTCGGCGGCCTTCATGGCGCGGATAGCGGAGACCTTGTCGCCCATCAGGCGGATGGTGTCGGGCCGGGGTCCGATGAAGACGAAGCCGCTGCGCTCCACCTGCTCGGCGAAATCGGCGTTCTCGGACAGGAATCCGTAGCCGGGATGGATGGCCACCGAGTCGGTGACTTCCGCGGCGCTGATGAGCGCGGGGATATTGAGGTAGCTCTCGGTGGAGGGTGGCGGGCCGATACAGACCGATTCATCGGCCAGGCGCACGTGTTTGAGATCCCGATCCACGGTGGAGTGGACGGCTACCGTCTTTATTCCGAGTTCGCGGCAGGCGCGCAAAATGCGCAGGGCGATCTCGCCGCGATTGGCAATGAGAACCTTTGTCAGCATGGTGTCGGCTCGTGGCGCTGGCTGGGGGCGCGGTGGTGCGCCCGTCCCTGGGAACCCGCGGGGGGCGTCACTCGATGACGTAGAGAGGCTCGCCGTACTCCACCGGCTCGCCATTCTCCACCAGGATGGCCTTGATCGCACCGGCACGATCGGCCTCGATCTGGTTCATCATCTTCATGGCCTCGACGATGCAGAGGGTCTCTCCCACCTTGACCGTCTGGCCTATCTCCACGAAGGGCTTCGCACCGGGATTCGGGGCCCGGTAGAAGGTTCCCACCATGGGGGATTTCACGATGTGCCCCGAGGGGATCGACGGTTCGGCGGCGGGTGCGGGCGCGGGTGCAGCCGCCGGGGCGGGCGCCGGCACCTGCTGGACGGCCTGGTACATGCCCTGCGGGGCATGGCGGCTGATGCGCACCGACTCTTCGCCCTCGTGGATCTCCAGTTCGGAGACACCCGATTCCTCGACCAGTTCGATGAGTTTCTTGATCTTGCGTATATCCATGTTGGGTACGCCCGGAGTTCAGGTTGGATTCGGAGCCCTCAGGCCAAGCGCCGCAGCGCGGCCTCCAGGGCGAGTTCATAGCCGTGTGCACCCAGTCCGCTGATGACGCCCGCGGCCACGTCCGAGAGGTAGGAGTGGCGGCGGAACTCCTCGCGTGCGTGGACGTTGGAGAGGTGCACCTCGACGAAGGGGATGCCGACCCCGAGCAGCGCATCGCGCAGGGCGACGCTGGTGTGGGTGAAGGCGGCCGGATTGATCAGGATGAAGTCGGCGCCGTCGCGTCCGGCCTTATGGATGGCCGCCACCAGTTCGTGCTCGGCATTGCTCTGCAGGGTCTCGAGCCGGTGTCCGGCGGCCTCGGCCTGCCGGCGCAGCCGCGCATCGATCTCCGCGAGGGTGGTCTGGCCGTAGTGTCCAGGTTCCCGGTCGCCCAGGAGGTTCAGATTTGGTCCATGGAGAACCAGGATGTACGCCATGCGCTCGGGACCCCGGAGTGCGGTGGAACGGCCTCAGCGGTGCCATGCGGTTGCGCCGGATGCGATCCGGGTGCTCGGCACAGCACGGGAGTTCGGGCCCGAATTGTGCACGACCGGTGGGGGATTGTCCAGATTCGGGCTGTTCGGCGTGAATTCGCGCAGGTTCGCGACCGATCGCTGTCGATTTGCGCCAGCGTGATGCTGCGGCGCAGCGCGATCGCGGAGCGGCGGCAGGCCCGGCCGGGGGCGCCGGGCAGCCACCGGTCAGAGCAGGGGCAGGATGACCTCCTCGGCCTGTTCGCGGGTCAGCTCGCCGGCCCAGGTGAAAATTATCTTTCCGTTCCTGTCCACCACGGCGGAGTAGGGCAGCAGGCCGGCCTCGTTGCCGTAGGCACGGGCGGCGTCCACCACCGCCTGTTCGCCCACCAGTAGGGGATAGTTGATGCCCAGGGTGGTGGCGAAGTCCCGCACCCGGTCGGCCTCGTCCATGGCGATGCCCACGAACTGCAGCCCGCGTGCCCCGTACTCCTGCTGCAATTCGATGAAGGTGGGAATCTCGCGTCGGCAGGGCGGGCACCAGGTGGCCCAAAAATTCACCACCAGCACCTGGCCGTCCCAGTCCGAGGCGGCGTGCAGCGTGCCGTCGGGATCGGGCAGGGAGAAGTCCGGCCGCAGCTCCGGGGCCGTACCGGCACGGGACTTTGGAACGGCGGAGGTTCCGCTGTCGCAGGCGGACAGCGCCAGCGCGGCGGTGAGCAGAAGCAGGGCGGAGAGGCGGCGGGCGGCATGGTTCATGGGGCTGGATTACCGGATCAGGGGGCGGTGGCGTTTTCAACGTGGAGGCGGAACTCGTCCGCCGGCAGGTAGCCTACCACGCGATAGCCGGGCCGCTCCACGCCGTCCGGACCCCAGAACAGAATCGAGGGCGGTCCGAGCAGGCTGAAGCGCTTGAGCAGGGCCTTGTCCTCCTCGTCGTTGGCCGTCACGTCGGCCTGCAGGAGCAGGGTACCGGCGAGGGCCTGCTGCACGCCGGCGTCGGAGAAGGTGTACTTCTCCATCTCCTTGCAGGAGATGCACCAGTCGGCGTAGAAGTCGAGCATCACCGGCTGGCCGCGGCCAGCCGCCGCGGCCACCTGGGCGTCGAGATCCGTCGCCGTCTTGACGCGGCGGAACTCGAGGCCGTGGGCGGGGGCGGCGGTCCCGGCTTGGGCGATGCCGCCGCCCCGGCCCAGGTTGGCGAGCGGCTCCAGCGGGTCGGTGTTGCCGGTGGAGGCTCCCACCAGCAGCAGAATCCCCCAGGCGGCAAGCACCGCGCCAAGCCCCTTCCACAGCCGCCGCCAGCCGCCCGACTCGGCGGGAATCGGCTCCAGCACGCCCATGTAGACGGCCGAGACGATGGCCAGCCCCGCCCACAGCAGCATGGTCACCTGGCCCGGGAGGATGCGTTCCAGCATCCATACCGCCACGGCCAGCAGCAGCACGCCGAACACGGCCTTGACCGTGTCCATCCAGGCGCCGGCACGGGGCAGGATCTTGCCGGCGGAGGTACCGATGGCCAGCAGCGGCATGCCCATGCCCATGCTGAGGGCGAACAGCGCCGTCCCGCCGAGCAGGGCGTCGCCGGTCTGACCGATATAGATGAGCGCGCCCATCAGCGGCGGGGCCACGCAGGGCCCGACGATCAGCGCCGAGAGGAAGCCCATCACCGCCACCCCGGTCAGCGACCCCCCCCGCTGCTTGTTGCTGACCTCGCTGATGCGGCTCTGCAGGGCGGAGGGCAGCTGCAGCTCGTAGAAGCCGAACATGGACAGGGCCAACAGGACGAACACCGCGCTGAAGGTGCCGAGCACCCAAGGATTCTGGAACGCCGCCTGCAGGTTCTCGCCCAGCAGCGCGGCGACGACCCCGGCGACGGTGTAGGTCACCGCCATGGCCAGCACGTAGACCAGTGACAGGGTGAAGGCCTTGCGGGTGGTGAGCTTGTGTCCGTGCCCCACGATGATGCTGGAGAGGATGGGGATCATCGGGAACACGCACGGGGTCATGGAGAGCAGCAGCCCGGCTCCGAAGAACAGGGCGATGGTCACCAGGTAGCCGCCGCTGGCGATGGACTGAGCCAGCCGGTCCTGCTCGGAGACCGGCTGCGCCGCCGCGGCCGGCGGGGCGGCAGCGGCGACCGGCGCCGCCGTGGCGGCTGCCGCTGCGGTCGGGGTGCCCTCGGGCAGCGCGAGGCTCACGGTTTTGACGATGGGTGGGTAGCAGAGGCCGGCCTCGGCGCAGCCCTGGTAGCCGAGAGCGAGTTCCACCGTGTCGGCGCCGCCTCCGGCGCGGCTGAGGGGCAGGCGAGCCTCGACCCGGTCATGGAAGACCCGGATGCGGCCGAAGAACTCGTCCTCCTTCTCCTCGCCCGGCGGCAGCTCCAGGGTGCCGGCGCGGATGCCCTCGCCGCCCTTCACCGTGGCGGTGAACTTGTCCCGGTAGAGGTAGTAGCCGGGTGCGATGGCCCAGTCGGCCACCGCCGTCCCGTCGGCCTCGACGCGGGTGTCGAGGATGAAGGCCTCGTCCGGATCGAGGAACTCGTCGTCGCCGCCGGCCTCCAGGCCCAGGCTCCGGGTCAGCTCGCCGAGCTCCTGCAGCGGGGGCGTGGACGGTTCCGCCGCCGCGGCCGGAGCGGCGGGGGGGAGGTCGAGGCTGACGGTATGGGTATAGGGGGGATAGCAGATGCCGCCGTCCCAGCAGCCCTGGGCGGTGGCCTTGAGGGTCAGGGTCCGGGGGGCGTCGGCCGCGCGCAGCAGCGGCACCCGCACGCTGACCGCCCCGCGCAGGATGGCGATATCGCCGAAGAACTCGTCGCGCTTGATCTTGCCCGCCGGGATCTCCGGCTGGCCCAGGGTGATGCCGGGGGTGTCGCTCTGGATGCGGAACTTGTCCCGATAGAGGTAGTAGTCATCGGCGACGGTCCATTCCAGGCGCAGGGTGCCGGCGTCCTCGGCGTCCGCCTGCAGGGCGAAGGCCTCCTCCGGCTGCAGGGGCTCCCCTCCGATCTGGGCGTGCACGGGCAGTGCGGCCGGCAGCAGCAGGGCCGCGAGCAGGCGCATGAGAGTCCTGATGTTCACTTTATATTCTTCTCCATCCAGTCCAGGTAGTCTTCGAGACCACTCTCGATAGCGACCGCGACAATCTCCGGAAGTTCGTAGGGGTGGGCGTCGAGGATCGTCTTCTCGAGCCCCGGAATGGCGTCTTCCCGGGTCTTGATCAGCAGCAGTTGCTCCCCGTCCTGCTCAACCCGATCCTGCCAGCGATAAACTGAGATGATGCCCGGAACCACGTTCACGCAGGCGGCCAGGCCGGACTCCACCAGGCGGCCGGCCAGTTCCAGGGGTGAGCGGTCGGCGGGCCAGGTGCACAGCACGATCCGGTAGGGTGTGGTCATCGGGGGCATCTCCGGTCGCTGGCGGGCCTCCGCACGGGCGGGCTGCGAAAGCGAAAGATACCCCAACCCTTGTCTCCGGGCCAAGGCGCCCCCATCTGTCAGGTGTGCTGCCTCACATCGAGACCGGAAGCGGGCGACATCGACCGCAGCATCTCTTTCACATCATCCTGCGGCTGACCGGGAACAGAACACGACTCCATGCGACCCTTTCCACTGCTGCTGTTGGTTTTCCTCGCCATTCCCCTGCTCGAGGTGATGCTGCTGATCCGTGTCGGCGGCGTCATCGGCGCCCTGCCCACGGTGGCCCTGGTGGTGCTCACTGCGGTCATCGGCGTGGCGCTGTTGCGGCGCCAGGGGCTGGCCACCCTGCAGCGGGTGCAGCAGAGCGTGGATGCCGGTCGGCTGCCCGCCCTGGAGATGGTGGAAGGGGTGGGGCTGCTCCTGGCCGGCGCCTTTCTGCTGACCCCGGGCTTTTTCACCGATGCCCTGGGTTTCGCCCTGCTGGTGCCCGCTCTGCGCCGCCTGCTGGCGGCCTGGGTGCTGCGCCGGGGCATTCTGCTCCAGGCCGGGCATGTCCGGCCGGGTGGCGGGGGGCCGGAGGGACGCGGGCCGGATGACGGCTCCCGCACCATCGAGGGCGAGTACCGGCGCGAGGACGAGTGAGCGCTCGTGAGCCCGCCATGCGGCCGGGAAGCGCTTGCCGCGACCCCCGTCGCCAGTGCTTGACTCGGGCGAGTCGCTGACTATTATTAGCACTCACTTGAGGCGAGTGCTAACAATTCCACTGATGAACGCCGTTTCCCGACCCGCCGGGTCGGGGGCGGCAGTCACAACTGCTGTCATCTTGAGACTAGGAGAGACTGAATGAACATCCGTCCGTTGCATGACCGCGTGATCGTCCGCCGTCAGGCCGAGGAGCGCACCACCCCCGGCGGCATCGTGATCCCCGACTCCGCCACCGAGAAGCCCATCCAGGGCGAGGTGCTGGCGGTGGGCAAGGGTCGCATCCTGGACAGCGGCGAGGTGCGTCCCATGGACGTGAAGGTGGGCGACAAGGTCCTGTTCGGCAAGTATTCCGGCACCGAGGTCAAAATCGGTGGCGATGAGGTCCTCGTGCTGCGCGAAGAGGACATCATGGGCGTCATCGAGGGCTGAGCCCCGTCCCGACCGCATCCCAGACTGTTTCTGAGAACTCCGGATAAAGAGGTATCGATAGCATGGCTGCAAAAGACGTTAAGTTCGGTGACGACGCCCGCCACCGCATGGTTGCCGGTGTCAACATCCTGGCCAACGCCGTGAAGGTGACCCTGGGCCCCAAGGGCCGCAACGTGGTGCTGGAGAAGGCCTTCGGCGCCCCCACCGTCACCAAGGACGGTGTCTCCGTCGCCAAGGAGATCGAGCTGAAGGACAAGTTCGAGAACATGGGCGCGCAGATGGTGAAGGAGGTCGCGTCCCAGACCTCCGATGTGGCCGGTGACGGCACCACCACCGCCACCGTGCTGGCCCAGGCCATCATGCGCGAGGGCATGAAGGCAGTGGCCGCCGGCATGAACCCGATGGATCTGAAGCGCGGCATCGACAAGGCCGTTGCCGGCGCCGTGACGGAGCTGAAGAACCTCTCCAAGCCCTGCACCGACGACAAGGCCATCGCCCAGGTGGGCACCATCTCCGCCAACTCCGACGAGCTGGTGGGCCGGATCATCGCCGACGCCATGGCGAAGGTGGGCAAGGAAGGCGTCATCACCGTCGAGGACGGCTCCGGGCTCGAGAACGAGCTCGACGTGGTGGAGGGCATGCAGTTCGACCGCGGCTACCTTTCCCCCTATTTCATCAACAACCAGGAGAAGATGGCCGCCATCCTGGACGACTGCTACATCCTCCTGCACGACAAGAAGATCTCCAACATCCGCGAACTGCTCCCGGTGCTCGAGGGCGTGGCCAAGGCCGGCAAGCCGCTGCTCATCATCGCCGAGGACGTGGAGGGCGAGGCCCTGGCCACCCTGGTGGTGAACACCATCCGCGGCATCGTCAAGGTCTGCGCCGTCAAGGCCCCGGGCTTCGGCGACCGCCGCAAGGCCATGCTCCAGGATATCGCCATCCTCACCGGCGGCACCGTCATCTCCGAGGAGGTGGGTCTGGCGCTGGACAAGGTGACCCTGGACGATCTGGGCCATGCCAAGAAGGTCGAGGTGACCAAGGAGAACACCACCATCATCGATGGCGCCGGTTCCCCCGATGACATCAAGGCCCGGGTGGAGCAGATCCGCAAGCAGATCGAGGAGACCTCCTCCGACTACGACCGCGAAAAGCTCCAGGAGCGCGTGGCGAAGCTGGCCGGCGGCGTGGCCGTCATCAAGGTGGGCGCCGCCACCGAGATGGAAATGAAGGAGAAGAAGGCCCGCGTCGAGGACGCCCTGCATGCCACCCGTGCCGCGGTGGAAGAGGGCGTGGTCCCCGGCGGTGGCGTGGCGCTGGTCCGCGTCCAGGCGGCCATCAATGGCCTGAAGGGCGACAATCACGACCAGGACATGGGCATCAGCATCGCCCGCCGCGCCATGGAGGAGCCGCTGCGCCAGATCGTGGCCAATGCCGGTTCCGAGGGTTCCGTGGTCATGAACAAGGTCCGCGAGGGCGAGGGCAACTACGGCTACAACGCCCAGACCGGCGAGTACGGCGACATGGTGGAGATGGGTATCCTGGATCCCGCCAAGGTGACCCGCTCCGCGCTGCAGAACGCCGCCTCCGTGGCCGGCCTGCTGATCACCACCGAGTGCATGGTGGCCGAGCATCCGAAGGATGAGAAGGCCGGCGGTGGCGACATGGGCGACATGGGCGGCATGGGCGGCATGGGCGGCATGGGCGGCATGGGCATGATGTAAGCCCGGCGCCGGACCGACCGGCCCGCAGTACCCGGAGCCCCGCCCTGTGCGGGGCTCCGTTTTTTGTGCGTCCGCTGAATGCGCATGGACGAAATCTTTTTGGATCTCGCCAAGACGCCAAGAGCGCCAAGGAATCAACAATTCTCTTCCTGCCGATTAGCGCTGCGGGTGGACCCATGCTTCATGAGCCGCGCTGAAATTGAGCAAGCGGCCGGGCCTCCTGTCGGCATCATGGACCGTTTCCAGCAGACCCGGGCCAACCTCCTGATGAATTTCACCGCAATGCCAACGACCAGTTGCCCAACTGCGTCTTCCCTCATTCCGCATTCTCCTATTCCCTTGGCGCTCTTGGCGTCTTGGCGAGAGGAAATTTTTTCTGTCTGCACCCACGATTCCGCTGACGAGCCCGATTTTCTGAGCGGCCTTCCCGACCCGGCCACGTCCATTCCTGCGGTGTTGCGCTCGCTTGGAAGGGGGCCCGCCATTCCTGCGCGAGCATGCCCTGCCGCTGATCCTGTGACAGCCCGCTGAATGAGGCCTGGTCGGGGTTTGGGTTAGTATGTGACGAGTCTCACGGCCCAGGACCGCCACATGCCCACCGACGCGCCCCATCCCCCATTCCTGCGCGCGCTCGCGCAGCTGCCAGAACCGCTGCGCCCCGCCGTCGAACGGCACTGGTCCCGCTATGTGGAGTCGGCGGAGCGCGAGCAGGTGCCGGTGGCGGGGCATCCCGAATTCCTCTGCGGGCTGTGCCGGGTCTGGGCCGGGAGCGAGTATGTGGCCCAGTGGTGCGCGCGCGAGCCGGCCCTGCTGGCCGAGCTCCAGGCCAGCGGCGACCTGTTCGCCGCGGATGCGCCGGGGGAGCTGCTATCGCGCCTCGACCGTCACCTCGGCAAGGTGCTCAACGACGACCACCTCGCCCAGCTGTTGCGCACTTTCCGCCGCCGCGAGATGGTACGCATCATCTGGCGCGATCTCGCCGGCTGGTCCGACCTCGACGAGACCATGGCCGACCTGAGCCGCCTGGCGGAATACTGCATCGACGGGGCGCTCGGGCGCCTCGACACCTGGCAGCGCAAGGAGTACGGCACACCCGCCGGGGCGGATGGCGCACCCCAGTCCCTGGTGGTCCTGGGCATGGGCAAGCTCGGGGCCGGCGAGCTCAACCTCTCCTCGGATGTGGACCTCATCTTCGCCTACCCGGAGGATGGCGAGACGCGGGGCCGGCGTCCGCGCATGGCCAACGAGGAGTACTTCATCCGCCTCGGCCGGCGCCTCATCGCGGTGCTCGATGCCCAGACCCGGGACGGCTTCGTGTTCCGGGTGGACATGCGCCTGCGCCCCTTCGGCGGCAGCGGCCCGCTGGCCATGAGCTTCGACGCCCTGGAGGAGTACTACCAGGAACAGGGGCGCGAGTGGGAGCGCTACGCCATGATCAAGGCCCGGGTGGTGGGCGGCGACCGCGCCCGGGGCGGGGAGCTGCTGGCGGCCCTGCGGCCCTTCGTCTACCGCCGCTACCTGGATTTCGGCGCCTTCGAGTCCCTGCGCGAGATGAAGGAGATGATCGCCCGCGAGGTGCGCCGCAAGGGAATCGAGGACAACGTCAAGACCGGGCCCGGGGGCATCCGCGAGGTGGAGTTCATCGGCCAGGCCTTCCAGCTGATCCGCGGCGGCCGCGACACCCGGCTGCAGGAGCGGCGCATCCTGCAGGTCCTGCGGGTGCTCGCCGAGCGCCGCTACCTGCCGGAGTTCGTCAGCCGCGAACTCGCCGCGGCCTACGTCTTCCTGCGCCGGGTCGAGCACCGTCTGCAGGCGGTGGAGGACCAGCAGACCCAGCGTCTGCCCGACGACGACCTCGGTCGGCTGCGCCTGGCCCACGGCATGGGCTACGCCGACTGGAAGGGATTCCTGAAGGCGCTGCACGGCCACATGGGGACGGTGCACGCCCATTTCGACCAGGTCATCGCCGCGCCCCAGGCCGAGGCCCCGGCCGCGGAGTCGGGGGGACATGCCGAGCTGGAGTCGGTGTGGCGGGGGCGTTTCGATGCGGGTCGGGCCCAGGAGATTCTCGCCTCGGCGGGGCTGGACGACGTGGCCGAGGTGCACCGGCGCCTGGAGCAGCTGCGCGGCGGCACCACGGCACGTGTGCTCGGCCGCCAGGGCCGGGAGCGCCTGGATCGGCTCATGCCCCTGCTGCTCGGCGCGGTGGGCAAGCTGGAGGCGCCGGCGCGGGCCTTTTTCCGCGTGCTGGACATCCTCGAGGCCGTCGCCGGGCGCAGCGCCTACCTGGCGCTCCTGGTGGAAAACCCCATGGCCCTGTCGCAGCTGGTGCGCCTGTGCGCCGCCTCCCCCTGGATCGCCACCGAGCTGGCCCGCCACCCGCTGCTGCTGGACGAGCTGCTCGATCCCCGCTCCCTGTATGCCCCGCCCCGCGGCGCGGCGCTGGAGGACGAGCTGCGCCAGCAGATGCTGCGGGTCCCCGAGGAGGACCTGGAGCAGCAGATGGAGCTGCTGCGCCACTTCCGCCAGGCCCAGGTGCTGCGCGTGGCCGCCGCCGACATGATGGGGGCGCTGCCGCTGATGAAGGTGAGCGATCACCTGACCGAAATCGCCGAGGTGGTGCTGCGCCAGGTGCTGGACCTGGCCTGGTCCCAGATGGCGCTCCGCTACGGCCACCCCACCGGCCGCGACGGAAAGCCGCTCGAATCGGGCTTCCTCATCATCGCCTACGGCAAGCTCGGCGGCCTCGAGCTCGGCTACGGTTCGGACCTGGACCTGGTGTTCCTGCACGGGGGGGATCCCGACGGCAACACCGCCGGCGGGCCGCGGACGGTGGCCAACGGGGTGTTCTTCGCCCGCCTGGGCCAGCGCATCATCCACGTGCTCAACACCCTCACCCCGGCGGGCGTGCTCTACGAGGTGGACATGCGCCTGCGGCCCTCCGGCGCCTCGGGCCTGCTGGTCAGCTCGCTGGAGGCGTTCGCGGAGTATCAGCGCGAGGACGCCTGGACCTGGGAGCACCAGGCGCTGGTGCGGGCCCGGCCGGTGGCCGGCGACGCCGCCCTCGGCGCCCGCTTCGACGGGATCCGGCGCGCGGTGCTGGGTCGGCGTCGCGAGCGCGGGGCGCTGGCCCGCGAGGTGCTGGAGATGCGTCAGCGCATGCGCGAGGCGCTGGGCAGCCGCGAGGCGGGCTGGTTCGACCTCAAGCAGGACCCGGGTGGTATCGCGGACATTGAATTTATGGTCCAATATGGGGTCTTGCTCTGGTCGAGCGAACACCCGGAACTCCTGCGCTACCCCGACAATATCCGCATTCTCGAGGGACTCGCCGCGGCGGGCCTCATGGATTCCGCCGACGCCGATCTGCTGGCCGACGCCTATCGGGCGTACCGCGAGGTGGTGCACCGCTGCGCGCTGCAGCAGGAGCCCGCCCGGGTGGAAGAGGGCGCTTTCAACGACTACCGTCAGGCCGTGCTCCGGATCTGGGCCGCGCAGCTGGAGACGTGAAGGGCGCATGGGTCGGCGGCTGCCCGGGGCGGCAGCGCTGCGCGGATGAATCTGCACCTACGAGGAGAACAGTGGAATGAGTATGGATGACCGTGACGGCGTCATCTGGCTGGACGGGGAGCTGGTGCCGTGGCGCGAGGCCCGGGTGCATGTGCTGACCCACACCCTGCACTACGGCATGGGCGTGTTCGAGGGCGTGCGCGCCTACAGGACCGAACAGGGCACGGCGATCTTCCGGCTCGAGGATCACACCGACCGGCTGTTCAGCTCCGCCCACATCCTCGGCATGCGCATGCAGTTCGACAAGGAGGCGGTGAATGCGGCCCAGCGCGCCGTGGTGCGCGAGAACGGGCTGCAGAGCGCCTACATCCGCCCCATGTGCTTCTACGGTTCCGAGGGCATGGGTCTGCGCGCCGACAACCTGCGCGTGCACACCATGGTGGCCGCCTGGGACTGGGGTTCCTACCTGGGGGCGGAGAACATGGAGAAGGGGATCCGGGTCAAGGTCTCCTCCTTCACCCGCCATCACGTGAACATCACCATGTGCAAGGCGAAGGCCAACGGCAACTACATGAACTCCATGCTGGCGCTGAAGGAGGCGCTGGAGTGCGGCTACGACGAGGCCCTGCTGCTGGACAACGAGGGGTTCGTGATGGAAGGCAGCGGCGAGAACATCTTCCTCGTCCGCAACGGCACCATCTACACCCCGGATCTCACCTCGGCGCTTGACGGCATCACCCGCTCCACGGTCATCGACCTGGCCCGGGAACTCGGCATTCCGGTGGTGGAGAAGCGCATCACCCGTGACGAGGTCTACGTGGCCGACGAGGCCTTCTTCACCGGCACCGCCGCCGAGGTGACCCCGATCCGCGAGGTGGATGGCCGGCTCATCGGCAGCGGCAGCCGCGGCCCGATGACCGAACGCCTGCAGTCGCTCTACTTCGACCTGGTGCATGGGCGCCTCGATGCCCATGCCGACTGGCTCGCCTACGTCTGAGTCGCGAGGAGAATCATGGCCGAGAACAGTACCGCCACCGCCCAGGCCCCGACCCGCTGCGAGGTCGCCCGCAAGGACCTGCCCCTGCACTGCCCGCTGCCGGGAACGAGCCTGTGGAATTCCCATCCGCGCGTGTTCCTGCCCATCGAAACGGCCGGCCGCGCCGTCTGCCCCTACTGCGGCACCGAGTACGTCCTGCGGGACGAGTAGCCGCGCGGACGTGAGGGGCGAACCCGCACCGCTGGTCGTCTGGCGCCTGCTGGACGGCAAGCCGGGGCACGAGAACCAGAGCCTGGGGCTGGTGCGGGCACTGGACGAGCGGCGGCGGATTCAGCTCCACGACCTTCCCGCTCCCACGCGGCTGCGCTGCCTGGCGGACTGGCTGGCCGGGCGCTTTCCGGCCGGCGCCGGACTTCCCGACCCCGCGCTCGTCATCGGCGCCGGCCATGCCACCCATCCCGCGCTGCTGGCGGCGTGCCGGGCCCGGGGCGGCCGGAGCGTGGTGCTGATGCGCCCGAGTCTGCCCCGGCGCTGGTTCGATCTCTGCATCGTCCCCGCCCACGACGGCGTGCCGGCCGGGGCCAACACCCTGGTCACGCGGGGAGTGCTCAACGCCGTGCGTCCGACCACCGGCCACCGTGACGATCGCGGGCTGTTCCTGATCGGCGGGGAATCGGCCCACTACACCTGGAATGACGCGCGGGTGGTGGCGCAGGTGGAGGGGATCGTGACCGCGACGCCGGCGGTCCGCTTCACCCTCACCACCTCGCGGCGCACGCCGGCCTCCTTTCTGCGGCTTCTCGCCGGGCGCGGGCTCTCCTCCCTGCGGGTGGTTCCAGTGGAACGGACGGAGCCGGGCTGGGTGGCCGTGCATCTCGCCGAGAGCGGCCGGGTCTGGGTCACCGGGGACTCGGTCTCGATGATCTACGAGGCGCTGACCTCCGGCGCCGCCGTCGGCCTGCTGCAGCTCGGGGCGCGCCGGCCCGGACGCGTCACCCGGGGCGTGGAGGCGCTGATCGAGGCGCGGCTGGTGACCCCTTACGCAGACTGGAGCAATGGCGCTCCGCTGGCGCCACCCGCCGAACCCTTTGACGAGGCGGCCCGCTGCGCGGGCTGGATCTGCGACCGATGGATGCCCGCCGCCTGACCGTCCTGCAGGTGCTGCCCGCGCTGGAGAGCGGCGGGGTGGAACGGGGCACCCTGGAGGTGGCCGCGGAGCTGGTGCGCCGCGGTCACCGCTCCCTGGTCATGTCGGGCGGTGGCCGGCTGGTGGAGCCGCTGGAGCGGGCCGGCTCCCGCCACCTGCAGTGGCCCATCGGCAGGAAGTCCCTGCGCACCCTGGGGCTGGTCCGCCCCCTGCGCCGGCTGCTGGCGCAGGAGCGGGTGGATATCGTCCACGTGCGCTCGCGCGTTCCCGGCTGGATCGTCTGGCGGGCGCTGCAGGGCATGGCGCCGGAATCGCGGCCGGCCCTGGTCACCACCGTCCACGGTCCCTACTCCAAGCCCTGGTACAGCGTGGTAATGGTCCGGGGGGCGCGCATCATCGCCGTCTCCGAAACCATCCGCGACTACATCCGCGCCAACTATCCCCGGGTGGACATGGGGCGGGTGCGGGTGATCCACCGGGGGGTCGATCACGGCGAATTCCCCTACGGCTACCGGCCTCCGCCGGCCTGGCTGGCCGCCTGGGCGGGCGATCACCCCGCTCTCGCCGGCCGCTTCGTGATCACCCTGCCGGCGCGCGTCACGCGCTGGAAGGGGCAGGAGGACCTGCTGCGGATCGTCGCCCTGCTCAAGCAGCGGGGCGTGCCGGTGCACGGCCTGGTGGCGGGCGGCTGCGAGCCGCGGCGGGAGGAGTTCCTCGCCGAGCTCAGGGCCGAGGCCGCGCGGCTCGGCCTGGAGCACGACGTCACCTTCCTCGGCCACCGCTCGGACCTGCGCGAGGTGATGGCCGTCTCCGACGTGGTGCTGTCGCTGTCCCGGGAGCCGGAGGCGTTCGGCCGCACCACCATCGAGGCCCTCAGCCTGGGGGTGCCGGTGGCGGGCTACGACCACGGCGGGGTCGGCGAGCAGCTGCGGGAGGTGCTCCCGGCGGGCCGGATTCCGCCCGGCGACGTGGAGGCGGCGGTGGATCTGCTCGCCGGCTGGCACGCCTCCCCGCCCGCGGTGCCCGCCGGGCACCGCTTCACCCGGGCGCGGATGCTGGATGAGACGCTGCGGGTCTACGCAGAGGTGGCGGGCTCCTGAGACCCCGGCGCACGCTGGCGCGGGGATGACATTTTCCGGATTGTTCGAGGTCGACCGAAAAGATGGATTCGAAATTCGCCTACCACTGCTGGCGCCGCGATGTCTCCAACTTCGCCATGCTCAAGTACCGCGACTACCAGGGCTTCATGGTGAGCATGCAGAATGCCGGAACCCAGTGGTTGAAGTACATGATGAGCCTCGCATTGGCGTTGAAATATGACGTGCCGCCGCCGAAGTACGTCCAGAACGAGTTGAGCAACGAGCTCATAGGGCATCCCAGGCACCGGCGGAAGTACCCGGACCTACCAAGAATTGCCAGCTCGCACTCCATTCCTCACATCCTTCTCGGAATGCCCTTTCTGCACCGCCATGTGAAATTCCCGAAATATGTAATCCTCGTGCGCGATATTCGTGCCTCGCTGGTTGCTCACTTTGAAAAGAAGAAGCATGTGTATAAAGTCTCATTTGCTGAATACCTGAAAGGAGATGTGAGCGGTAAGCGTTATAGCGTTGATATCTGGTGGTATATTCATTTTTTGAACCGGTGGGGCGAAGTGGTGAATAACCTTGGGGATGACGTGTTGGTGGTGAAGTATGAGTCGTTCAAGGAGGATGCAGCGCGCCTTCTGGGTTCTGTGTTCGCTCACATCGGTATCGAAATGGAAGACGAGGTATTGCAAATTGCGGTTTCCGGGTCGACGAAAGAGGAAATGCTAAAGAAAATAGATCCAAACCATTGGCATCAAGGGGTGGTCAGGATTGATAGTCGAAACCCGTTGGATTGGTTTTCGGATGAGGATCGCACTTTTTTCCAAAATACATTGGCTGACAATTTAATGCATGACTTCGGGTATGAATATTCTTTCGACTGAAGCATTTGTGTTTCAATGAAGAAAAATATTCTTTTCACTGTGAAATGGAAATAATAGTAAGTGTGTCATTGAATTATCGGGAGTTTACATGAAATCGCTGTTGCGTGATTATGGTAATTTATCTTTATTGAGGCATCGTGGATATGATGGCTTCATTGTCAGCATGCATCAGTCTGGCACGCATTGGCTGAAGCACATGCTGGCTGTTGCGCTCGCCAGGTACTATGATTTGCCGCTACCTGCACGTCTGCAGGATGACACGATAATCGGTCATCCTAAATCCCCGCCGATTTATAGAAAAATACCACAGGTGGTGCATAGCCATAACATACCAAGTCCCATTGTTCATCTCCGGCTGTGGCGCTTCTTTTTAAAGTTTCCCAGATACGTGGTTCTGGTCAGGGATCCGCGCGCGGCACTTGTTTCTAATTATGAGAAATGGAAGTCAAGATATGCGGTTTCGTTCTCGGATTACCTGAGGGGCGACCCCGAAGGCAAGCGTTTTGATAAAGATATCTGGTGGGATATCCGTTTTATGAATGCATGGGGTAAGGCGGTATCGCGTTACCCGAATGATATCATTATTGCTCGATATGAAAGCCTGACGGAAGACACTTTACTGGAGTTGAAACGTGTTGCGAGGTTTTTGAAGCTCGATTTTCTTGATGATGAAATATTGCGCGAGGCGATAGATGCGTCAACAAAAGATAAGATGGCGAAGAAGCCCAACCCGAAACAGCAGCTTTCTGTAGTCAGGAAAGAGCAGTCAGACTACAGCAGTTGGTATGGCGAGGATGACAGGCAGTTCTTGGAATCCGTCTTTGATAAATATCTTGTTCATGATTTCGGCTACTCGTTTGCCGTATGGGGCGGTGAAAAGCATCCGGGGTGATTGTGTACGTGTGTATTTCAGGGTGGTCGGTATTCCTGGTGTATGACTGAAATTTCGCTCTCTTTCCTGTTTGCCGGATTAATGCGGATACCCGGAGAGGCGTTATCTGTGCTGTGGGTTTGATATCATCGAAAATTGATCGTCAACATAATTGTATAGTTTCTGATCATCCAGATACATGTTCTCAAGCAGCAACAATGAACGCTGGCTGAGTGCGATGTCTTTTGGACGGGTTTTTCCAACGTTTTCTTTATGGTGATGCATCTGTTCAAGTCCGGTCGCTTGCCTGAGATGATCGGTGAACTGTGCAAGCTTTTTCATGGGTGCACAGAGAAAAAATATTTTGTCGATGGAGTCTTTCGCTGCCGCAAAGTATGGTTGGCAACAGATATGTGAACACTGAATATTGCGGAATGTGTGGTCTTTCTGTTCATGTAGCCACTCGATGTAGTCTTCAAGAGAAAGGCGACTTACAGCTTTGCGCGCAGGATTGCCAAGGAAGGATTTGGCAGGCCACTTGGCTATATTTTCCCTGGTGTAATAGAACCTTGATATGAACAGGTCGACCGGATCGCGGACAAGGCTGATGTATAGGTGACGCTTGCCAGTCTGCGGCTCACTGCCAGGGCAAAAATGACCACTGATGAATCTTGTCTTTGACAGGTCGCTGTTACTGTTTCTCTTGTAGAGTGGATGTCTGCTCCTGCCATGAAGGGGTATTGATGGCAAGGCGCGGCGTAGTGCGGCATGCCATCGCAACAGGCGGTTGGAATAGATGCGGTCCAGCTTTTGGGAGCGGGTCCGCATGCAACACTCGGATCCAACTGCCTGTTCAATTGACTTGACCAGGGAAATGCCGGCTGTTTTTGGGATATGTGGGAAAACCAGTACATCTTTTTCCGGATCGTACTTGGTGTCATCTATCAACATGGGAATAATTGGCGTCGGGCCACTGTCAAAATCGCCCGGCGCTCTTTCCTCCATTTGGCAATATCGTTGGCATGCCAGCTCTTTCTGTAATGAGTGGTGTAGTCCGGATGTTCAGAACAGCTATTGTCAGAATCCAGTACGCAACCCCAGTCGTTGGCGCAGTTCCGCTGCAGCCATGGGTCGTCGGCCAAGCAGTTGACCAATCTCGGCGATGCGTTCAACCATCCTGGTGTTGCTGGCTAGATCCGTGCGCGCGGAATCAAACCAGATGTTGTCCTCGAGGCCAATGCGAACACCACCGCCCAAGGACAGGGAAAGGGTGTTGGCAGGAAGCTGGGTCCGGCCAATTCCTCCGACGGACCATATGCTGTCCTCTGGCAATTGCTTAAGCAGGACACCGATATGGAGTGGGTCCATCTGCGCTGAAGCTATATTTCCGAGAATGATGTTGAAGTAGTAGGGTGGTTGCAGTGCACCTTTATCGATCAGGTAGTAGGTGTAGTTCAGCATGCCGAGATCGAAAATTTCGATTTCGGGCTTGATGCCGCGTTCTGTCATGCGTTCGGCTAAACTGCGCACAGTGTCGGGCTGGTTGATACTGGCGCTACGGGGAAAGTTCAGCGAGGAGGGGGTCAACGAGGCCATGTCAGGCTTCAGATCGCCATCAAGGTCAAGAACCTGGGCGCGGTTTTTGAAGCTCGGGTCGAGACGCCCGCTGCAGGAAACACACAATACCAGCTCTTCGTCGACTGCACGAATACCCTCAATGATCCGGGCATAGCGGGCCGGGTCATTGCTGGGCTGTCCGTCCTCTGCCCTGGCGTGCAGGTGCACACTGGTCACGCCCAGCTGACGGCACGCCAGGACGTCACTGATTATCTCCTCCGCACTGAGGGGAATTGCGGGGGAGTCACTGCGGTGCATGACCATGCCCGTTGGTGCCAGGTTGATTACGAACTGCGCGTCTGCGTCATGGTTATTCGTATTCATTATTTCCTTTATTTCTCCTGGCAGACATTAGACGGATGCATCGTTGTAGCCCTTGATACCATGCCGGATAATCCGGGCCGGATTACCAACGACAAGGCAATTATCCGGTACATCCTTGACCACGACGGCACCTGCACCGACTACTGCGTTGCGCCCGATGCTGACCCCGGGTGCTATGACCGCACCACCACCGATGAAGGCGCCGGTCTTGATAAGGCAGTTGCCGCAAAGCAACGCCCCAGGGCCCAGGGTGCCAAAATCTTCAATGATGCAATCGTGACCGACAGAGGCACTCCTGTTGATCAGTACGAGGCGGCCAAACCGGCATTTCGCACCGATGACTACGCCTGCGTTGACTGAACCACCCTCCTCGAACCGGCTGGTCGAGGCCACCACGGAAGTAGGATCGACCAGAGTTGGAAAGATTCTGAAGCCCTGCCGGTGTGTTTCGTCGTCCAATGCGTGCCTGTGTCCCGGTGTTATCAACGGAATGGTAACCGGGAGTGTCAGCCACTTTTGCAGGATCTCATCTGCCGTGTACACGGGAGTGAGTCCCTCTGGAATTAGGGAATCAGGAAGGTTGTTGATGTAGGCGGTCACGGTGACATTCAGGCGCTTGAGGGTTTCGTCCACCTCGTACACATAACTTGAGCCAATCCCGTAGACAATCATCAGGTCAGGGTCCCGGTGGTTCGGAATTCGGGCTGATTGCCCTTTGAACGATGTCAATTACACGTCCCGGATCAACGGTGAAGTGGTCGTGTGATTTTAGATGATCACTGGTAATGACGTGATGGTTCAACCCCATCTGCTTGCTGAGACCAACCCAGAATGGCTTGTAAAAAGCTCCAGGGCACAATTCTATTACTGTGGTTCCGGCCTGGCAGAACAGGAGGTTGGTCAGGGCGGCACCGCTGCAGCCTATCACCATGCGGGCAGAGGAAAAAAGGCTCACCTGCTCGCTGTGTGGCAGTTTCTCGGGAGTGACCAGCTCGAAGCCAAGTGGGGACAGCTGCTCATAAAGTTCATTCTCGTTGATTAGCTGTCTCAGTTTTTGATTCTTGCGGCTGATAAAAATCAGGCGTTGTGATGCGCGGGGCTGTATGTGGTAATGATCCCGGTAGGATTTGCCCAGGTGGTTGAGCAGATGTCCGGGGGAAAACCAGTTGATCATGTATTCATCGCGTGTATGGCATGCGGCGATAAGTTTTTCGCAGCGCAGTTTAACGTCAGTTTCAACCGTTCTGAAACGAAGTCCTGGAAACTCACGTCGCAGAATCTCATAGCCAGCTTGCTGAAATGGCAGCAGGTGTTCACTGACGAGAATAGTGGCAGTATGGGCTACTGGCACTTCCGTCAGGATGTGCAGCAGCAGCAGCAACTGGTCGAAGAAAAAATGGTAATAATGGGTTCCAGACACCATGGAAATGGACACGCCGGGTATCGTCTCTGTTGCGCGATAGTGAACAGGCCTAACCCTGTTTCGTTTGGTGTCGCGCCCCGGGCAGAGGACGATTTTCTCGCTGGGGTGATGAAGAATGGTCCTGGAGCGGGGTAGTATCACGCAGTCCCCCAGCATGTGGGCCATGAAACCCAGGTTCAGTTCGATCCGGCCATCATGCATGGGTGGCAGTCCCGGTTCGCCCTGATACCAGTCGAGATAGTCTGTCCCGAGATCAGAAAGGTCTATCGTTGTGGAAAGATCTTGTCGCGCCAGTAGTTCTGCCTCGAATTGCGGCAGGTAAACATGGCGGGCGTAGACGGAGTAATGGCGCCGCAAAAAGGGAAAACGCGAGAGTACCAGTGCCCCGAAAATAAATCGGAATTGCCGGGTTGTGAAATTCTTTCGAAACAGGGCTGCGATATGGCGCAGGTGCCGTTGCCATGTTCCTGTTCGTGTGGGATGACGACTTGAATTGTCCACGGTACGGATTCAGATACGCCCAGGATGGACCGACCGGATCATGGCAATGACGCGTTCTACGTCACTGTCGGCAAGATAAGGGTCCATTGGCAGGCTGAGAACCTCCCGATGGATGGCCTCGGCGATGGGTAGTGAACCTGCCGCCAGCCTCATCGCATGATAGGCAGGTTGCAGATGGGGCGGGAATGGGTAGTGGATTTGTGTCTGGATGTCCACGGCTGAAAGAGTGTCCTGTAGCTTCTCTCTGGCCACGGAGCGCACCACGAAAAGGTGCCATACGGATTCCGCCCATTCTGCATCCTTGGGCATGACCAAGCCGGACCCGGCCAGTCCATGAAGGTATGCTGAAGCAATCTCCCTGCGCCTGGAATTCCAGCCATCCAGGTGCTGCAGCTTGACGCGCAACATGGCAGCTTGCACCTCGTCCAGGCGGGAATTGAACCCCTGAATGTCGTGTCGATACCGCGTTTCCGAGCCGTAGTTGCGCAGTTGCCAGAGTCGCTGCGCAAGTTCGTCATCATTGGTGGTGATTGCCCCGCCATCGCCCAGGGCGCCGAGATTCTTTCCTGGATAAAAGCTGAACCCGGCGGCATGTCCCAGCCCTCCTGTCCGGCGGCCTTTGTAGCGGGCCCCATGGGCCTGGGCGGCATCCTCGATTATTTTTAAATCATGTTTTCCTGCGATGGACAGAATGGGATCCATGTCTGCAGGCTGGCCGTAGAGGTGCACCGCTATGATGGCGCGTGTACGAGAGGTGACGGCTGCCTCGATGCGTCGAGGATCGATGTTGTATGTGGATTCAATCGGTTCGACTGGTACCGGGGTTGCCCCGCAATGGCTGACTGCAAGCCAGGTGGCGATATAGGTATTTGAAGGGACGATGATCTCGTCACCGGGCCCGAGTCCGTAACCTTTCAGAATGAGGTGCAGTGCGTCCAGCCCGTTTCCGACGCCGATACAGTGGCGTACCCCGCAAAAGGCGGAAAATTCCGCCTCAAAGGCCTCGAGTTCGGTTCCCAGCACAAAGCGGCCCGATGCAAGGACGCGCTGGAAGGCCGCTTCCAGTTCTTCGCGAAGATGGATATGCGGCGTCTTGAGATCAAGAAAGGCAACGCTCATGTCTCTTGCCCCCTGGCCTCAATCAGGAACCGGTCATAATCCCGGAGGTAGTCGGCTTCATCGTAATGCTCTGAAGCCAGCACCATGCAAACTGCGCCAGATGAGAAATTGACCAGATTGCGCCACATCATCGGGCAGACATAGAGGCCGTTGTATGGGCTGTTCATCTGAAAACACTGCTTGCTGCGGCCGTCATCCAGCACCACGTCAAAGCTGCCGGACAGGGCGATGATGAGTTGTTGCAACTCGCGGTGGCCATGGGCGCCGCGTTGCGACCCTGCCGGGACGCCGTAAATGTAATACACCCGCCTGATGTCGAAAGGGATGTGATGAGTTCCCTCGATGAATGTCAGGTCACCAGATGGATCCTGGAATCTGGGTAGCTGGATGATGCGGCACTGTTCGAGTCCCATGCCCGATCCTTTTATGGGCTCCTTATCAGGGATTCATTGGAGCAAAGAAGTCATAATTCCGTTATGACAGTATGAAAGTCAATGTCCTGGCGCAGCTCTGTAGAAGTATACCGGTTCGCTTCAGCAGGGAGAAGCTGGGCGTTTTCCCCTTGGGAGCGAATGGTAGCACGGCTTCTGCTGTAGCCCACCTGACCTGCCCCCCGATTTCCGGACCACTGTGAAGTTGGTACAGTCCGTCTAACCGTGAGGAGACGGACGTGAAGAAGAAGCGATTTACCGAAGAACAGATCATCGGGGTCCTGCGGGAGGCCGAGGC
>Ga0209270_1001792_pt1 | contig 26415 bp, 25 predicted proteins | sample MTBAKSrepl1MetaG_FD_187456 | JGI IMG/M metagenome (GOLD analysis project Ga0209270, IMG submission 187456) | Enrichment culture microbial communities from Arthur Kill intertidal strait, New Jersey, USA, that are MTBE-degrading - MTBE-AKS1... | ecosystem: Environmental > Aquatic > Marine >...
TGCCCGCCATGCGAGTGAGGCGAGTCAGGCGGGTCGATAGGGATTCCTTGCTGCCTTCAATAAACAGTATCCCGAGCCCGGGGGCGGTCGCCGAACGATCCGAACGCATTTTATTGCAGCCCTTGGGCAGAGACCCCCACGGGCAAACTTCTTCGCACGTTGCCAAGAAGTCACGGACAAAGATTCTACGCTAAGGGGTGTTGACATGATCGATTATGAATACAAGAGACCTGAAAAACTGGAGGAAGTCTTTGCCCTTCTGCAGGAATACGGCCACCGGGCCGCCCTGATCGCCGGGGGCACCGACGTGATGGTCAAAATCCGGAATACGAAAAAGGCCCCCGAGGTCCTCATTTCATTGAGACGGCTTACGGATCTCTCTTATATCCGGAAAAACGGGGACTACCACATCGGGGCACTGACCACCCACCGGATGCTGGAGCAGTCCGACCTGGTTCAAAAGGAGTTGACGGCCCTCTATGAGGGGGCGTCCCGGATCGGATCCGTTCAGGTGCGCAATGTCGCCACCCTGGCCGGGAACATCTGCAATGCGGCCCCATCGGCCGATACAGCCGGCCCGCTTCTGGCGCTTGACGCCCAGGTGACGTTGCACAGCCCGGACGGAGAACGCCGCGTGCCCATCACGGAATTTTTTACCGGCACATACCGGACCGCCCGCAAAGAGACCGAGGTGGTCACCGAGATCAAGATACCCGCCCACATGGAGCAGTTCGGAAGTGCCTACTGGAAGCAATCCCGCAGGAAGGCCATGAACCTCCCCATCGTAGGCATAGCTGTGTCCCTGCGGCTCGACAATGACGCCGTTTCAGACTCGCGGATCGCCCTGACCGTGGCCGCACCCACCCCCATCCGGGCCTACAAGGCCGAGGAGTTCCTATCAGGAAAACCGATGGATGACGCGGTCCTGGCAGAGGCGGGGAAAATTGCGGCCTCCACCGACTGCTGCACCCTTAGGGACAGCCTGAGGGGCGAGGCATGGTATCGGGCCAGAATCATCGAGGTCTATGTGCCCCGCATGGCCAGACTGGCTGCAGAAAGGATTCAGAACGCCAATTGAGGAATTCTGAATTAAGGAATTCAGGGATTGCGGGTATTGAATTTTTAAATTCCTCAATCCCAAAAATAATTCTGTTTTGCAAGGAGACCACGATGAAAAAAATATCTGTTTCGTTCACCCTCAATGGAGATCCTGTCACGGCCGAGGTGCCGGCGACCTGGACCCTTCTCAAGACATTGCGGGAATATTTTGAACTCACAGGCGCCAAGGAAGGGTGCGGCGTTGGAGAATGCGGGGCCTGTACGGTCATCGTGGATGGACAGGCGGTCAATTCCTGTCTGTATCCCATCCCCGAGGCGGAAGGGAGATCAGTGACCACCATTGAGGGGATCGCTGAAAAGGACGGGACCCTCCATCCCATCCAAAAGGCCTTCCTGGAAAACAATGGGGTTCAGTGCGGATTCTGCACCTCAGGGATGATCATGTCGGCAAAGGCCCTCCTGGACCAGAACCCCGATCCTACCGAGGAACACATCCGCAAGAGCATTGCCGGCAATTTCTGCAGGTGCACCGGATACGTACAGATTGTCGAATCCATACAAATGGCCGCCAAGGTGAAAGAATAGAAACGGAGGAGAAGATGCCCGATCATCTATTTGTAGGAAAAAGCATCCCCAGGACCATCGAGGCGGACAAGGTGACCGGAAAGGCGGTCTACATCAATGACCTGAAACGACCGGGAATGCTCTACGGAAAAATACTCTACAGCACCCATGCCCATGCCAGGATCAAGCGCATCGACGCCTCCAAGGCCAGACGTATCCAGGGGGTCCGGGCCGTCCTGACCGGCCAGGACATCCCCGATGTCAGGGTCGGCTTCTTGAAAGACCAAACCGTGCTCAAAAAGGATGTGGTCCGTCAGTTCAGGGACGAGGTGGCCGCAGTGGCGGCCATCACCCCGGAGATTGCGGAAGAGGCCCTCACTCTTATCGATGTGGAGTACGAACCGCTCCCTGCCGTTTTCGATCCCTTTGAGGCCATGAAGGAGGGGGCGCCCCTGGTGCATGAAACAGATGCCAGGGGCAGACCTGTCAAAAGCAACATTCTCCCTCTCCCGTGGAAATTCTCCGTAGGAGACATGGAACAGGCCAGAAAGGAGGCGGCCTTCATCACCAAGGATCATGTGAGCACCACCTGGGTCAACCAGTGCTGCATGGGGACCAGCGGCTGCCTTGCCGAGTTTGACCAGAGCAACCATCTGACTCTCTACAGCCCGACCAATGTCATTTTTGGGCATATCGGCCGCATCTCCGAGTATTTTTCGCGCATCGGCCTGGCAGGCAAAAAGATCCGGGTCATCAATCCGGTCGTGGGGGGCAGCTTTGGCACCAAGCTGGATACCGACATTTATGAATTCATCGCCATCCAGCTCGCCCTGAACACCCGAAAGCCGGTCAAGATCCTCTTTGATCGGGAAGAGGAGTTCCGCGCCCTGCCCCCGCGGCAGCCGGCAGCATTCACGATTGAGCAGGGCTGCGACCGGGAAGGGAGGCTCGTCTTCCGACACTGCGAGGCAATCCTGGACAACGGGGCCTACACTTCATGGGGGGCCACCACGCCCTCCGTGATGATCATGCCCATGTCTTCTCTCTACAGGGTCCCCAATGTCTATTTCAAGGCCACGTGCGTGTACACCAACAATATCTATGCCCAGGCCATGCGGGGATACGGCAATCCCCAGGCCACCTTCGCGGTGGAGACATCCATGGACTCCCTGGCCGAGGCCGCGGGGATTGACCCGGCCGAATTCCGCCTCATCAACCGCAACCAGCCCGGAGACGAGACCCCCATGAATCTCAAGATCACCTCCTGCGGGCTTGAGGAATGCATCAATGCGGTCAAGGAACGACTTCAGTGGGATGAGAAAAAGAAGGTCAAGCAAAAAGCCCGGGGCGTGGGCATGGCGTCCCTCATCCATGTGGCCGGCGGGGCCAGGGTGACAAAATCGGACGGTCACGGCATCATGGTCAAGCTGGATGAATTCGGCCATGTGGACGTCATCGAAAGCGGGACCGATCAGGGGCAGGGATCGCCCACGGTCATCTCCCAGATGGTGGCCGAGGCGTTGGGCGTGCGGCCGGAGGATGTGTTCATTACCTTCGGGGATACGGCCCTGGCCCTTTGGGACGCCGGGACCCACGCCAGCCGTCATACCTTTATGGCGGGGAACGCAGCTCTCATGGCCTGCGCAAAGGCAAAAAGGCAAATCCTCGATATGGCGGTCGACATCATTCCAAAGATCGTGAAAGCCAATTTCAAACGTATGAAGCGAAAAGACCCCGAGTTCACAGAACCGGATCTGGACTACGGATTGATCGCCGATGCAGAGGATCTGGACATTCGGGACCGAACAATTTTTCCCAAAAAAGAGCCGGACCATCCCTACTTCAGTGTCCCCATATCGGATATCCTGCGAAACGGCCTCCATGTGGGAATCGGAGAGAGTCGGGTCGTGGCGGCCGAGGCCTTCTATGACCCGCCCACCGAGATGCTCAACCGGGAAATGAAAGGAAACCTCTCCATGACCTATGCCTTTGGGACCACCGGCGTGGAGGTGGAGGTGGACCAAGAGACCGGCGAGGTCAATATTCTGAAACTGGTGGCAGCGCACGATGTGGGAAAGGCCATGAACCCGACCCTCCTTCTGGGACAGATCTATGGGGCCGGATACACAGGGGTGGGTTACGGCCTGACCGAGGAGATCAAGGTCAGAAACGGGCGGGTCATGAACCCCTCCTTTCGCGACTACCAGATGCTGACCGCCATGGATGTGGTCCCCATCGAGCCGGTCATTGTGGAACCGGACGACAAGGACGGACCCTACGGCGCCAAGGGCGTGGGCGAACCGGGACTGGTCCCCACGGCCCCGGCCATTGCCAATGCCATTTATGACGCCATCGGGGTGCGGATCCGGGACCTCCCCATCACGCCCGAAAAGATCCTGACCGCCTTGAAAAAGAAAAAGGGAGGAATGAATGGCTGACAAATCCTACCGCCTGGGGTGCGACATCGGCGGCACATTCACGGACTTTGTGCTCCTTGACGACCGCACCGGCGCGATCACCATCAACAAGTGTCTCACCACCCCGACCGATCCCTCGGACGCGGTGGAACAGGGGATCCGTCAACTGGAGCAGATGGTCCCGGGGTTTGTCCAGGATCTGGACGAGGTCATCCACGGCACCACCCTGGTCATCAATTCCATTATCGAGCGAAAGGGCGCCAAAACCGGGCTGATCACCACCAAAGGCTTCCGGGATGTCCTGGAACTGGGAAGGGAGATCCGGTATGCGCCCTACGATGTATTCGCCGAATTCCCCAAACCCCTCGTGCCCAGAAGGTTCCGGCTGGAGGTGGATGAACGAATCCGGAGCAACGGCACGGTCATCAAACCCCTGGACCGGCAGGAGGCCAGGGAGGCAGTGCAAAGACTCATCGCAATGGGTGTAACATCCATCGCCGTGTGTCTCATCAACTCTTTTGAAAACCCGGCCCACGAGCTCATGATCAAGGAGATCATAAAGGAGGAGGCCCCTGATCTCTCTGTTTCCATCTCCTATGACGTCCTCCCCCAGATCCGCGAATACGAACGGACCAGCACTACGGTCACCAATGCCTATGTCAAGCCCCTGACCGGCCGTTATCTCTCCAAGCTCTCGGACCGGCTCTCGTCCATCGGATTTCAGGGAAAGCTGTTCATTATGCTCTCCAGCGGCGGGATCACCTCCATCGACACCGCGGCCGAGTTTCCGGTGCGGATCATCGAATCCGGTCCCACGGCCGCGGTCATCTCCGGCGAGTACTACGGAAAGCTCTTTGACATCTCCGAGATGTTCTGCTTTGACATGGGCGGCACCACCGCCAAGTCATGTCTGATCCAGAAGGGCTCAGCAGGCGTGGTCCCCACCTTCGAGGTGGGTCGGGTCCAGCGCTTCATGAAGGGGAGCGGGCTCACCATCCAGGTGCCGGTGGTGGACCTCATGGAGATCGGGGCAGGCGGAGGAAGCATCGCCAAGGTCAGCAAGATGGGGACCCTCCAGGTGGGTCCGGAGAGTTCCGGCGCGGATCCCGGCCCTATCTGTTATGGGAGGGGCGGCACCGAGCCAGGGATTACGGATGCGGATCTCCTCTTGGGGTATCTGGACCCGGACTACTTCCTGGGCGGCGAGATGAAACTGGATGCCGAGGCGGCCCGTCGCGGCATCGAGGAAAAGATCGCCAAACCCCTGGGGGTTTCTCTGATTCAGGCCATCTGGGGCATCCACGACCTGATCAACGAGACCATGGCCGGGGCCGCCAAGACCCACATTGCCGAAAAGGGGGGCAACCCCAAGATCGTCACCGTAGCCGCTTTCGGGGGGGCAGGCCCTGTTCATGCCTACGGCCTCGCCAAAAAGCTGGGCGCCCCCAGACTTCTGGTGCCGCCTAATGCGGGTGTTGGATCCGCCCTTGGCTTTTTTACCGCGCCCCGGGCATTCGACATGCTGAGGAGCCACAAGGTCGCGCTCAATGACGCGGATTTCAGCGAGATTGAAAAGATCTATCAGGAAATGGAGACCGAAGGGGCCCGCACACTTCATAAATCAGGAGAAGCCGAAGCCATCCAGTTCGAGCGGTCGGTGGATGCCCGTTTTGTCGGCCAGGGGTCGGAGACCACCATCTTTATCCCGGAAAAGCCTTTCACCGATGTTAAGAAAGACGTGGTGAGACAACGCTTTGACGAAACCTACAAGAAACTCTACGGCCGCACATATCCCGATTCCCCGGTGGAGTTCATCAATTTCAAGGTCAGGGCGAGCCTTCCGAAACGACTTCTGCAACTCCCTGAGATCGCGGCCAGCAGCCGCTCGCTAAACGATGCCGTCAAGGGCCAACGACAGGCCTATTCGGGCATTGTCAAAGACTTTATTCCCTACACGGTCTATGACCGCTACCGACTCTTTCCTGGCGCCCGTTTCAAGGGTCCGGCCATTATCGAAGAGAGAGAATCCACGGTCATCGTCGGAGAAGATGCATCCGTCAGCGTGGATACATATGGATTTCTGTGGATAGATTTTATCAACTGAAAAATTGATCGTTTCGCCTATCGTTGCGAGCCTTGCGCCTTTGTGCGAGACTATTTCCTGGAGGAGGAAACACATGGGGCAGACATTTGATCCCATCACCTTAGAGATACTGTGGCGTCGACTGATCTCCATTGTGGACGAGGCAGACACCGCTGTGGCCCGCACCGCCTTTTCCAGTCTGTTGCGGGACGCCCACGACTATACCTGCATGTTTACGGACCGCAAGGGCCGGGAGCTGGCCCAGGGATCCTTTGCCACCCCCGGACAATCAGGGGCCATGGCATTGGGGATCAAAAAGCTGGTCAACGATCTTGCACCCGGCAGCTTCGGCCCGGGCGACGTCTATATCACCAACGACCCCTGGGCCTTGGCCGGACACCTGAACGATGTCTGCGTCATGAGTCCCATCTTCTATCAACAAAAGCTCGCCGGATGGACCGCGTGCGTATTTCACCACTCGGATATCGGGGGCCGGGTTTCGTCGGACAACCACGATGTCTTTGAAGACGGACTCTTTATCCCCCTGGTCAAGCTGGAGGAAGGGGGCGTGCTCAATCAGGCGGTTATCGACATGATCCGGTGGAACGTCCGGACCCCTGACGAGGTGACCGGCGACATCCGTTCGCAGATTGCAGCCAACCATGTGTGCGCGGAAAAAGTCTGCCAGATGCTGGAGGAGTACGATCTGGACGGACTGGACGATCTGGCCGACGAGATCATCGGCCGCACCGAAAAGAGCATGCGCGACGCTATCGAAAAGGTGCCTGACAGGGTGTACGGTGCCCAGGGAATTGTGGAGCAGATGGCAGGCAAGGAGGACGTGATCATCAAGGCCGCAGTGGAGGTCAAGGGAAACAGCATCCACGTGGACCTGGACGGCTCTTCGCCCCAGGTGAACTGGGGAGGAAACGTGGTCTACAACTTCACCTACGCCTATGTGTTCATGGCCATGAAGAGCATGTTTGACCCTGATATCCCCAACAACCACGGTTGCGCCGTGCCCATCACCATGAGCGCGCCCGAGGGAAGCGTGGTCAATTGCCGGTTCCCTGCTGCAGTGGCTGCCAGGATGCAGATCGGGCATTTTATGACGGAGATCATCTACCGGGCTATGGCCGAGGCCCTTCCAGACCGGGTCATTGCAGGGAGCGGCGGGACCCCTGCCACCATGAATGTCTTTTACGGCAAACGACACAATGCCGTCCCCTGGCATGCGGTCATCATCCGGGGGGGCGGCATGGGGGCAAGCGCCCGGAGCGACGGCTGGCATCATTATATCTTCCCGGCCAACGGGGCCAATACGCCGGTTGAAATCTTCGAAAGCGACACCCCCCTGATCGTGGAACAACGGGAAATCCTGACCGATTCCGGGGGTCCGGGCCAACAGAGAGGCGGCCTGGGAAGACGTGTGGTCTTCAGGGCGCCTGACGATGAGTACGCCCCCCTTCCGCCCGTGAACCTGGGCATCCAGTCGGGCAGATACCGCTACCCGCCCGAGGGTCTGTTCGGGGGCAGACCCGGCGCCAAAGCACGGTTCCGGATCAACGACAAGGACGGCAACCCCTACGGCCTGTCCCAGTTCGGTCCGGGCGATCGGGTCACCATGGATACTGCCGGCGGCGGCGGATTCGGAAATCCACTTGAACGAGATGTCGATCAGGTGGAGCAGGACGTAATTGACGGGTATGTCAGCATTGACAAGGCGCGCGAGAACTACGGCGTGGTGATGGATCCATCAACGCTCAAAGCTGACCAAGAGGCCACTAAAGACCTGCGAAATGCCATGAGAGCCGGATCCTGACCCCAGGATGGCATTCGCTGCCGGCTGTTGGGGTGTGGCTTCCATCTCGCAAGCCTGTGCGGTTCTGTCGTCGCCCATAACCCAGCATCCAGCAACCAGCAACCAGCATGCCCCGCTTCATCTATCTCGACAATGCCGCCACGTCCTTTCCCAAGCCGCCCCGGGTCATCGAGGCCATGAATTATTTCATGATCCAGGTGGGGGCCAACCCAGGGCGATCCGGGCACCAGAAGGCAGTGGAGGCGGGCCGCATCGTGGAACATGCCAGAAAAGGCCTGGCCAACCTTTTCAACATCCCTGATCCCGACCGGATCGTGTTTACCCTGAATGTGACAGAGGCCCTGAACACGGTCATCCACGGATTTCTCAATCCCGGGGACCATGTCATCGCCACCTCCATGGAGCACAACTCGGTCCTCCGGCCCCTCCGCTACCTGGAAGCAGAAGGCATAATCACCCTAAGCATTGCCGCATGCGACATCAGGGGCCGGCTCGACCCTGCAACGCTGCCTCCCCTGATCCAGGAAAGCACGGCCCTTATGGTCCTTAACCATGCCTCTAACGTATGCGGGACCATCCAAGACGTAAAGGCGGTGAAACAGGCCATCGGAGGCATCCCGCTCTTGCTGGATGCGGCACAGACCGCCGGATGCCTTCCCATTGACGTCCTGGATACCGACATTGACTTCCTGGCCTTTACCGGACACAAGGCCCTCTTAGGCCCCCAGGGGACCGGTGGATTGTATGTGCGAGAAGGGCTCTCCTTGCGGCCCCTCATCAGGGGGGGGACCGGGAGCGTCTCGGAAAAGGAGGTGCAACCGGATTTTTTTCCTGATATACTGGAAAGCGGGACCCGCAACAATGTTGGGATTGCCGGTCTGGGCGCTGCCGTGGATTTCATACTGGAAACCGGCATTGAAGCCATCCGGGAACACGAGAAGGCCCTGACCCGCGTCCTCCTATCGGCCCTTCATCACGTGCCGGGCATTACCATTTATGGGCCCCTGGATGCCGAGACCCAGACACCGACCCTCTCCATCACCTTCGACAGCCTCCTTCCGCCCGGAGACCGGTACGATTACGGCGGGTGCGGGGCCGTCAACCTGGAACTCATGGAAGAGGAGGTCTATCCGGCCGAGGCCGGAAGGATCCTGAGCACCCAATACGACATCCTGGTCCGCACCGGGCTCCACTGCGCACCCATTGCCCACAAGACCCTCAAGACCTTTCCAGAGGGAACGGTCAGGATCAGCATGGGATGGTTCAACACCCCAGAGGAGATGGAGATAACAGCCCAGGCCATCCGCCGGATCGCCGCCAGAGAATATTGATGAAAGCGCCTAAATTGCCCAACGCGGCCTGACGGCCGCAACCAAACAGCGCTATGCCCGCCCGTGGGGGTCTCTGCCCAAGGGCTGCAATAAAATGCGTTCATATCGTTCGGCGACCGCCCCCGGGCTCGGGATACGTTTTATTGAAAGGCAGCAAGGAATTTCTTCCCATGAAAGGGTGTCCCTGGGGCTGGAACAGACTGAGTTTCAAAGCCCTGCTGCCGTCCCCAGAAGCTGTGTTCGGTTTTTGCAGCCCTTGGGCAGAGACCCCCACGGGCGAATTTCTTCGCACGTTGCGGAGAGCTTGCATACGAAGAGTCTCAGGCAAAAACCCTCAATCATCCTGAAACTGAAAAACAAAGCACATGAGTCTCCCAGGCATCAGACGCGATCTCGAGTTCTTTCCGATCCAGCATGAGGGCCAGCAGTTTGTCCTCATCCGGGACGCCCTCGGTCTGGTGGAAGAGGGAAAGGCCGTGGGTCTTCCCCTGTTTCAGGTTATGGGCCTCCTGGACGGCGCTGCAACCGTCAGAGACATTCAGACCGCATTGATGCGGCAGCAGGGAGGGAGCCTTGTTCCCCTTGAGGACATCGAACGTCTTGTAGCCCATCTGGATGAATCCTTCCTGCTTGACTCAGAGCGATACAGGGAGGCCAGGGACCGAATGGTCGCCGATTTCGCTTCCCAGCGGGTCAGGGTCTGCTCCCATTGCGGGAAAAGCTATCCCCGGACGGCGTCTGAGCTCAAGGCCAGGCTGGATGAGATCCTCAACAGCCATCCGGCTCCACCTCAAAGCCGGGCCAAGGCGGCAGCGCTCATGGCCCCCCATATCGACCTGTCCGTAGGTCTTAGAGGCTATGCAGCCGCCTACCAGACAGTGAAAGGCGCGGCGCCCTCGCGGATCATCCTCCTGGGCGTGGGCCACCAGCTCCAGGGAAGCCTCTTCTGTGTCACAGACAAGGATTTCGAAACACCCTTGGGCCTTCTTGAGACGGATCAGGAGGCTGTGGATCGGCTGCGGGAAGCGGGCCGGGACATCATCGCACCGGATGACTTTGTGCACCAAAGCGAGCACTCTATCGAATTTCAGATCATCTTTTTGCAGCATGTCCTGCCTGACATTTCACCTGCCATCGTCCCCATTCTGTGCGGATCTCTACAGGCAGGCCTATCAGATTACACCAGGCAGGCCTATCAGGAGATCGCAGGCGGCTTTCTGGAAAATTTGAAAAACCTGGTCCAGGAACCGGGACAGGATACGCTCATCATTGCAGGCGTTGATTTGTCCCACATTGGGCCCAAATTCGGCCACAACATGCCGGCCCCCGCCATGGAGGCCCAGGCCCGGGCCCATGACCAGAATCTCCTTCACCATCTCATCCATCTGGATGCGGACGGCTTCTGGGAAGAATCCAGAAGCCTCAGGGATCGCTTCAACGTCTGTGGTTTTTCCGCCCTTGCCTGCCTCCTGGAGGTCCTTCCGGACTGCCGGGGGGAAGTCCTGCATTATGAAATCTGGCATGAGTCCCCCACCCGTTCGGCCGTCAGCTTTGCCGCGGCTGTCTTTACGCAACAGGGGCAACCTCCGGACCATGGAACTCCCCCGGCAAGGACTTCACAGTGAACTTCAAGCATACGTTCTGTTGGTAAGACATCCGGAAAAGACAAAGGGATTGAGAGGTGTTTTTTAATGAGGTGTTTGAATGGCAAGCGGCTTGGGAGACCCTTGATTCGCTTACTATTGTATTGTTATAGATAAGTTACACCATAATATCTACTAACTAAACGATGACGTTGGCCTAATAGCGGGGAATCGTTATAAATTACGTCCAAAGCCGGGTCCATGAAGGACCGACCCATTGGCCGATATCCATCATACGGTACAATCAGATGAAATGCATCAAACTGAAAGAAGCAGGAATCGATGTGTGTGTAACCATCAAGGTGAAACCGATCTTTATGAATAACAGCAGCGGGGATTTGAAAGAGGAGTTGGAGCGGCTGGAAACGGCGCGCATGCTGGAATACCTGGGCGCCAGGCAGGAGGCCGCGGTTGCAGAGGAGATCGTGCGGGAATTTGAACGCCAAACGGAGTTCCCATAAACCCAGTGCAGTTTTTTCCTTACAGGGAATTGAGCAAGGCCCGAAACCGTCTCCATTGCAATATGGCCAGAATGAAGAGAACAAAGCTCAGGGCGATGCTTCCCATCCCAATGCTCATGGCCAGTTGACATCGGACCTTTTCGGTATCGTTGATGTCCTTTACAATCCGCACCTGAAGCTGAAACAGCTCGTCAAGCGTCCGCACAACCGGCTCGACACACGGATAGAGATCCTGCCTGACGAATTTCCCGAGGGCCTCTCGGTTTTCGCTCAAAAGGATTTGCCGCAGCCGCATGAGGCTTTTGTCAGCAGCTTCGAAGAGGCCTTCAAGTCGCCGGATAGACTTCTTTTCCTCTTTGGTAAGGGCAGTATCCAGATATTCCTGCCAGAGGATCGGGATCTTTTGGATTGCCTGATCCAGACGCCTGTTTCCCTCGGCCCAGGAAAACTCCCCGCTATAAACCCTGTTCGCCGCACCCACAATGGTGACCGCGTATATGTCCGAAAGCATCTTCAGGTCCTTTAGCGGTTTAACCCGATCGTGATAGATCGTCTCCAGACCCATGCCCACGGTCTTCAGATTGCTCAGTTTCAGAATCCCCAATCCGGCGCCCAGTAATACAAAGGTCATCACCAGCATCAGGACAAAGAGCCTCCTCTTTGTCCTGGCATACTTGTCATAGAATATGGTGCTTTTTGGCATGCCCTCTACCCCGCCGACACGCTGATATATCTCAAATCCAAGGGCTGACCCTTCAATATTAAAATCTTTGTCCGCAACTTCTCCGCAACGTGCGAAGAAGTTTGCCCGTGGGGGTCTCTGCCCAAGGGCTGCAAAAACCGAACACAGCTCCTGGGAACGGCAGCAGGGCTTTAAAATACGGTATGTTCCAGCCCCAAGGAGGCCCTTTCATGGATAGGGATTCCTTGCTGCCTTTCAATAAATAATATCCCGAGCCCGGGGGCGGTCGCCGAACGATCGGAACGCATTTTATTGCAGCCCTTGGGCAGAGACCCCCACGGGCGGCCGGGCCGCTGTTTGGTTGCGGCCGTCAGGCCGCGTTGGGATGTTGCGCCCTGATTTCAAAACTGGCAGCAGCTCTTTGAGGTCCGGCAGTGTGGATGACCCCCATTCTGCATCAAGGCAAAAGGAAACGCAAGCCTGTTCCCCTTCCCTCTTCCCTGTGTCTGCACCCGCAGTGCCAGATCCAGGTGAAGACCCCTGCCCCGGCCGGATTTCCCTTGACCCCCGGGTCCGCTTCCACTAATTTCAGCCCAACAGAGTGGCAAAGACATGCCAAAACGTGCAATTTATGGAGATTGGAACCTATATGGATGCAGATATCTTTTCCCGGTTTTTCGAGCCTGAGAGTGTGGCCATTATCGGGTCCTTCAAGGAGGGGGTCTTCGGCGGATATGTGGCGGTCAAGTCGCTCCAGCAGGCCGGCTACAGGGGTAGGATCTATCCGGTGAATCCGTCCTATAGCGACGTTCTGGGCCTGCACGTCTATCCTTCCATCCATGATACGCCCGACACGCCCGACGTGGCCATCATCATGATCAATGCCCGGAACGTGCCCGATGTGTTCGAGCAGTGCGCCAGGCGGGGGATCAGGGCCGTCATCCTGGTGGCAGACGGCTTTGCCGAGCGAAACCGGGAAGGGGCCCTCCTCCAGGAGCGCATCACGGTCATGGCCAGGAAGTGGGGTGTCCGAATCATCGGTCCCAACACAGCCGGCATCGTCAGCCCCCACAACGGATTCAATCCCTGCCCCTATGAGGCCGGGTACTATGGACTCAAACCTGGACCGGTGTCCATCTTTTCCCAGACCGGCATGATCAATCCCCAGGCCTATCCCTATCCTCACCTGACAGCAGGCATCAGCAGGATCTGCGATTTCGGCAACAAGTGCGATCTTGACGAATGCGACCTGCTGGAATATCTGGGACATGATGATAAGACCCGCGTCATCAGCATGTATCTCGAGAGCATTCGGGACGGAGAGCGATTTATAAAGGTCTGCAGCAGGGTCACATCAAAAAAACCGGTCCTGGCCTTGAAGCTGGGGACCACGCCAGAGGGCGCCAGGGCCTCGGCATCCCATACCGGATCCCTGGCCGTGGATGACCGCATATTCGATGCCGCATGCCGGCAGGCCGGGATTTTGCGGCTGTCGGCCTTCAACGAGCTCTTCGAGATCCCCAAGATCTTCGCCATGCAACCGTTGCCGTCCGGGAACCGGGTGGGGATGGTCACCTATACCGGCGCTCTGGGCGTGCTGACATCGGACCAGGGGGATGCATACGGGCTCGCCATGGCCCCCCTATCGCGTCATACAGCGGATGCCTTTGACAGGATGTTCCCGGAGTTGGGCCATATGCCTGTAGACATCGGACCCATGATCCCTGCGGTAAAGGATTTCTCCACGGTGTATACGGGAATTCTGGAGGCCGTGCTTCGGGACCAAAATGTGGATGCCCTTTTCAATGTCATGTGGGCCGATGCCAGGGGCAAAAATCAAAAGGCCTACATAGAGGCATATGAGGCGCTCAAGGGAATCGTTCCCAAGCCCGTTGTCACATGGATCTACGGTCCCAATCCTTCGGCCGGTCGGGTCTTGAAGGAACAGGTGGAGGCCCTGGGGTATCCGGTATTTGATGAACCCGAGCGATGCGTCAAATCCCTGGGCATGGCCTGCCAGTACGCGCAGCTCCGCAAAAACAGAGAGGAATAGCCCGGGGGCGACCCCGGCGCCCTCAAATGGGACTTTTTGCCAGTTGCCGGACAGGGCCTGAATCGGGCTGGGCTTACGGCTCGTCCTGGTTCGCGAGCACCGTCCGGTTGCGGCCGGATTCCTTTGCCTGGTATAATGCAGTGTCCGCGCGCTTTATCAGATCTGGGATGCTTTCGTCTGGCCTCAGCTGACTGATGCCAAAGCTGGCAGTGATCACGTGGCTGTTGCGGAGAAAATCCTGTTGCCCCAGCCTCTTCCTGATCCGCTCGGCCAGGGCATAGGCCTGACAGCACCCTGTGTTGGGGAGCAGAATGATAAATTCCTCCCCGCCGAAACGGGCCACCAGGTCTTCCGTTCTCACAAAGCCCTTCATAAGATCTGCATATCCCACAAGCACCCGGTCGCCTGCATCATGTCCAAATGCATCGTTTACCTGTTTGAATTTGTCGATGTCCGTCATAATAATCGACAGAGGCTGAGACTGGCGTCTGGCAAGGGATGCCATTTGCGCGATGCGTTCGTCAAAATAGCGCCGGTTGGCGAGCTGTGTGAGGGGATCGGTTCGCGTCAGTTCAAGGATTTTCTGGTTGGCAGCCTCAAGTTCCTGATTGACCCTTCTCAATGCGGCATTTTTTTTATGGAGCTCCCGGGTCAAGTTGCTCAGCTCCTGATTCAGGTTCAATATCTCCTGACGCGTGTTGGTTATTTCTTCCACGTCCAGCCGACCCAAAACCAGGATGTGATCATCCATTTTCTTGAAGGTGAAGTAATAACTCTGGGGCAGCCCGGAAGACGTGTCCATATTGAGCAGGTGCTCTCTTGTGGGGTCTTGGACCGCGGCGTTCAGGTCGAATCGGCCTGAAAAATCAATGATGAGACCCTGAAAATGGCTTCCCGTCACAGTGGAACCGGCTGCATGCTGTGCATACAGATTGGCCTCGATCACCTCGCCGCTGTCTGAAAGAATAAACAAGAGGACCGGCGCCCGTTTCTGGACATACGCAAGGACCTCGCTGCGGAGTTGGCAATCCGGGATGATCATGTCACCTCTGCGCCAGCCATGTTTCAAGGTCGTCCAGGGAAGAAACATATTCAACGCCGGGATATTCCCGGATCGCGTCATGTCCCCCCCATCTGAACGCCTGCCCGCCCACCAGCATCTGCATGCCCGGGAAATCGGTCTTGATCACGTCCATACACCGCTTCAGGCTGTCCATGTTTGCCAATATGCTCAGGGAAAGGCCCACCAGATCCGCATGGACCTCCTCGACATAGCCGGATATGTCTTCGCATGGCGTGTTGGCCCCTAAAAAGTGGGTGTCCCACCCATTCAGTTCCATGATATCCGCGACCATTTTGCCCCCGATCTGATGAAATTCATTCGCGCTGCATGAAACAACCGCAGTTTTTCCGATCCGGTCTGTATCAAATATGGAGGGATAGACCAGATTCAGGAGGCCTTCTGTAATGGCGGTGGCCAGATGCTCATTGGCGACGGTGATGCGATGATTCTCCCATAGTTCGCCCACCCGGTACATGCTCCTCTGAAAAAGACACGTGTAAAGGTCTTTCACATCTGTGTGGGCATCCATCAGCTTCTGGACAACCCGGCGACACTCAGACCGTCTCCCCGCAAGAAGCGCATCCAGATAATTCTCATACACGCTTTCCTCGATCATCTTCTTATCCTCCGGGTGGTGGAATCCTTTGAATGCATGTCATATCGGGCCCTTGCGCCCCATCGGACGTCAAATGGCCTTCTGTCCCGCGTTAACCGTCAGGTCTGACCCATCCCAACAGCCGACGCCCATCCTGTCAATCCTGTTTTTTCGCGTCGAAACCCGGGCATCCGGTCATGCGGCCGTGCTTCCTGGTGAGCGGATACTGACGGCATATAGCGGGTTTCACATCGTGGATAAGGCACTCCCACAGGTTCTTAGATGAAACCTTTTTCAGAAAGGGGCACACATCCGCCAGCCGCGCGGTCCCGGGGATCGTCCAGATGCGATAGGCCTTTTTTGAACCCTTTTCTTCGACAGGCCTTACCCATTGGAGGATATCCCAGCGGCCCAGCTTTTCCCACAGGGCCACGTCCTCATCGGCAAGCCCGTCGTGGTAATCCAGGGACATGCAGCAGTGCCCGCACTGACGGCATGAGAAGTTCTCCATTCCTGTCTCGATGCGGATCCCCATTTCACCGGTCTCAGTGTTTCTCTCTGCCCATGCCCGTTCATGGAATACCCTGGCGCATATGGCCGCTGCCACCCGCGGATCCCGCTCCATTTCCCTCACGGCCGAACATGCGGCCTCGGCCAATTCAGGGCCGTCCATCCATTTCATACGGAGTCGGCCCTTCATGCCGACCCATGCACCGGACCTACCCTTTTCCCTCTTGAAGACCCTACCCCCTCCTGAGGCCAGCTGCATGGCCTGACACGACACCAGTATCTGGGGCTCATATCGCCCAAGATCGCTGCAAATCGCGTTCAGGGCCTCCTCAACAGACAAAAAGACGGTCTCCCTGTCTTTCACAGGAAACAATCTGTTTGATGGTTTCATCTCTCCCCGAGTCCCATTCTCTGAAAACAGACCATAGGTTATTGACCGGCCGGAGTCAAGCGATGGGTTCCCCATGCAGCAATTCTCATTATGAGGCAGACCGGGTGTCAATATTCTGTGAGAGTGGAATCTTGCCACGACGTTTCGAGGCTCGGAAGATGCTCCCACAGGACTATTTTACCAAAATGAGAATTGCTGTTCCCCATGGGGCCGATCAAATCAAGCGTCCCCAGCAGAATCATTGTCTGTGACGCAGCGGATTTTTCCAGGGCCGATTGCACGGTTGCAACCCCCCTGTTTTGTGGTATAATAAAAATAAGCAGGCCGCAAAGGACAGGGCCGCGGAAAGGCGCACATGGTCATTCAGGAGGCACTACAGCACAAACGGACGTTCGGCTTATGAAGGCATTTGACTGCAAAATGTGCGGGGACTGCTGCTACGGGGAGGGGGGCATCTTTTTGGAGGAGGGCGAAGAAAAGCGCATCGCCCGTTTTCTGGGGATCAGGGCATCCGACTTCCTGGTTCGCTATTGTGAGACCAGAAACCATCGAACCTATCTTGCAACCGGCGACGATCATTTCTGCATCTTTTACGAGAAGGGACGGGGTTGCCGAATCCATCCGGTCAAGCCGGCGCGCTGCGCCCTGTGGCCTTATTTTCCTGCCAACGTGAATGATAGGGAAGCCTGGGAAGAGGCCAAAGACGCATGTCGAGGGATCAATCGGGAGTGCTCATTTGAGGAATTTGTCAGGGAAGGCCGAGCGGTGATCCAGGAAAAAGCAGGGTCAGGTTAAAAAGCAATGCCTTTATTGAGGCTGTTAATTGACATCATCTATCCCCCACGCTGCATCATCTGCGGCCGCTTTTTGTGGAACGGCCCTTTAACAAGGGATAGTCGATCGCCCTTTTTCTGCCGCGAATGCATGGCCGACTTCCACGCCATTGCCTCGCCCATGTGCCCCGTCTGCGGCCGTCCCTTTTCCTCAGGGGCAGCGGAAGATCATCTCTGTGAGGACTGCCTCAGAAAGAGACCCTTTTACCATGCGGCCTGGGCCCCCTACCATTACGAGGGCGCCATCCTGAAAGCCGTTCACCGCCTCAAGTACGGATGTAAAGACTTTGCGGCAAAAGGCCTGGGCCCCCTCCTTGCCCGGTTTGCAGCAGCGCGCCTGGAGGACCTCCAGGGCCTTGTGGTCATGCCCGTTCCCCTCCATCCCCGGAGGCTTCGCGAAAGGGGTTTCAATCAGAGTCTTCTCCTGGCAAGGCATGTGTCCCAAAGTTTGAGCGCGGAACTGGACTTTCTGTCTTTGCGAAGGGTGCGTTATACCCAGCCCCAGGCAAGACTCTCAAAAGAGGAACGAGGCAAAAACGTTCGGGGGGCATTTCAATTACGTCATGACGCAGTCATAAGAGGCAGGCCGATCCTCCTGGTGGATGACGTGGTCACCACCGGAAACACCATCAACGAATGCGCACGCATACTTCGCAAAGGGGGCGCACAAAAAATCTACGGCCTCAGCCTGGCACGGACGTCAAGGTAGGGCGGACGGGATCCGGGAACAAATATGTATACCGATAAAATTAAGAGCCTCGCGTCAGCGAAAACAGAATGCAGCCGCATGAAAGCCGCAGGCAAGCGGATTGTCTTCACCAACGGCTGCTTTGACATCCTCCATGTGGGCCACGTCCGGTATCTCTTTAAAGCCAGAGAATTGGGGGATGCCCTTGTGGTTGCCATCAACAGCGATGCCTCTGTGGGCATCATCAAGGGACCCAAACGACCCGTCCTGGGGGAACGCGCCAGGGCGGAAGTCATCGCCGGCCTCGAATGTGTGGATCTTGTCCTCATCTTCAATGAAGCTACCCCGCTCACCGTCATCCAGGAACTCCTCCCCCACATCCTTGTCAAGGGGGGCGACTGGGCCGAGAGGGAGATTGTGGGGGCTGACGTGGTAAGAAAGGCCGGTGGAGAAGTGCGCAGGATCTCTTTTGTGACCGGGTTCTCCACCTCCGACATCATCCACAGGATTGTGGAAAGATACGGCTGAGGCATTCCTTTTCCACCGGCGAAGGCTTAACTGACTGGACAACCGTGGGCAGGCATGACCCAGCTTTTTGAGCAATACAGCGACATGATTCCAGATTTTTCCTCCTTTCAGGAGAGTCTTTGCAGGCCCCTTCCCACCCACATCCGGATCAATCGACTCAAGATTGCCCCCCCTTCCCTCGCAGAGCTGCTGAAAGAAAAGGGAATTCGGCTCCAACCCGCATCCCAAAGGCACGACACCCTGTGGCTTGCCCCTGATCTGCGCCTCCCCGGAAACCTGCTGGAATACTTTCTGGGTTATATCCATCCCCAGGCCCTTACCTCTGCCCTGGCGAGCATCGTCCTTTCTCCGCATGAGAATTCCTGCCTTTTGGACATGTGCGCCGCGCCTGGCGGAAAAACCAGCCACTGCGCAGAGATCATGAACAACACGGGCCTGATCATTTCCAACGAGCTGTATCCTGTCAGACACATCCCCCTGGGGCACACCCTTGCCAGGACAGGCGTAATGAATGCGGTGGTCACTGGTTATCAGGCCCAGGAGTTCCCGTTGAAGCAAGGCTTCGATTTCGTCCTGGCCGACGTTCCCTGTTCCTGCGAAGGGAAATTCAGGGCATCAGAGAAGCGAGACGCCTACCGGGAAGACCGGGGCAAAAAAATGCTCCCTGAAATGCAAAAGAAGATCCTGTTGCGGGGATTCGATCTTCTCCGAGAAAATGGAAAAATGCTCTATGCCACCTGCACCTACAATCCCCTGGAGAACGAAGCGGTGGTGAACCGCCTGCTGAACGAGAGGGAAGCGGAGCTGTTCCCCATTGAAACGGAGTTCCATGTGGAGCCAGGGCTCACGCAATGGAAAAAGGAGAGGTATGACAAACGACTGGAAAGGGCCATCCGATTCTATCCCCACCGGGTCGATTCGGTGGGATTCTTCATGGCCAGCATTGGCAGAAGAGGCTGAGCGTGAACATCTTTTTTCGTATCTGGAGCATCGGTTCGGGATTTCACAGAAGCACTTTGCCGAGTACCTGTTGTTGCGAAAAAGGCGGAGCTGGCTTCTCCTGAGACACTCGGCATTCATGCCCTCTGCGGCCCGTCTCAAGGCCGCGCAGACAGGGCTGAGGGCATTCCAACAGGTAGGTGATTTCATAAAGCCCACGACCCGGCTGATACAGGCATTCGGCCGTTTCGCCGACCGTGCAACGCTTCAGATAGACCTTGTCCGATTGCAGGCCATCCTGAGGGGCGAGAAAATACATGTTGATCTCCCGCTCCATAACGGTTATGTAATTCTGGTCATGGGGAAAGGGCACATCCTCGGCCTCGGTCTCTACGTGAACGGGCGGATCTCATCCCAGCTCCCCCGAAAAGAGATCCGGGACGCCATGCTCTCATGAAAAGGTTCCTTTCAAGGCAGAATCAGAAAGAGGAGAATGGATCATGTTGACACAAAAGCAGTTGGACAAATATGCGGATGTCCTCTTGTGGGGATTGAAAACCGCACGGATGGGCAAATTCAAAAAGGGCGATGTGGTGCTGGTTCAATTTGACCTGCCGGCAGTCCAGTTGGCCGAGGTCCTTCAGGGAAAGCTCCTGGACATGGGGATCCACCCGGTCATCCGTTCGAGCATGACGCCAGTCATGGAGCACACATTCTATCAAAAGGCCAACGCCCGTCAGCTCGTGTTCAGGGGTTCGTGGGAGGAGGACCTCTATTCCCAGCTCAATGGAAGAATCTATCTGCACGCCCCGGCCTCCCTCACCCATCTGGCCGACATCGACCCCAAGCGGATCGGCACGCGGGCAGTCGCGGTAAAGCCCCTTCGCGACATCATGCAGGAAAGGGAGGAGAAAGGGCTGCTGGGATGGACCCTTTGCATGATGCCCACCGAGGCCCTCGCGGAAAAGGCGGGCCTTACCCTCAGGCAATACGCCAACCAGATCATCAAGGCCTGTTACCTGAACAAACCCGACCCGGTCAAGGAATGGCAGCGGCTGTTCAAGGAGGCGGCCAAAATCAAAAAGTGGATGAACAGCATGGATGTGGACTATTATCATGTGGTCTCAGAGAAGGTCGATCTCAAGGTACGGCCCGGCCAGAAACGTCGCTGGATCGGGGTGTCAGGACACAATATTCCCAGCTTCGAACTCTTCATGTCCCCTGACTGGCGGGGGACCGAGGGGACCTATATGGCCAACCAGCCCTCGTTCCGGAGTGGGAATCTGGTGGAGGGGGTGCGCCTCACATTCAAAAAGGGCGTTGTGACACAGGCGACGGCCACAAAGGGCGAGGCATTCACCCGAAAGCAATTGAAGATGGACAAGGGTGCATCCAGGATCGGCGAATTTTCACTCACCGACAAGCGATTCTCCAAGATAAGCAGGTTTATGGCCAGCACCCTCTATGACGAAAATCACGGGGGCCGCTACGGCAACTGCCACATCGCCCTGGGCGCCTCTTACTCGGATACCTATAAGGGCGACCCGGGAGAGCTCACCAAGGAAATGAAGGAAAAACTGGGGTTCAATGACTCGGCCCTCCACTGGGACCTGGTAAACACCAATAAAAAGACTGTCACTGCACATCTTTCCTCAGGCGAATCCGTGGTGGTCTATGAAAACGGCGTGTTCAAGCATTGAAAACCACGGAACTGGAGAATTGCGGGAGTGGAAGCAGACGCTAAAGGGGATCCCGGGGTTTATCTGGGCGGAACGGCCCGCAGTCCGGAGGATGTGATCGCGCTCCACCAAATGGGCCTTGCCTTTGCCGAGATCCCCGTGAAAGATCCTGAGGCATTCCAGAACAGCTTGCCCGCCTACGAGGCGGTTATGGACCTGTCGAGGCCCTATTGCCTGTGCCACGGCCCCCGGGAGGGGGACCCCAACAACGTGGAGACCCTGGAAACCGTCTATCTGCCCAGGCTCTTGAAGCTCATTTCCCTCATGCCCCGGTTGAACATGCGGCTGCTCACCATCCATTTGTGGATAGATCCCCGCTTTGTAAAACCCGACGTCATCGCGTACAAGGCAGGATTCCTGCAGAGGCTGACCGGGGCCGCGGACGAGATCGGAATCTTGCTCTGTCTTGAAAATTTGAGCGAGAACGCAGACCATCTGTCCCCGGTCTTCGAAGCCTTGCCCACCCTGGGCCTGACCCTTGATCTGGGCCATGCCCAGCTCCTTGGAGATCAGAATACGGGCTTCGGCTTCATGCAGAAATTCCCTGAAAGGATCCGGCACGTGCATCTTCATGACAACCTCGGAGGGAACTCCGCGGCTGATGATCTTCATCTCCCTGTAGGAGAGGGAATCATTGATGTTGACGGACTATTCGAGTCTTTAAGCCTCATAAAATACAGCCGAACCATCACCCTGGAGCTGACGCTGGATGAGATACGGCAGAATCTTCCCGAGGTAAAAGAGCGCCTGACCCGCGCCGGATTCAGTATATGAGGAATTTATGAGCGACAGGGCTAAGATCGTGATCGCTGAAGATCAGAGGATTGTCAGGGAAGGGCTGAAGGCCTTGTTGACGCTGGACGGGTTTGACATTGTAGGGGAGGCGGAAGACGGTCTGGAGGCCGTAGGGTGTGTAGAAGCGCTCAGCCCCGACCTTCTCCTGGTGGATCTCAGCATGCCCAGGATGAGCGGCGTATCCGCGATCAGGGATATCAAAGCGCGCATTCCGGAAACCCGGATCCTGGTCCTGACCATCCATGGATCCGAGGAATGCGTGATGGAGGCCTTTCAGGCAGGCGCAGACGGCTATTGTCTCAAAAATGCCAGCCACACAGAACTGGCGATGGCCGTCAGGCATGTCCTGGCCGGCAACCGCTACATCAGTCCCGGCATTTCCGATCAGGTCCTGGAAGGCTATCTGAGGGAGAAGGGCCGTTTGACCCAGGAACCCTCATGGGAAAATCTGACCCCGAGGGAAAAAGATGTTTTGAAAATGGTGGGGGAGGGATACAAGAACAAAGAGATTGCCGAATACCTTGCCATCAGCGTCAAGACCGTGGAAAAGCACCGCAGCAATATCATGAAAAAGCTCGATCTGCACACTGCTGCCGCCCTGACAACCTATGCCATTGAAAAAGGCCTGATCGCCGGACCAATCCCTCGGGCATGAGGTTTGAATCCCTGTCCCCCTCCTTTTCCCAGAAGACCCTTTGGCATCGGGTCTTCCCAGACCTGGTTACGACCCCTTCTCGTGGCAGTCGTTGCACTTTCTGTAGGGTGCGTCTTCGGCCAGGCCCTGCTTGGCCATGTCCTTATGGCAGTTCTTGCAGTTCCGGTGAAAGGCCAGCTGGAGCTTCTTGACCTTTCCTTCGCTCTTCAGGGGATCATGGCACTCGCTGCACTTGGCCACGGGATCGCCCTCTTTCCAGACATTTTTCCCATCCTCGTACACATGATGGCATTCTGAACATGCCACTTCATAACTCTCGGCATGGTCCATATGGGAAAAGGGGACCAGCCCTTTCTTGTCAGATTTGTAGCCCTCATTCTGAATAAGGATCTCCTCCGGGACCTCCTGTTCTTCCTCCGCCATGAGGCTTCCGGAAACCACGAACAGAACACCTGCGATAACGGCCGTCACTGTCCCCAGTCGAATAGCATGCATAACCTATGTCCTCCTTTCAAAATAAGTTTTTTCCCGAATATGGATTTGCAACGCCAATTGAACGAATGCAACAGAGCTGTTGAGTAGAGTACCAGGGTCAAAGGGGAAGGTAAATAGGGGAAATCCTGTAATCCGCCCTAAAAAATCCTGTATTCAGCATTTGAACCGAGGAATGTCCTCTGGCCCGCAATAGTGCAGATATGTTGACCAAAAATAACATAGTTGTTATGCTTTAGACATGGAATGGGGCATCACGTATTTCAGCTCAAGACCGGAAGACGACATCCTTGCACTCCCGGATGGGTTACTGGCGCTGCCATGAGGGCCTTTCTAACGATCAGCATCCTGTTTCATCTGGCGGTCGGGTTGTGTCCCGACCTGGACGCGGCCCGTGCAGATGAGGCGACGCACATCGTATTTCTTACGTGGAAGCCCAACCAGCCCCAGGCATGGGACCGCCTGATTGAGCGGTTCGAGAGGGAAAATCCCAATATCGCCGTCAAACGTCAGATAGGACCCCATTCTTCCACCGACTATCACGCCATTGTGACCCAGCGCCTCAGAAACCGGGATACGTCTCTGGATGTCTTTCTCATGGATGCCATCTGGCCCCCGGAGTTTGCCGCGGCCGGCTGGGCCATGGATCTTTCGCCGCAATTTTTTGCGGCAGAACAAAAGGATTTTCTGGAAGGTCCCATCAGGGCCAATACCTGGCAGGGAGGCATCTACGGGGTCCCCTGCTATATCGGGGCAGGTCTTTTTTATTACCGGAAGGATCTGCTCCAGAAATACGGTTTCGAGCCCCCGCGCACCTGGGAGGAAATGCTGCGCCAGGGAGAGGCCGTCCTCAAGGGGGAAAACGACCCGGGGCTTACGGTCTATTCGGCCCAGTTCAAGCAGTATGAAGGCCTGGTCTGCGACATGATGGAGTTCATCTGGTCCAACGGTGGAGAGGCGGTGGCCCCTGCAACCGGCAACGTGCTTCTGGACAGGGAGGCGGCTGTCCAGGCGGTTTCCTTTGTGCGGGACCGGATCATCGGAAAGGCCGCTCCCCGGGGCGTGCTCAACTATGAGGAACCCGAGTCTCTGGCTCTCTTCATTCAGGGAAATGCCATGTTCCACCGCAACTGGCCCTATGCCTGGGGTCTGGCAAACGCCCCGGAAATATCGCGGGTTGCGGGGAAGGTGGAGGTGACCAGGCTCCCCTCCTTTAAGGGGCATGATTCCGCCTCAACACTCGGGGGATGGCAGTTCGGGATCAACCGCTATTCCAGGCGCCCGGAAGCCGCCTGGCGGTTTGTCCAATTCATGACCTCTAAGGCAAGCCAGCGGACCCTTGCCCTGAAATCGGGCCTTGCCCCGGCGCGCAGATCCGTATACGAGGATCCCCTGGTCCGACAAAACATGCCCCACCTAAAGGCCTTTCTCCCTGCATTCGAGAAGGCCAGACCCAGACCCCGTTCGCCGGTCTATCCCATGATCAGCCAGGAACTGCAGCGCTACTTCAGCCGGGCCATTGCAGGCCAAGGGGCTGACATCGCGGCCATGGCAAAGGCCTCTGCCGAACGGATCAGGCGATTTGTCAAATTGGGAAATGCGAGCTTGAGATGAATACATCGGACCGCAGACTATATTGGATCTTGCTGTTTCCAAGCCTGGCGATCCTCATTCTGTTTATCGCAGCACCGGTAGGCCAGTCCTTTTTTTTGAGCCTGCACAGAATGATCATCGGTCTCCCGCACCTCGGCGTCTCCTTTGTGGGCCTGCAGAACTACGGAGACCTGTTCAACGACCCTGTGGCCCGCCATTCCCTCTGGATCACCCTGATCTTCGTGGGGACCACCACCTTTTTTGAACTGCTGATTGGGCTCCTCCTGGCCCTGCTGATGCACCGCCAGTTTCCCGGCCGCGGCGGTCTGAGGGCCTGCATACTCATCCCCTGGGCCATTCCCACCGTGGTCTCTGCCCAGATGTGGCGGTTTCTGTTCAACGATGCCTACGGCATGGTCAATTACGCCCTTTTCGGGCCCGAGGTCTCCCAGTATATCCCATGGCTGGCCATTCCTTCGACCGCGCTCGTCTCCCTGATTGTGGCGGACGTGTGGAAAACCGCCTCCTTTGCAGCCCTTCTGATCCTGGCCGGGCTCCAGGTCATCCCGGACCAGCTCTATGAGTCGGCCAGGGTGGACGGCGCAGGCCCATGGCAACGGTTTTGGCACATTACCTGGCCCCTGATCCGGCCGGCCCTTCTGGTGGCCCTCCTTTTCCGGACGATCGACGCATTCCGGGTCTTTGATCTCGCCTTTGTCATGACGCAGGGGGGACCGGCAGACGCCACCAATGTGCTCCAGCTGTATGGATATAAAAAGATGTTCGTGGAAGGATGGATGGGATACGGGTCGGCCATATCGGTCTGCGTCTTTGTCATGGCCCTCTGCCTTGCACTGGTCTATGTCCGGGTGGTGGGCCGTCGTCTGCTGGAGGCTGAGGCATGATGGAAAAAGTCGTGAGAAAAGGTCTCCTGGTTCTGGGCGTGCTGGCGGCCGGGGCCTTCTCCCTGGCCCCCTTTCTGTGGTTTGTGTCCACGGCCTTCAAGCCCCCCGGTGCAGTAACCGCCATACCGCCTGAATGGATCCCTTCCGGTTCGCTGGCCTTTTTCCACTCCGCCATCACGCGCTACCACATCTTTCACTATCTCCTCAACTCCGCCATCGTGGCCGCGACCGCCACCCTGGTCACGGTCTCCTTAGGCGCGCTGGCCGGCTATGCCCTTGCCCGTCTGCCCCGGCGATGGTCCCAGATCATTCTCATGGCAATTCTGGCATGCGCCATGTTTCCACAGATCGCCATTGCAGGACCTGTCTGGCAGTTCCTCCGCATGCTGGGATGGCTCAATGCCTATCAGGGGCTCATCCTGCCGTATGTGGCCCTCACGCTTCCCTTGGCCGTCTGGATCCTGACCCTCTTCTTTCGCGAACTGCCTCAGGAGCTGGAGGCGGCGGCCCTGGTGGACGGATGCACCCGCTTGGGGGCCCTGGCCCGGGTGATCCTTCCCCTGTCCGCCCCGGG
>Ga0209270_1001796_pt1 | contig 26355 bp, 24 predicted proteins | sample MTBAKSrepl1MetaG_FD_187456 | JGI IMG/M metagenome (GOLD analysis project Ga0209270, IMG submission 187456) | Enrichment culture microbial communities from Arthur Kill intertidal strait, New Jersey, USA, that are MTBE-degrading - MTBE-AKS1... | ecosystem: Environmental > Aquatic > Marine >...
GAAAACCTTCAAGGAAATGCAGATTCCCACAGGGAAGCTCCAGTCAGACTGGAAAGGGGCGATGCTTGGCATAGAGCGCCTTTTCAACCGGCTTGCTCTCCTCCCGAGGGATCAATGGACCTTCAAATCGCCCCTGGTCGAACTTCGCCATGACCTGGATGATTGCCTTGAGCCGATTGTCCGCGAGGCCGACAGGTTGTTTTCAATCGCGGGGAAGGAAAACGGGAAGACGGCGGTCGGTGAAGATCTTTCTGTCCAGGCCGAGGGGCTGGCAGCAGCAAACCAGCTGATCGAAGCCTACGGCGATCTTGCGTGGTGCCTTGACGTCGTTCGCTACCCCCATTGGGCTACCTGGTGGGACGGGATACAGATACTTAGCGCTCCCGTGTTGGCTGGTCCGTCTGTCCAGGATGTCCTGTCCTCCCTGGAAGAGGTCCCCATCGTTTGCACGTCGGCCACACTTTCAGTGGGGGGCGTTTTCGATTTCTGGGAAAGGGAAAGCGGTATTTCCCCGGAAGAACGAGTCTGCCTCGGTTCTCCTTTCGATCTTCCCAGCCAGATGTCCATCTGGGTGGTGGAACTGGGGTTAAGGGTGACCGAACGCGGATACGACGAAATGGCTGGCCGAGTCATCGAAAGGCTCTGCGATGACAACGGGGGTCGCACGCTCGTCGTATGCAGTTCCAGGAGACTTGTCAATGCCGTATCGGCGAGAATGAAGGGAAAGAAAAGGGACTTCAGGGTGCTTTGCCAGGGGGAAGCTCCAAAAGGAGAACTCCTCAACCTCTTCAGGAATGACGAAACATCGGTCCTCATCGGGAGTCTTTCTTTTCGGGAAGGCATTGATATCCCGGGTGAGGGCCTGACGCAGGTGATCCTGGACCGAATTCCCTTCCCTCACCCGGAGGATCCGCTTGTCCGTGCAAGAAGGGACCTCGAAGGGAGCAGGACCTTTATCCAAAGCATCCTTCCGATGAGCCGACTTTTTCTTAGGCAGGCATTTGGCCGGCTAATCCGCAGGAAAACAGATATTGGCCGGGTCGTCATCCTGGATGGGCGGGCTCTCGATAGGCCCGATTGGGGGATATTGCAGGATTTCCAAGGAGTGTCCCTCCGCCGAATCCGGCTGGCGCATATGCCTTGATAGGCCTCTAGGGGCTGTGTTATAGTATCAAGGCTCCAAACACAAGGCCATTTAATTTACTTGTATTTTCCGATAGCAAGGGGGTGTCGTCAATGAAGCGGACCTTTCAACCCCATAAAACGCGCCGCAAGCGGACAATGGGATTTCTCGTACGTTCGAGCTCCCCGACGGGGCGTCGCGTCATCCGCAACCGGAGACGCAAGGGGCGTAAACGCCTCGCAGTCTAGATGGGTCATCCTTTCCGGTTCCCAGCGAGCCTTAGACTGAAAAAGGGATGGGAGTTTGATCTTGTCTTCCGCACCGGCCGACGCGTTAAAGGTGAGCTGGTGCGGTTGTTGTTTCTGGATGCCGGCGAAGGTTTTCCCCGCCTGGGGGCGGCAGTCGGCAAGCGCCAGGGGTCTTCCGTAGTCAGAAGTAGGGGAAGGAGAGTCCTGAGGGAAGCCTTCCGGGTATGCCGTCCATGGATGAAAGACGGCATATGGGTTGTAGCCATGCTGCGATCCTCCGGGCTAAAGGCCGGGGCAGGAGAAATATATGCCGACATGGTTACCCTCCTCACGAAGGAAGGGCTTCTGGTGCCCGGGTATCCGCCTGTTTTTCCGCGAAACGGAGAGTGGTCGGATTGAAAAGATCCATACCCGTCCATTTGGCCCTGTCCGCAATTCGAATGTACCAGCGCCTCCTGTCCCCATTCCTGGGGAAGAATTGCCGTTTTGTTCCGACCTGTTCCGCCTATACTTTTGAAGCGATTGAGCGGTATGGCCTTATAGAAGGAATTCTGCTCGGGACAAAGCGGATTCTTCGGTGCGGTCCCTGGTCGCCAGGGGGGTTTGACCCCGTTCCTGACCTAAGGCGGCCGCCAGGCTCCGAAAAAATTCGAAAAACTGAACCAGAGGGACGGTGAATCGTTTGGGCACCTTATGGAACGCAGCGGGAGAACTGCTGCTGAAGACCTTGAACCTGTTCTATGGACTGACCCACTCTTACGGGCTGGCCATCATCCTTCTCACCATCCTGGTGAGGGTCATCTTGCACCCCTTGAACCAGAAGCAGCTTGTAAGCATGCAGAAAATGCAGAAGATCCAGCCGAGGATCAAGGCTCTGCAGGAGAAATTCGGGAATGACAAGCAGAAGCTGAACGAAGAAACGATGAAGCTTTACAAGGAAAACAGCGTAAACCCTGCTGCGGGATGCCTGCCTCTTCTCGTGCAATTGCCCATCCTGATCCTTCTCTTCAGGGTTCTCACAAACTTCAAATTCGGGGGGGTTTCCTTCCTGGGGGTGGGGTTGGAGGAGTCCGTCCTTTCGACGATGGCGAAAGCGCTTGAACTGAATGTCCAAACACCAGGCATCACGGCCCTTTTGACAGGGATTGCGTCCAACCCTGCAGGGCTCCTGAAAGTGGGGCTTTATGCCCCGAATCTTATCCTGCTTGTGTCGATCGGGTTCCTGACCTGGTTCCAACAGCATCTTTCAGCGAGCAGCAACCCCCAGATGGCTTTCATGAACTGGTTCATGCCGGTTTTCCTGACGTTTATCTGCCTTAACCTGCCTGGAGGCGTTCTTCTTTATTGGGGCGTGTCGTCGCTGATGAGCGTTTTCCAGCAATGGCGTGTCGTAAAAACGACGGAAGTCGAGATGGAGAAGAAACCGACCCTTTTCAAGAACAAACCGACCAGGGACGGAGAATAGGGCAAATGTCGGCCGAAAAGGAAAGGGAAGACAGCATGAACATTCCCGAGCCCATGGTCGTGGAGACGGATTCGATCGAAGACGCGGTCGAGGAAGCGGCCCGGCAATGGGAGATCCTTCCAGCCGACGTGAAAGTCCGCGTCCTGGAGGAAGGCAAGCGATTTCTCGGGCTTTTCTCAAGAAAAACTCGTGTGGAATTGGTCCCTGCGGGAGATTCGGACATCCTGAAAGCGAAGCGGCTCCTGTCGGAGATCCTGGAGAGGATGGACATGGATGTCGTGATCGAGGTCCAGGAAGATGGCGTCCTGAACCTTACGGGGGCTGATGCGGGCATTATCATCGGCAAGTACGGAGAAACCCTGAAGTCCCTGGAATTCCTGATGAACCTGATATCGAGGGACAGCGCGCCCGCAAGTTCGATCAGGCTGGACAGTGACGGATACAGGGAAAGGCGTGAACTCAGCCTGCAGAGGGTTGCGCATAGTTCTGCAAGGGAGGCGGTGCGCCGCCGTCGCCCCGTAACGATGGAACCCATGACCAGCTGGGAAAGGCGCATCATCCATATTGCCCTGAAAGAGCACCCGGAGGTCGAGACACGGTCGACTGGAGAGGAACCCCAAAGACGAGTCGTCGTTTGGCCGAAGGCCGGGAATCGGCCAGGCAAGCACTGAATATAATCAACGAGAGGGCCTCGAATCCGAAGGTCCTCTCCTTTTTTTAGGGTAAATGTCCCTTTTCTGGAAAGTTTGCCTCAACATTCCGTAAAAAAGCCGATTCGCCTCCCTGATTCGAAAGATAGAATAGGAAAAAACAAGGAAAAAGGAGAGGTGATCCCTTATGGGAAAAATTGCGAAGGTTGGTTTGGTTCTCGGGGTTGCCCTATTGCTCATGGGGATGCTCTACACCTTGCCCAATACGGTTAAATCCCCGCCTCCTGCGGCTTCACAGGACGTATTCACCGGCAACCCCGTTGCGACCATTGCCAAACAGGCTTCCCCCGCGGTTGTCAATATCGACACGAAAACCCTTGTGCGGAAGTCCTTCTCCCCTTTCGGCAACGACCCGTTTTTAAGGCAGTTTTTCGGGGACCAGGCGGATCTCTTTTCCAGGGTCGTACCGATGGAGGGTAAGGGCTCCGGGTTTATTGCCAGTCCCGACGGAATGATTTTGACCAATAGCCATGTCGTTGATGGAGCGGACTCGGTTACAGTTACTCTTTCTGACGGGCGCCGTTTTGATGCGGAGATCGTAGGCAAGGATTCCACATATGACCTGGCGGTCATCCGTATAAAGGCAAAAAATCTCCCCGTCCTCAAGATGGGGGATTCAGACCGGACCCAGGTTGGGGAGTGGGTCGTGGCGATCGGCAATCCCTTCGGCCTGGAACACACGGTCACCGTGGGTGTCATTTCCGCCAAGAACAGGAGTATCCGACTCGAAAAACTGAACTTTGACGGTTTCTTCCAGACGGATGCTGCAATTAACCCTGGAAACAGCGGCGGACCGCTGATCAACCTCGACAACCAGGTTATCGGGATCAACACGGCTATCGTTCCTTACGCCCAGGGTATCGGTTTTGCGATCCCGATCAACGTCGCCAAGCAGGTGATGAACGACCTGGTCAAATTTGGCCGTGTCAAGAGGGCCTGGCTGGGTGTCTACATGCAGCCGGTGACTTCCGAAATTATTGAAGCTTTCGGCTTGAAGTCTACCGATGGAGCCCTTGTCAGCGACGTTGTGCCGAATTCTCCGGCTGAAAAAGCGGGTCTACAGCGCGGTGATATTATCAAGAGCTTCGGAGGAGCCCCTGTCAAGACACCGGAGGAATTGTCGAAATCAGTGAGGAAACAGGTTGCCGGGGACGTTGTGAAGGCTGAGATCATTCGGGAAGGAAAGACGGTGAACATTTCCATACGGTTGGAGGAATTGCCGGATCAGGCGGAGGCCCGGAACACCGGCCAGCCTGGGCAGGCTCCCCAACTCGGCATGACAGTGGGTCAAATAGATGCCCAGGCTCGGCAAAGGTTTGACCTTCCAGCGCTCCAGGGGATCGTGGTTCTTAGCGTCGAAGAGGCGTCCCCTGCGGAAAGGGCTGGGCTGCGTCCCGGAGACGTGATACAGGGAGTCAACGGAAGGTCGATCCGGGACATCCGATCCTGGGAGGCAAGGCTAAACGCCATGAAAGGGAAGAACCTGGTTCTGCTCGTATGGAGGGATGGACGCACGTCCTTCGTCCCGCTCAAAACCCGGTAAACGAGCTCGGGGGCAAGGCATGAGGGAAGGGGCGGGATACCCGCCCCTTCCCTCATGCCTTGCCCCCGTTTAGCGCGGTTCAGGCCTCGGGGAATCGAACCCTGAAAAGCAATCCTTCGCCTGCCCCGGATCGCATCTCGATCTTCCCTCCGTGAATCTGGGTGATCCGGTAGACCAGCGGCAACCCAATTCCGTAACCGGGCATATGCCTGGAGCCGTCCGCTCTCCAAAACAGCTCGAAACATTGGCGGATCTCTTCTTCCGACATCCCGGGGCCCGTGTCCCAGACTTCCAGTACGGATTCTCCAGTGGATTCGTCTATATAGGTCCTGATCCCGAGTCGCCCCCCAGGGGGCGAATACTTGCTCGCATTGTCAAGGAGATTGGTTGCCAGCGTCAGGAGAAGGGGGGCCAGCCCCCGGACTCGGGCCGGCAGGATTTCTTTTTCCACTTGTTGACCGCGTCGGTTGAAAATGAGGGTCAAACCCCGGCAGGCGGAGTTCGCAATTTCTTCCAGGTCGAGGACCCCGATTTTGAACGGCCGGTCTTCAAGGTCAAGCCGGGAGAGTTCCAAAAGGGCTTCGATCATGTCCCGCATGGCAATGGAATGTTCGATGATCTCAGCCAACTTTTTTTCGTAGAACTCTTTTGAACGCGGTCGCAGGAGAGTGACCTCAGCTTTGCCTTTGATCACGCTTAGGGGGTTTAGAAGTTCGTGGCTCACATTGGAAGCGTAACGGCGCAGGTCCCCCACGGCTTGCTCGATTCTCTCAACAGAAGCGGTCAAGGCTGCCTGGAGACGCCGCAATTCCGGATCCTCTCCCAAAAGGGCAGGGAGGGGACCCGGATGGGTTATATCGAAGGTTTCGAAATACTCGGCCAGAACAACGGCCAGTTTCGAAACCGCCTCACTAGGGGACCGGCCGTCTCCGGTCCGTTCATCGTCCATGCGACACTCTTTTCCCCGGCAGTTCCTCAAGACTGGTCCGGGCAAACCACCTTGTAACCAACTCCCCGAACAGTCACAACCATGAGGTCGAGCCCGAACGGGCGAAGCTTGTCCCGAAGGTATTTCACGTGGACATCCACAACGTTGCTTGTCCCTTCATATTCTTCCTGCCAGACGTTGGAGATGATCTTGTCACGGGTGAAAACCTGGTTCTCATGCCTCATTAGGAGTTCCAGGATGTCGAATTCACGCCGCCTCAGAGGAACGGTGTCTTCTCCGACACGGCATTCTCTCGCCAGAGGGTCGAGTGTGAGGTGGCCGCAGCGAAGAGTTGCCGGCTTGGGCTCGGAGATCCTGCGAATCAGGGCATTGACTCGCGCAAGCAACTCCCTGAAGTCAAAGGGTTTTATCAGGTAATCGTCAGCGCCTTGATCAAGTCCCACAACCCGGTCCTCGATGGAATCACGGGCGGTGAGCATGATCACCGGGACTTTCTTGCCTTCTTCGCGCAGTGCGGAGATGATGTCCAGCCCGCTTAGCTTGGGCAACATCAGGTCGAGGATGATACAATCATGGTCGCCTGATCGGGCTTTTTTGAGGCCATCCTGACCGTCGTAGGTGAAATCGACGCTGAATCCACTTTCGGAGAATCCCTCGGAAAGAACCTCAACAAGTTCCTTGTTATCTTCGATTATCAGCAGTTTCATCGGTTATCCCCCTCTCATTTCTAATGAAATCGGGATTTCTATTCTATTAAATCACATGAAAAACAGCTTGTCGAGGGGAGAAATTCGTTTTTTTGCATAAAGTTTTCAGGAATGGTAAAATGTCTCCCGACCCAGTACTCGGATCGGGGACAAGAACCCTCTTCTGGGGCTCGGGATTCGCAAGAAACGGGGTGTCACCATGATCGAACGTGAAGAGAAGCAGAAAATCATCGAGGAGTACAAGGTCCACGGTGCAGACACGGGTTCGCCGGAAGTCCAGGTCGCAATACTGACTCACCGGATTCGCAGCCTAACGGAGCACCTGAAAACCCACAAGAAGGATTTCCATTCCCGCCGAGGCCTTCTTATGATGGTTGGGCAGAGGAGGAAGCTCCTGAACTACCTGAAGGGGAGAAATTTCAACCGTTACCAGGAACTCATCCAGCGCTTGGGACTCCGCCACTGATTTCCTCTTGGCCTGCTGAAGGCGGGGACGGCAACGCCGTCCTCGCCTTTTTTTATGATCCTATGTTATGCTCAACAAGACTAAAAAATACAGGAAGAGCCAAGGAGGCTAAAGGATCATGGTTCAAACTTTTTCTATCGAGTTAGGAGGACGCACGCTTTCCTTCGAGACGGGGAGACTTGCCAAACAGGCAAGCGGAGCAGTCCAGGTCACTTATGGAGAAACCGTCCTGCTTGTCACGGCCTGCATGACTGAGAAACCTCGGGAGGGGCTGGACTTTTTCCCGCTTCTCGTGGATTTCGAAGAGCGTTTCTATTCGGCCGGAAAGATTCCCGGAGGGTTCATCAAGAGGGAGGGGCGTCCCTCGGAAACGGCGACACTGAGTTGCCGGATTATCGACCGATCAATCCGTTCCCTTTTCCCCGATTACATGAGAAACGACGTCCATGTTGTCGCAACGGTTCTCTCGGTCGACCAGGTTAACGCGCCGAATATCCAGGCCATCAACGCGGCATCGATGGCCTTGACCCTCTCCGAAATTCCATGGAATGGTCCCGTTGCCGCCCTCAGGGTCGGTTGCATCAATGGGGAATTTGTCGTGAATCCCACGGAGGAACAACTCCCCGAGAGCACGCTGGACTTGGTCCTGGCGGGTCATATGGGCGGGATCACCATGGTTGAGGCGGGGGCGAAAGAAGTCCCTGAAGAGTTGATGGTTGATGCCCTCGAGTTCGGGCACGAACAGATCAAGCGGTTGGTGCAGTTCCAGCTTGAAGCCCGGGAAAAGGCAGGGAAACCCAAGGTTGAAGTGCCGGCACCCCTTCGTGTCGAAGCGATCGACGAAGCGATCCGGAGGGATTTTTACGGGGAGATATACGAGGCCGTGGGAATCCATGCAAAGGGAGCCCGGAATGAAAAAATCTCGCAAGTCAGGCAGAAGGCCGTTGAGGCCCTTGAAGGAGAGTTTCCGGATTCCAGCCGCTACATTGCAAATGTCATAGAGGAACTTGTAAAAAAAGCCATGAGATCAATGACGGTGGACGAGAGACGGCGTGCGGACGGCAGGAGCATGGACCAGGTCCGCCCCATTTCCTGCGAAGTCGGAGTCCTGCCCAGGACGCATGGGTCCGCCCTCTTTACCCGGGGAGAAACCCAGGCTCTCGTGACAACTACTCTCGGGATGATGGGAGAGGATGAGCAAGTCCTTGACGGCTTGAAGATCGACGAACCGTCCAAGAGGTTCATGCTGCACTACAACTTCCCCCCTTATTCCGTCGGAGAAGTCCGCCCCATGAGGGGACCTGGGCGTCGGGAGATCGGGCACGGGGCGCTGGCGGAGCGAGCGGTGCGTTCCCTGATGCCTGCGGAGGACCAGTTCCCGTACATTGTCCGGATCGTCTCGGATATCCTCGAGTCGAACGGCTCAAGTTCGATGGCTTCCGTTTGCGGGGCCAGCATGGCCCTCATGGATGCCGGCGTCCCGATTCCCAGACCCGTTGCGGGAGTAGCCATGGGATTGATCAAGGAAGGCGACAAGGTTGAGGTCCTGACGGATATCCAGGGACTTGAGGATCATTATGGGGACATGGATTTCAAGGTTACGGGTACGGAAAACGGGATCACGGCCCTGCAGATGGACAACAAGGCTGGGGGGATCACCCGTGAGATCCTCGAGAAGGCTCTTGGCCAGGCTCGCCAGGGTCGACTGCATATCCTGGGGGAGATGGAGAAGGCCATCCGCGAACCGAAACCCGAGCTTTCCCCTTACGCCCCCCGCATGTACACCACCAGCGTCCCGGTTGATTCCATCAGGGACGTCATCGGTCCCGGCGGGAAGGTCATCCGGGGCATCTGCGCCGAAACCGGAGTCAAGATGAACGTCGAGGACGATGGCAGGATCTTCATTGCCGCAACAAACGAAGAGTCGGCAAAGAGGGCCCTCCAGATCATTCGTGACTTGACGCGAGATGCCGAACCGGGAGAGGTTTTCTACGGCAAGGTCACCCGCATGCTGAGTTTCGGGGCTTTTGTCGAGGTGCTGCCGGGCAAGGAAGGATTGCTGCATGTGAGCGAGATCAGCACTCACCACGTGCCGAAGCTCGAGGATGCGGTCAAGCCGGGCGACATGGTTCTCGTCATGGTCAAGGAAATCGACGATATGAACCGGGTCAACCTCACGCGCAGGCGTCTTTTGGAGAAGGCGGAAGAGCACCATCTTGCCGAGCAATTCCCGGAAGCCTATCGCCTCGAGCTTGAGCGAGAGGAAAGGATTGCTGCTGCCAGTGCCGCTGCCGGTCCTGCTTCCGAGAGACCGCGCAGGCCGGAAGGTGAAAGCAGGGATCGTCGTCCCGGAGGAGACCGGCACGACAGGAGGGGCAGCGGCCCCAGGGATCGCGGGAGGGGCCCCGGTGACCGTCATTAAGGTGAATTTAACTAGAGATGGCGCCGCGCAGGAATTGCCCCTGCCCGAGTATGCCACTCCAGGTGCATCGGGGATAGATCTTCGTTCCGTGGAATCGATAACGATCCAGCCCGGTTCCTGGGGTTTCGTGGGAACAGGGCTTCACCTTGAGATTCCAAGGGGGTACGAAGCCCAGGTCAGGTCCAGGAGTGGACTGGCCCTGAAAAAGGGGATCATGGTGCTGAACACTCCGGGGACGATTGACAGCGATTACCGCGGGGAAGTCCGGGTCATCCTGATGAACCTGGGGCGTGAAGCGTTTGAAATCCAGCCCGGCGATCGGGTCGCCCAGATGGTTTTCTGCCCGGTAGTGAGGGTTGAATGGGAAGAAACCGATCGGCTTTCCTCGACCGTGAGGGAGGCAGGAGGTTTCGGAAGCACGGGTTCCAAATAGATTGAAATCATGCAAGCGAAGCGGGAGGGGCGCCTTAAGGCGCCCCTCCCGCTTCGCGGAGTTGTCGGAATTCACGCCTGAGATTAGAATGGCGCATAGACCATGTCGGACCAGGGGGATGAATCGATGTCAAAATTTATTGGGAAAACGGGACAAGTCCTGGAAACGGAAAAGCCCAGCGTATACGGCGTCCTGAAGGAATGGGGAATCCACAAGGGGGCCGTAGCCGCCTTCGTGAACGGAAATCCGACGGATCTCAGGACCGTTCTTGATTCTGATGCCGTTGTCGAGCCGATTCCTGCAGACAGCGAGGAAGGGCTCCATATCCTTCGCCACACCGCGTCGCATCTGATGGCACAGGCTGTGCTGCATCTTTATCCAGGGACGAAGGTTGCCATCGGCCCCTCGATAAAGGATGGATTCTACTACGATTTTGAGTTGCCCGTTTCGATATCCGAGGAAGATCTGGGAGCGATCGAGGAAGAGATGGGGAGATTGGCAAAAGCCGCACTTCCTGTTGAAAGGCTGGAAATATGCCGGGACGAACTCCTTGAGCGTTATGAAAAAGCTGGCGAAGTCTACAAGGCAGAGTTGGTCCGGGACATCCCGGACGAGAAAATCTCCGTCTACCGCCAGGGCGATTTCGAGGACATGTGCAGGGGGCCCCACGTCCCGGACACGTCCTTTCTAAAGCACACGAAGCTGCTCTCGGTGGCCGGGGCCTATTGGCGTGGTGACGAGAAAAACATCATGCTTACGCGGATATATGGAACCGCCTTCGCTGACAAAGGGGGGCTTGAAGCTCACCTCAAGAGGATGGAAGAAGCCCGTAGGAGGGACCACCGCAAGCTTGGCCGTGAACTGGACCTGTTCAGCATACAGGCGGAAGGGCCCGGATTCCCCTGTTTCCATCCCAAGGGCATGGTCGTTCTTAACAACCTGGTCGACTTCTGGCGCAGGGAGCACATCCGGAGGGGGTATTGCGAGATTCGCACCCCCCTGATCCTGGACAAGGATCTCTGGGTGCGTTCGGGGCATTGGGATCACTACAAGGAAAACATGTATTTCACGGAGATTGATGAGAAACCCTATGCGATCAAGCCAATGAACTGCCCTGGCGGGCTGCTTGTTTACAAGAGTTCCCTGAAAAGCTACCGGGATTTGCCGCTGCGAATGGCCGAACTTGGAATCGTTCATCGCCACGAACGGTCCGGGGTCCTGCACGGACTCATGCGTGTCCGGTGCTTCACCCAGGATGATGCCCACCTTTACGTCACTCCTGCCCAGATCAAGCAGGAGATCCTGGGGATCATGGATCTGACCCGCTATGTCTACCATGATGTCTTTGGCTTCAACTACCACGTCGAACTGTCGACTCGCCCCGAGAACGCAATGGGAAGCCTTGAGATGTGGGAGAAGGCGGAAGCTGCCCTCGAAGGGGCCCTGAAGGAGAGCGGTGTGCCTTTCCGGGTCAACCCGGGCGATGGGGCTTTTTACGGTCCCAAGATCGACTTCCACCTGGAAGACTGCATCGGAAGGACTTGGCAATGCGGGACGATCCAGCTGGATTTCCAGATGCCGGAGCGCTTCGACATCACTTACGTGGGACCGGATGGAGGACAGCATCGTCCGGTGATGCTCCACCGTACAGTCCTGGGAAGCCTTGAACGCTTTTTGGGGATCCTGATCGAGCATTTTGCTGGGGCCTTCCCCTACTGGATCGCACCGGTCCAGGTGAAGGTTATTCCCGTGAAGCCCGAGATGGAGGAGTACGCCCGAAAAATAGAAGCCCAGCTGAAATCCTGGGATATTCGAGTCGAGATGGACCTGCGCGATGAAAAGCTCGGGAAGAAAATTCGAGACGCCCAAATGCAGAAAGTCCCGTACATGCTTGTCCTGGGAGAAAGGGAGATGAGCGACGGAACCCTGTCTGTCCGGGACAGGACTTCCGGCGACCTTGGAACGATGACTGCAGAGGCCCTAAGGGAAAAGCTGGCGGGGGAATTCGACCCCAGGCGTTGAATCTCTTGTGAAACAACGGGGATTATGTTATAGTTCCCCGGTATGCTTGAGCGAAGAAGGGGGCCCTCCTCTCACCTGAAGACGCCGCAAGGCCGTTGTCGGGTTTCAAGCTGAATCCGTTTCCGTTTTTTGGAAAGGAATCAGGCGTATTGAGGGCCGCTCGTTTGAGCGGCCCTTTTTCTATCTTAAACCGGAGGTGATGGGCTATAGCTAACAAACCGGATGAACCCAGCGTGAACGAGGAGATCCGTGCCCCAGAAGTTCTTCTCATTGATGATCAGGGCGTCAAGTTGGGCGTCATTCCCACTCGCGAAGCGCTGAAGCTTGCCGAGGAGCGGTTGTTGGACCTCGTCGAGGTGGCCCCGCAGGCGACTCCCCCCGTGTGCCGGATCATGGACTACGGGAAGTACAAGTACCAAATTCAAAAGCGCGACAAGGATGCCCGCAAGAAACAGAAGGTCCAGACCGTCAAAGAGATGAAAATGAGGCCCAAGATCGACGAGCACGACTACAACTTTAAGGTGAGGGCCATCCGGAGTTTCCTGGAAAGTGGGCACCGCGTCAAGGTTTCCGTCTTTTTCCGTGGGCGTGAAATGGCATTCCTCGACAGGGGGAAAGCCGTCCTTGTCAAGGTGGAGAAGGATATTGCCGAATATGGCAAGGTCGAAGTCGAACCCCGCATGGAGGGGCGCTATATGAGGATGATGGTGGCCCCCCTTGCCTCGACCAAGAAGCCGGTTTCCAAGGAAGATGGGGCAAAACCGGCCGAAGGCGGAGAAAATCGGTCTTAACATCAGTGCCGGATGTTTTTGAACACCATAAGGAGGGACATGTCCAGATGCCCAAGATGAAGACCCATTCAGGGGCCAAGAAGCGTTTTCGCACGACAGGGACAGGCAAAGTGACCTACAAGAAGGGCGGAAGGAGCCATCTCCTGGAATCGAAGAATTCCAAGAGATCGCGTACGCTGCGCAGGAAAGGCTATCTGCCCGGTGCCATCGAAGATCGTGTGAAGATCCTTCTGGTTGCCCGTTAAATCAATCCATCCACAACGGATATCGAAAGAGGAGTGATCTCCCATGGCAAGGGTAAAGGGCGGAAGCGCCAGCAACAGCAAGCGTAAAAGGCTTTTTAGCATCACCAAGGGGTATTGGGGACGCAAGAAAAATGTTTTCCGCCGGGCTAAAGAGGCGTTCCTGCGGTCCATGACCAACGCGTTCCGCGATCGGAAAGCGAAGAAGCGAGAATTCCGAAAGCTTTGGATTATCCGGGTAAACGCTGCGGCAAGGATGAACGGGATGTCCTACAGCAGTTTTATTTATGGCCTCAAGCGATCGGGTATCGACCTTAACAGGAAAATCCTTGCCGACATGGCCGTCAACGACATGGCGGCGTTCGTAAAGCTGGTCGAGAAGTCCAAGGAAGCGTTGGCCCGATAGCTTCTGGGGCTGCTGCTTTCTGACGATAGAGAGTGAAAAAAATCGTAGGGTTCCGGCGTTGATCTGCGCCAGGGACCCTACGCGTTTTGTTTTATCGATAGCCGGTTACGCCCAAGGGCCATTACTTGTCGTTTCCGATGGCAAGTAAAAGGGGGAACTCGGTTTATAGAAAAATGTTGTTTCTTCTTCTCCCGACTCTTTTCCATGAGGCGTGAAACTGCAATTTTGTTGTTCGGCCTCTGGAAGGCGTGGATGAAGGTGCTCCGGCACGAATTCGATAAGGAGTTTCGACCAGGTTCACGAGACAGTTCGGTCTTCCGTCGGCTTTTTTTCGTTATACTGTACCTGCCCTTTTTTGTCTCTTTCAGGTTCAAGCGAGGTTTGAAGATAAACGGTTCAAGGACCAAGTCGCGTTGCTGGTAAAAATTTCGTTTCCCTGCACCCGGGCTGGCCCGAAACGGATTCGCAGATAGAAAAAGTTGGTTAAGTCGAGTTGCAGGACACTCTTGTTGCGGCGTTACGGGAAGACCGGAAAGAATCGGCTATGGAATGAAAATGGCAGGAGGGATGCGAACTTGAACGCGATGCAGGCGAAGCTTGAGACCATTCGGAACCAGTTCATGGAAGCCCTCGAAAAGGCAGATGGCAGTGAATCCCTCCAGGTCTTGCGGGTCCGCTATCTGGGGAAAAAGGGCGAACTGACGCAACTGCTGCGATCGCTCGGGGGTCTGCCGGCTGAAGATCGGCCTCAGGCAGGACAGGCGTTGAACGAACTTCGGCAGGAAATGGAAGCCGCCCTGGAGAAGCAGGAGGGGATCCTCTCCCGTGCCGAAGACGAAGCCATGGAGGCTTCGGATCGAGTGGATGTGACGCTTCCTCCCCGTGGCCGCGGATGGGGTGCCTTCCACCCTGTTGTCCAGACGATGAATGAAATAATCGATATTTTCGTGGGCATGGGTTTTTCCGTTGCCTACGGTCCTGAGATCGAGGATGATTTTCATAACTTCGAGGCCTTGAATATCCCTCCCCATCACCCGGCGCGTGATATGCAGGATACCTTCTACCTGAACAGCGGAAGGCTTCTCCGAACACACACGAGCCCTGTCGAGGTAAGGTCCATGCTCAAGTGGGGAGCGCCGCTGAGAATCATCGTCCCCGGCAAGGTTTACCGGCGTGACAGCGACCAGACCCATTCGCCCATGTTTCACCAGCTTGAAGGTCTCCTGATAGACGAGGACGTCTCTCTTGCCGACCTGAAGGGATGTCTTAACACGTTTGTAGGGGCGATTTTCGGACGGCCCCTGGACAGTCGCTTCAGGGCCAGCCACTTTCCCTTCACTGAGCCGTCCCTGGAGATGGACGTCGAGTGTTTTGCCTGTTCGGGCCGCAACCCATCCTGCCGTATCTGCAAGGGGACCGGGTGGCTGGAAATCCTCGGTTGCGGGATGACCCACCCTAATGTCCTCCGTTACGGGGGGATAGATCCGGACCGGTATAACGGTTTCGCATGGGGCATGGGGCCGGATCGGGTCGCAATGCTGAAATATGGCCTGACCGACTTGAGGGTGCTCTTTGAAGGGCATGGCTCTTTCCTGACGGGGGGAGGCTATTAATATGAAAATTTCCTGGAATTGGCTGAACGAATATTGCAGGATTCCCCTTTCCCCGGAGGAAGCGGCGGCCCGCTTGACTGTCACCGGATGCGAAATCGAGGATCTCCATCGTCCGTGCGAGGGACTTCGTTCCCTGAAAGTGGCACGGATCACTGGGCTTGAGGTGCATCCTGATCGCGCAGACCTTTTTGTCGCCGACCTCGATACCGGAGGAGTTCCTACACGTTGCGTGACCGCGGCGCGGAACCTGAGAAAAGGGGATTGGGTTCCTTACGGGGCTCCAGGAAGCGTGATTGCCGACGGTTCGATCCTTGGCAAGAGGGTTTTTGACAGCGTTGAAAGCGAAGGGATGATGCTTTCCGCAGAGGAGATCGGCCTTCCCGAAATTGCTGACGAATTCGGTATTTTAAGATTGCCGGAAGGGTTCTGCGCAGGAGAGGACCTTGTAAAGGCGTTAAAGCTTGATGACTGCGTCCTGGAGGTCTCGGTTACACCCAACCGTGGAGATCTTCTAAGCCTGGTGGGGCTGGCAAGGGAGTGCCTCGGGGTCGTCCCCGGGTCGATCCTCAGGATGGCAGAAATGGGCGATCCGTCGATTGGCACGAACTGGCCACTTCCCTGGGATGGACTCTCCCTCGAAGATCCAGGATGTCCGCTGTACGGGCTCGCCCTGGCTCCTTCCGTCCGAATAGAGCCTTCTCCGATGGGAACACGAATACGGTTGGCGTTTTCCGGAGTCCGCTCCATCAACAACGTCGTCGACGCGACGAACCTTGTCATGCTGGTTACCGGGCAACCCCTTCATGCCTTTGACCTCGATCGTCTTCCGGCCCCGGAGATCACGGTTCGCGGGGCGAGGGAGGGGGAACGGTTCACCACACTTGACAGCCGGGAGCATCTACTTTCAGAGGGAGATCTTCTCATCACCAGCGGCGGCATTCCTGTCGGCCTGGCAGGGATCATGGGAGGCGAAAACAGCGAGATCACCCCTGACACGAAATCCGTCGCATTCGAGTCCGCCTTCTTCGAACCCCTTAGGGTCAGCCGGACGGCCCGGCGGCTGGGCATCGGCACGGAAGCCTCCTATCGTTTCTCCAGGGGAGTTGATCCTTCCCGGGTGCTGCCGACGCTTTCATGCCTTTCGAGTTATCTCCTTGGTGAAACGGGACAAGGAGTGGAAAAGGAGGTAAGAGTCGCCCGGACGCGCACTTGGGAAAAGAAAAAAGTGGGCCTGACCCGAAAGAAATTGCACAGGGTTCTTCTCTGGGACGACATGAAGGAAGCCTCGGAATTCCTGGGAAGGCTTGGGCTGAAGGAAGTGGGCGGAAACGAGGAACGACTTGAATTCGAGATCCCTACGGCAAGGGCGGATCTATCCATCGAGGAAGACCTTATCGAGGAAGTCGGACGCCTTCGAGGCTATGAACTCGTTCCCTCGCGTATCCCGCCGCTTCTGCGTGGTACCGGAAAACGGGGGGACGAGGTCGAAGCCCACGGGCGAATCCGTATCAGTGCCATATCAAGAGGCTATCTCGAAGTTGTGACGTATAGTTTCATTCACCCAAAATGGACGGATTGGCTTCGTATTCCAGGGACGGATCCGAGGGCGCACGGTTTCCCCTTGGCCAACCCCATCAGCCAGGACCAGTCCGTCATGCGGACAACCCTTCTGCCCGGCTTGCTGCAAGCTCTTCAAACCAACCTTCGCTCAGGCTGGAAGGATCCCCTGCGGCTTTTCGAGGTTGGCCGGGTGTTTCTGCCTGCGGAGAAAGAAGGGGACGAGCACCGGGAAATTTTGAAAATGGCGGGAATCGCCTGGAACGGACGGGATCGAAGGGTCCTTTACGAGGAATCCATGAAGGATGACCTCCTCAGCGTAAAAGCAGACGTCATCGCTCTCTGCGAGAGCAGAGGAGTGGTTCCGGATTTCAGTGCCGGGCGCGAACCCTTCGGTCATATTGGCCAGACCGCTTGCGTTTCCCTGGATGGAGAGCCCGCAGGATACCTTATGAGCCTCAAACCCGGCATCCTAAGGGAACTCGAGATCCCGGGACCGGTTTTCGCTTTTGAGGTGAATATCGAATCCATGTTGCCCGACCGGGGTTTCCGATTTGGACAGGTCGTCCGTTTCCCTGCGGTTTACAGGGATATTTCCCTTATCGCCCCCTTGGACAAGACAGTTGCATCGGTGGAAGAGGAAATCCGGGTGCAGGGGGGAACCCTGCTTCGCGGGGCGTTTCTTTTCGATGTCTATCAAGGCAAGGGCATACCTGAAGGAAATCGGAGCCTCGCCTTTTCCCTGGCTTACGGCGACCCTTCCCGGACCTTGCGGGACAGCGAAGTCGACGAAGTGCACGACGCCATCAGGAAACACCTTGAGGAAAAGGGGTTTGTCCTGAGGTAGCGTGTACCCTTTTGAAAAGGAGGGGACAGTGTGGAAATCCTGGAACAGATCGACGACCTTGTCCAGTCTGTGGAGAACCGGATGCGCCAGCTTGTCGATGAAAACGAATCCCTCCGTGAAATACTTGAAAGAGAGAGAGAAGACCGTAAACAGGAGATAGGCCGCATGGAGCTGAAACTGGGGGCCCTCCTCTCCCGCCTGAGAAACGCCCTGGGGGAGGAAGGACAGGACCGGGCCGGTTAGCCCAGAAGCGCGGATCCCGGTTAAATGAGTGACACTCCCAGGTTGGTGAGCTTGCGCATCGGGAAGCGGGCCTACCCGGTAAGGACGACCCTTGAGGCGTCCCAGATCCGGAGGCTGGAGACGCTTCTTGATGCGCTTGCTGTTGAAGAGGAACCCGGGACAAGCCAGGAAGAAAGACTTGTCCTGATGGCATTGAAGCTGGCTCACGCTGTTGAGAAAGCCCGAAATGGGCTTGAACGGCTAAATGGACGCGAAGGGGAATCATGATGGGGCATTACTCGGTTACGGATCTGTTCCTGGGGGGGGTGTCCATTTTCTGGATTGCCAGGGGATTCTGGGTTGGACTCTCTGGTGAGCTTTTCTCTCTTGCAGGAATGGTTGTGGGGCTCTTGGTCGCCTTCCAGGGAGGCCCTTCCCTGGCGGGGTTGATCCTTGAACAGTCTTGGTCTCCGCATGTCTCGCAAGAGATCCTTTCGGTTGTTTGCGGTTTTATCCTTTTCATGGTTTGCAACCTGCTCGCTTCCATTATCGGCCGTGCCGCCAGAAAAGGGCTGAAGGCCGTAAACCTTGGGGGACTTGACCGCCTGATGGGAGCGGTTGCGGGCTGCCTCAAGGCCATGGTCCTGGTGCTCTTTCTCTACGGTGTCATTCACCTGGTTACGGGTGAGACGCCTCCTTCCTGGGTTCGGGACAGCCGTTTAATGAACACGGCTGGCCTGGCTTGGCCGATGACGTCGCAAAAGCTGGTGGAATGGGAACTGCTTGACCTTGGGAAGTTCCCTTCTTATGCGGGTGAAGGACAACCATGAAACCCATTTGTGATGCGACTTCTGCAATTCTCCAAATCCCGAAAATTCTTGGGATCCTGGGGAGGCGCTGCAAAAGCGAGCTGGGAGTGCAGGTTCTCTTCGAGCTCGTGCCGGCAAAAAACATTGCACAACTAACGTCAATCCAATCGCTCCTGCGAGATGTCCTCAGGTATCGCGAACTGGAGGGTGAATTCCCGTGGGACAACCGTGTTGTTCCTGTTGCCGGCTGTATCGAGGAGGCGAAAGCAAGTGCACTCCTGACCGGTGAAGAATTGACCTGGATTCGCACCTTGCTTGCCTTGGCCCAGAAAGTCAAGGGAGAAACCGTTCGCGTTCGAGAGCGTTTTCCTGAACTGGCACAGATCGGCAGGCGCATCAGGGATTTTGATGGGGAATTGGAGGCGCTGGGTGTCCTGGACGAGGATGGCCGTCTTTACGATCACGCCTCTCCCGCCCTGAGGGACCTGCGGGCCAGGTTGGAATCCTTTCGGGTAGCGACGAGAAAAACGGGGCAAGCGCTCTTGAATGACCCGGCAACCTCGGGAATGCTCCAGGATCGCGTTTTAAGCCTCAGGAACGGTCGTTTTGTCGTGCTCGTGAGATCCGAGCATGCATCCGCCTACCCAGGGGTAGTTACGGACCGGAGCAGTTCGGGAAATTCCTTTTATGTCGAACCCTACAGGCTGGCTGCGCTGAACAACAAGCTGGCTGTCGCGCAGGAGGAGGAACGGCAGGAAGAACTACGGATTTTGCGCAAACTGACCCTCCAGGTCATGGAGAGGGAATCCGCAATCCGTGAGGCCGAATTCTCGCTGGGAAATCTCGACCTTCTCTGTGCCGAAGCAGAGATGGTCGAGAAAGTGAAATGGCACTTGCCTGAGCTTTCAGCCTCGGCAGGTTTTCGTTTTTGCCGTCTTGTCCACCCCTTACTGGAGGAGAAGGCGGTACCCATCGAAATTGCCTGCGGCGCGGATTTTAGAATCCTGGTCATCACTGGACCAAATACGGGCGGAAAGACTGTTGCGCTCAAGACGGCCGGGGTCGCTGTCTTATTGACCTGGCTGGGCTTGCCTATCCCCGCCGGGGAGGGGTCCGTGGTGGGGGATATCGATTCCGTCTTTGTGGATGTGGGGGATGAGCAGAGCATCGAGCAAAACCTTTCCACTTTCAGTGCCCATGTGAACAACATCGTTTCAATACTGAAGGCGGCAGGCCCCGGTTCACTCGTGCTTCTCGACGAATTGGGGGCAGGTACCGATCCGCAGGAGGGTGCAGCTTTGGGAATTGCGCTCCTGGAAGCTTTCAGGGATCAATCGTCCCTTGTTCTGGCTACGACACACCACAACCCCATCAAGAGCTATGCCCTCGTCACTCCCGGGGTGGAAACTGCCAGCATGGAATTTGATCCTGTTTCGCTGAGCCCGACATTTTCCCTCCTGATGGGGGTGCCGGGCAAGAGCAATGCCCTTCTTATCGCAGAAAGACTAGGAATGCCAAGTTCCGTCATTTGTCGTGCAAAGGCGAGCCTGCGCGGTGAAGATGTTTCCGTGGAGGAGTTGATCGGGCAACTCCAGGAAAAACGGTCGGCACTCGAAAGGACTGCCCGTGAACTGACCTCGGAAAGAGCCCGACTTGCCGAAACCAGAATGTCGCTTGAAAAGAGGAAAGCAAGCCTTGATGCCCAACGAGAGAATCTTCTGAAGCAAGCGGACCGAAAAGCGGAGCAGATCGTAAGGGAAGCCCAGGATGCCGCCCGCAACCTGCTAAAGGGCCTTGAAACCTCAAAGACGGTTTCCGCGGCTCACCGAAAAATGGGAACGGATCGGGTCAAGCTCGAACAGATCCGCAATGCGGCGGAGAGACGCGAGGAAAAGAGAATCGAACGGCAATCCGTCAAGGCAGCGGGAGTCAGCCTGAAGCCCGGGGACGCCGTGCAACTTTTGGGTTCCTCGGTAAAGGGTACCGTCGAGACGGTTTCGGAAGATCGGGTTACACTTGTTGCCGGTTCCTTCCATATGGAGGTCCCGATTGGACGATTGAAAAAATCGGGGGAAGCCCCCGTGGGGACCCAATCCCAGATATCCGTAAGGGCCAGTCGTCCAACCGGCATTCCGAGTTCGATCATGGTCAGGGGGATGACGGTCGACGAAGCCCTGCCAGATGTTGAAAGGTACCTTGACCAGGCTTACAGGGCAGGTTACGACCAGGTCAGCGTTATTCATGGGAGGGGAACGGGGACGCTTCGAAAAGTTGTCCAGGAGTTGCTCAAAACGCTTCCCTACGTCCGTGAGTACCGTTTGGGTGATCATGGGGAAGGCGGTTACGGTGTTACTATTGTTACGTTCGCAAGGTGAAAAGGGGGAGAGCGATCCGTGGAAGACGGCTTTTTCAACCTAAAATCCCTTAGGGAGCAGGTTTATGAATACCTTAAGATCCAGCTCAACGAGGGCAAGCTTGAGCATGGGGCTTTCCTCAACCTCAACGCCATCAGCGCCGAAATGGGAATCAGCAAGACCCCCCTGCGTGATGCTCTTTTCCAGCTTGAAGCGGAAGGGTTTGTCACGATTTATCCGAGGCGCGGAGTCAAGGTCAACGTTCTGACCCTGGAAAAAATAAGGAACATCTACCAGATCCTCGGCGGGCTTGAAGGGGCTGTCCTTGTTGAAGTCGCGGTCAAGTTTCATCAAAAGGATATCGAGGCAATGGCAACCTTCAACGAAGAGATGAAAACCGCTCTTGAGAAAAACGACTTCAACCTTTTCTATTCCCGGAACCTTGATTTCCATAACGCCTATCTGGACTTGTCGGAGAATACGGACCTGCTGAGGACGGTCAGGATCCTCAAGGAAAGGCTCTATGATTTTCCAAGGAGCAAGGGTTTTCTCAAGGAATGGGAAGTCGTTTCAACGGGAGAGCACGATCAGATCATCGATTTTCTGAAGAAGGGTGATTTTAACGGGGCTGCGGATTATATCCGGGATGTCCACTGGTCATTTTCCGTCCAGGAAAGGTTCATCCGTCGCTATTACTTCGGTATGGCCTCCCAGCCTGTGAGTCGGTAAAGGACGGCCCCAGGCATGGAGTCGCCTGATCTTTCGTTTCCTAGAGGCTGACAAGCGCAGAACCGATGACGATGAGGAAAATCCCTCCCCATTGACTGCCGGTGACGCTTTCCCTGAAGAAAAAAACGGCGAGCAGCGTGGAGAGAAGAGGGCTTGTTGCGGTGAGGGGAGTGACCAGGGAGGCTGGAGCGTCCTGCAATGCGAGGTTGACGAACGTTCCGGCAATGGCAAGCGAAAGGGCCCCGACGAAAACGAGTTCCAACCCACGCCTGATTCCGACCGTTCCGAGCGAGGTTTCACGGACAGGTCCACAGAAAGTCCTGAACAGCCAGGCACCCCAGACAAGGGGTAGAAAGGCAAGCGATCGCCATAGATTGAAGGTCAGGCTGTCCACTCCCGTCCCGAGGATTGTCCACCGAATAATAGGGTTTGAAAGTCCCCAGAGAAGAGCGGCTGAAATTGAGAGAAAAAACCCTTTCCTAAGGTTCGGGCCAATTTCGCCTGCAGAATAGCCTCGTCTGATCAGGTTGAGCCCGAGCACAATGATGACGGTTCCGGTGAGAAGAAGGAAGGAAATCCTTTCCCGGAGCCAGATTGCCGAGACGGCTATGACTACGAGAGGGTAGGTGCTCGTGACGGCAACGGCGAAACTGACGCCCATGGCCCGGATCGAAGCCATGTAGAAAAAATCGCCCAGTAGATTGGCCAGCAGGGCAGCAGCTGTCGCTCCGGCAATTATCGTAGGAGAAGGGATTCGGAGTAGAATTTCAGGTTTGAAAAACAGAGCCAATCCCATCATGCCCCCCGCAAACCCAAGGGAGCGAATCGCATTGAGATCGTAGAGGGAAAGGCCTGTAAGGTTTCGCCTGTAAATCAGCGGAACGATGCCCCAGCAGAAGGCCGCTGCAAAGCTGAAGAGAATCGCGAGGGGAAACAAGGACGCACCATCCTGTCGATATCGATTTAAGGAAGTATATCACGCACCTGAAAGGGGCATCGGGCCTTAAGGCCCGATGCCCCTTTCAGGTGCTGCGAGGGGTTCAATTCCGATCCAGGCGAGGCATCGCCCTGGCTGAGGGGCAAAGAGCAAGCCCCCCCCGCGCAGTGCAGCGCAATTCTTCTGGAAGCATTCGCCCCACGCTGTCCACCGCGTCGATTGTCTCGTCAATCGGGACGGGGTTTTCATATCCACCCATGACCATGTCCGCGCAGAGGAAAGCCATAGAGGCGAGGGATGCGTTTCTACTGTGGCAGGGCACCTCGACGATGCCCTGGACCAGGTCGCATACCGAGCCCATGGTATTCTGGAATACCGTTGCGGCTGCATCGCAAGCCTGGCGTGCCGTTCCGCCAGCGGCTTCCACGGCGGCTGCAGCCCCCATGGCTCCGGCGGCTCCAATTTCAACCTGGCAGCCACACACTTCGGCTGCAAAGGTGCTGCGCCTGTCCAAAGCGAGTCCAATGGCTCCGGCTGCCCATAGAGCGCTAACCGCCTGTTCTCTTGAAAGGGCGAAATCCAGGATCAGCGTCGATAGAACTCCCGGGATGACGCCGGCGGACCCCCCAGTAGGGGCAGCGCAGACCACTCCTCCCGACCCATTGACATGCATGGCGGCCATGGCCCTTGATGCAGCGCGCAGATGTGGTCCCCCGACCAGGAGAGAACCTGCAGACTCGCTTTTCAGAAGGGCTGCTGCCGTTGGGCGAAGGAGTTTCATCCCCGTTGGATCCTCAAGCCCTCGTTCCACTGCCTTGAGCATGACGTCGAGGCGGAGTTCCATTTCCCTGCAAAGTTCTTCCCGGGGGATCCCCAGCAAGGCTTCTTCATAGGCGAGGCCTGCCTGGCCCAGGGACCATCCCCTCTCATCCGCAAGAGCGACAAGAGCGGCACAATCTTCGAAAAGCTCTGTCCCTTTGAGGGGAGCCATTACAGGTCTTGACTTCATGACTTGCGACACGCCGGGAAGGTTGCGGAGACTTTCAAGCAGGTTTGCGGCAGGCTCCTGGCAGGAAGATGCCAGGAAAAACCTGCACTGGTCTCCGGAACTTTGACGGGCCTGAATATCCCAGTCCTGAAGCAGGGATAGAACCGGGTCCGCCGGATATTCCAGGGCGGCCTTGACGATCAAAACGTGTCGATCGCCCTTGATCATAACCGGGTTGCCATCGACAGAGGCGATTTCGACCGAACCGCCTCCGACCGAGCGTGCGTGCAGCGCTACCTGTTCGCCGTCTTCCCCCCTGAGGAGGATCAGAATGCTGTTGGGATGGTCGGCTTCAGGGAAGGGGGCCAATTCAAACCGGGCATCGAGGCCCATTTCCGGGGCCAGATTGAGCATTTCCGGGAAACGCTCGTCCGTAAGAAGAATGCCGAGAAGGCCGGAAATGATCGCAAGATCGCTGCCCTGGTCGTGGTAGCAGACGGACAGGGAACTCGTGGGATGTATGACAAACCTGGCTTCCACGGGCCTTGAACCCAGAAGATCCCTTGCAATGCGCCCGATTCTCCACGGTCCTGCCGTGTGGGAACTGGACGGTCCCCGCATGATGGGTCCGATGACGTGATTGAGGATGCTCACTCTTTTCACCTGGAAATTCCTCCTTTGGTAGACTGAAACTCCTTATTCTAGCGGTAAGCGGCTAGATTTGGCCATCCTCCTGAAATAACATACATCACAGGCCGATTCCAGCCGGATGGCAATTTCGGGGTTACTGTTGACAGGACGAGGGAACTTCCCCTAGGATAACATGCGTGTTGCTTTGAGATATGTGATGTATTAGATATCTTTTAATCCCCCGTGCGGGCGGTTGCCGGTGAACCGATAACCGGGCGCCGGTCCTTCCGACGGGAGCAAGAATGAAGGGGAGGTGAGCCGTTCTCAAGAAAAGTCCCCGGATGCAGGCGGCACCCTTTTGTTTAACATCAACAAGGTTTACACGGCATTGATCCTCGAAAAGGAACAAAATAACCCGGAGAAGGGAGCAACAACAAATGTCAAAGAGCAAGAAATCCCTATTGCTGTGCGGCCTCCTTTTCGTTTCCCTGTTTGTCCTGATGGCCGGTTCCGCTTTTGCGGCCCCTGAAGTCACCCTCAAGTTTGCCGGCCAGTCCCCGGCCGATCACCCGGCAAGCATCCTGATGAACGAAATCGCCAAGGAAGTCGCCGACAAGACGAAGGGACGCATCGAGGTCAAGGTTTACCCCGCCAACCAGCTGGGCGACTACACCCTGGTCTACGAAGAACTTATCAAGGGCACCATCGACCTTTCCTGCACCTCCGTTCCCAGCCAGTTTGATCCCCGTCTAGAACTCGTCTACATCAACGGCTTCGTCAAGGGATACGGCGATGTCAAGAAGGTGTTTGCTCCCTCTGGCTGGCTCTTCAAGAAGATGGACGAGCTGAATTCCCGCCTCGGCGTCAAGCTCGGCGGATTCTTCATCGAAGGCATGATCGGCACCGCCACCACCAAGCCGGCCACGAAGCCCCTCGATCCCAGCGTGAAGAAGGGCGTCCTGATCCGGGTTCCCAACATGGATGTCTACAAGCTTGCCGCTGACGCCATGGGATACCGCACCGTCACGATTCCCTACGCCGACGTCTACCAGGCCCTCCAGACCGGCGTGGCGGAAGGGGTTAACGGCTTCTCGGTCGTCGCCGCCTACACCATGCTCCGCGACGTCATCAAGTACTGGTACATGACCAACTACTCCCTGGAATGCCTGAACTACATGATCAGCGGCAAGACCTGGGCGAAGCTGTCCCCCGCCGACCAGAAGATCCTCCAGGAAGCGATCAATCACGCTGCCGCCAAGAGTATCGTCATGGCCAAGCAGTCGGACGACAAGTACATGCAGCTCATGCGCGACAAGGGAATCAAGGTCTACACCTATTCCGAGAAGGAACTGATCCCCATCGCCAAGGCAAGCGCCAGCACCTGGCCCATGCTCGAAAAGAAGATGACCAAGGAACTGATCGACGAGTTCCGGAAGGAAATGGCCCCGAAATAGAGGAAAAGCCTGCTTCGGACGGACCCGGGAAAAACGGAACCCGGGTCCGTTTTTTTGCCCGGCATCGTCCCGATGCCGTCCCAGTTTTTAAAGAGGGGAGATTTGTCCCGTGTCCCAGTGTCCTGAAGCTGAAGAAACAAGGGGAATCCTCAAACCCCGGAACCTTTTCGACAAGATCGTCGTGAACGGTTTTTCCGCCGTCACGCTGGCCATGTCCATCATATTGACGATCCTGATCGCGCTGGCGACCTTCGTGCGCTACGTCATCCAGGGCGATCTTTACGGATACGAAGAGTGGGTCAAGCTCTTCGCGTTCTGGCTCTACTTCTCCGGTGCGGCCATCGGCGCCTTCAACCGGACCCACGTTTCCGCCGATCTCGTCCAGTCCTATATCCCCGATGGATTCCTCAAGCGTTTCCTGGTGTTTGCCAAGGACGCCGTGACCGTGGGGGTGACCCTGCTGTTCGTCTGGTACGGGTACGACTTTTTCATGTTCGGCTTCATGGGTCCGCTGGGGACGGGCATCGCCCTGCCCCGGACGACGATCTGGCAGATCCCCCTGTGGACGTCCTACCTGGCCATCTTCCTGGGCCTGATCTTCATGGCCTTCTACTTCACGCGGGACCTGGTCCTCAGCACCAAAGCCCTTTTCACCGGAGGTCGCAAATGATTTACGTCGCCATCGCCA
>Ga0209270_1001799_pt1 | contig 26261 bp, 23 predicted proteins | sample MTBAKSrepl1MetaG_FD_187456 | JGI IMG/M metagenome (GOLD analysis project Ga0209270, IMG submission 187456) | Enrichment culture microbial communities from Arthur Kill intertidal strait, New Jersey, USA, that are MTBE-degrading - MTBE-AKS1... | ecosystem: Environmental > Aquatic > Marine >...
CCTGTCTGGGTCAGCTGGAAAAGGTCAATTTTTATACAACAAAATTGAATGTTAAAGAACCTTCAGTAACATTATCAATTGAGCTAATGGATGCCGTTCGGTAACATTATCATTTGACTTGACACGGATGGAAGAATTGCTTCCAATTTTTTCAGGTTTTTTTATCTGGTAGAGTCAAAAGTTGCCTGCTTCCATTGTCATCCACTTCTGAATGATATAATACGAAAAATCCTGTCGATGGAAAGAGGTTAATATGAGTTGTTGCTGCACTACAAAGGAAACGATTTCTTGTGAAAACGCGCCTGCCGCAATTGGTCCTTATTCTGTAGCTGTATCCACCGGGTCGTTGGTCTTTGTTTCAGGTCAGTTGGGTTTGGATAAAGCAACTGGCAGTTTAGTTACCGGAGGCATCCAGGCTCAAACACGTAAAGCTCTTGAAAACATGAAAGCAATCCTCGAAAGTGCCGGTTTAAGCATGGAGAATGTGGTGAAAACAACCGTATTCTTACTCGATATGGGTCAATTCGCGGACATGAACGCAGTTTATGCCGAGTTCTTTACCAGTGATTTTCCAGCCCGATCCGCCATCCAGGTTGCTGGACTCCCGAAAAATGGTATCGTTGAAATCGAAGCCATTGCCGTGAAACCATGCGAAAACCAGGATGAGAATTGCTGTTGCCAAGAAAAGTAAACAGGGTAGTTAACAATTGATGAGTCCGCTTGTGTCCGTAATCATTCCATGCCGGAATGAGGAAAAAACCATCCACCTTGTGCTGGAAGCCCTTTTCCAGCAAAGTTTTCCATTGCAGGATATGGAAATTGTGATTGCTGATGGTCTTTCCACCGATGGCACACGGCGCGCAATTCATGCTTTTAGTGAAGCTCACCCGGCACTTTTCATTCGCCTGGTCGACAACCCCAAACAAATCATCCCGACTGGGCTGAATACAGCCATCAAAGCCTCTAAAGGAGACTTGATCGTGCGGATGGATGCGCATTCTCTTCCCAACCCAGACTACATCAAGCTCTGTTACGATGCGCACCAGAAAGGTAGGGCTGAAAATGTTGGAGGGGTATGGAAGATCAGCCCCCAAAACAACAGCTGGGTGGCACGCTCGATCGCTGCTGCAGCAGCCAATCCATTCGCCGTTGGTGATGCCCATTATCGTTTCACAGAAAAAACCGCATACGTCGATACCGTTCCTTATGGGTCCTATAAACGTGAGCTTTTTGAAAAAATCGGTTTTTTTGATGAATCGCTACTGGCTAACGAAGATTACGAATTCAACACCCGTATTCGCCAGTCTGGCGGTCGTGTCTGGTTGGATCCCGCCATCCAGTGTACCTACTTTGCCCGGGCAACATTCCCGGCGCTTGCCAAACAGTATTGGGGATATGGTTTCTGGAAAGCGCAAATGCTAAAGCGCTATCCCGAAACGTTGCGTTGGCGACAAGCCTTGCCACCTTTGTTCGTTTTAGGCCTGGTCGTCCTGGCATTGGCAGGCTTTTTCTGGCATCCTGCCTGGCTGGTTTTGGCGGTGGTCTTTGGGCTCTACCTGATAGTCCAATTTGTACCAGCTATACGGATCTCACTCAAGGGTGGTGACATCCTGGTGAGTTTAGGGGTCGTTCTTGCTACTTTAGTAATGCATTTTTCCTGGGGGACCGCACTGATTGTGGGGTTATTTTCTCATCCTGATAGGAAAAAATAATGGAAGAAAAACTGAACGGTCGACCTAATGGAAAGTTCCGATTTGAACGCAGAGAGCAGACCGTGCTGCTCGTGCTGGGCGACTTCATTGCAGCAGTACTCGCCCTGGGTATTGCTTTGCTGGTCTGGGCAAGGGGCGATACCTGGTTGGGGCTTTCTGTTGCATTTTTACGAGAGCGGATCCCTGCTTGGTTCTATTTCCTGCCTCTACTCTGGATGGTTCTTATGGCAGATTCTTACGACATCAGAAAAGCGGGTAACTTAAAATCCACCCTTAAGTCACTTGGCTTATCGCTAATTGGCTGCGCTGCTATTTACCTGGTTATTTATTTTGCTTCCGAGCCCAACAGCTTGCCGCGCTTTGGCGTGGCTATCTTCCTGGTTATGGCGGTAGTAATCACCTTTTTCTGGAGACTGCTCTACGTCCGTCTTTTTACATCTGCCAGTAGGCTTAAACGCGCGCTCATCATTGGCGCTGGTAGAGCAGGCTCAGCTCTCGCTCAAGTCATTGCTGAACAAGACCCGCCTCCGTTTACGTTGGTCGGTCTGATTGATGACGACCCTGCCAAGAAAGGCACTCTCATCGAAGGCTTTCCTGTCCTTGGTAATCACAAGGATTTGCGGAAGATTATTGAAGACAATCACATCACAGACCTGATACTCTCCATATCCAATGAAATGAGCCCTGGTATGTTCCAGACGATCCTGACTACCCAGGAACAGGGCATGAATATGGCGACCATGCAGGACACCTACGAATCGTTGACCAATCGCGTACCAATCTCACTGCTTGAATCTGACTGGATTATTCGCTCTTTCATCGACCGCAAGCCTACCAGTGGACTATATCGAATTTCCAAACGCCTGATGGACCTGATTTTTGGCCTGATTGGGATGGTGGGTCTGGCAATTCTCTTTCCAATATTAGCTCTTCTTATACGGCTTGATTCCAAAGGTTCCATCATTTTCAAGCAAACCCGCCTCGGTCGTGGTGGTGTTCCTTATACCCTTCTCAAATTCCGTACGATGAAAAGCAATCAGGATATGGAAAGAGAAGCCCTGGTGACCTCTATAAACGACCCTCGCGTCACCCGAATAGGACGTTACTTGCGCAAAACTCACCTGGACGAGCTACCGCAGATCGTGAATGTCTTGCGTGGGGAGATGAGTTTTGTGGGTCCGCGTTCAGAACGTGAGGAGCTGGTTGGCATTTTTCAACGGGATGTGCCCTTCTATCGAGCCCGTATGTTGGTCAAACCCGGCATCACAGGTTGGGCACAAATTCATCAGGATTATGCTGAAACAGTGGCAGAGACTGCCATCAAACTCGAGTACGATTTGTATTACATCGAAAATGCTTCCATTCTGATGGACATTTCTATCATATTACGCACAGTCACCTCTGTGTTGGGGTTCAAAGGGCGATAACATGCCTATGATATCTCTCGGAGAGAGTAGGACGGATTTGCTTCAGGCTTATCCAAACGCTCACCTTTTGCAACTACCAGAATGGGCTAAGTTTAAGAGCCATTTCAAGTGGCAAGGCCGGGTCTTCAAAAGCCAGTCTGCTTACGCCCAGGTCTTGTTCCGATCTCTGCCTGCTGGATATTCAATCGCGTATTTGCCAAAGGGCCCACTGGGTACAGAATGGAGCAGCCTTTGGCAGCAGATCGACCAGGAATGTAAAAAACGCAAAGCTGTCTTCCTGCAGGTCGAGCCCGATTTCAACTTGCCTCTCCCCGCTGAAGTGGAAGCCCAGTTTTCACATGGCTTCGTCCGCGAAGAGCACACCCTTCAGCCCCGCCGAACAGTATCGATCTCCTTGGAAGCCGGTGAAGAGGAATTGCTGGCAGCGATGAAGCAAAAAACCCGCTATAACATCCGTTTGGCTGCCAAAAAGGGCGTTATCGTTCGACCAACAGCTGATGTTAAGGGTTTTCACGAGATGATGCTGACCACCGGGAACCGCGATGGCTTCGCGGTGCACAGTCTTGATTATTACCAAAAGGTTTTCGATTGTTTTTCGCCTTCCGGGAAATGTGTGCTCCTGGCAGCATATTACCAAGACGCTCCCCTGGCTTACCTGATGCTTTTTTTGTCGGGTTCACGCTCCTGGTATTTTTATGGCGCGTCCGATAACAGCCAGCGCAACCTTATGCCTACCTACTTGCTTCAATGGGAAGCGATGCGTTGGGCAAAAGCCCATGGCGCCGTTGAGTACGATTTGTGGGGCATCCCGGATGCTGAGGAAGACGAGCTTGAAGCCAATTTCTCCGATCGTTCTGACGGATTGTGGGGCGTCTACCGATTCAAACGCGGTTTTGGCGGTCAGATTGTGCGCAGCAGCCCGGCTTTCATCAAAGTCTATAAGCCTTTGCTCTACAAGCTGTATGAGAAATTCCGTGCTGGAAGGAATGCTGATTAGCATGTACCAACTGGCTTCTGAGCAAATCAAAGATTGGGATCGGATTCTTACCGAATTCCCGGATGCGCACATTCTGCAAAGCTTGCAGTGGGCAGAATCAAAAAAACAAAATGGCTGGAGTCCAATGTTTTTTTGGAGTGGAACCAGCCGGCACAATCTGGATGCGCTTGTCATGGTCTTACGCAGGCAAATCAGCTTTTTGGGCATGAAATTTACCGTTCTTTACGCACCTAAAGGTCCAACGTTGGACTGGAGCAACAAAGAAACGGTTACGCAAACGCTCGACTTTTTACAGGCTTTATGCCGAAAGCAAAAAGCAATATTTATCAAGATCGACCCGGATGTCTTGCTCGGCCTAGGTATACCAGGCACTGAAGAAGAGCAGCCCAACGAAAACGGTCTCGCCCTGCAAAAGGAACTAAAGAAACGAACCTGGCATTTTTCTCAGGATCAGGTCCAATATCGCAATACCGTGCTGGTCGACTTGCAACAAACTGAAGACGAATTGCTGGCGGCGATGAAACAGAAAACCCGCTACAACATCCGCCTGGCTTCCAAAAAAGGTGTGACAATCCGACAAGGAAGTACAAGTGAGCTGCCTGCGCTTTACCATATGTACGCCCAAACAGCTGTGCGGGATGGTTTTGTTATCCGCCACGAAGATTATTACCTCAACACATGGCGTGCGTTCCTGGATGCTGATATGGCAAAAATCCTGGTCGCTGAAGTCGAGGGAAAACCAATCGCAGCCTTGATCCTCTTCCATTTCAATGGAACCAGCCGCTATATGTACGGGATGTCTACGGAGCAATACCGCGAGCTCATGCCTAACTATTTACTTCAATGGGAAGCTATTCGCCTTTCCAAACAACTGGGTTGTCATACCTACGACATGTGGGGCGCACCTGATGTGTTTGACGAAACTGACTCCATGTGGGGAGTCTTCCGCTTCAAGCAGGGTTTCAACGGTATCACTGCCCGCCACCTGGGAGCCTGGGATTACAGCCCACGCCCTCTCCTGTATAAAGCCTACACTCAAACCCTACCCAAGTTACTGGATATCATGCGCAAACGGGGCAAATCCGAGAACCAAAAGCAGGTTCACCATGATTGAGCGAATCCCTCTTGCTCACTTGCCAACTCCAATCGAAGCCTTGCCGCGTCTTACCCGCATTCTTGGAGGACCCCAGCTTTACATCAAGCGTGATGATCTCACTGGACTTGGTTTAGGCGGGAACAAAACCCGCAAGCTGGAATACCTGGCAGCCGATGCCCTGTCAAAGGGCGCAAAAACGCTGATCAGCACTGGCGCGGTCCAATCGAACCATTGCCGCCAGGTGGCAGCCGCTGCAGCCAAACTCGGGTTGGGCTGTGTACTCGTCCTGGCTGGAGCGGAACCGAGCGAAGCGCAAGGTAACCTACTGTTGGATAAACTCAGCGGTGCTCAGATCTTTTTCACAACCAAAGCCAACCGCGACGACGAACTAAATGAGCACTTTGAGCAAGCGGAGCAAGCCGGTCTGCAGCCTTACCTGATCCCTTATGGCGGCTCGAACCCAATCGGGGCATTGGGGTACTTGAATGCCATGCGTGAATTGAGCGAGCAAGGGCTGGAACCGGACTGGATCGTTTTCGCCAGCTCTTCCGGTGGCACGCAGGCTGGCTTGATCCTGGGGGCTAAACTCACCGGTTTCAAGGGGAAGATCCTCGGTATAAGCATTGAATACAAGTCAGACCAGTTTTCTGCCCAAATTGCTGACCTGGTCAACCAAACTGCAATTGAACTGGAATGTGACTGGTCGGTCACACCCGAAGAAGTGCTGGTCAATGACTCGTATTGCCAGTCTGGATACGGGGTGTTGACCCCGGCTGAGATTGAGGCGGTCAACCTGTTCGCCCGTACAGAAGGCATCTTGCTCGATCCGGTCTACACCGGGCGTGCAGCGGCAGGGCTGATCGATTTGATCCGCAAAGGCTTTTTCAAACCCGAAGAAAAAGTACTGTTCTGGCACACCGGCGGTACTCCTGCCCTTTTCGCCGAACCTTATAGTCAGGGCTTAACCCGATAAGACTTCAACCAGCAACCACAGTCACGACTAACATTCCCTGAACCATCGTTACCCAGGACTTGTCGTCACTTCGAGCCCTCCGAAGATCACGATCACTGCGAGCACCCGTTGTTTGTCTCACGGAAACCTCCGAATCACAAGCAGGGTGCGTGGCAGTCTGCCTTTCTTTGAATGTCCTATGCAAAAAGGCAGATCGCCACGTCGCTGCGCTCCTCGCGATGACAACTCATTCTCGAGACTGCCACGCCTCTTTACCAGTACATAAAATAAAACAAAAAAGAGCTCCAATGGATTGGAGCTCTTTTGCATAGACACTAGGAAAAACTAAATTTTTCCGGCAGCACGTTCTTTCAGGTGCTTCTTGTAACTGATCGCTTTCATTACCTCGGCAGCAACAGAAGGAATCAATACCAGTGGTAAGATCTCAGCCCAATCGATCCAACGTAGTGAAACGGTGTCGAAAATGACCTGAAGGAAAGGCACATACACTACCAGCAACACCAAAACTACGGAGACCAGCACAGCCAGGTTCATATTCTTGCTGGAGAAGACACCAATCTTGGTCAGGGGATAGTACTCTGATCGGGCAGTGTAAGCCCGGAAGAGTTCAGACAGCGAGAGGGTCACAAAAGCAAAGGTCTCAGACAAAATTCGTGCCTCTGCCGTGGATGTCTTCAGTGCCCCACCGCCCAGCCAGAAAGCGCCAAGCGTAGCAGCAGTGATGGCAATGGTTTGAACCACGATACCCCGGATCATAAATTTATTGATGATCGGTTCACTCGACGGCCGTGGCGGATGCTCCATGATATCAGGATCACCCTTCTCGGTGCCCAGTGCCAGAGCCGGCGCTCCATCGGTGACCAGGTTCAGCCAGAGCAGCTGGATTGGAGCCAGAGGCGTGTGCCAGTTCAGCAGGATAGCCAGGAAGATGATCATGATCTCGGCTATGTTACAAGAGATCAGGTAGTAGACAAATTTTCGGATGTTGCTGTAGATGATACGACCCTGCTCAACCGCAGAAACGATGGATGCGTAGTTGTCATCAGTCAGGACCATATCGGCTGTTTCTTTAGCCACATCGGTACCGGTGATGCCCATGGCAACGCCAATATCAGCACGCTTGATGGCAGGAGCGTCGTTTACACCATCGCCAGTCATTGCCACCACTTCACCGTTATCGCGCAGGGCGTCAACAATTTTCATCTTGTGTTCAGGGCTGACTCGGGCGTAAACATCGGTGATTTTGGCAATCTCGCGCATTTCTTCTTCAGTCGCGTCTTCAATATCTGCACCAGTCAGCACCTGGTGACCAGGTTGCAGCAGACCGATATCTTCGGCAATCGCTTTCGCCGTGTTGGGGAAGTCACCTGTGATCATAACAGAACGAATACCGGCAGCCTGGGCTTCCTTGAGAGCGGGCTTGACTTCTGGCCTGGAGGGGTCGATCATGCCGATCAAACCCACAAAAATCAGGTCTTTTTCAAGATTTTCAGCGCTCAGATCGGTGGGCATTTCGGGAACAGGACGATACGCAACGCCCAGAACTCGCAAAGCACGGCTGGTCATTTCGTTGTTTGCAGCCAGGGCTTCTTCGCGCATTTCGGGGGTCAGTTCGACCGGGTTGTTATGCATATCGGATTTGTAACGACAAAGATTTAGCACCACATCCGGAGCGCCCTTGACTGCAATAGTGTACCAGTTGGTTTTTTCATCGGTCACGTATGGTGAAATATCGCCATGACCAGGGTTAAGAATGTTGTGAATGGTGACCATGCGCTTGCGGGTGGAATCGAAGGGGATCTCCTGCTTGCGTGGATAGTTTTGGTTGACCACATTCGCAGCCGCACCGGCCTTAAGGGCGGCCACCAGGATGGAACCTTCCGTTGGGTCGCCAACCATTCGGTAAGAAGTCTTCCCTTCGCTCTCACCAGCAGGTTCCAGTTGCGCATCGTTATTGATCGTGCCAACCCATAGGGCAGTGCGAGCAGCCGGATAGCGCATCAGGTCAACGGTTTGGCCATCCACCGTAAACTCGCCCACTGGTTCATAACCGATACCAGTGATATCGACAAACTGGCCGTCCACCCACAACTTGGTGACCGTCATCTGATTTTGGGTCAGAGTGCCGGTTTTATCGGTACAAATGGTGGTGACTGAGCCAAGGGTTTCTACTGAAGAAAGTCTGCGGATGAGCGCGTGGCGGCTTACCATTTCGCGCATGCCGCCAGCCAGGCTGATGGTCACAACTGCCGGCAGTCCTTCTGGAACCGCAGCAATCGCTAACGAAACGGCCACCATGAACAGCGCCAGAGCTGAATCCCAGAATTCCGGAGTGCCAAAGCTGATCATATCTTTGGTCAGAACACGATAGATGCCGATAATAAAGACAAGTGCGCAGACGATCAGTGCTGCAATTCCAAGTGTCTTGCCCAGTTGGTCAAGGCGTTTCTGTAAAGGTGTCTGCTCTTGTTCCACCGACTGAAGCATGGTGGCGATCAGACCCAGCTGCGTGTGCATGCCGGTACTGATGACCACGCCCTTACCGCGACCGTAACTGACCGTGGTGCCAGAAAAAGCGGTATTCTCCCGGTCACCCAGGGGAATATCAGCCTGCAGGTTGCTCTCAGCATTTTTCTTAGCAGGAACGGATTCTCCGGTCAACGAAGCTTCGTCGATGCTCAGATTGACAGCATCCAACAAGCGAATGTCGGCTGGAATAAAATTACCGGCTTCGATGAAAACAATATCGCCTGGAACCAGTTCACGTGAGGGTACCATGATGCGGTGACCTTCGCGCAAAACCTGGGCTTCAGGAGCAGCCATTTTCTTAAGTGCTGCCAGCGAGGCTTCTGCACGCGATTCCTGTATAATGCCCATAATGGCGTTGAGGACCACGATCAAAAGAATCGCGCCTGCTTCCACCCAGTCTCCCAAAACAGCCGAGATGACCGCTGCGCCAATAAGCAGCCAGATTACAAAGCTGTTAATTTGCTCCCATAATTTTTGCCAGAAGGTTCTGCCGGGTTGTTCTTGCAGTTCGTTGTAACCGAACTTCTCAAGTCTTTCTTTTACCTCAGCATCGCTCAATCCCGTTTCTACGGGTACTTCCAGACTTTGCAGCACTTGGTCTGCCTGGAGAGCATGCCAGGAGACATTAAGGATATCCTCGGCATTCTTGATTACCTGATTAGTTTGTTCACTCATAGATTATTTACTCCTATTGTTTTAAAGACCGTTCAATTATAAGGCATATATCTGCCGTTTTGAGATTGCTGCATGGTAAGACAGACCTATTGGGATCAATGGGTGAGTTTATTTTAATCGCTTTTGTCCATCAAAGAAGCTGCAATAAGTTTTTCAGAGTGATCGTTTACGGTCAATTTGAGTCCGGCTGGCTGTTACGTGTTAAAATTCAGGCATGCCATGGAATATCCTCGGTCACGAAACCGCCATTAGCTTTCTCAAGAACCACTCCAAGCCCGGGAATACCCGCCATGCCTATTTGATCACTGGACCTGATGGCATCGGCAGAGAAACCCTGGCGTTGGCCTTTGCGAAAACGCTCAATTGCCAGAACCCACCTGCCGAAGGTGAGTTTTGCGGCAAATGCCTGGCTTGCCGGCAGATCGATGAGCAGCGCTACCCTGACCTGATGATCTTACGCATTAGCGAAGGCAGCAAAGACCTGAAAATTGATCAGATCCGTGAAATGCAACAGACTCTTGCGCTGGCACCCTACCAGTCACCTTACCGCATGGTACTCATCCCAGATTTCCAACACGCCACGATTGGCGCTTCCAATGCACTCCTAAAATCACTGGAAGAGCCTCCCTCCAAAGCGCTTCTGATCTTGACCGCTGATGCCAAAGAAAGCCTGCTCGAAACGATTGCCTCGCGCTGTGAGGTGCTCCGCCTGCGCCCTTCTTTAGTCGAGACGCTCGAAGGCTTCTTGTTGAATGATAAAGCGATCGTCCCTGCCAGGGCTAAACGCCTTGCCCACCTTGCTGGTGGACGAGTTGGTACAGCCTTGAGATTTGATCAAAATCAAGATCTGCTGGACGCTTACGACGAAGCCCTGACTGACCTGGGTGACCTGCTGAACAGCCGCCTACGCGAACGACTCCAATTTGTTGAACGACTGCAACAGCGCAAAGGCGCTTCCCGGGAGCAATTCGTTTTCCTAATTGCCACCTGGCTGACCTTCTGGCGGGATGTCATGATCCGACATGAAAAAGCCGACATTCCACTGGTTAACATTGACCATGAACAGCGCATCAATGAAACCGCCCAATTAATCCCTTCAAGGCAAATTGAAAAGATACTCAAAGACCACGAAAAGTCATTGGTGAACCTGGATGCCAATCTAAACCCCCGCCTGGTAATTGAGAACTTGCTCTTGTCATTGCCTTTGCTGATGGTTGTCTGATGAACGAAGAAAAGCGTGCTCCTGAACTTCCACCGGCGGATATCGCTTCGTCGGATGCAGACTTAGATGCTGGCAAGGCTCAGGAATCGCCTTTAAAAAGTCGCTTACTGGAATTATTCCTGGTCTCCCTGAAAATTGGTTTGACCAGTTTTGGCGCTCCTACTGCCCACATTGCCATGATGGAAAACGAATTTGTGCGCAAGAAAAAGTGGATCACCGAAGAACATTTTTTGGACCTTCTTGCCGCAGCCAACCTGATCCCTGGTCCAAATGCAAGTGAGACTTGCTATCACGTTGGCTATGTCCGTGCTGGATATCCTGGTTTATTTGTCGCTGGGATTGGCTTCATCGGACCCGCCTTTGCTTTCAGCCTTCTTTTCGCCTGGATCTACATGACTTATGGTAGTCTGCCACAAATTGAAGGGGTTTTCTACCTGCTAAATCCCTTGGTGCTTGCAATCGTGCTTGAAACCACGTGGCGCATCGGCAAGACCAGTTTTACTGGCTGGAAACAGATCCTTATTTTCGCTCTGGCAGTGGCTGCGAAGCTTTTGGGTGTTAACGAAGCTATCATTCTGATTGGTGGTGGAGTGGTGGGCATCCTCTTGCATCACGTCATGGTCAAATGGGAAAACGGTGTGCCGCCAACCCAACTGCTGTTGGCTTTTCTGCCTTTGCCTGCTATTGCAGAATTTGTTGGCAAAGTCGCCAAGCAGGGGAAAGAGACCTTCTGGAATATTTTTATCTATTTTTTCCGAACTGGATCGGTTCTGTTTGGTTCTTCCCTGGTTCTGTTTGCATTAATTGAAAAGGATGTTGTCAATCGTTTCGGCTGGCTCACAGCCCAACAATTAACAGATTCTATTGCCCTGGGGCAGATCACACCAGGTCCGGTGCTTTCAGCCAGCACCTTCGTTGGCTACATTGCTGGTGGATTTGGTGGTGCAGCCGCTTCAACGCTGGGAGTTTTCCTACCTTCCTTTCTGATCGTTGCCGCCACAGCTCCCCTGGTGAAGAAAATGCGTGAAAACCATCTCGCCAGCAGTTTCCTCAAAGGGGTCAACCCGGCTGTGGTCGCATTGATCCTGTTTGTCTGTATCAGCCTTGCTCAAAACGCGTTGGTGGATGTCTGGACGGTTCTAGCCCTGCTTGCCGGATTGGCGGTGTTGCTTTTTACCAAAGCGCAACCCTACGTCCTCGTCCTCGCCGGTTTTGTTTTGGGGATTTTAAGAGTTCTCATCGTTTCGCCTTAAAACCATTTTACGGATCCATATCCGAATCCCACCGTATCCATCTTCGCTTTGGTACAATTCGCTTGCTATGAATGATCTTCTTGAACAACTCAACCCCCAACAACAACTTGCTGTTGCTGCCCCTCCCGGACCCACAATCGTATTGGCTGGGCCTGGTTCTGGCAAAACGCGTGTCCTCACCTATCGCATTGCCTACCTGATCAGCGTCCTGAACGTGCCTGCCTACAACATCCTGGCAGTTACCTTCACCAACAAAGCCGCCAAACAAATGGGCGAACGCGTCACCCAACTGATCGGTCCACATGCCGAAGGCATCTGGCTGGGTACTTTCCACGCCATCTGCGGGCGTATCCTGCGCCGCGAAGCTGACCTGCTTCCCGTCAACAAGAATTTCGTTATCTTCGACACTGATGACCAGGAAGCCCTGATGAAACAAATCCTGCGGGATAACAACCTGGACGAGAAGCTCTACAAGCCTGCTTCCATTCTGGCTGCCATTTCTAATTCCAAAAACGACCTCATCGGTCCTGAAAACTACGCCGTCAAAGATTTCCGCGACGAGCAGGTCAAACGACTTTACGCAATTTACCAGCAGCGCCTGGCTCAAAACAACGCCATGGATTTTGACGACATGTTGGTCTACACCAACCAGCTCTTCGATAACTATCCCGTTGTAAGAGACACCTACGCGCATAAGTTCGAGCACATCCTGGTGGATGAATTCCAGGATACCAACTTCTCACAATATTCCATCCTGCGCAATCTTGCCCGGGCACACAAAAACCTTTACGTGGTCGGCGATGAAGATCAATCCATCTATCGTTGGCGCGGCGCGGACTACCGCAATCTCGACCGCTTTAAAAGCGATTTTAAGAATGCCGAGGTGATCCTGCTGGAGCAAAATTACCGCTCCACCCAGACCATCCTGGACTGCGCCATGGGGGTGATCGATCAAAACCGCAACCGTACGCGCAAGAAGCTTTTCACCCAGGCTCAGACGGGCGATAAGATCCGCCTTATTGTGGCAGAAGACGACCGCGAAGAAGCTTACCTGATTGTCAATGACATCCGCGATTCCATCCGCGCCGGGCGTAACCCAAGAGAATTCGCCATCATGTACCGCACTAACGCACAGAGCCGTGTGCTGGAAGAAGCGTTTCGTCGCGAGGGTATCAGCTACCGCCTGGTGGGAGCTCAGCGTTTTTACGGTCGAAAAGAAGTGCGCGACATGATCGCCTTCATGCGCCTGGTCTACAATCCCATGGACGAAATCAGCCTTCGCCGGGTGATCAACCTGCCACCTCGTGGCATTGGTGACAAGACCATCCAAAGCCTGGCTGAACTGGCTCAAAAGAACGGTCTGAGTATGGGCGAGACCTTGATTGAATTGATCCGTCCCAATCATCCTGGCCTGGCAGAACTGGGCAGGTCTGGCGATAAGCTGGTCCGCTTTGCTCACTTTCTTTCAGACTGGCGTCATGTTGCCCAGGAAAACACACTCAGCATCCTCTTTGACCGCATCGTTTCTGATACCGATTACCAAAGTTTCATCCAGGATAAAAGCGAGGAAGGGCTGGATCGCTGGGAGAACCTGCTCGAGTTGCGCGCAGTGGTTATGGAATATGAAACCCGCGGATTGCAGGATTTTCTGGAGGCGATGGCACTGGTGGCAGATCAGGATACTTTGCCTGACGAACTGGACGCCCCCACCATGCTGACCCTGCATGCTGCCAAAGGACTCGAATTTGACCGCGTCTACATCGTCGGCCTGGATGAGATGTTGCTTCCCCACAGCCGCTCGCGTGATGAAGAAGAAGACCTGGCAGAGGAGCGCCGTTTGCTGTATGTCGGCATCACCCGTGCTCGTAAAAAACTGACCCTTACCAGGGCACTCAGACGCCGCAGCCCGTATGGCACCTATGAGGATACCGTCCCTTCACGTTTTCTGAAGGATCTGCCTTCCTACCTGGTGCAGCAGGATATCTATGCCCAACCCCGCCGCAGCAACAGTTGGGATCGCGAGCCCTCCCGCTGGGAAACGCCCTCCTGGCTGCGCAACACACCCGTACCAATGGATAAGCCAGCCAACACGCGTTATAAGAGCGGTATGCAGGTCAACCATCCAACCTACGGCCGTGGTGTAGTGAAAAACAGCAAACTGGAGCAAGGCGATGAAACCGTGGAAGTTTATTTTGAAGGTCACGGTCTTAAAGCCCTGATAGCCTCACTGGCGAAGCTGGAGATTTTGTGACTTTCCATTAACAACAAAATGTAGGGTGGAATGAGGTGGGGAAAAACACAAGTGTGACAAGGTTTTCGAAACCACCTCACTCCACCGTCAACCACACCTATGATTCTAGGGCTTTCCTGTCTTTCTGAACGCAGTGAAGAATCCTTGCCAGAGTGTTCTAAGATCCTTCGCTATCGCTCAGGATAACAAATTGCAGGGTGACAAATTTCAGGATGCTAATTGGCTTGATAAAAAGATTTTCTGCCACAAATCCTCGATCTCCCGCACAGAACCGCTATAATTAATCCAGGAGAATGCTATGGAGACAATTTACACCTGGTACGGGCACGCTACCCACGGCTTGCAAGTGGGAGAAAACAAAATCCTGATCGACCCCTTTTTCACTGGCAATCCTGCCGCAACCATCAGCGCAGAAAAGGTGGATGCTGATTACATTCTCATCACGCATGGCCATGGCGACCATATGGCGGATGCACCAGCAATTGCCAAACGAACGGGAGCACTCTGCATCAGCAACGCCGAAATCAGCACATGGCTGCGCAACAAGGGTCTTAATACCCACGCCCAACACATTGGCGGCGGTTTCAATTACCCCTTTGGCTACCTCAAACTGACCAATGCTTTGCACGGCTCGGCTATGCCGGACGGCAGCAATGGCGGCAACCCGGCCGGTTTCTTGTTGACCACTCCTGATGGCAAAAAAATCTACATCGCTGGCGATACCGGTTTGTTTGGAGATATGCAATTGATTGGCGATGAGGGGCTGGACCTGGCAATCCTGCCCATTGGCGATAACTACACCATGGGTCCGGACGATGCCCTGAGGGCTGTGAAACTTTTAAGACCAAAGCTGGTGATACCGGTACACTATAACACCTGGGAACTGATTGCCCAGGACCCGCAAGCATGGAAAGAACGCGTTGAAGCAGAAACTGAAACGCAAGTGCTCGTACTGAAGCCCGGTGATTCATTAAGCCTGTAGGAGGAACAATGTTTCGAAAAGTAGATAAGGAAACCAAAAAACGTATTCCGCCAGGTCAATACCTGACCGCGCGCTTCCCGGTCTTACACTACGGACCTGTCCCGCAACTTGACCTTGAAACCTGGAAATTTCGTGTTTGGGGCGAGGTGGAAAAACCGCTGACGCTTACCTGGAAAGAATTCAGTGCTCTACCGCGTACCAAGCTGACCATGGACATCCACTGCGTGACCAAATGGAGCAAACTGGACACTACCTGGGAAGGTGTGAGCCTGAAAACACTTCGTGAATTAGGGCTGATCGTACCAACAGAGAAAGCCCGCTTCGTGATCCAGCATGCAGAGTTTGGTTACACCGCCAACCTGCCCCTGGACGTGATGGAAGGCGAGAACTTCCTCCTGGCAACCCACTATGAAGGTGAACCAATCACTTTAGAACATGGAGCCCCTCTGCGCGGCATCTGCGGTGCAATCCCCGCAAGAGAGGACCTCAAGGATGTCTACTTCTGGAAGGGTGCTAAATGGCTGAGGGGTTTGGAATTTTCCAGTACTGACCAACCTGGTTTCTGGGAACAAGCCGGCTACCACAATGAGGGCGATGTCTGGCTGGAACAAAGGGTGAGAAGGCGCGGTTTTTAATCACGATCGTGCCGATTACATGATTGTGCCGGTCTCCTGACCGAGCACAGAATTTCACCATAGGTGTCCAATTTTCGAATTAATAGTCTCACCTTATTCGTACGGGAGGGGCTTGCTCCTCCCGCTTTCTTCCTGGTGACTCAAGGTTAGCGGAGGGAACAAGCCCCCTCCGTACGGAGACTAATCAACTCACAAAAAAAGGCAGACTTTGGTCTGCCTTTTTGATATCAATACTTGAAACTGTTTCTATTCAGCTTTGTTGGAGCGCCACATATATACACCCAGACCAACACCAGCCAGTAGGATGACCAGACCCACAATGCCCAAAACCGGGACGCGTCTGACCGTGTCGCTGACCACTTCAGCGCCTGGCTGGCTTGCCAGCTGAGCGCCAAAATCGATTGTGGCAGATTCACCAGCGCGAACTTCCAGGGGATAGTTGGTAACCGTGGTGGGGTTGAAGTCATCGGGGATGGCGATGGAGATGTTGTAGGTTCCGACTGGCAATTCGGTGAAACAATATGGTTCAACGATATCCGGGCTGCCCGCAACCGTCGTTCCTGTGAGCGAGACACTCCCTAAGCGGTCATTGACGCTCACTTCACCGCCATAAAGGAAGTCTTCGCCTTCTGTGCGCATGCCATTGCCGTCCATATCATGGAAGAGGACAACACAAATTTCTGCCAATCCGGGCATAGGAGTCAGTGTAGGAGTAATTTGACCCGCTGGAACCGTGGCAGTGGCAGTGGGTGGCAAGGGTGTCACTTCGACCATACCGATGACGATTTCATCGCCGCCAAAAACTTCACAGGCTTCGGTCAGTCCGTTTAGACGAATGATTTCCGAGATTGGCACCCCGGTACGCTCCTGGATCTGAGAACAAAACTCACCGGGTTGCACGACATAAAGGATCCTGCCGGAAGCATCAGCGGTGGGGGTGTTATAAGGTGTTTGTGCTTTGGCGGTATCGCTTGTCTTCAGGGCAGCAACAGCCAGTGTGGTTATCAATAAAAAAAGGATTACAGAAGTTAATAGTTTCGTTCTCTTGTTCATAGCACACTCCTAGCTGGATTATATCATTACAGAGATTTCCATAATCTCATAGGTTTTGCTCCTTGAAGGATAGTTACCTTGGGACGGCATGGCAACCGTCCCTTACACAAAACAAACACATGCTTGAGAGCAAGTTAGGTAAAATAATGACATGCGTGTAAGAAACATTCGTCTGTTGCTGATAACCCTGGTGCTTTTGCTCTTGCTGTCTGCTTGCGGTGCTGAAGAGACCCCCACACCCGAGCCTTCAGCCACGCCCATTCCACCTACCATTGAACCAACCGCAACCATCGACTGGTTCCCGCGCACACCCACACCCACCCCTCAAATTCAAGTCACGCCGCAGCAGGTAACGCCAACCCTTTCCACTCCGATTATCGAGAATCTGATCACCGCAGACGATTTCAGTGATCCCAAACTCTGGCAGACCAGCACTGGTGCCGCCGGCACAGTCGCCTTTGAGACTAATGCCCTTTCTCTGGCAGTCAGCGGCGGCAAAAACACGCTCTCCAGCCTCAGCTCACATGAGTTACCTTCAGACTACTACCTCGAGATCAACCTGGATGCTCAAATGTGTTCCCCGGAAGATCAATTTGGTCTGATTTTATGGAACAACAGTTCCTCTGGAACCTTCAGGGTCTGGTTCAGCTGTTCAGGTCAGGTCATGATGGATCGCGTCTTACCATCCGGTACTACTGTGCTCCATAAATGGCAAAGCGCTCGCAAATTCCAGGTCGGTTCGCCAGCCGTAAATCGGATAGGAATTCGTTCCGTCAACAACACTCTCGAAGTCTACGTGAACGAAACCCATCAATTCACCTACTCTCCAATGAACAAGTTAACTGGCACTTTGGGCGTAATCGCTCAGAGCGGCGGGAACAATGCCATGACCATCCGGGTGTCTGACCTGCAGATCTTGAATCCCTGAGGCTAATTTAAGGCAATCAAGGATATAATGGGGGAAACATAGAGAGATTTTCCATGTCTTGATGACAACGAAGAGGAGAGAATGGATCAAAAGCTCAAAATCATCATCCCCATGGCTGGTCTTGGAAGTCGCCTGCGCCCCCTCACCTGGAGCCGGCCAAAGCCACTGGTCTGTCTCGCGGGTGCCACTGTCCTTGATCACTTGTTAGCCAGTTTTAAGTCTGTTCCAGATCACGAAAAAGCTGAATTTGTCTTCATTATGTCTCCTGGTCAACAGGAGCTTATCCAGGCACACATGCAAAAGCATTACCCCAAAGTAAAGGTTCATTATGTAGAGCAACCAGAAAAAAAAGGTCAGTCTGATGCGCTCTGGCATGCCCGGGAGCACCTGGATGGTCCGGCTCTGATCGTTTTTTCAGACACCCTGGTTGAAAACGACTTCAGCTGCATTGCAAATGAAGAAGTTGATTCGATCGCCTGGGTCAAAGCAGTTCCAGACCCACGCCGTTTCGGGGTGGTCGAAGTTGATTCCCGTGGTTTGGTCACCCGCCTGATTGAAAAACCGAACGACATGAACAACAACCTTGCCGTTGTTGGCTGTTATTTTTTCAATGATGGAAAAAAGTTAAGCCGTGCGATCGAAGAACAGATCAATCGGAAAATTGCGCTGCGGGGTGAATATTACCTGACGGATGCCATCAACCTGATGCTTGAAAATCGCGCTACCATGCGCATCGAGCAAGTGAAGGTCTGGCTGGATGCCGGCACCTCCGAAGCTTTGCTGGACACCAACCGCTACCTGCTGGAACATGGTCGCGCAAACATGGAAGAACACGGCACTTTTGACGACAATGTCATCATTCCTCCTGTTTTTATCCATCCAGATGCCCGTGTCAACACCTCGATTATTGGTCCGTTTGTTTCCATCGCTGCTGGCAGCATCATCCATAACAGCACCATTAAAGATTCCATCCTCAGCCAGGGAGCGCACATCACCAACGCTCAACTGGATGGCTCTCTTCTTGGCTACGACGTGGTCATCAATGGCATGAAGGGTAAATTCAACCTCGGAGATAACTCCTGGGCAAATTGGTAAAAATCAGACAAAACTAAAAGGAGAGTTAATGAAAAGGGTCTTATCAGAAAAGGTGGCTGGGCTTAAACCGTCGGGTATTCGTTTGTTCTTCGAAATTGCAGCAACCATGAAAGATGTCATCTCACTTGGCATCGGTGAACCGGACTTCGCCACCCCTGAACCTATTATACAGGCAGGTATCGAAGCTTTACGTCGGGGTGAAACTCACTATACCTCGAATCACGGCATCCTGGTTCTCAGGCAGGCAGTTGCAGACCATCTCAAGCACCTTTATCATGTTGAATACTTTCCCCAACATGAAATCATCATGACTGTCGGTGTCTCGGAAGCCCTTTACCTGGCTTTTACCGCGATTCTTAACCCAGACGACGAAGTGATCATCCCTACGCCTTGCTTTGTCTCTTATCAAGCAGAGGTGGTTTTGGCGGGCGGCGTGCCAGTTGAGGTCGCCACTTACGTCGAGAACAACTTCGTACCGAAAATTGAAGATATAGAAGCTGCCATTACCCCGAAAACCAGGGCGATTCTGGTAGGAAGCCCCAGCAACCCTACTGGCGCTGTCTATGATCGTGAATTCCTGCTTCAATTGGCAGACCTGGCTGAAAAACGAGATCTGATCGTGATTTCTGATGAGATCTATGACCGCCTGGTTTATGGCACCGAACATGTCTGCTTTGCCAGCTTACCCAGAATGCAAGAACGCACCATTCTTTTGGGCGGGTTCTCGAAAGCATATGCCATGACAGGCTGGCGCATCGGTTTTGCCGCTGCCCCTAAAGAGATTGTTAATGGCATGGTGCGTGTGCACCAGTACACAGTCATGTCTTCACCGACCGTGTCGCAATATGCTGCTCTGGCCGCTTTGATGATTGGCGAGCCTTATATCCAGGAGATGCACAAAGAGTATGACCGGCGTAGAAAGTTAGTTGTGAGAGGCTTGAATTCCATTGGCCTAAAAACAAATGAGCCCAAAGGTGCCTTTTACGCTTTTCCTGATCTGCGCTCCACAGGTTTGAGCGATGATGAATTTTGCAATCGCCTCTTGCAGGAAGAAAAAGTGGCGATGGTCCCTGGAAACGCTTTTGGCGATGCTGGCACAGGTTTTGCGCGAGTTTCTTATGCCACATCCTATGAACAGCTTGAGGAGGCACTTGAACGAATTGAAAGATTTGTCAAGCGAATTTGATCCTTTTTCCATAAAACTTTCCGGTTGTAAAGCGTGGGTGTAGACATCCGCGCTTTTTTTTGTTAATATAGAATACAATCATTGATGAGGACTGTGAAAACATGACAATTGAAATCAAGCCTTTATCCCCAGAATTGGCAGATACCTTCACATCTTATGTGAACAACATGGATTTTAACCATGCCCCTCACTGGCAGTTTTGCAATTGTCAGTATTATCATGTAAAGTGCACTCCCGAAGAATGGCGAGAGCGTTCAGCCGAACAAAACCAACAGCTGGCACAGGAGAACATTCGCAATGGCGTGATGCAAGGCTTTATGGCATTTGACGGCGATAAACCCGTTGGGTGGGTCAATGCAAACGAATGGCGCAATTACGCCTTGATTGACGATGACCCGGAGCTGCTTGAATTTGAAGGAAAATCGGGTGCGGTCGTTTGTTTTCTCATCCACCCGGAGTACCGCAACCAGGGGCTTGCCACGAAATTGCTGGAGGCTGCCATCGAAGATTTTCGTAAACAAGGGTTTGACCGTGTAGTAGGGCATCCCTTCCTGTGGACAGCCCACCCAGAACGCCAATATCACGGCATTCCCAGTATGTATGAAGCACTTGGATTCGAAAAGGTGTCTGAGAGAAACGGAAAGTTCACGTACGTGCTTGCACTGAAGTAAACACATCAATTTTCTTATCATAGGGGAGACCTGTCACGGTCCCCCGTTTGATTGGGATGGCATGGCAGCCATCCCCTACTTTGAAAAGATTTAGAATTTCTGTAAAGAAGAAACGATAACTCATGGCTGCCAGGTACCGATGCCCTTCCAGGCATGGTCCAGGTGTTCTGCCAGAACATCTTTCAATTTGTACTTTACGCTTTGGCGTACCGCAAACATTAAGTCAATCCCACCAATCTCATAAATCCGCCGACCGATCGCCTTGGCATCGCGATGATGGTATTGATGATCAAACGGTCCGCCTGGTGCGAGGGAGATAAAATCGTCCGTCTTGCCAATCAGAACCAGCTGATCGATCATCTGTTTGACCTCAGCTCTTTTTTGTGGGTCAAGCGCTCTAATTTCCGGTTCGTCAAAAATTCTGTTGAAGATGCTCATGGTCACTCCTTTAGACAAACTAAATTATAAAGGCTTGTATCCTCCCATAACAGATCAATATTTACAGAAGCCTGCAGGAATTAGTTGCATTCCTGCAGTTCCGCCCTTGTAAATTCTTGAAGAAAGCCTAATAGTGAATGATCGTGTCGCGTACCTTGCCCCATTTCAGGGCATCCGCGATGCCTTCTTCAATGCTCTTTTCAGCTTTCCAACCTAACAAGCGTTTAGCTTTATCTGCGTTGGCATAAGCGCCGGCGATGTCTCCGGGTCGGGGCGGCTGGATCGCAACTGGCAATTGTTTGCCAACCACGTTTTCGAATGCCACCAGGAATTCTTTGACAGTGACGCCATTCCCAGTTCCCAGGTTGATCACGGTGTAATCCACCTCATCTTCAGAACCTTCAGCAATCGCTTTATCAAAATTCTCGATCGCTTTCAGGTGTGCCAGTGCCAAATCCCAGACATGCAGATAATCGCGGATGCCTGAGCCATCGCGGGTAGGCCAGTCGATGCCGGTCAGGTTAAACACCGGCTCGCGGCCCATGGAAACTTCCACCAATTTGCCAATCAAATGGCTGGGGTGTTTAATGTGCAAGCCAGTCCGCATCTGGGGATCAGAGCCAATCGGGTTGAAATAGCGCAGTGCGATGCCCTGCATACCATACGCAGAGCAAAAGTCTTTCAGGACCATTTCCATCATGAATTTGGTACGGGAATAGGGGCTGAGTGGTCGCAGAGGCGCTTCCTCAGTGACCATAAAACCAGGAACGACATCGTACACCGCAGCTGAAGAACTGAAAACCACCTTGGGATAGCCCAGATCGGCTAAGGCTTTGAAAAATTCCATCGATTTCACCACGTTCTCGCGATAGTAATCGTAAGGGCGTGAGACAGATTCTGGTACCACGATCAGGGCTGCGCAGTGAATCGTCCCCTGGATATCAGGATGGTCCGAAAACACTCTGCGAAGCATTGCTCGGTCAGAGATATCTGCTTCATAGAAAATACGATCTTTGGTGAATTCCCGTCGACCAGTTACCAGTGAATCGAGAATGATCGGAGTATGTCCGTTATCGAGCAAAACCGAAGCAATCGTACTGCCAATATAGCCCGCCCCACCTGTGATCAGAACTTTCATAGGACCTCTCAGTTTTTCTTTTTATTGTACTCCATCGGGTTGCTGGCGGTCACTTCCCGGACTGTAAGCAAAATCGAAAGGCCAATGACAAGGAAAGCGAGAATAGAGCCAATGCCCCAGTATTGACCGGCTTGCTCAGCCGCCAACGCTGCCATACCCTTATTTACATAGAAATTATAGGCATTGTAAGAAATGGCACCAAACACAAACGGACCTACAAAGGTTGAGGTTCGTCCGGCAACCGATAAAAATCCGTAGAATTCTGTGGTTTTACTTTCTGGTGCCAGTTGGCTCACCATGGTACGGCTGACTGCCTGGGCACCGGAGAGCGAAAAACCGGCAAAAGCCCCGACCACGAAGAAGCCAATCATGTTTTTGATAAAAAAGAGCCCCGTCAAGGCTGCAATCAGGATCAACAAAGAAACAATAATGGCACGTTTGCTGCTTTTGGTGTCCGATATCTTTCCAAAAACCAGCGCACCGAGGGCACCAGTGATATGAATGATGATCACAAAAATGATCAGCTGCACCTGGTTAAGTCCAAACAGCGTACCACCAATAATGGCAGCAAAATCCATCAGCATCATGATGCCGTCGTTATAAATCAGAAACGCCACCATATAACGCAGAAATTCTTTATATTTTCTAATTTCTTTGAATGTATTTAACAGGTGTCTAAACGAGACCGAAAGCAATGTTTCGCCTTCAGGGATTGAGACCACCGGGCTCATCTCTTTGACTTTGAAAAATGTCGGTAAAGCAGATACAGCAAACACTAAAGCGGTAAGTAAGAAGGTATAAGGGATGAACTCATTCCCGATCAACTGCATTGGAACCACTGCAATCAACAGGGTAACGATACCGCCCAACATTCCGAATGCCCAACCTTTGCCCGAAATATAGCCGATGGTTTCGGGGGTAGAAACATCCACCAGCAATGCATCATAGAAAACCTGCGCACCGCGGTATCCGATTTCTGCCAGGATGAAGAAAACCATCCCCATCACAATGTCACCCGGACCAACAAAAAAGAGCAGGGCGGTGAATATGACCGAAATGGCGGTGAAGATGAACAGGAAGAGCTTCTTCGAGCGCGAAGAGTCTGCGATTGCGCCCAGAATCGGAGAGATCAGAGCCACTGCAATTGCGGCGATGCCCACCGACCAGCCCCACAACCGGGTGCCTTCTGCGCCACCTACTACAGCATTTTTAAAATAGGCTGAAAAAACTGCCAGGAGGATTACAGCAGCATAAGCGGAGTTGCCAAAGTCATAGTAATACCAGGCATGCCTGGCTTGACGGGCAGATTTGGTGTTTTCAAGGAGGTCCTTGGGCAGTACAGTCATGATCTAATCCAATCTAAAGTAGATATATACATACAGTTCAATTTTCTATTGTATCAAATTTAACCCAGCACAATAGGAATAGATGTGGACTCACACGATTCAAGTCATGTTATGGTGATTGAAAATAGTCTTCTGCTAAATCCTGTAAAATACAGGATCTTAGGACAGTCCACTGTAATGATCCAAATATTTCATGCAGTAAACGGAAGTAACTCCCATCTTCCCCCGTGTGTAAAAGATCATCCTTTTGCCACACGCTCCAGGTTAAAACGAACAAGGTCTTCAATCAATTGGTAATCCAATAGCTGGATGTACGGGATCTGGATGGTGCCTTTGCTGGTTTGATAGTCTTTCAGTCTTTCATCAAAATGAGCGATTGCTTCCGACCCGGGATAAATTCCCAGGTGGGCTTTCTGTGCCGCAAAGTGCAGAACATTTTTCCCGTTCTTTTTGAGTGTAGGGATACCATAACTGATTGTTTGTTCCAGGTCCGGGTCCACCCCCAAAGCAATTTCCCGAACCTTGCGCAGTAGTACCTGTACCTCTTCGGGGTAATTTTGGATGAAGATGTCGATTTTGTTTTCCATCGTCAGCCTCCAATGCTAAGTAAATGGAATATACCACTCTCTCTGTCTTGATAAAAAGAATTTGAGAATGTTTACTGACTGAGGTAATTCAAGCCTCGGTTTCCCTGCTATAATCCAAAAAAGTGAACGTAGATATTCGCTCTACCGTGAATGTAATCGCCATCATGGCTGTCATGGCTGCAGTCATCCTGGCTCTGCGCGCCCGGAATGCCATCCTCGTCGGCAAAAAGTTACCGTTTTTCTATAAGAAACGTCAGCAGTATGATATGGCAATACGCCTGATTGTCTCTGCATTCGCACTTGGGTTCTTCGCCTATGCTTCCCTGCGTTGGGGTGAAGGATTCGCTTACCGTTATTTTCCGCCCACACTGACGCCATCGCTGACGCCTACGATCACCCTCACACCCACCATTACGCTCACACCCACCATCACTCTCACGCCGACGATTACTAACACGCCCTCGGTTACAAACACACCTTCTCTACCTAATGAAATTGTTGACCAGTTCGAAGCTATTGGCACGCCTCAAGACGATTACCTGTTCAGTTCAATCAAATTCTCCACCGAGATCGATGATGACCTTCAACCACTTGAGCCAGCCAACGAATTTGAAAACCCGATCGAGGTCATTTTCGCCAGCTATAGCTACAATATGATGACCAATGGCATCCAGTGGACAGAGGTTTGGGTGCGAGAAGGGGAGATCATCCAATACAATGTGGGCACTTGGCAGGGGCAAAGCGGCGGCTATGGCGTGAGCAAGCTGGAATTGCCAGCTGAAGAGTGGCTTCCGGGGCAATACCAGCTGCAGTTCTTTATTGGTACCGAGTGGATCATGAGTGGGCATTTCCGCGTTTTGGGCAACCCGCCGACTGCCACGCCAACCATCACGCCCACACCTTCGTTGACCCCCAGCAACACCCCAACCCGCACAAACACCCCCGTTCCAAGCCAGACTCCTCTGCCGAGCAATACACCCTAGCCATAATTTCAAGAATTCACCACCTACACCCTACCTATAAGCCAGCGGCACGTAAGCAGTCCCAGGAGAGGGCGTGAACAGATGGCTTGCCAAAGTAAATTCGTTTCTTTATAGAACTTTTTCGTAAAAAGGGCTTCGACAATCCCTTTTATGTTTCATGTATTCGTAGTGGTTGCTGAAACAGACCCACACCCCCAACCCTCTCCCAGGAGAGGGCATAGACTGCACCTCAGTTTCCGACACGATGTGTAAATTTAACTGACACAGACCCGATAGATCCCTTATAGTTAGTGAATCTAAAATCTTTTTTTGATGAAATCACGGGTGTTCAAGTAAACTTCTACCTATGACTGGTTCTTCGTTATCGCAACTCGCTAGAAATCTTCGCAATAACGCTACACCTCAAGAGAAAAAGCTCTGGTTTCGATTTTTACGCAACTTTCCCCTCCCAATTCACCGACAATTTGTAATCGAGAATACTATCGTTGATTTCTATTGCCACCAAGCGAAATTGGCAATTGAGATTGACGGTAGTCAACATCTGGCGCTAAAAGAAACTGAGTTGGATGGGAACAGAAGCGCAAAATTACACGAATTAGGAATTGAAGTAATGCGTTTTACTAATACAGATATTGACCTGTACTTTGAATCAACTTGTGTTTTGATTGTCGAGAAGGTGGAAGAAAAAATTGGCAGACCAGTGGTTTGGTCATAAGCAGATCCTTTTATCCTCAATGCAGTCGACACACATCACGAACACATCCTCTCCTGACACTGCTTGCATATTGTATTATTAGGGATATGATGTGTTTTTTTTACAAGCAAACCAGACAGATCGATGTTCAATTCTGGAAGGCGCTAACGGCCCACTTCCTGGAAACAGTCTACGGTGTGGATCTCTCCATAGATATTCGCTCCTGTTGTCGCACAGAGCAGAATTGCTAACAACGCCCTCTCTGGACTGGAGCGGAAAAGTGGACACTAAGTTTGTCTAGATTGGTATTCAAATTCCAATGGGCTTAGGTAGCCCAAGGACGAATGAATTCTGGCACGATTGTACCAGCTCTCAATGTACCAAAATATC
>Ga0209270_1001800_pt1 | contig 26256 bp, 22 predicted proteins | sample MTBAKSrepl1MetaG_FD_187456 | JGI IMG/M metagenome (GOLD analysis project Ga0209270, IMG submission 187456) | Enrichment culture microbial communities from Arthur Kill intertidal strait, New Jersey, USA, that are MTBE-degrading - MTBE-AKS1... | ecosystem: Environmental > Aquatic > Marine >...
CGCAATCTGGTAATCCTGATCGACAGGGCACCCTGTCTGGTGCTGGATGTGGTCAACCAGACACCGTCGGCCCGGGGCGGGAATACCCTCGTCAAAACCAAATACCGCAACCTCCTCACCGGGCAGATCCTGGAAAAATCCTTCAAGGGGGGCGACCGCGTCGATGTGGCCGACTTCGAGAAACGCAAGGGGCAGTTTTTGTACGTCGACGGCGACCAGGGGGTGTTCATGGATCTGACCAGCTTTGAGCAGCATGAGATTGGCGGGGAGCTGTTTGAGGACATCCGGGGATATCTGCTGGAAGGTTCGGAGGTACAGTTGGGCCTGTTCGAGGAGAAGGTGGTCAGCGTTGAGGTGCCGATGACCGTGGAGTTGAAGGTCGTGGAGACCGCTCCGGCCATCAAACACGCCACCGCCACCGCCCAGAGCAAGGAAGCGGTCCTGGAAACCGGGCTGCGCCTGCAGGTCCCCGCCTACCTGGAAGCTGGCGAAACCGTCAAGGTCGACACCCGCGAAGGGCGCTTCATTTCGCGTGCCTGAGCCGGCCGGACTTTGCGGACCCGTTGGCCCTCCTCCACAGTCATTGTCTCCCACGTGCAAAAAGCCCTGCATGACACGAAAACCCCTCCCGGAATCCCAGGAGGGGTTTTCGTGTCTTTAATGTGAAAAAGCTGGCCATTAAAAAGCCGGGGAGCGATGTCCCACCGACCCTAAATATTATATTATTTTTGTTGGGTCATGACTAGTTAAGCACTGTCCGAAGTGTGATAACTTATTGTCATGACAAGTAAAAACAAGTACGCGAAACGTTCACGAATTTCAGAGCATCAATTTCGACATCTTGTACGCTTGTTTTCGGTTGATTTAGAGGCTACCCAGATCGCCCAATTAACCAGCCTAAATCGCAACACCATCAACCGATATTTGAAAGCGATTAGGCAGCGTCTCGTTGAATTTTGTGATGCCCAATCTCCCTTCTGTGGGGAGGTTGAAGTCGACGAATCGTTTTTTGGAGCACGCCGCATTAAAGGTAAAAGAGGACGCGGTGCTTCGGGGAAAACCATCGTCTTTGGTATCTTTCAAAGGAACGGTCACGTTCATACTGAAATCGTTCCTGATTGTAAAAAAGTCACGCTACAACAAGCCATTAGGGGGAAAGTTGAGCTTGAAACCATCATTTACTCCGATGGCTGGCGTGGCTATAACGGCCTGGTCGACGTGGGTTATGGAAAACATTTAAGAGTCGATCATGGCCGTGATGAGTTTGTCAAAGGACGTACTCACATCAATGGCATTGAAGGATTCTGGGGTTTTGCAAAAACACGTCTGGTTCGTTTTCGTGGAATGCGACCCGAGACCTTTAACTTGCATCTAAAAGAGTGTGAGTTTAGGTTCAACCATAGAGGTCAAAATCTCTACCAATTGATTCTTAAAATTCTCAGAGAAAGACCTCTCAACTAGTCATGACCCTAAAACAATTTATAAGAATCAGGATGAATAAAAGTCCGAAAGCAGCTTGATATTTAAAAATACCCTTTCTTTTTTAGGGGCTTTTTGTATTTTATTTATGGTGATTTATGAGAGTTTGGGTTTTCTACATCCTCAACAAATAGCCGGCCGCGCCGATTCGGCACGGGCCTTCATTATGTAGTGACTACTCTTATCAGCCACGCGGTTGCCCAGTCCAGTCGAGCGGCTCGTTAGATTTCAAACCAATCCCGATGATTGCCTGGATCAATTAATATGATCTTGTCCCAAGTGTGCTCAATTGATACCTGCGCTCGAAATATTTCTCGATCAAAATCATTAAGAGAGTAGCCGATATAGTCTACAAGTGCCAACCACCATACTGGGTACCTGGACTTAACTTTCGCGACCTTTCGAGTCTTCTCACTGACACAATACCGTAAATTTGTCTCCATCTCAGCTAGTACCCAACCGCCTGACTCTCTGTCTAAGCACCCTGCCATGATGAACATAGTTTGATGTGGCTTGGACGCTTGGCAGAACACTTCAAGTTCAAATCCTTGTCCGGCCGCAACAACACCCGGGGATTGCGCCGAGGATTTCATAAAGGACTCCAAGCCACATCGTAGCTTAGGCTCGAGGTGTTTCCACAACTCCACCGGTCGGTTAAATCGAAAGTAAACGAACCAGGTTTCGCCATTGACGGGAGGCCCCATGCTCGTCAGCAGATTTTTCACTCTGTCCCACAGTGGAATTGCGACTTCTTCGAGCCCCTTAGCCCGCGCACCGTCAAAGTAATTTTGATTGAGGCGGCGCACTTCAATAGCGATTGAGCCATTGGCTAGGAAATCTGGAGGCACATTTCCATCGGGCTCGTAAATGACATCCACATAGCCCCGGTATTTAAGATGCTCTTTTACGATTCTTTCGGATGCATCCATGTGGTTACCAAAAAATCTAACACTATGGCTCACCTCACAAGCGGCAAACCAGGAGCGCAACGGAGAGTTTGACGTCCTTGTGTGTTCGATTTGTGGTGAATATATAAGATTTTGGTTTTTCAGTAACGTCTCAAATCATCTGCGCGACATTTTGTGTCGAGTAAATTTGCCTTTTTAAGTTTGGGCTCACCTCATTTTTTAAGAAGAGTAAGTCAGAAAATATACTTTTCGTTCATGAATCGGAGACTTGTGCCCTTATAGCCAAGTCAATGACAATCACGTCTATCGCCTCAACTCCTGAATATTTGTCAGCCATACTCTGCCAATAGAGTTTAAGCGCGCTGGCCAAATTACATAATTCAACCCGGCGGCCATTGATTGTCCATCGTTTCTCGCGTTCTTTTCCCTGCCAGACCAACAACATCACGCCGCATCCGGCGCTTTCCTCCCGCAAATAATCTCCCACCAACTGGTTACGGAGCCGCTCGCAAAGTTCCGGGCCGGTCCAGCCCTTGTCGAGCAGTTTCAACTCGATAGGCACCGGTGAATGTACGTTTGTATTGTCTAGCCAGATATCCATGCGCTGGCTGTTGGCAAGCTCTGGCTCTTGCGCGGTGGTGTATTGTTCGCGGCACTGCTGGTTAAGCCAACCGGCTATCAAATTACGCATCTCCGTTTCTTCATTAGCCCGCTGCCAAGTTCGCCAAGGGCTGTCGTTTCCCCGCTCCAACCAGTTCTTTAAATCATGTAGGCGATGCACAGCAAGCTCAAAAAGCTGACGATGCGTTGCAGGGGTGATTGTTTGTAACTTGTCAAAAGCACTGACCTGCTCAGCTGTCCAAGGCTCTAGATCGCCATCTTCTTCGGCTCGCTTGTAATCCCGTTTTTCCATCCAGGGTCGGTAATCGGGTTCGGGGTGTTCGTGGGTCAGTTGCTTAATGACCGTATAGCTCGCTTTACCAGGAATTTCCGATAGAAGATAGAACAGTCTGTTGCGTGCATCCTGCGCATCATCACGTAGCCCCGGCGAATAAACGCCTTTACCCACACGGTTGATGTCCTCTTTTGCTCGAATGTATCGATGCATCAGGACATAAAGGGATTTCAAATGCTCTGCTGTGCGGAAACGGCCAAATTTAGGACGACCCTCTCTCACACGGCCACCCATCAGCTCTGTAATGAAGAGTTGAGCGGCTCGTGTCACCACTCCTTCGTCAAGACCTGACAGCCACCGTTCGACTTCAGGAATGCCCTTTTCCGGCTCGCAATCCACGCGAAGCGCGAACCATCCCGGAATACTGTCCTGGTCATTCTTCTGTTCTATCTGTCGACTAGCCAGTACCGCCAGCTTGGCCGGGCCTATTCCGCCATTAACAAGTATCTCCAGGACATGATGTCGGTTAGTGTTAATGCGTAGTGGATTAGCTTCCACCCATTCCAGCAAACCGGGAGCAATGGCCTGATGAAGCCAGGGTGCATGATAAACCACATCACTTAGGATGTAGTGTAACGGTTTTCCCGGCTCTGTATTCTCCAACTCCCAAAATAATTCCTTAATCACTGTCTTTTCCACCAATGCTGGAAATGCTTTGTGCATACGCTCAAACCAACTGGGAAATCCGTTAAGCTCCCAGGTGATGTAGCGCAAAGCGTGACGCACCTCTGTTTCACTTAGATTGCCTGGAAATTCGACTTTTTCAGCCGCTTCAATCTCGAGACCGGCCATAGCAAAGATCAAAGAAAAGGGCACGCTATTTTTTTGACCTCCTTCGGAACAAAGCATCGGCATATAGGATCGCCAATGATTGACCGCGGCATCGCGATAGACCCAAGCGACAGGTTCATTGAAGTCTGGAATGAGTGCCTGCCAATGCGCATACTCATTGCGGTCCGTTGCTGAACGTCGTTCCTGCAATTCAAGCATGAGCCAATATTGATCGTTGGTAAATTCGCCCGGCTTCAGGTTCGTCGGATTGCGAACTCGATCGGGATTGGCACGTAACTCCGCAATCCAAGTATCGCGGTCCTGTCTTTGTCGTTCTTTCTCCTCATCCCGCGTTCGTTGATATTCTGCCTTTTCTTCTTCGTGCCTTCGCATCGTCTCTGACACTGGCGGATTGAGCAAAATCTGCAACTGATCTAGCAACACCTGATCATCTGCCACTGCATCTTGTAAGCTGGTTAGAATGTCTGCAGACCTGTCGGCTTGCACATAAACCCTAAATGCAGTGCTAAGCGCCACCAACCTGTCATCCTGTAGCGAGCGAGAACGAAGGTAATCGAGTAGCCTTGGAAGGCTCGCCGTATCGAAAGCCCAATAATGGCCAAGCCATGAAACAGACCAATCATCGGTCAATGGTTCATTTGATTGCGCCTTGGCTGCCCGTGCCTTCTCGATGCTGGCCCAGTAGAGCGCGTCGTTAAGTTCCGCCCAACTGGGGACGAGTGTTTGTAAATTGTTCTTGTGCTCGCTAAAATCAGGGCCAGACCAAAAGCGCAAAGCAGGAACCTTCAACAGAATGGTCAGTGCCGTTACCCCGAGTGTCACTTCGCTTCGGACTACGACCAGTCTTTCAACCGCATGTGTAGCAGGACTCAACAGCCACGCGTATTCCTTCGAAACACGGCATTCTCGACGCTCGACATATGGTTGCCTGTCGAGATAGCTGTTCAGGCCATCGAGCAGTTGGGCGATTTCCTCTTGCCCACCGCCAACTGGCAAGCGTTCGATAAATGCATGAAGTGCGTCACCAAGTTCACTGACGTTGTATCGTTCGTAAGGTGGTAATTTACCCAGTGAGGTAACTAGTTGTTCGACGTTGTGGCTATCAGGTTCTGCCACTTGAACTATCTCGGCGAGCAAATCTTCCGGTAGCTGGGCATCACTTTCGTTAAGCCTTTGCCATAAGATGCATTTTTGTTCGACAGACCCACAAGTCATTACTGCACGGGCCGAAACTCTTCGGGCATAAATCCCTCGCGAATTATCCAACGCAATTGCAACAAGAGGGGCTACGCAGCCTACCATTTCACCCTGCCAGACCAGCCTGCCCAGAAAAAAAATAGCATCGTCATTGTCGCTGTATTCTTCGATTAACTGCTGCGTATCTCCCGAGAGGTCTTGATTCGCAATCCGTGCAATCGCATTGTTATCTCGTGCGGACCCATCATCCTCGTTTGAAACAATCCGTCGGACTATGTCTGCCAAAATCTTACGTCGTTCCGACAAAGGCAGTCGGGACGGATCACCCCCTTCAACAGCAAATTCGGGATGAATCCCCAGCGCCCTGTGGCGGATCTCATTATCGAGCAGGATGAGCCATGGCAAAATCGGTCGAAGTCGCGGGGTTACAATTTTTTCTCCATATTGATCACGGAAAAATAGGGCTTCAACCGCAAATCGACTGTTACCAGACTTCAGTAATCCATTGAACCAATCAGCAGCAAGCAGTTCGCGCACATCCTGATTCCGAAATCGCACTGCTCCAAAAATTATGTCGTTGAAAATTCCGCGTTCAAGTAGTACGCGGACATCTTTTGGGTCCCATTCATCGAGGACAATTTCTGCTTCGATACCCGGTTTGACCGGTGTAGCATCAGGCACATTGAGACCTACCTGGCCAGTCAACACAACGGCGGCTGCCAGACGACGCGCACCTTCTCTTGCCCGTTCAAGATTCAAAGGCTGGCGCTGGGCGCGGTCACTGTTGTGATCATCGCGTAACCGCTTGTCGATATTGTGGCAAAGCGACTCCTAACTGCCCCCAATTCTTGTTGATATCTTGAGTTCAGTTAGAGGCGACAACTATCCTGACACAGGGGGCTCACAATCCCTGGCAAATAAGAACGGCCAACCCAATATTTTGAGTTGGCCGTTTTGCTATTTATTTTTCAGTATTTATTCCCACCATGGGAATTGATATCGCATTAACCTACTTCTTTTTTCCAAGCGATATCGACTTTCAGGTTGGTGAAACCTTCCTTAGATTGCCGGGTGGATCAGAGACTGGCATAACGTCTTCCTCCTTTCCGTTAACAACCATTACTTTTATATTACCACACCAGCAACAGAAGAAAAGTCCACCTGATTTTCCATGACCTTTTGAAAGCGGAATACATGCCCTGGCTTATGAGAATAGTAAGGGAACTTATCAGGATTAGTGCAAAAGCCCCTCGGTTTTTCCAGGACAAGATCATTTTCTCTAAATCAGCTCAGAAGCACTATCGGATTTAGACTTATTTTGAATTGACTTTGCTTGCCAAGGCCAACGACCCTCGACTTCTAGATGGATTGTAAATACTAACAAGGTTCGGATAAGAACGATGAGCCCCAAGCTAGCAACTCCCGTGATCGAATGGGCAACAGTTACAGTTCGAATAATATCTCCCGCAACCAAAAAATCGAGACCAAGCAACATAGTTTGTCCAATATTATATCTAAATCCGCGTAAAACCTCTTCTTTTGTCTTTTTTGATTGGTAATGGATAACAGAAAAAGCTGCATATAAAAATCCAATAACAATAATAATTACACCAATCGTTTCAATAGTGTATCCAATAATACTGCTAAATTCAGATAATATGCTATACATACATACCCTTTACAAATTTAAATAATGTAATATAAAATTTATATAAATTACAATTTGCATGCTTTATTTTATCAACAATATCGTAAATTACAATCAATTCAGCTTTATCGAAAATGAAAAACTCATTTAAAATAACGAAATTTTTTACGTATTTACTGTTTCAATTAATACATTACCCTAGAGGTTAGAAGCTTTCGGAAAAAGGATGTTGTTTTCAAGGTGTACGTGCTTGTGAAGATCGTCCTCAAACTCCTTTAGCTTCTTATAGGTGACCACAAAAGTATTGCAAACATCGGCCGGAATTTCATAATCATTAGAGAGTTGACGAATTCGGTGAACAGCCTCACCAACCTCTTCGTGTTCGCGATAGAGTGTTTCAAGGGAGTCGCGAATTATTCTGCGATCTCCGGCTTCCGGAGTTGTGTTGACCGCTCCGGCTACATAGCTCCGTTTGATCGCAGGGAAAAGGACTTCCTCCTCTTCACGAAGGTGCTTCACCATATCGATGAAGATCCTGTCGAAGATGGTTGCGATTTCAATAACCTCCTCGTGGTGATCGCCGTGGACTTCGGCTATTTTATGGGCATAGGCAGCGATTTTTTCCATTTCCCCATTTAGGTATGCGTGGTGAGTATTAACGATGTAGTCAGCGAGAAATGGAAGGTCCCAAGCCCTATAGTCCTCTCTATGAGAGACCGCCTCGTTTTTTGCATTCGCAATTTCCCGAAGCACCTTCTCAGGGTCAAGGCCTTTTTCTTTACATGCGGCCGCGAGAGTCTTTTGGCCGCCACAACAAAAATCAATCTCATAATCTTCGAAAACTTTCGCAGTTCGGAAATCCCTGGAAACAATTTCCCCGATGGTCATATCCGATTTTTCTGGGTCTTGGATTGTTTGAAATTCTTTCATGAGGGAGCCTGTCCTTTCTCCTATCTCTTTTTGAAGGGTTTTGGTCCACAGAAACAAACTAAATATGCATTTATTTTCCATGAATTTTCTGTTGGAAACCTTGATTCATGTCAAAAAAATCATTTTTTCTGAAGTACCTAAATCGAGATTTTACACGTGAATGGCTTTACGCAACCTGAATCCTGCCTCAAAAGCCATGGTATTGCCTATCATCGCACCCAACATCCAGCTCAGTGAGGTGGCTAAAAAAACCTCGCTTCCAAAAATCACGAGAGACAAATAAGCGAGTATGCTGTAGGCCGCAAAGTAAAAACACCTGCTCGGCGCAATCGTTTCAGCCTCCTGACGATTCAAAATTATTCCTCCGAGAGCCCCCCCCAGAAGCACAAAGAACAGGCCGCAAACCAGGTAGAAAACAACCGGGTTTGTTCCGGCATGAAGGGCATGCAGAATTTCTTTATGCGCACCTAAACCCACCCCGAATTGCGGGCAGATGGTGAGAGTTGTGAGGCCCGACGCTATTTGGACCAGGGTGAGCTTGAGATAGACCTTCCATCGGGCCGGGTGAAGGCTTTTGGCCACGATGCGAAAAATCGTCTCATCGGTTGCGTCGCTGGGGAAAGCATCTTTTGCCTCTAGGAATTCGAAAAATTCCTTGAATATATGTCGCTCATTCTTATTCGACTTCATTATTCTTCTCCTTATGGGTCATCACTTTCCGAAGTTTGCGAATGGATCGACTGATAATCTGTCGAGCATTTTCGAGGGATGTTTGCAACTTTTCGGCGATCTCTTCAAAACTGAAGCCTTCTTCAAATCGCAGCTTCAGAGCCGTGCGTTGAGTTTCGGTCAAGGAGGGAAGTTCCTCAAAGGTGATGTCAAGGGGATCTTGCCTGCTATTCGGCTCAGTATAGGCCTGAACAACTTCGTCGGAGAGGATGACATGCTTTCGAAAGGTTTCATTTTTCCTGATGTGGTCAATGAGGCAATTCCTGCTAATGGTAAAGATCCATGGCAGGAAAGGAATTTCCAGGCGATATTTTTCCCTGGTGCGATGAAGTTTGGCAAAAACGGTCTGAAAAATTTCTTCAGCTTCATCTCGATTTTTTGTTTTGGCAAGAAGAAACCCCAAGACCCGGCTTCTATGGCGCCGATACAAAGTCTGAAAGGCCTCCAAATCACCGTTGGCATAGGCCAGCATGAGTTCTTCGTCAGTCAATGGCAGTCACCTTTCCCTCTTTGCCTATTTAAAACGTATGATAACAAGTTTTTGTGACATCTTTTTTCAGTGAAGATTATTGACCGCATTTTCGGGGGAAAGGTAAAAAATTTTTGTCACAAAAAGGAACCGGCTTTCGTTCTGGTGGGCAAGAGAAACAAAAATCCGGAGAAAAGGAGGGAAAAATGAAAAAGCTAATGAACATACCCATGATTCTGGTGTTTTTACTTTCGTTTGTTTTTTCTTCGCAGAAGGCTTTGGCTCATTGTGATACCTTGGATGGGCCGGTAGTTGATACGGCACGGATTGCCCTCGAAAAGGGGGATGTCGCGCCACTGCTCAAGTGGGTTCGCGCCGATGATGAAAAAGAAATACGTGCGGCTTTTCAAAGGACCTTGAAAGTTCGGGACTTGGGCCCTGAGGCCAAAAAACTCGCAGACATGTATTTTTTTGAAACCCTGGTTCGGATTCATCGGGCCGGAGAAGGAGCCCCATATACGGGCCTGAAGAAGGGAGAAGCCATTGATCCCGCCGTCGTCCTGGCGGACAGATCCCTGGAAAGCGGTTCGGTCGATAAACTGGTTTACGTTTTGAGTAATGCCATGTCTGAAGGTATCCGGGTACGCTTTGCCCAAGCATACGATAACCAAAAGGATGCTGATAAAAGTGTGAAAGAAGGGCGTGAATTCGTTAAATCCTACGTCGTTTTTACCCATTATGTGGAAGGCCTGCACAGCCTTATCAAGGTCGGAACTGGTCATCACGGCAAAGCAGGAGAAAACGCCGGAAATGGACATTAACATTGATCGTAACAAAAAAAGAGCTGCCTTTTAGGAACTCAAATCAAGGGGGGCTCCATTAAAAGCCTCAAAAATAATGAATGGCCTCACCCGTGCCAGGTGAGGCCATTCATTTCTGATAACCAGTGAATTGATAGCGGAAATCAACCCCCTTCTGTCACTGTTATGCGAAACAGTCCGTGCCAGCTCCCCTCAAACAAAGAAAAAAAACTAACTCAAAAAACCGATGTTTCTATCATCAAGGGAAATAAATTATTATTTCAGCTCTTGCAGCTTTTAAATACTTTTTCCAACAAGGTCTGATCTTAAACAATTTAAAGAGTTTTCCAATACTCTGAAAGATTTTTCTTATAGGATAGATAGGCTCACAGACAATCACTGCCAATCCGCCCTTCATTGAGATAAGATTCCAGATTTGTCTTGCGATTCGTCAGACCGAGTTTTTTGCGAATACTTTCCCGTTGACGATTGACTGTGGCCGGTGAAATACCTCTCATATTGGCAATCTGCTTAGAGGACAATCCATGTTTGATCATATTGCAGATCATTAATTCAGCCGGGCTGAGTTTGGTAAGGATATCCTGGTGTCCCTCGACAAAGGGTGAAACAATATCCTCCAGATTTTTTTTGAGCAAGTGTAGGTACTCCAGTTGCCTGCCATCCATTTCGGCCTCCAAACTATATAATATCGGTGTGATTATTTTATCAATCTTGGCCTGAATAGACGCGCCTACCATTTTTCTTTCCCTTTGGCTCTGAGCGAGAGAATCATGAAGTGCCGCATTTGCGTCCTGCAATGCCTGCCGTTCCACATAAAGTTGACGTCGAATTTTGATCGTCTCAATGGCTTTTGCAATCTTGGCACTGACAGCGTTGATTAAAAGGCGCTCTTCCTTAAGAAATGGGCCTTCATCTAATCGCGGCATTTCTTGAAGATAAAAGACCTCAACCTGCCCTTCTTTCCGCCCAAAGGTATCAATAACGGCCTCCTGCCTCCATGGGGTCATTTTAAAATTACCCGTTTGATAGGTTTTTTCCTTGTAAAAAACTCTGGCACAACTGATTTCAGGGTACTGCAAGGCTGTGGGGAGGAGGTCCGCAACCCCTTGTAAGATTTTGTCGATTGAATCCTCGTTCTGCTCGATTAACTGCGTCAAACTGTAGAGGCAATTGAGTTCCTTAATGCGTTCCTTAAGCTGATTTTCCAATCGACTTTCGATTTTTCCGTGCTCTTGCAATTGCTTAATTTGGATAGCTCCAAATCGAGAATGCAAAAGTCTTAACTCATCGCATGATTCTACAGAACATTTCCTGGTTTTATCCATAAACCTCCCCCTCAAGGATCCCAAAGCCAATGCCTATTTTTTATAGGTATTATATGTGTAACATATTTGTATTTATATTGAAACCACTTAATCATAAAATTTGAGATATGTTAAGAGAACACCTAACTACTCGACACTGGTCGATTGGGTAATGGTATTAAGTTGCCCATAGAAAGGGCATCTAACGCAATTAAGCGTCCGGAATGGGTTTATGCCGTGATTTGAAAGGGCAGTCCAACACCAAAAAATGGAACAATTAATCCCTATTCAAAAAACAGGATTTTTTCTGATTTTCAAGGCCTCCCTTTAGCAAGACAAGCGGATGCCTAGTTCCCGTCCGCTTGAGTTGACGATGGAATGGGCTGTGTTTGCGACTAAAATTCTGGGCTGCCTCACGCATACTCTATGAATACTGCAAACGGCTTTTGACATGCCGCTCTGTTTCCTCAAGTACGTGCCAGGCTCCTTTCTGGCTCTGCTCTATTCGGGCTTTTTCCTGATCCCGGAGATCCTGTTATGCGCGGCTCTTAACTTCATATGGTGCAATTTGAATTTGAATATAACGGTTCCAGCTACGAACTGTTTGATAGGTTCGAGATCGTCGATAGCAAAAAGCCCGGGAAGACTCGGACCTTTGACTTTGGATGTGGCCAAGACCTTCAAGAGGGTTCCACGCTCCAAGTTCAATAAATTGTTCCTTTGCATTGCTGGAATTAAAAATTTAGCAGCGTCTCTGAAGGACGTTTTTTCGACTGCCACTCAGCTGGTCAATTGTGCATCTGTTATTACAAGGGACGAACAAGAATGACGGAAAGAACTCTTTACATCACAGACTACGATTACGAACGCCTGAAATTGCTTCTGGATAGCATGAACAGGGTGCCTCAGAACAGGAGAGACGATCTAAGTTGCCTGGAGGATGAGTTGGAGGACTGTATGATCGTGGCCCCTCACGAGGTCCCGACTAATGTTGTCACCCTTAACTCGCAAGTCCGGTATCTTGATCTTGATAGCAGGCAAGAGAGGATTGTGACGCTGGTCTTTCCCAGTAATGCAAACCTTCCCGAGGGGCGGATTTCGATCGTCAGTCCCATCGGAGCGGCGATTTTCGGTTATGCCGAGGGTGATGTTATTAAGTTGACTGTTTTTGGCGAGAAGAAAACCCTCCGGATAGAGGAAGTGCTTTATCAACCTCAAGCAACCGGTGAATATTACCTGTAGCGATGTTGGTGCTTGATTTTCTCTAATCTTGATGAGGTGGAAACTTCAGGACTGACCAACAAAAAAAGGAAATTTAACCATAATGAGGTTTGGGCTCGCGGAAAAAATTATTGCCATGCTTCTGCTCTGGAGAAGGGTCGCGACACAACGAGCGGAGTTGAGCAGAATGAGCGATGAACTTCTGAAAGACATCGGCATCAGTCGAGCAGACGCCATACGTGAAGCAAAACGGCATTTTTGGGACACCGCTCCGACTGAAATTGATGTATGCAAGGATCAGAATCCTGTAATGCGGAAGGATAAATATAACTGAGCTTTTTCAACTGCAGGTCAAAAAGACCGACTATCTGTTGCCGATAAGAGGATATCACTGCTGAAGGTTGCCGGAAAGTCGGCAAATTTACGGGAAGACAATATTATTGCCTCCTGTCACGGGAAGGGTTGCGAAGGACCAAAAAAAAGGTGAAGGCATGAAAAATATTCTATTGGCAACGGACCTCGCCAGCGAAACTAATTGTGCGTTTGAGCGGGCCTTTAAGCTGGCTTCAACAATGTCTGTGAAGTTCCATATCCTTCATGTTTGTTCTTCCGATTCAGAGCCGGGCGAAACAAAAACGACAATTAAGGCAAAACAGGAAATGGAAGGTCGGTTGTATCAATACCTGGCCAGCAACAGCCTTCTCACCGAACTGCACCCAACTGTCTCCGTGGTTGAAAGCCGGGAGCCGTTTATGGAAATCATTAAACTGGCCGATGATATCGATGCCGGTCTAATTGTCATGGGTATGCATGGCAAATCAAAGCTGCGTGATCTGTTTGTCGGCACAACCATAGAAAAGGTCATCCGCAAGAGCGAACGACCGGTATTGATGGTCAAAAACAAGCCTATCGGAGAGTATGAAAACCTTCTGGTCGGGACCGATTTTTCGGCCAATTCAGGCCAGGCTCTGAGGGTCGCTCTGAAGTTGGCGCCAAACGGATTTCTCCACTTGGTTCATTATTACTCCATTCCTGACACAGCTATCGGCGACAGGATAAGTCAGTATGCCGGAGATGTGATCGTGATGACGGCGAGAACTGAAATGGAAACGTTTGTCCACAGACACAGGCAAATTCTGGAACGATTTGCCGGCCAATCGCAAGGCCTGCAATATCGGGTCGCACAGGACGACGCTTTTGCCGGTCTCACTCAGGAAGCGGCTGAAGTTAAGGCCGACCTCATTGCCATCGGCGTGCATAGAAAGGCGAGTTTTCTATCGTACCGGTTGGGTGGAACAGCCCGGGATATTCTGACCAAACCACCTTGCGACGTATTGGTTGCCAGAAGCTATTAATGCAAAGGGGTTGCGATTGGGTAGGGAATATTTTAACCCTGGTGTTTGAGCCGTGACCCGGTTCCTCCTTTTAAGCAAAATCCATTTTTGCATGTCACATTCCCAGCCCGGTCCGCCTAATAACAAATTTACTGAAAAAAGCCTGAGGATACTTCGAAATCCGGAGGCCGGTCAGTTTTTTGGGGAAACGTGGAGTGGTGCACCTCCTTCATTGGAAGACCGATAAACCTTATGAAAGGTTGACAAAAAGAGCATTCAGAGCCCTACCGACTATTGCCCGTATCGGCAGCAGATGATGATCGTTGGGAATTCTGGACACGGGGAAAAGATAGCTGAGCATGGCTTGTGTTTAACATTATCCCTACGACAAAAATGAGCAATAAAATCATAATTTTATGCTTAATATAGTATCCAAAAATTGATTAAAAACCGAGTTTGGATGTCGAGTTTTTCGACAGCCTACTGGGACAGTCCCAGTAACATGGAAAATTATTGGATATCGGTTGTTATTACCAAGTCAGATTGGCATTTTTTCCTTTTTAACAATGGGGAAAATCTAAATGTTGTTTAAAGGGAAATTTCTCCAAAACCGGATTTGATAATCACCACCCCTTATTTTTCATGAAAGCATTTTGGTTTGATTTTTTCAATGTTGGGGGTGCAATGGGAGTAGACTTTTGGCGTCCGAAGACTATTATCCCCACCTTTTGTTCTGCTAACCAAATGGGAGGAAAAAACATGGGCAAAACAGCTTTGTTGATTATTGACATGCAAAATGACTTTTGTCTGCCGGGGGCACCTTTCGAAGTATATGGTGCAATGAATGTTGCAAAAAAGATCAAAAGGGTCTTGAAAGCCTGCCGTGAACATGGCTTGCCTGTCGTCCATGTGTTTCGTCATTACCGGGCGGACGGAAGCGATGTGGAACTTACCAGATACGACGGGTTCATGAAAGCCGGCACCAGCCTGGTCCGCGGGACAAGCTCAGCGGAGATACTTGATGACCTGAAACCGATAGATGGTGAGTACTTGGTCGTAAAGCAGCGCTGGAGCGCCTTCTTCCAGACAGAACTGGACCTTCTCCTGAGGCGTCTGGGCATTGACCACATCGTTGTTACCGGCGTGCAAACCCCGAACTGCATCAGAGGAACCGTTTGGGACGCCAATTCGCTGGACTATGAAGTAACCGTACTTGCTGACGGTACCGGGGCCAAAACCGATGAAGTCCATAATGCAAACCTCCTTGACATGAAAAACATCGGCGTTCAGGTCATGACTTCTGACGAATTTATCTACAGATTGCCCCATCCTTCCCGGGAAAATCATGTTGCCAAGATTCGAAAAAAAATCGAGAACCAGAAGACAATTCCGGAGCCTCCAAGCTATTAAAATCCGATCTTTCTAGAAATTTTTAATGCGAAGGAGGGAAATATGAAAAAGAATGTTTGGTTTTTGATTACAGCCTGCTCTCTCTTCCTGGCTACGCCATTCCTTTGCTTAGGTGCATCGAGCGAGGGAGCCGGTCAACTACTGGAGTTCATCATACCGATCACTTGGGGCAATTGGTTGGCCGCGTTTTTTCCTATAATTTTACTATTGGTTTTGTTGGTAAAATTTCGCTGGGGCGCGGCTGAAGCTGGAGCGTTAGCCTGGTTTTCAGTTGTCCTGATCTCTGTTTTTGTGTTTCGCACGCCGATGGATACCCTGGCTGTGTCAACTGTAAAAGGCGTCTGGAGTGCAATCTTTTCTATTCTCATCGTGGTCTGGCCCGCTATTTTGATCTATGCGGTAACCAACGAAGCAGGTGCTTTCGAACCCTTTCGGAAAGGTATAGAAAAAATAACGCCGAACCGGCTGCTTCAGATCATGGCTTTTTCCTGGGGTTTTGCAGGGTTTTTGCAGGGTGTCACCGGTTTTGGTGTTCCCGTCGCCATTGCCGCGCCACTTCTGGTCGGCATCGGAGTCCGGCCCCTTTATGCTGTCATTATTGTCCTGATAGGCCACGCCTGGAACAATACTTTTGGCACCTTGGCGGTGGCCTGGCTGGCCCTTAAAGAGGTAACCCAGATAGGCCCTGCGGATGCGGCGGTCACCGCTCTGTATGCTGGGGGCTTTATCTGGATATTCAATATTGTGGCCGGTTTTACCATCTGTTGGCTATATGGCCGTATGAAGGCTATCAAGGAAGGACTCCCGGCCGTTATTATCATTTCTCTGCTACAGGGAGGCGGAACCCTTCTTCTCTCCCAATGGAACGATAACCTCAACGGTTTTATCGCCGGTGTGATGGGTTTTTTGGTTGTCTTCGCGTTGGGGCGCACCCCTTGGTACAATAAGCCTTCAAGCATTCCCCCGGAAGAGTCCCCCGTTCTGATCAAGGAATCCCCTTCTCCGGTTAAAAACAAAAAGGCGGGCAAAAAAGAAGAGATGGGTTTTCACTTGGCCTTTTTGCCCTACTACATTCTGCTTGCTCTCACTTTGGGTATTTCCCTGACTCACCCCTTGAAAAATTTCCTGGCACAATGGAAATGGAGTATTTCCTTCCCCGCTACCACCACAGGATTTGGCTTCGTCAGCCCTGAGGTACTCACCTATGGAACCTTTAAGCCCCTTATCCACGGCGCGACCTTCCTCTTTGCCTCGGCAGTGATCGGCTACATCGTCTTCAAAGCAAAGGGTTATATAAAACCTGGAGGCATGGGCCGCATCCTCAGTTCCACTATTGAAAAGTGCGTCCCGGCCACCATTGCGATGATTGCCTTGGTTGCTTTATCCGTTTTGATGCGGGAGACCGGCCAGGTTATCGTGCTGGCTTACGGTGTCGGCTATGCCACGGGTCCGTATTACGCCTTTATGTCCCCCTTCGTCGGTGTTCTTGGAGCCTTCATGACCGGTAGTAATACCGCTGCCAATATCCTCTTCAGCAATTTCCAGCAGACCGCGGCCAATGTCATTGACGCGTCTTCAGCGGCTATGCTTGCAGCCCAGACCGCAGGGGCAGCGGCAGGCAACACTATTGCCCCCGGCAACGTGCTGCTTGGAACCACCACCGTCGGCATCCTGGGCCAGGAAGGGGACGTCCTGCGCGTTACCATGGTCGTCGCTTTGGGTCTCGCAACCGTGATCGGCCTGACCGTCCTGCTGATTTTATGACGGGACGAAACACCAAACCCTGAAATAACCCTTAGGGGAGGACATATGAATAAGAAAATGAAACTTCTCATTCTTGCCAGCTTTCTGGCTCTGGGATCCACGCCCTTACTATATGTCGGTGGCCTGAACAATAACCCAGGCATTATTGCAGCGGGTTTTGCCATCTTTTGCCTGGGCATGGGCATGGTCCTGTTCCTGAAATTATTTTCCAAGCCGGAGAAGGCAGAAACACCGCCTTCGGACGGGGGGAAAACTTCATGATATAAGCGATGAACACAAAACAGCCCCTCTGGCACCAGGGGGGCTGTTTTGCCTAAAACAGAGATATTCAGAACCACCCCGGTATCCAGCACGGCTTTTAAAAAGCTCAAGGCAGGGATTTTTTCTTATCGCTTGGGCGAGGGATGTTTCCGCATATTGAATTGTCACAAATTTGGCAATTCCTGGCATGTGATGACTAGGTGGTACCCTTGCAGTCTGAATTATCGGTGGCTAGAAAAAGTGTTTTAACGAACTGTCCATTTTTCTTGACCACGTCTGTTGGCTCTGGGTCGTGAAAAATACCAGGTTGATATTGTCGAGGAAAAAGTATGAGCGTGGAACAAAATAAACATCACTTACCAGGGCTTTGGTTTTTTAAAAAAGAGGTGAGCGGAAGTGCTCTTTTGATGCTTGCCTTGATAAGTGCTGTAATTATTGCCAATACTCGCTTTGCCGACGCCTATACTCAATGGCTTTATATGGAAATCTCTTTTGTTGTCGGTGATTTTCGTGTAACCCATCCGTTATTGCACTGGATCAATGACGGCTTGATGGCCCTGTTTTTTTTTACGGTTGGGTTGGAAATAAAAAGAGAAATACTTGTCGGGGAGCTTGCTTCGGTTCGGATGGCATTGCTTCCGGTTGTTGCAGCTTTTGGTGGCATGCTTGTTCCGGCGTTGATTTTTTTGGCTTTAAATTACGGAAAGCCCGGCATGGCTGGATGGGCCATTCCGATGTCCACAGATATCGCCTTTTCCCTAGGGGCCCTTGCCCTGGTGGGCCAAAACCTTCCAAGCGGAATTCGGGTATTTCTTACAGCCTTTGCCATTGCCGACGATCTGGGCGCCGTGCTTATTATCGCCTTTTTTTATACAACAACCGTAAATACGCCTTACCTGCTCGGCGCAGGAATTTGTCTTTTTATTCTTCTAATAGGCAACGTAATGCATGTGCGGTGGCTATCATTTTATATCGCCATGGGCTTTGCTACCTGGGTTTGTGTGATGGGGTCCGGAATTCATGCCACAGTGGCAGGCGTGATGGTGGCAATGCTTGTTCCGGCGCGGGGGAAATACGATATGCCTTCATTTATTAAAAAGGTACGCGGTATTCTTGACGGCATCCCCGCCAATCGAGAAATTGACAGCCTCTGGTTTTCCATTTTTATAAGACCGGAATATCTAAATGCCGTTCATTCCCTGGAAATAACCTGTCACGATGTCGAAACCCCTCTGCAGCGGCTGGAACATGCGCTGCACCCGTGGGTGGTATTCATGATTTTGCCGGTATTTGCTTTTTTTAATTCCGGACTCCCCCTTTACAATATACCGCTGGCCAGCGCGGTAATGCATCCGGTTACACTTGGGTGGTTTCTGGGCTTTCTTGTCGGTAAGCCATTGGGCATCAGTATGGCCACATTCCTAGCCGTAAAAACCGGAATTGCCATCCTGCCTGAAAAGGTCCGCTGGCCCCATATATTTGGAGCCGGCATGCTGGGTGGCATTGGGTTTACCATGGCTCTTTTTGTTTCAGGACTTTACTTTGGAGAGTCCCAGTACTTGAATTACGCCAAAGTCGGTATTCTGGCGGCCTCTATAATTTCAGGCATTACCGGAGTGCTCTTTCTGCGTATTTATATTTCCCGGGAGCATACCAATCAGGAAGAGGAAAAAGCTGAAATCATATGAGATAGCATTTCTGCGACTTTTTCCAGCTTCAACCGGTTCATGTTGAATACCACATCGTAGAGTTTGGGTTGATCGTAGTCGGTTGTGCTGAAGTACCGGTACAAATGAAGTCGGCGTTGCCCTAGCTTTTCCACAAAAAGCTGGGCCTGTTTGTAATCAAGATCGTAACGCGCCATCACAAACTTGATTCGAAGCTCCAGATCGGCAATCAACAGAACATGAAGGGTGTTGGGGTGATCCGCCAGAATGTACTGTCCGCCTCGGCCGACAATAACTGCGTTATCCCTTTCGGCAATTATAGGCAGCACCTTGTGCAGCAGCTCAAGGTAGACGTTGCCGTCAATATATCCCGGTTTTCCTTCGAGGGTGGCCTTGACATATCCCTTTTCATATTCCTTGCGAAACGCCCCCAGCTTGTTGCGCAGGCGAAATCGTTCCAGATATCCCTCGGTGCCGACTTTTATGGCTATGTCGCTCACTGTTTCTTTGGAAACATTGGCTTCTCTGGCGACCGTTTCAATAATTTCTTCTTCAACCAACTTGTATCCCAGTTTCTCTGCAACCAAATTTCCAAGCGTATAAGCCCCAGCACCAAACTGACGCGAGATAGTTATTACAGCCATAGAGACTCCTTTGCACTACTATGAACTTGCTTCTGCTCTTTGTGTTGTGGTTAATTTTCTAAATTTTAAATATTATTGAAAAGGTTAACTTAAATATTGCAAGGAGTCCAGTTGAAATTTTGCTATGAGATTTAGAAGTAATTAAATTGAAATATAACACAAATTTTTTAATTTTTGAATAAATTTGTGCTCATTTATATTTATTATAGAAATTAATTTATTGAAGTATTCAAAAAAAATCAATCTTCAGCCGAATAAAAAGATATAATCATAATTATCCATAACTATCAGAAATTTAAAAAAACCGGGAATATACTTAAACTATCACAAGTTTTTTTATATTTTAGAATCTGTATCTTAAATTTATAAGATGATATTCTTTTTGTTATCATCTGTTCAAGCCACTATTTGTCTTTATTTGATCCAGATCCACTGCACTGCTGTTCACCAGTTTTTAAAATAACGCAATTTTCGGTTTTTGCAGGATTCAAGGCGGTTTAAAGAGAGCCATAAGATCTCACCGTTCAAATATATATTTCGAATCTTAAAAATCCCTTTGAAAGAATGTTTCTAAGTAAGCATTTTTTTGAAAAGGTTATTGACAAATCTGCCTTTTTGAAAAAAGATAGTAATTAATCACTAACTATTGAGGTTTAATATGGATTCATTCAAAAAAAATCTTCCGGCAGAGAAAAGGCGGACAAAGACTGTAGAAGCGGTGATTGAACTGGCTGGAGAACAAAACCCCAACCAGATCACCACCACTGCCATTGCAGAAAGAATGGGGTTGACCCAAGGTGCGCTTTTTCGCCACTTCCCGAACAAAGAGGCCATTCTCCAAGCAGTGATTGAATGGGTAGCTGAACGGTTGATGGCCCGCATAGAAGAAGCCGCCCGGGACAAGTCTTCCCCTCTGGGCAAACTTGAGAGTATGTTCATGGCCCATGTGGATTTTATTGCAGAGCACCCCGGTATTCCCCGCATATTGTTTGGTGAACTGCAACGTGTTGAAGATACCGTCCCAAAACGCATGGTCCAAACACTTATCAATCGTTATGGAAACCAACTCAGGCGCTTGCTGGAACAAGGGAAAATGTCTGGGGAACTCGAACCTGGTCTTGATACGGAAGCCGGAGCTGTCTTGTTTATTGGTACCATTCAGGGGTTGGTAATGCAATCCCTGCTTGCGGGTGACGTTAACGGGATCCGCCGGCAGGCTCCAAGAGTTTTTAAAATTTTCCAACAGGGAATCAGGAGATTATTGTGAAGAATCTGCCTGTCCAGAAACGTACACTTGCATTGGCTGCTGTGATGATCCCTCTTCTTGTCCTTTTTATTTACGTAGCCTTGCGCTCGGGACCTCTCGCTCCTGTACCGGTTGTATTGGCCAACGTCGAAAACAAGAAGCTCTCACCTGCCTTATTCGGTATTGGAATCGTGGAAGCCCGTTACACCTACAAAATAGGACCAACCTTCGCCGGACGTGTAGAACAGGTGAATGTCCAAGTCGGTGACCACGTTAAGGCAGGACAAGTGCTGGGGGCAATGGACCCGGTGGATATCGATAAACGTATTCAGGCCCAGACCGCAGCCATTAAACGGGCAAAAGCTCAATTGGACGAAGCCCAGGTGCGTAAAAACTATGCGCAAACCTGGGCGAAACGATATGCAGAGCTGCTAAAATCACGCTCCACCAGTGAGGAAATGGCCGCAACCAAACAACAAGAATTGCTTTTTGCTGAAGCTGGACTGGAAGCGGCCCGCGAAGAACTGACCCGTTTTAGCGCTGAGCGGGATGCGTTAGTGGCACAGTATGATAACTTGTCTCTGGTCGCTCCTGTCGATGGCCTGGTTGTATCCCGTGACGCCGAAACTGGGACAACGATGATTGCCGGGCAAACTGTGGTGGAAATGATTGACCCAAACACCCTCTGGGTCAATGTCCGTTTTGATCAAATTCGGTCACGAGGTCTCGCCAAGGGTCTATCTGCCAAAATAACCTTGCGATCCCGGACAGGTGAATTGGTGGCAGGTCGAATTTTGAGAGTGGAGCCCTTGGCAGACGCGGTGACCGAGGAAGCCTTGGCCAAAGTTGTGTTTGATCAAACACCCGATCCGCTTCCGTCAATCGGTGAATTGGCTGAAGTCACCATTACTTTGCCGACCCTACCTGAAACACCAGCAGTCCCTAATGCAGCTGTTCGTCATATGGGTACTAAAGTGGGTATATGGCGGGTTATAAATGGCAACCTAAGCTTTACCCCTGTCACCTTGGGTATTGCAGATATTGAAGGCTATGTGCAGATACGCGAAGGACTTAAGGTCAACGACCAGATTGTGGTTTACAGCGCAAATGCCTTGACCGAACGTAGTCGAATCCATGTTGTTGACCATATTCCGGGGGTGACACGATGATCAACCTGGCAGGACGGGATATTTTGCATTCCTGGGGCAGGTTCATCTTTACCGGTATGGGTCTTGGGCTTCTGATAGGTGTCACTCTGTCCATGGCTGGCATCTATCGTGGCATGGTGGATGACGCCAAGGTATTGCTCGACAACAGCGGTGCTGATCTTTGGGTGGTGCAGAAGGATACTCTTGGACCCTATGCTGAACCATCAAGCATTTACGATGATATCTGGCGCAGCATTCGCACCATGCCTGGGGTAGCCAAGGCGGCCAACGTCACGTATCTCACCATGCAGGTGCGCCAAGGGGAGCGCGACGTACGCGCTATGGTTACCGGCATCACTGCCGGAGGACCTGGTACGCCCGGCTGGCCTCCTTATCTCGTTATCGGCCGCCAGATAACACGTGGTCACTATGAAGCCGTTGCGGATGTTGCCGCCGGTTTCAAACTCGGAGACCGCCTCAATATCCGCCGTAATCTTTACACGGTGGTCGGCCTGACCCGGAGGATGGTTTCCTCCAACGGGGATCCCATGGTGTTCATCCCTTTGAAGGATGCCCAGGAAGCTCAATTTCTTAAGGACAATGATGCGATACGCCAGCAGCGCCGTCGCACAGCCGAAGACCCGGACTTCAATCGACCTCAAATGTCTGGGTTACTTGATGTAGTTATCGCTTCACAAAGCAAAAACCCCTATGTTAATGCGGTGCTGGTGCAAATTAAGTCTGGCCATGCTGTAGAAAAAGTCGCAGAGGAAATACGCCGTTGGAAGCGATTGACAGTCTACACTCGCAGCCAGATGGAAGAGATTCTCGTGGGGAAACTCATCGCCACTTCGGCAAAACAAATTGCCATGTTCCTTATTATCCTTTCGATTGTAAGTTCGGCCATTGTCGCATTCATTATCTACACTCTGACCCTGGGAAAGATTCGTGAAATTGCGGTTCTGAAACTGATCGGGACCAAAAATCAAACAATTGTCAGCCTGATCATGCAACAGTCCATTGCCTTAGGTTTGATTGGTTTTGTAGTCGGCAAAATTTCGGCAACTTTATTGATGGCACCAGTTTTCCCCAAATATGTACTATTACAACCAATCGACTCGGTCATTGGTTTTGTCGCTGTGATTTTGATCTGTGTATTTTCCAGCATTATTGCTATTCGTGCCGCCCTCAAGGTAGATCCGGCTGAGGCCATTGGAGGATAAAATGGGCGACAATGGTATCCGAATCAATAGTTTAAAAAAACGTTATGGAAGCGGAAACACTGCCGTCGATGCATTGAAAAACGTAGACATGCAAGTTGCGGTTGGTGAGGTGGTCGGCCTAATAGGCCCCTCCGGGTCCGGCAAAACAACACTTCTGAAATGTTTGGGAGCAGTGATTGAACCGACCGCCGGACAGATGCTGCTTGGAAATGAAATCATTTATGACGATGGCTGGAAGGTCAGAGACCTTCGTGCTTTGCGGCGAGACCGGATCGGTTTCGTATTTCAGGCACCGTATCTCATTCCTTTTTTGGATGTTACAGACAACGTCGCCCTTCTACCCATGCTGGGAGGAAAGTCTAACGCAGAGTCTCGTAAGCGGGCGATGGAGTTACTTAAAGCTCTGGATGTAGATCACCGTGCCAAGGCCATGCCGTCCCAACTCTCCGGTGGAGAGCAGCAACGGGTGGCTATTGCCCGCGGTTTGGTGAACCATCCCCCGGTAATCCTAGCTGATGAACCGACAGCTCCCCTGGACAGCGAACGCGCTCTGGCTGTCATCCGGATTTTGAACGATATGGCGAGAAAATTCGAGACCGCTATAATTGTAGTTACACATGACGAAAAAATCATCCCGACCTTCAAACGTCTATATTACATTCGCGACGGGGTGACGTATGAAAAGGAAGGCGAAGGACATGGATTTGAATGAAATAAAATCCTTGCCTGACATCAAAGCTACAGAACCTTCTTTACAGATATAACAAATTTATAAGCCTTGGTTTTATGAGATGAAAAGGATTTGTTTTCTGGCTCTAGCGTCCCGTTCTGCTTTATCCACCGACGGCTGAAGGTGTTCTCTGCGACAATAAAATCCCAGCAAACCATCAGGGAACCTCTCTGGACAGAAAAAAAGCAGAAAATTTAACTGGTTTTTGCCTGCCTTGCCAAACGCTGGCGGTTTTTGTTGTAGGTAACAAACAAAGGCCAGGCTTTCTGTTCATAGGAGGAGGGTTTTTGACTTGCCTTTCAAAACGCGAAAGGACTATTGGTGATCTTTTCAGTTGTCTTCCGGCCTTCATTGATGAAGCTGATATCTGTAGGATAGTGAATGACGACGGTAAAAAGGCCGCATTAAGATCAGCTTGCCACTGTTGTCTCCTGAAGAGGGTAAACCATCCTCAAGGGTTGCGAAGTTTTGTTGCCTATTTTTCATAGGCATTATGTGGGCAACATAATTGTATTTACGTTGGAGCCTTTTCGTCATAAATTTTAATTTCAAGAAATTTATTAAGCATTGACGGTCCTTTGCAAATAGACGGCCGTTTTTTTCATAATGTCCCGGGAAACGGGGCGTGCACTCGATGAGAATGTTACTTAAAACTTAAAAGGGGATTTTTCAAAATATAGGTTTGACAACAAATCTTTTTGGACAAGTTATTCGCTATCCCCTTGCTATAATTTCAGATACTTGTCTTCATCGAAGAGGTTGTTTTCTACCACCCAACAGAAGGAGGAATCATGGAAATCTCTGAGTACACCCAAAAACTGCTGGCCGCCAAAAAGGAAAAAGGCCTGACTTTTGACCAGATCAGCAAAAAAATAGACTTGGCCGAGGCCTTGGTTGCGGCTCTGTTCTACGGCCAGTTCAGGGTTGAAGAAGACAAAGCCAGAAAACTCTGCGCGGAATTGGGCCTGGGCAAAGATGTGGAAAATTTTCTCGTGGAATGGCCTGACCGCGGTCTGGGTCCCGTAGTTCCGACCGATCCCGTTATCTACCGCCTCTATGAAATCGTTCTGGTCTACGGCTATCCCATCAAGGCTCTCATTCACGAGAAGTTCGGCGACGGCATCATGAGCGCCATTGATTATACTCTGGACGTTGAAAGGGAAGAGGACCCCAAAGGCGACCGCGTCAAGCTCACCATGTCCGGCAAGTTTTTGCCTTACAAGGTCTATTGATAGCAGTCATTCAATATAAAAAGGCTCCAGGGTATATCCCCGAGCCTGTCTAACAAAAGCTTTTAAGCAAAAAAAATTGAGACCGATGTTGCGCTTCAAAGGAGGCCGTAGCAATCATTGCCACGGCCTCCTTTAAATGGTCTTCAAACAGACGAATGTTTTGAACCTTTTATAAAATAAGGAAAAAAATGGCATTGAAACATTCGTCGCCCCCTTCAAATTATTTTTTTTGGGGAATAATTTGTGCTCTGGGGGCCACCGTCATATGGTCGGGCAATTTCATTGTTGCACGAGGATTGAGCGGACAGTTCCCGCCGGTACAGCTTGCCTGGTTCCGATGGATGGTGGCAACAGCGGTCCTGCTTCCCTTTGGTTTTTGCAGAATCCTCCGGGACAGGGATCCGATTATCGCTAATTTCGGCTATCTTAGCTTGACGGCGCTTATCGGTGTAACACTTTTCAATACCCTCATCTACATTTCCGGGCATTACACCACGGCTCTGAACCTCGCATTGATCGCTACCTTCACACCGATTTTCATTCTTCTTTTGTCACGCTTATTCTTTGGTGAAGTGATTACCTTCCGAAAGGTAATGGGTATTCTTATTGCGGTCTTTGGGGTGGTTTCCCTGGTTACCAAGGGAGAGTACAGTCGCCTAATCGGTCTCGACCTTAATGTTGGAGACTTGGGGATGTTGTTTGCTTCAGGGCTTTTTGCTGTGTACAGCATCTTGGTCAGAAAAAAACCGCGGGAATTGGGACAAACCACGTTTCTGACCGCCATCTTCATTTTGGGATTGCTCTTTCTGTCCCCTTGGGCACTTTGGGAACACCTGCGCGGGGCAGCGCTAACGTTCAGCCCCCATACTGTTGGCGCCATTGTGTATATCGGAGTGGGTGCATCTCTGGTTTCTTTTGTCCTCTGGAATCGTGCGATTCTGTTCATTGGCCCGGCCCGGGCGGGCTTCATTTATTATTCTCTCCCCCTTTTCAGCGGCATTGAGGCCTTGCTGATTCTCGATGAACCGGTCACCAAGGCCCATTTCTTAAGTGGCATCTGCATAATTGGCGGGATTGTGTTAGCAACAAAACGCTTTGTTGCCTGGGAAAAGAATAAGAGCAAAGAGCCGTCTCCATCTTATCT
>Ga0209270_1001808_pt1 | contig 26114 bp, 23 predicted proteins | sample MTBAKSrepl1MetaG_FD_187456 | JGI IMG/M metagenome (GOLD analysis project Ga0209270, IMG submission 187456) | Enrichment culture microbial communities from Arthur Kill intertidal strait, New Jersey, USA, that are MTBE-degrading - MTBE-AKS1... | ecosystem: Environmental > Aquatic > Marine >...
CGCAGCCGGTCGGATGTGTTTTTCTTTTCCATTATTTATTTCCCTCCCATGGAATTCCTATCAGGCCTGTTCAGGCTGCCGGATCTTCAGGTAGGTCAGCCCGGCGGCGATTACCATGGGAATTACGCCCAGAACGATCAGGACCGCGTGCGAGGGGAGGCTGGCCCATTCCAGCATGCGGATTCGATCCTGGGCCATGAATTCCAGACCCCGGGCATGCCAGTAACCGTTGCTGAGTACATCCCAGACTTGGAGCACCCCCACGGGAAACAGGTTGGTGATGACCATCAGGGCCAGCCCGGCGTTCATGCCCCAAAAAGAGAGCTTGACCCACTTTTCGGGCACCGCCCATTGTTCGTCGGAAAGCACGTGGCGCAGGCAAAGGACCAGCAGGGCCATGGCCAGCATGCCGAAAGCGCCCAGCAGGGCCGCATGGCCATGATTGAGGGTCAGGACGGTGCCGACTTCAAAGTAGCTGACCACCGGCATGTTGATCAGAAAGCCGAAGACGCCGGCGCCGACAAAGTTCCAGAAGCCGACGGACATCAAAAAGTAAAAAGTCCATTTGTGCGGGATGACCTTGCGGGGCGCCGGAGAGTCGGCCTTGGTGCCGGTCAGCTTCATGAAGTCCCACGCATCCAGCGTCAGAAGCGTCAACGGGACGACTTCAAGGGCCGAAAACATTGCGGCCATGGCCATGGTGAAGTTGGTTTGGCCCGTCCAGTACCAGTGGTGGGCCGTGCCGATGATGCCCCCGGACAGAAACAGGATGGCATCCAGATAGATGACCCGGATCACGTTGATGCGGCGGACGATGCCCAGCTGATAGAAGGTCAGAGCCACCAGCACGGTTACGAAGAGTTCAAAAAAGCCTTCCACCCAAAGATGAATGATCCAGAAGCGCCAGGTGTCCACGACTGCGAAGTTGGTAGTGCTTCCGAAAAAAAAGGCCGGCAGGTAAAAGAAGGGGATGGATGCCGCCGCCCCCAGGAAGAGCCAGCCGATCTCCTTTTTTTGCGGGTCTTTCAGCGCCGGGGCGATGGCCCGGTACAGGAGCCAGAGCCAGAAGCTGAGTCCTGCGGCCAGGATCACCTGCCAGAATCTTCCCAGTTCGAGAAATTCCCAGCCCTGGTGGCCAAACCAGGTCCACAGGGAGCCGAATAACTGGTGGATGCCGAGAAACTCGCCCAGAAGGCTCCCCGCCACCAGCGCCACCAGTGCCCAGAACAGCAGATTGATGCCCGCGACATGGCCGCGGGGTTCCTTCTGACCGAGGGAGGACGCCAGCAGGAGTCCGCCGGCCACATACCCGGTTGCGATCCAGAACAAGGCCAGCTGCAGGTGCCAGGTACGCAGGATGTTGCTGGGCAGAAACCGTGCCAGGTCGATGCCGTAGAAATCACCGGGTTCGGCCCGGTAGTGCGCAAGCGCCCCTCCGATCATGACCTGGGCCAGGAAAAGGAGGGCCACGATCACAAAATACTTGACCACCGCCTTCTGGCCGTCCGTAGCTTTCCCGGGCCGCATCAGAGGGTTTATTTCCGTCTGTCCGCCCTTCCACCCCAGGTAATCGAACCGGCCGAAGGTAAACAGGACCAGGGCCAGCCCCCCCAGCAGCATGACGACGCTCAAGGCGCTCCACAGGACGGCGTCGCTGGTGAGCAGGTTGCCGACGGTGGGATCGTAGGGAAAATTATTGGTGTACGAATAAGGCTTACCCGGCCGGTTGGCGACGCTGGCCCAGGCAGCCCAGGCAAAAAAGGCCGTCAGCCGGCGGATCTCTTCGGGGTCATCGATATACTTGCTCGGAAGGCCGCCGTTGTTGGTCGGATGCGTGAAATAATCGACCCAGAGACGCAGCTGCCTTTTGAAAGAATTTTTTTCAGCCTCGGAAAAAAGGAGGATTTTCGATTTTGCATCATAGCGATTTTCCTTGAGCAGGAGCGCTGCCTCGGCGTTGACCGCTGCGCGCTGAGCGGGATCGAGACTCGAAAGATCCCTTGCGAAGGCGTTGCCGGCCAGCGCACTGCCGGCATCTATTGACAGTTCGTGAAGGTATCTTGCGGAAAAATCAGGACCCAGGTAAGAACCGTGGCCCCAGATGGATCCGTTTTGCATCAGCGCGTACTTCAAAAAAACCTGCTGTCCCGTTTCGATGTCCCTGCCGGTGAAGACCGTTTCGCCGGCGGCGTCGACAACCTTTGCCGGAACCGGCGGTGCATGCCGATACGCCTCGACAGAGATGAAAATCAAAACCGCCATGCCGACGAAAAAGACCAGCGCTACGCTGCGGCGCCACCAGGGTGACAAATTACGGGTAGCTAAGGGTTGATCCGGCATTTGAATACCTCCATCGCGGGGTGTCGAAGTTGATTGTAAGGATGTCGGAAACAGGCATCCGCGGCTTTGCGCCAGCGCATACAATTCAGTTAAATCTGAAAATTCCGAATTTTTCAACCAAAAAGAGTTATAGATATCCTTTGAAAACCTCGGATCAGGTCTGAGAGCAAAGCGTCCCGTCTAAAAGCGGGACAACCCGGCTGCCGGGCCTCAGATGGGATTTTGAAACGGCTTCTACGCCGGTATGTCAAGCGGGACACGTCCGACCTTGCTTTTTCTTGCAATTCCGGATCTTTTTTGTTTATACTTTTTTTGACAGGAGGAATCGATGACATACGCCATTAGCGATGACGGAGTAAAGCTTTACTGTGAAGAAACCGGCAGCGGAACACCGGTCGTCTTTGTCCATGAATTTGCAGGCGACTATCGCAGCTGGGAGCCTCAAGTCAGGCATTTCGGCCGGCGTTACCGCGTCGTTACGTTCAATGCGCGCGGCTACCCGCCCTCCGACGTTCCGAAGGAAGTTTCGGCCTATTCCCAAAACCGTGCGGCCGACGACATCGCTGCGGTGCTGGATCATTTCAACATGGAGCGCGCCCATATTGTCGGCCTGTCAATGGGTGGGTTTGCCGCCTTGCAATTCGGATTTCGCCACCCGGAGCGCGGCCTTTCACTCACCGTTGCCGGCTGCGGTTACGGCGCCGAGGCCGCCCAGCGGGAGAGGTTTCGTGCGGAGGCGGCGACGATCGCGGCGTTCATCCGGAAGGAAGGGATGGGCGTTTTCGCCGCTAAATATGCATACGGTCCCACCCGGGTGCAATTTGAAAACAAGGATCCCCGGGGGTTTGCCGAATTTAAAAGGATGCTGGCGGAGCATTCCGCAACCGGCTCAGCCAATACCCAGCTGGGCTGCCAGCGCGAGCGGCCATCTCTCTACGATCAGGTGGAAGAAATGAAAGCGTTGAGATTGCCGACGCTGGTTTTGACAGGCGACGAAGACTTTCCCTGCCTGGTGCCGGGGATCCTGATGAAGCGCAGCATCCCGACGGCGGCATTGTCGGTCATGCCCAATTGCGGGCATGCCGTCAACCTCGAGGATCCGGACAGCTTCAATGCCATTATCGGCGATTTCCTGGCGCAGGTGGACAGCGGTCGCTGGCCGACCCGCGATCCTCGGACAGAAATTGCTTCAATTACAGGCATGCGCTAAGAGTCGGATACTCATGCCGACGGCCGAGACGTAAAATCGATCACCTCTTCGCACCATCCGGCCGCGGCTGCCAGGCGGCCTTCCTGCCGGGGGCCTGCAACCAGTTGGATTCCCATGGGCAATTTGTTTTGATCGAGCCCGGAAGGGATGGAAACGGCCGGGAATCCAGAGAAACTCCACGGCATCAGGGGGAGGTGAGAACCGGTGGATGCAAGTCCTGCGGGCGCGCTGCTGTGCGCCGAAATCATCAGGGCGGCATCTAAACCGGAAAGCCGTCCGGCCATGTCCGTCTGAAACCGGCGCCGCAAATGAACCGCATCTACGTAGAGATGTCCCGGCAGGGTCAGACCCCGTTCAATCCGGGCGCGGATATTCGATGGATAATCCTTGCGGCGGGCTTTAAAATTTTCGCGATGATACGCGCCCAATTCGGTTTCCATAATGGTCCGGTGGGCTTGGGACGCCCCCTTAAAGGATTCCGGAAATACAAGCTTCACAAGTTTGGCGCCGGCTTTCTGCAGGCGGGCGCATATTTCCGCCAGATGGGATTTCATTTGCGGGGTTGCCTCATCCTCGAAAAATTCGGGAATATAGCCCAGTGTCGGCGGCATCCTGAAATCGGCGCCGAGCAAATCCGCACCCCCCGGCATATGCCCGAAGGGGGATGGCTCGCGGTCCTGCATGACTTGAACAAGGAGGGCGGCATCTGCAACACAGCGGGCCAGGGGCCCGATATGGTCCAATGTCCAGGATACCGGAATGACGCCTTCCAGGCTGATATGCCCGTAAGTGGGCTTCAACCCCACAACGCCGTTGTAAGCGGCCGGACGCAGCAGGGATCCGCCGGTCTGGGATCCCAGCGCCGCCGGGCACATGCGGTCGGCAACCGCGGCGCCCGAGCCGCTGCTGGAGCCGCCGGGGGTATGCGCAGGGTTCCAGGGATTGCGAGTGATGGCAGGATCATTGTTGGCAAAAGGAGTGGTTTGGGTTTTGCCGATGATAATGGCGCCGGCTGCTCGCAGCCGTGCCACGCAGGCGGCATCTTTCTCAGGGAAAAAGGGAGTGTAAGCCTTGCAGCCGGCAGTGGTCGCCATTCCCCGGACATGGATGATGTCCTTGACTCCGATGGGAATTCCCTGAAGTGGTTTGATGGCATCCCCCGATTGCATCTGGCGGTCCTGTCTTCGGGCCTCTTCAAGCGCCTTGTCCGCATGAACCGAAACCCATGCCCGGACCGTTTCCTCCCGCTGCCGGATGCGTTCAAGGCACGATTCCAAAAGCGCAACGGCTGTCAGCTCGCCGCGGCCGATACGATTCAGCGCTTCAGAGATAGTCAGGTCGCGGGGTTCCGTCATCTTTTATTTTCCTTTGACATAATCGTAGTTCACGATTTCGGTTTCCGGGATAAAGGTGTTGGGCACCTTGTTTGCACGCATTTTATCGTAAATCATCCCATTGGCGCCGAACATCAGAGAGCGGGCGTCATATCCCAGGATCCGCAGATAGCCGGCGACATAGGCGCTGGTCTGGCCGGTGAAGCAGTAAAGGACGTTGGCTTTGGTTGCGGACAGGGTAGCCAGATGGGTCGTCGTCTTAAACGGTTTTTCACCCGGCGGATAATTTACGGCGCCGGGTATATGACCCGGGTTCCGATAGATTTCCGAAGTCTGATAATTGATGATATGGAATTCACCTTCACACCAGCAATCCTTGAACAGGCAGCAGTTATTCAGCATCACCGGCTGGCAGCCCTCTGCAAAAAGCCTTTGGAGACGGGCTTCCAGAATTTCCGGGAGAGTGGTTTTGCCGGTGTTGATCCGGGGCAGCGCCGACGGCTGATTTTTGGGCGGCGACGGGGTGGAAACAAAATCTTTGGTGCGGGCGTTGCTGATATTTTTGGACCAGGATTCCTCGGCAAAGACGTATGACCAGGAGCTGATGCCCCATTTCAGGGAAACCGTATTGGGATAACCGGCGGCCCGCAGCAGGGATACCGCGTAACCGGTCTCTTGGCCGGCAAAACTGATCAGGACGATATTTTCGTAAGACTTGGCATCAATTCCTTTTACATGTTTATAGAGATCCTTGAAATCCACATTTACGGACCCTTTGATGTGCCCCCGCGCAAATGCTTCGGGCGCGCGGGTGTCGATGAGGTACTGCTTATCCGGCTTGGTGAGTAGATTGGTCCGCAAGGCCTGGGCCGTCATCACAAATGCCGGGCCTTCGTGGATATAATCCCGTTCTTTTTCAAAGAAATCCACCAGTGCCCGGGTTTCATCGACGACTCCGGATGGCTGCGTCACGGCGCAGCCCGTCAGAGCCAGCAAGGCGGCGATACAGATTATGCCGGTCGTCAAAAGACTTTTTTTCAGGGTGTACGGCATGGTACGTCTCCTTTCATTTTGTTGTAAAAACTGAAACTGCGCCTCCGGGTAGAGGGAATCCGGATGAGCGGTAAGCTCGTTTGCCGGATGCCGTATATCATCGGCGGGCGCATTTAAATGAATAAAAACGGCCCGAAGCAGGGGCTTCGGGCCGGAAGGTAATCCGATCAGTATTTTAATTTGAAACTGTCCGAAAAGCCTCAATTGCCCTTAACATAATCGTAGTTCATGATTTCGGTTTCCGGGATAAAGGCGTTGGGCACCTTGTTCGACTTCATTTGATCGTAGATCATGCCGTTGGCGCCGAACAGGAGGGAGCGGGCGTCATATCCCAGGATCCGCAGGTAACCGGCAACATAGGCGCTGGTCTGGCCGGTGAAGCAGTAAAGGACGTTGGCTTTGGTCGTTGACAGGGTTGCCAGATGGGTCGTGGTTTTAAACGGTTTTTCACCCGGCGGGTAATTAACGGCGCCGGGGATATGGCCCGGATTTTTGTATAAATTGGGGGGCCAGTAATTGATGATGTAAAATTGGCCGTTACAGTAGAAATCGTTGAACAGACAGCAACTGGTCACCATGACCGGTGCAAATCCTTCTGCAAAAAGGGTTTGAATGCGGGCGTCCAGAATTTCCTGGGGGGTGGTTTTGCCGGTGTTGATCCGGGGCAGCGCTCCTGGCGGATTTTTGGGCGGCGACGGGGTAGAAATAAATTCTTTGGCCCGGGCACTGCTGATATTTTTCAAGAAGGACTCCTCGGCAAAAACATGCGCCCAGGAACTGATGCCCCATTTCAAAGAAACCGCATTGGGATAACCGGCGGCCCGCAGCAGGGAACTGGCATAGCCGGTGGCCTGGCCGGCGAAACAGATCAGAACGATATTTTCGTAGGACTTGGCATCAATCCCTTTTACATGTTTATAGAGATCCTTGAAATCCACATTTACAGACCCCTTGATGTGCCCCCGCGCAAAGGCCTCGGGGGAGCGGATATCGATGAGGTACTGCTTATCCGGTTTAGTGAGCAGATTGGTTCTGAGGGCCTGTGCCGTCATTACAAAGGCAGGGCCTTCGTGAACATAATCCCGTTCCTTTTCAAAGAAATCAACCAGTACTTTGGTTTCATCGACGGTCCTGGTTGTCTGCGTCATGGCGCATCCCGACAGCAGCAGGGAAGCGGCGAAACAGATGATGCCGATGGTTAAAAAACTTTTCTTAAGGGTGTACTTCATCATTATTTTCTCCTTTTTGTTGCGTATTGCAAAATCAAATTTGCAGCGTCATGGTCATTTCCAGTCTGCGGGAAGCTTGCCGTCCACGACAATGTGTTTATTGGCGCTTTTTTCCCAACTTTCCTTTAAATCCGTAGCAAACAGGTATAGTTCTTGGTTGCGCGTCTTGCCGTTTTCCACAACGACATGACAGTTGTCGGAGCAGGCGCCGCCTTCGGGCGCCTTTGTGCGTGAAGTCCAGCGCAGGATATTGTGAGGGGTGGTATAGTTGAAGGTGGTTTTGGCATCAAAGGCCGGGGCTTGCGCCACGCCGAATTTCTCCCAGGTGTCGGGAGCTGCAAGGGTCCGCCGCAGAAGGGCAAATTTATACGGCTTGGTGTCGCCGATAGGGTTTAATCCGATTTTATAGGACAGGTGGGAGGGAATGCGCGCACCTGCTCCGCCCACATGACAACTGCCGCAATTGTTGTAATCCTGAGAATGGCACAGATGGCAGGCAAACGTGTCGATATGGGCTTCATGATAGTCGTTGGAGTTGTCGATATCGGTGTGGCAGTTCTGACACTGGGGTGAAAGCGCAGCCTGGTAGCGATGGTTGTAGGTCTGCCCGTCGCCGTGGATTTGCTGCCGGGAGTGGCAGTCCAGACAGGTAAATCCGGCCTGGGTCAGGTGGATATCCGGCTGGGTGCCGGCCCCCAGTCCGAAATAGGCATGTCCGCCGCGGCTGGAGTGGCAGGCAACGCAAACATCCCGCATGTCCGGCGTTCGCGAAAACTGATGCCCCTTGCTGAGTCCGCCGCCGGCGGCCTTGGGCCGATTGACGTGACAATCGCCGCAGCCGCCATGGCAGGTCGCGCAGTTTTGGCCGTAGGCACCCTGAACCGTCCGGGGCACTGCATCAAACGAGGCGACTCCCATGCGTCTGGCAACGCTGTTTTTTTGGCCCCATCCCTGCTGATGCAGGCTGTTGGCGGCGACGCTCACAATGCCGGCATGGCAGTCCCCGCAGGCCTCCTGGGCGCGTGCGGACGGATTTTTGATGAAGTTGTCCGAGTGGGCGCGCTTTTTGTCGGCGGTTCCGTCCACACCGCCGTGGCATTGGGTGCAGGCCAGGCGTCCGTGCTCGGATTTTTTAAATTCTTCATATCCCGGCCCCCCCATATAGACCCTGTCATGGACTTCGATGTGGGGGGCGCCGCCGCCGCAGCCTTCCATCGGGGGTTCGGTGTCGGGTTCAGCCATGGCCTGGAGGGCCCGGTAATTGGTATGGCAGGCCACGCACGAGGCGGTATCCGTTACGGGCGTGCTTTTTTCAACCAGCGGTTGGGTCTGCACGCATCCGAACTGCATTGCAATTACGATTGCAACGAAAAGACCGACGGCTCCAAGGCAATAATAGCGTTTCATAAACAACCCCCAACTCGATAGTATTTTACGGTTATAAGGAAAGATAATTAAGCAAATTACATGCCAATGGAAATAATGACCGATCAAATCATATTTCCCTTGATATTTCAAGACATATCGCATGATCCGGCGACTTGACAAAGGGAGACAATCCGGTTATTTAAACACTATGTTTAAACATGGAGATTAAACGTAATGCCAACTATTTCAATTGAAACGTATCGGAATTACCTGTCTGAAATTATGGATACCATGCCCAATGGTCTGGTTTTAATCCGTCCAAACGGGCAGATCGTTATGGCCAATCGGGCGCTGGAAGAGATGACCGGTTACCGGAAAAAGGAACTCGTCGGGCAGCAATGCACCATTTTTCGATGTGATCAATGCGAATTCCGGCGCAAAGCCAGCCGGAACTACTGGTGCACCTTATTTGAAAATCCGGAAAAGAAACTGGAACACTGCCGCTGCGAACTGATCCGAAAAGATGGGACGATCCTGCCGGCTTTGAAAAATGCTTCCGTCCTGAGGGGGCAGAAAGGCGAGGTTATCGGTGCGGTGGAAACAATCGATGACCTGACCGAGGTTCAAAAACGCGATCAAAAAATCGAAGAATTGTCCCACATGATATCGTTTAAAGATGGTTTCTGCGGCATTATCGGTGAATCTCCCCGGATGAAGCGTGTTTTTTCACTCCTTGAGAAGGCGTCCCAATCAGAGGCGCCCGTGATCATAACCGGAGAAAGCGGCACCGGTAAAGAGCTGGCTGCAAAAGCGGTTCATCACTTGAGTGAACGCCGGGAAAGTCCGTTTATCCAGATCAATTGTGCGGCCCTGAATGAGTCGCTCCTGGAAAGCGAACTTTTCGGCCATGTCAAGGGCGCCTTTACCGGGGCCTATCGACACCGGACCGGGCGTTTTGAGGCCGCCGATCTGGGATCGATTTTTCTGGACGAAGTCGGCGACATGCCTCTGGCGACCCAGGTTAAACTGCTTCGGGTGCTGGAAAGCAAACAGATCGAACGGGTGGGGGACCATAAACCGATATCCCTGAATGTACGGATTATCGCGGCCACGAATCGAAATCTGCCTGAAAGAATCCGCCGCCGGCTGTTCCGCGAAGATCTGTATTTCCGAATTAATGTCATTCCGATCCATCTTCCCGCCCTGAGGGAAAGAAAGGAGGATATTCCTCTGCTGGTTGATTTCATTATCAGGGAATTGGTCCAGCGGACTTATAAACCGATTACCGGGCTTTCAAAAGACGTCATGGATCTTTTTTTCAGCTATGACTGGCTTGGAAACGTCAGGGAGTTAAAAAGCGTACTGGAATTTGCATTTGTCGTAGCGGAATCGGGGCTGATCGGACCGGAGCATCTCCCGGAATTTTTTTTAAACCCTTCGGCGTTCCGTCCGGGGGAGGATTTCAAGAGCGGGCCTGAAAACAATGACGGACCGGAGGAGAAAAAAAATCTGGTCGCGGCGCTTCACCAGGCCGACGGCAATCGCAGCGAAGTTGCGCGAATACTGGGGATTACCCGCACAACCGTTTGGAATCGGATCCGCAAATATAATCTGAAGCTGGAAAGAAATATCCGGGTACGTTAACCGGATTATATTTCTTCCGGGTCAAAACCGAAAGCCCGGATGGTTTCAATTCCCCCCGGGGGTTTTGAGGCCTTAAAATGCTTTGCCATGGCCAGTCTTTCCTCGGCCGATTTTTTCTGATGCAGATCGCTTTTGGCGGTTATCCGGCCGGGTTTGATTTCCACAACCTTACAGGCGTGGTAGGCCGGCAGGCCGTCATGGACCTTCTCAAAATCACGACGGTTTTCATGCTTAGCAATCAGTTCGTTGAGAGCTTCGATTTTAAGAGAACCGTCCGGGACGACGCCGGCCTCTCCTCGGATGATGACGCAATGATAAAACTGATGGAGATTGCATATGTTTCCGCCGCTTCGACTCAGACCGTAACTGCTGTCCAGATAAGCCAGGGGTACATCCACCTGAAAACAGACTTTTGGATTCCGGGTGATGTTGTCCAGTTTCTCGCCGGCGGGGGCGCAATGAAAATAAATATTCTCCCGGAAATATACGAAATTTACCGGGGTGATATAGGGATAGCCATCGACGCCGACGGTGCCCAGCCTGCCGATGGCGGTCGCTGACAGAATTTCAGCAATTTTTGCCGGATCGGTTACTTCGCTGTGTTTACGTCGCATTAAAAATCCTTGTATTCAAAACACGGTTTTAAAAGCTTGCCGAAATATTGACCGCCGCAAAAAGGGCCGGATCGAAATCATCCGAATCGAGTTTGCGGCCGTCGCGATTTTCAATACGAAGCTCACCATTGATCAGAACGCCGCCGTACAGGTCGAGTTTATACTGCTGGTTGAATTTCCGGGTGATCCGAAGCCAGGCCGGTATTCCGGATAACTGGCCGATTCCGTCCGGAGCGATTCCCTTGTCGTCCAGCCGGAAACGACTGGAGCGATAGGCGCTGCCGCCGCCCAATTCCCAAAAATTTGAGGGGGAGTAGGTCAATTCCAAGCCGGCCGGCCCGATGGGGCCGGCGCTGAAGGGATTGGTCAGCAGCCAGTTTTCATCTATTTTCCAGTACACCGTTAAAAAGGGGAACACCCGGGTTTCTTCCAGGCCGTGGAAAATCCCAAGGCCGGCGCCGAGGGAAAAATCCGGTCTAAAAAGGTAGGCCGCCGTTACGGCAGCGCCATACCGGATCGCCTTGCTGAAATCCGCATCCGATTCACCTGAAAAATCTATCGATGGGGAAAAGAAGACCCGCCAGCTTTCGGATGCACTGAAAGAAACCGGCAGCCCCAGACCGATGCGATGGACGCTGCTCCAGGCCCTGTGACCGGCAAATCCGGAGGCCCCGGAAAAATCAAAGTCAAGGTAATCATAGCCGATGCTGATTCCCGCCTGCAATGATTCGGAGAATGGCCGGGATGCACTTCCCCGGACTTGATAGTGCCCCAGGCTGAATTTCCCGCCGCGATCCAGGCCGGTTTCCGCATGAAAAACAGGGGCGGCCGATAAGGAGAAGCGGGTGGTCTCGACGGCCTGGCCGGGACTGAATGCGCCTGTCAGCAAGCTTAGAGCAGCAATAATAAAGAGTCGTTTTAAATTGATCATTCAATCAAGATCTCATTTCGGTGGTCATATTTCAGTCCGAAAGCGTGTGTCCAAGTTTCAACCGACACCTGTCCGGTTAACCGAGACGGGCAACCAGTTCTTGCAGCTGGGCCTTGACACGTTTAGGGAGGCGATCCCCGAATTGGTCGAAATGTTTCCGAATTTCATGGATTTCGGCCTTCCAGGCGGCCGGATCGACCGTTAAAATTTCGTTCAGGTCATCCGCCGGAATATCCAGGCCTGTCAGATCCAGGTCGGCCGGCTTCGGAAGACGCGCAATCGGGGTTTCATGGGCGTCGGCTTTACCCTCAACACGTTCGCACATCCATTTCAGGACCCGGCTGTTTTCACCGAAGCCGGGCCACAGAAATTTCCCCTTTTTGTTCTTGCGGAACCAGTTGACGTAGAATATCCGCGGGGCTTTGTCTCCCAGGCGGTCGCCCATGTCCAGCCAGTGCTGGAAATAATCGCCCATGTTGTAGCCGCTGAAAGGTTTCATGGCAAACGGATCGAATCGCAGTTCGCCGACATCGCCGATGTTGGCTGCAGTCGTCTCCGAGGTGGTGGTGGCGGCCAGGTAAACACCATGATCCCAATTGTAGGCTTCCTGAACAAGGGGCTCAACGCCGGCGCGACGGCCGCCGAAAATAAAAATATCGATGGGGACGCCCTCGGGTTTTTCCCAGTCCGGACAGATGGAGGGGCACTGCGCGGCCGGCGCCGTGAAGCGGGCATTGGGATGGGCGGCCGGGTCCTTGCCCCCCGGTTTCCAGTCGTTCCCCTTCCAGTCGACGGCATGGCTCGGCGGATCGCCGTCCATGCCTTCCCACCAGATGTCGCCGTCGTCGGTCAACGCGCAATTGGTGAAAATGATGTTTTCCTTAATGGTTTCCATGGCCATGGGATTGGATTCGTAGGAAGTGCCGGGGGCAACTCCGAAAAACCCATATTCAGGATTGATGGCATGCAGGCGGCCGTCGGAAGCGATTTTCATCCAGGCGATATCGTCGCCGATGGTCTCGCATTTCCAACCCGCAACCGTGGGCCGGAGCATGGCCAGATTGGTTTTGCCGCAAGCGGAGGGAAATGCGGCGGCAATATGAAACCGGCGGCCCTGGGGATTGGTGAGGCGTAAAATCAGCATATGTTCGGCCATCCATCCCTCGCGCCGGGCAAGCGCGGAAGCAATCCGCAGAGCCAGGCATTTTTTGCCAAGCAGGGCGTTGCCGCCGTAGCCGGAGCCGTAGGACCAGATCAGGTTTTCATCCGGAAAATGGCTGATATATTTTTGTTCCATCGGTGCGCAGGGCCAGGGATCGTCCTTTTCCCCTTTTTTCAGGGGTGCTCCGACCGAATGCAGACAGGGGATAAATTCGCCGTCGGTCCCCAGGAGGCCCAGAACCTTGGAGCTGACACGCGTCATGATGTGCATGTTGCAGACGACGTAGGGACTGTCGGTGATTTCGATGCCGATTTTTGCAATGGGCGACCCGAGCGGACCCATGGAAAAGGGGATCACGTACAGGGTGCGGCCCTGCATGCATCCGTCGTAAAGTTTCTTCATGATGAGTTTTAATTCATCCGGATCGGTCCAGTTGTTGGTGGGGCCGGCTTCGATCTGCAGGGGCGTGCTGATGAAGGTGCGGTCTTCCACCCGGGCCACGTCGCTCGGCTTGGAACGGAACAGGAAGCTGTTGGGACGCTTGGCAACCGGAACGGCGCTGCCGCTTTTGACCATCATGGCGGTGAGGCGGTCATATTCTTCTTTGGAGCCGTTGCACCAGTAAACGTCATCAGGCCGGCACATGTCCGCAATTTCTTTGACCCACGCAGCGAGTTTTTTGTTAAGGACCTGAGTTGCCATAGAATGTGTCCTCCTCTGATAGATTAAAGTTTACCGTCTGTTGAACGCTGTCGGCGGCGCTCCGTACTTTTTAGATACATCCCCGTTCAGGTTCCGTCAATAAATTATTTTGGACGGAGAAGCCGGGCACTGACTTGTGTGAAGATCCTGCAAAAATATCCAAAAGCGTCAAATTCGGGGTAACTTTCAGGGAAACGTCCATCGAAAAACTCCTTGACTTGTTTTGGGGAACATAATAACAGGAGTAGTTACATTTCAGCTATAAAGCAACTTCCAAACAACGGTTTGCGCCCGGATTCCGGACGTCAATCGGTATCATCATAACCGTAACATCTAATAGAAAAAGGGGGGAACAATGAAACGACTGACTGTGTTGGTTCTTTTATTGACCGTTCTGTTTGGGATGAACGACTTTATGGTTGCGGAAACTTCGGCCCAGACGACCAAGCAGATTCTGATCGGCGGCGGTCGCACGGAAGATGCCTGGTACCCGTTTTCCCAGGCGCTGTCAAAATTCATCAATGAAAAATCGAAATGGCTCAGGGCCGAAGCGGTTTCAACCGCAGGCCTTTCCGGTAATTTTGACATGGTTAAAGAAATGCCTGAGAAATACATCGGTATTTCCAGCTTTTCCCAGATCCACTACCGGCCGGGTCACGAATACGGCGATAAAAGGGGCGCCTATACCGGCGACCGTTTCATTGCAACGGCTACTACCATGACCCAGTGCCTGGCAGTATTTGATCCGAAGCTTAAAAGGGTTGAAGACCTGGCCGGCAAGGTTGTGAGGGTGGGGCGCAAGGGTGCGGCCAACACCCCCGATCACATGGCCGTTTTAAAAGCATACGGCGTCCTGGACAAGGTAAAAAATATCGTTTACACATCCTTCGGCGGCGGCGTTAATATGATGATGGACGGGCAGGTAGATGCGGCCTTCCTGCTGTTTAACCATATCTATCCCTTCACCTTCAGCAAAGGGTCGATGATCGACAAGCTGGAGACCAAGGCCCCGGCGTATTTTATCGGTTTTGATCGCGACAAACTTCTGAAACTGATGGATCAGGAATTTGCCGTCCTGCCGGTGCGGGTGCCGGCAAAATCCCTCGATCCAGTGCGCCAGCCCAATGAAATCTGGGCGTTCAATGATCCGACTTTCTTTATCGCCGATGAAAAGATGGATCCGGACATTGTTTACGAGGTCACCCGGGTGATCTGGGAAACACCGACGGAAGAATGGACCAAGTGGCATTCCATGGGGGCCCATATGACCCCGGTGTTTAAACCGGCGCCGCCTTCTCTGAAGCTGAACCCGCTCCACCCGGGCGCCAAGAAATATTACGATGAAAAAGGAGTCAAGAGCCAGGACCTGGTGGAACTGCTGAAGTAAAATCGCTTAAAGATGCTCCCGCTCTCCCGCCTCTCCCTGACGGAAGAGGCGGGAGAGGGGCAGAACGGATATTCAATCGAGGTAATGATGCAAAATATTAATAAAGTCATTGCCGTCATATTTCCCATCGTGGCGATTGCAATGGCTGTTTACCAGCTCATTTATACTCAGAAGATGGTCCAGCATCCGGACGCTCACATCATTACCCATCTCGGCCTGGCACTGGTGGTGGTCTTCTGCTCCGCCATTCTGGGCGCTGAAAAAAAGTCCAGATGGTTTATGGCCGCAGGTCTGCTGCTCCTTTCCATAGCGGTATCCGGGTATCTGATGATCGAACTCGATGAGATCCTGGAGTACCGCACCTCCATACCGGCTCAATCCGATCTGGTGGCAGGCACCCTAATCATCATCGTACTGATTCTCGGGAACTGGCTGATCTTCGGACGCAGCTTTCCCATCGTCTGTATTATTGCCGTCGCCTATCTGATTTTCGGCCGCTATTTCCCGCCGCCGTTTACCGTGCCGGACATACCCTTTCGAAGGCTGCTCATGTGGATGAGCGTCGAACTGGGGACCGGCAAGGGCGTTTATGGCGAAATTTTGGAATTATCGGCCAATTACCTGTTTCTTTTTATCTTTTTCGGCGGCATCCTCGAGGCCTTCGGCGGCACCCGCTTTATCATCGGGCTGGGGCGCTGGGTGGGGTCAAAAATGCGGTCCGGCCCGGCCATGGTGGCCCTGATCGGCAGTTCGATGCTGGGAACCGTCACCGGCAGCACCGTAGCCAATATCACCATCACCGGCAGCTTTACCATCCCGATGATGAAAAAAAGCGGCTACACCCCCGAGCAGGCCGGCGCCATCGAAACCGTGGCATCCAACGGCGGGCAGATTATTCCGCCCATCATGGGGGCTACGGCCTTTCTGATGGCCAGCTATACCAATATCCCCTATATCCAGATCGTCAAAGCCGCATCTATTCCGGCCCTGCTGTATGTGGGCTGCGTTTTTCTGTACATCACCCTGACGGCCTACAAGATGGAAGTCCGGCCTACGGTCGAGTCGGTTGACGGCCGGCAGGTGCTGCTGGATTCTCCCATTTTCGTTTTTCCGCTGGGAGTGCTGGTTTATCTGCTGTCCAAGGGATACACCCTTCCTTACGTCGGGTTCTGGAGCATCATGACCATTATTGCCGTGGGGGTGTTATCCAGTCTGGCGCGGAAAGACACGCGCCTGAACCCGCGGCAGATATTACAGGATGTGGTTAAAAGCACTACCACGGCCTGTTCCGTGGCCATGATCTGCGGTCTGCTGGGGGTGGTCGTATCGGCCATTGTCAGCAGCGGACTGGGCATCAAATTGCCGCTGGCCATCGAAGATCTGAGCGGCGGCATTCTGAGCGTGGCGCTATTCATCACCATGATCAGCTCTCTCGTTCTGGGGATCGGTGTTCCGACGCCGGCCGCCTACATGCTGGTGGCGGTGGGGGCCGTGCCGTGCCTGCTGAATATGGGCGTGCCGCTTTTGGCCGCACATCTATACTGTTTTTATTTTGCGATGTGCTCCCACATTACGCCGCCGGTAGCCGTTGGGGCGATGGTGGCCGCCCAGATAGCCGGCGCCGACTACTGGAAGACATCCTGGGAGGCAGTTAAGGCCGCTTTCGCCAAATACCTGCTTCCCGTATTCTTCGTTTATACACCGGTTGTCATCCTGAAGCCGGAAGCCGATTTCTGGTATTCGGTCCTGCAGCTGACAACGGTCGTGGTTGTAATTGGTTCACTGCAGATCGGCATCTCAAATTTCTGTTTCAGACACCTGAAACGTTCGGAGCGGGTAGGGTTTATCCTGACTTCACTCCTGTGCCTGTTTGCCCTTCTGACAAAAAGCGTTGCTTTCTTTTACGCCGGGTTCGGACTCTTTGTGGTCTGCATGGCGCGACAAATTTTGTTAAAGAAAAGGTTAAAGTTAAATGAGTTAGATTCAATTTCCATATAATTTGCTTTAAATAAAGCGTTTAGAGCGTGGGCGGAAATATAAAAAAAGATGTATTGACTGAAAACCGAAGGAATATAAACGCTTCAGCCTTCAGTATACCTGCCTCATTCCCCCAGGCGGTCGCCGGTTTGAAGTCCCTGGTCCTTGCTGAAACCGGCGGCCGCCATTTTAGTTCCGCCAAGCTGAACCTTTTCCACCAGAATTCCCCCGTCGGCGGTGGATACCACAAAGCCTTTATCCTCAACAATCTCAATGATATCACCTGGCCGCCCCTGGAGCGGGTACGGCCGGGCTTCCCAGATTTTCAGCGGTTGCCCCCTGAAGGATGTAACCGCACCGGGGCTTGGGTTTGAACCCCGGATCAAATCATATACCTGCCGGGTGGACAGTCTCCAATCGATGACGGTGTCCGATTCCCTGATGACCGGCTGGAATGTGGCCTTGGATTCATCCTGGGGGACGGGCCGGGCTTTGCCTTCGCGGATGAGCGCTGCAGCCCGGGCGATCAGCCGGATCCCCAGGGGATACAGTTTTTCAAAGTAAAGGCTTTTGACGGTGTCGTCCGGGGCGATGGCCACTTTTTCCTGGAGGATGATGGGACCGGTATCCAAGCCTGCGTCAATCTGGTGGATGGTGACACCGGTTTCCTTCTCGCCGCTGATGACGGCCCAGTTAATGGCGGATCCGCCGCGGTATTGGGGCAAGAGCGAAGGGTGATAGTTGACGCCGCCGTGGGTGGCGGATCGGATCATTTCCAGCGGAGCGAAATCAGTCACAAACGCCAGCACCAGCAGGTCCGGTTTGAGTTCGCGAACCCAGGCGACGGCCTCCGGATGTTTCAGTTTGGCCGGCTGCAGCAGGGGCAGACCCTGTTCCAGCGCCAGCTCTTTGACCGGATTGGGGCGTTTTTGGCCGGGCAGATCCGGCACGGTGATGACGCCGACAATGTTTTCACCCTGTTGGATGAGGGCCGCCAGCGAATCCTTGCCGAAAGGCGCCTGGCCGATAAAAACAATACGCATATGTTCCTCCCTTTATATATAAGTTCATTCAGATAGTGAACGCGGCCGTCACCGGTTCTCTATTCGGACAACAGATGGTTTCAGATACTTTTGTACTTATCCGTGAAGAAATTATATATTTCTTCACATAAAAACAACCCGCTTTCAAGGGAATTATGGGGTTTGGGTGGAAGCGGGTGCACCCCTCATCTTGATTTTCAGGGGGAAGTTTGATTTAGTGGCAAAGAAAAAATCATATCGAGGTGCATCGGTTGAAAGACGAATATCAAATGCGATTAAAACAGACCCGACAGGCGCTGCAGGAAAAAGAGCTGGATGCATTCCTGGTGCTGATTGCCGAAAACCGCCGCTATTTAAGCGGATTTACCGGCGAAGACACCCAGTTTGACGAATCGGCCGGGGCGCTCCTGATTACGCCGGAAAAATTGATATTGGCCACGGATTCCCGTTTTGAACTGCAGGCATGGCAGGAGGCGCCCGGCTATGAGATCGTCCTGTACCGGGAAGGACTGGCCAGGGAACTTCCGGCAATTCTGAAGGAGAACCAAGCAAGGCGGCTTGGATTTGAAGGCGCCCGTGTCTCCTGCGCCCAGCATCGGAAAATGGCCGCGGTCCTGCAAGAGGCCGCGTTGACGGTTGAGTTGGTGGATACCGAGGATTTGGTCGAGAATCTGCGCATTATCAAAACGGAGCCGGAAATCGAAGCCGTTCGCAAAGCCCTGCACCTGGCTGAAACGGTTTTCAGCCGCGTGGCCGACGGTTTAAAGCCGGGGATGACCGAAAAAGAGGCGGCCTGGTCTCTTGAAAAGGCGCTGCGGGAAGCAGGTGCAGACGGGCTGTCCTTTCCCGTCATCACAGCTTCCGGCCCCAACAGCGCATTGCCGCATGCCATTCCCGGGGACCGGCGGCTTTTGCCGGGGGAACCGATTCTGTTTGACTGGGGGGTCCGTTTGGAAGGGTATTGCTCGGATATTTCCCGGACCCTGATCATCGGAAAACCGGACAGTACTTTCCAAAAGGTTTTTCAGACGGTCCGGGAAGCACAGGAAATGGCTATCGCGGCCATCAAACCGGGCGCCGGCGCCCGGGAGGTGGACGCCATTGCCCGCAGCCATATTGAAAAGATGGGTTTTAAAGGCCGCTTCGGCCACGGGCTGGGCCACGGCGTCGGCCTGGCCATTCACGAGCAGCCCCGCCTCAGCCCCCTGAGCGAAGCCGTCCTGAAAGCCGGAATGATTTGCACTGTGGAGCCCGGCATCTACCTGCCGGATTGGGGCGGCGTGCGCCTGGAGCATATGATCGCTGTCACGGATGACGGCGTTGAGGTTCTGAATGAAACCGGCGTGGATGAAGTCGTTCTATGAGAATTAATATCAGCCCGGTGTCAAAAGCCCAAATATCAAATGAGTAGATATTTTTACAGGAATCATTATGTCTGCCATGGATGAATTTGTCGACCGCTACATGAACTACCTGCTGGTGGAAAAAGGGCTGGCCGCAAAAACCATCGAATCCTACAGCCTTGATCTGGCCGTGTTCCTGAACTTTCTAAAAGCGGCCGGGGTTGAAGAGATTTCATCTGTGGATACGGCGGTTTTGTTAAAACATTTGATTGCGCTGCGGAAAAGCGGTCTGAGCTCCCGTTCCCGGGCGCGTCACCTGGTGACGCTGCGGGGTTTCTTCCGTTTCCTGGTTCATGAGAAGCTGTTGACCCATGATCCCGTGGGGCTGATCGATATGCCCAAAAGCGGACTGCGGCTGCCGGATGTGCTGTCGGTTAAAGATGTTGAAAAGCTTTTAAATGCCCCCGATCCCGCTAAACCCAAGGAGGCCAGGGATGCCGCCATGATCGAACTGCTTTATGCCGCCGGACTGCGGGTATCCGAACTGGTGGGTCTCAAGCTTCGCGATGTCAACCTGGAGGCCGGCTTTGTCCGGGTCTTCGGCAAGGGCTCCCGGGAACGGGTGGTTCCCATCGGCTTATACGCCAAAGAAAAAATCAAAACCTATATCGATACATTCCGACCGTTGCTGTTAAAGAACCATATCAGCCCCGCTCTCTTTGTGGGCCGGGCGGGTAAACCCATGACCCGCCAGGGGTTCTGGAAACTGCTGCGGCAGTACGTCCGGCGGGCCGGCATCCATAAAAACGTCACACCGCATTCCCTGCGGCATTCCTTTGCCAGCCACCTGCTGGAGGGGGGCGCCGATTTAAGGGCGGTGCAGGTCATGCTGGGGCATGTGGACATTTCCACCACCCAGATCTATACCCATGTGGCCCGCGAGCGGCTGAAAATCGTACATACAAAGTATCATCCGCGCGGATGATGAGTATGGTTATACCGGAAAACGACGCGTCGAAAATGTGACAGGATTAGCCGGCTTTACCTTCAAGTCTTTATTAAAAATATAAATCCCAAAAACCAAAACACAAACAAATTTTAAATTCCAATATTCAATGGTTTAAACTTTTGAAACCTGCCATTTTATTATTTTAAGAATTTGGTCATTGAAATTTATTTGATATTTGTGATTTGCGATTTGGAATTTCACAAGGTGGATGCGAACCCCAAAAATGAAAATCCTCGAGATAGAATCAATTTCGCCCACCTGATGACATGCATCTATCTCATCATCCGCTTGGGACAGGGGCGGCAGGGCGGGGCCGGGGCTCCCCGGGCGAGACCGTCGCGAAAGCTGCGGAATGCTTCACTCTCCCAGATTTTCAGGGGATCCCGATGGCGGATGTTGCCGAAAACCCGGCGGTTGGGATCCGGACGACTTGCCGGCACATTGGCATAGACGCACGGGGAAACCGCACCATCGGCCGATACAAACAGGGAGCGTTGGATATTCTCGCGGCAGGTGTTTCCCGGGGCGGCCTTATCCGGGAGTTCATAGTGAAATCCGAGATCGAGTTTCCGGGCGAGTTCGGCCGTTTCACGTAAGACGGCGGCAGACCGGGCAAGTTTTGCAGCGTCTGCGGGAAGAAAGGCTTCCGCCGCCAGCTGCGGTTCCGGAATGTAGTCCAGGGTGCTGATGACGGCGGCATGCACCCCCAGGCGATTCATCAGCTCCGGCAGCCGCCTCACCGCGTCGATGTTGGATGCCAGCAGAAGATAGGCGATGTGGATTTCGAGGTGGACGCCCGTCAGTTTCCGCCGGATCGCTTGCAGCATGCGGATCGATTCACACACCTTCTCGAAATCCATTCCCTGTCGGGATGCGCTGCTGGCGGAATCGGTTCCGGCCAGGGAAAACGCCACGATGTCCATCCCGCTTGCAACGATCTGCCGCGCCACCTGCGGCGTCATGAGGAGGCCGCAGGTGGTGGTGGATACCAGAGCGCCGGCTTTGCGGGCCAGTTTCGCCAGATCGAAAAAGAATGGGTTGAGGAGAGGCTCCCCCCATCCCTGGAGATGAACCCGGACGGTTTGTCGCATCAGGGGCCAGAGCCTCTCAAAGGTGTCCTTATCCATGTCGCGGGACAGCCATTCTTCCCGCAGGATCGTGTGGGGGCAGTAGGTGCAGCGACCCGGGCAGCGGGATGTGACCTCCACCTGGAGGCAGTCAAAAGGCCGCCGCACTCCCAGAAACGTTTCTTTAACCGTTTCCCATATGCCCGGGCCGCGCAATTTAATTCCGGCGGCGGTTGGTTTGTTTTCTTCCATTTCAGCAATCCTCAGGTTTGGGCAAGGCTGCATCTTTTTTGCGCCCAAGAAAACCGTGCAGCCTTTGCAATATGCCGGAAGCAGACATATCCCAGGCGGTTTCGATGCAGGGGAGAAAGGGCTGGGCGCCCCATTTGCGCTTAAAGAAGCGAATCCCTGCATTTACCCCCAGTCCCAGATTCATTCGGATCTGGCCGCGCCGGGCGGCTTCTTCCAGCAACCCGGAAAAGACCCGGTCGGCGCTGCCCGGCGGCGCCAGGGAGGGTTCCCGGAAACAGAACATGAAAAAAGCGGTATGCAGCGAAGCGTATTCCCCCACGGCAAACGCGGCCAGCCGGCCGTCGGCCCTCCTGGCGGAGACGATCATGCTTCCGGGGGATGCTGCTATGTAGCCGGGGATCTGCCGGAAAATTTGACGGGTGCCGGCCGAAAAAGCCCTTTGCGCCAGGTAATGGTCCACCAGTGTTTGGTGGCCGCTATCAAACTGACGGCCGTAATCGATCTTCAGCTCGCGGTCGGCCCGGCGCAGAAGGTTTTTCAGTTTTGCCGTGAGCGGCGGCGCCGGCACCGGCAGGACGTGGTAGGTGTCTTGGGCGGATCGGATCTTTGCGGGGGTTTGGGGCGGCCGGGAAGGGCCGATGACGGTTATCTTCTCCAGTCCGGGGGTTTTGAGCGCCTCGGCGACGGCCCGGGACATGGCCGCGTTGTCGCTGGGATCGTGCAGGGGGTATCCGATCAGGACGATGCTTTCATCCGATTCATAACCGATGCAGGCGTCGAACAGGCGGGGGCGTGACCCGGCCACGGCGCGTACGTAGGCAATAACCTGCTCGGGGACAACGGCATCGGCGCTGACCCGGTCCAGCCGGTCGGGTCCGATCATCGGCTCCTCCGGATGGTGAAGCCGGCTTCGGTGATCAGGCGGGGCAGGTTGATCATATGCGCCGAACCGACAAAGACCGCACAGCGGCCGTTTTCCAGATAGGGCCGCATCCGTTCCAGAAAGACGATGTCGCGGCGCCCGATCACCTGTCCGGAACGGGTGGGGAACTCGACGCTGGTGCCGAACAGACGGTCCACTTCCCCATTGAGATAAGCCCGCTCAAAACGCCGGATATACTGTTTCCAGCGGCGGCACTGGCGCAGGAAATTCACAATCCGTTCGAAGCGGATGCGATCCAGGGTTTCAATCTGTTCGGGGATGGTTTCCATGGTACGGACGGCTTTGCCCATGTCATGGGCAAGATGCCAGGCTTCCAGGTCGACGGACTGGTTCCAGCCATGGCGTGCCAGAAAACTCGTCCACAGCGAGAAGAACGCCATCCAGGGACGCGTCCGGGACAGGAAATAGCCCACATCAGGGGGGGGTGGCGAGGGGGCGCCCAGCAGAAAGGACCAGAACCCCCGGGGGCCGCCGACGACCCGTTCCAGGCTGCTGATTTCGGCCCGGGTCAGCGCGTCGCTGAGACGGGGGACCTGGGGGTCGGGGCGGCGGCCAGCCGCGGATACCTGGTCCAGGCTGACCTGGTCCAGGGGTCCCTCAAACAAAACCGTATCGACATTTTCAAACAGTTTCCGGAAAGAATTCTCAAAGCTGAAACAGAAAAAATGGGCCGTTCCGCCGATCCAGGATGTGCATCCGTCCTTTTCGATTTCCCAGAGCATGCGAAAGCGCCGCCGCTTCGGCAGGCTTGCCATAAACTGTTCCTTGGAAAGGGTATCCCGGGGCATGGCGGACAGCATCTGCAGCATCAATCGGGAGTTCTCCTTTTTTGCCCCGTTTTCCTGCCACTTAGCCATTTCATAGGGCAAACCGGGGACTGCACCCCACTTGGTCTTAAATCGGCGGATGCCCGCGTTGACGCCCAGCCCCAGATGCAGATAGGCCTTCCCGTTTTCGGCGGCGCGGCCGATCATCTCATGAAAGAGCAGATCGGAAGCATACGGGGTGTAATGGATGCGGGAGTGGGCGCCGATCAGGTAACTGCTGAAACGGCAGGGGGCCGAATCGAGAAGAAGGCTGGCCGCCAGGTTGCCGTTGCTGTCCCAGGCATTTAAGAGCGACAGGCCCGGGGCGCGGCCCAGCACCGATTCGGTTCGGGCGTATAATTCGCGCACATTGGGGGGCAGCTCTTTCCGGCCGATGAATTCCGCCCAGAGCCGCCGGTGGGCGGCAGTGAAAACCGCGCTTTCTTCCACCTTCAGACAGTCAGCCGCCCGCCGGGCCAGGCGATTCAGGCGCGGTGGGAAAGCAGCGTCCGTGGGTAAAATGTAATAGCTGTCCCGGTTGCAGCAATGGGGCTTTAAACGTTGCGGCAGGTCCGGGCAGATGGCCCAGCAATCGCCGGCCCCGGTGCGTTGCAGTGCCCGGGACAGGGACTTTTCAAACTCTTCGGCCCGGTATTCGTCCGCCAGAGGGTATCCCATCGCCAGAAGCCAGTCTTCGGCGGCGATAAACAGGTAATGCCCCTCCAGAAACGGCTCGCCGCCCGACATGGCGTGCATGAAGGCCGCCGAATGTTCGGGGATAGAGGCTTTTTCCAGGATTGAATCAAGTTCGGAAAGGGTCACCCGAAACTCCTGTTCAGTTAGCAAGACATACTGCCGTTGAATATTCTTAACAATTTTAGGTAATGGTCCGGTATTTATTGATAAGAACCCGATTTTTTGCGATGATCAACCCGAATATACCATATTGGGAGGATTTCCGAAATACTTTCAGATAATGAAAGCGGAGTATATTATCCTTGCACCGGGATAACCAGATGAACATGACGCACTATTCCAATAAAAATGTCCACGATTACGCAACGAATATACCGATCCAAATTTGGTATCAAAGCGGATTGCCCCTTCTTAATTCATCTCATAAAAATCAAGAGGTTGAAGGCTCAGCTAATCTATGATATTTAGGAGTAAATTTTTCAATCTGTTCAGTTGGGAAAATGAAAGTCTATCTGTTCCTCTGTCTCAGCTCAAACCCATTGATGAAACCGCAATGAAAATCAAGGAGGCAGTTGAGGATTGGCATTATTGGGTGCAGATGGGTTATCAGTTTGGCTGATATTAGTATGACCTTGATATGGTTTGGGTTGGATATCACCGTAAGAGCAAATACGAATAGCTACGATTGCTTATGATACCATTTCAATATGTTATATAATTTGTGGCATGATGCAGTTTTGGTTAATGCAAGTATTGCTATATGGACCAGCAATAATTTCGCCAAATAATTGTAAATTTTGGATGATGCCCTTGCCGGAGTTTTTATGCTAATATTAGTTAATCAGCGAAAAGTTGCAGCCATTGGAATCCAAACGGCTGATATCTTGGCCAAGGAGAGTACCGATGAAACCAGATAACCCTACAGCCATTCTGCAGAAAAACCGTGCCCTGCTTAAGGAATATCACATCAAGGCATTGTATCTGTTTGGTTCCGTTGTTCGGGGTCAAGACAAACCTGGAAGCGATGTGGACATCCTGGTGGAATTCCAACCCGATGCCCGTGTAGGTCTGTTCGGATTGGCCAGGTTGCAGCGGCGGCTGTCGGAAATCATTGGCAGGCCGGTCGATCTAACAACCCCGGATGCCCTGCACAAGGCCTTAAAAGACAGAATAATCAAGGAGGCCGTTCGTGCCGCATAGAGAATGGAAGTTCCGTATTCAAGACATATTGGATGCCGTCCATGCTGTGCGGGAATACACGCAGGGTATGGAATTCAGGACATTCGTCAAGGATCGGAAAACTGTGGATGCGGTGGTCCGAAACTTGATTATCATTGGCGAAGCCTCTGTTCAAATTCCCTAAGATATTTGCCTGAAGTATTCAGAAGTTCCCTGGTATGAAATGCGTGGTATGCGCAATTTCGTTGTTCATGAGTATTTCAAGGCAAGCGACGGGGTTATATGGGATACGGTGCAAGTGGATTTGCCCTCATTGCCGGCCCTGCTTAAAAATATCCTTGAAGAAAATATAGATTGATTCTGATGCAATCTTTGAAATGGTAAAGATTTAAAATTTATGCAAGAAAGCTTGAAATGGCAAATCGCAAGCTCAGACAATAAACGGGCGGATTCGATACCTCAGTCGCCGCGGGGTATCAAATGATTGGATGCAGTTGCGACACCTTTAGCTTGCACAAGTTGTCACGGAACCTACGTCCCCTTTTCCGTCCCCTTTTCCGTCGTAACAGTTTAGTCCTTCTGCAAATCTTTTTGATAAAAAAATAAAAAAAAGCTGGACATCCCGGAATTAATATGGTTTTATAGATGAGTATAAAAACTCATTTCAGGAGGCCCCTAATGTCCAGATTACAGCTTCTTAAAAAGCGCCAGGCCCTGCTCATTCAAGAAATCACAGCTCATCTTGACTCCTTCCTCATCGGTACCGTTGCCAGATCCCCCTCCATGTCCGGGCATAACCTTACTACCAAAGTTGATGGCAAAACG
>Ga0209270_1001810_pt1 | contig 26086 bp, 26 predicted proteins | sample MTBAKSrepl1MetaG_FD_187456 | JGI IMG/M metagenome (GOLD analysis project Ga0209270, IMG submission 187456) | Enrichment culture microbial communities from Arthur Kill intertidal strait, New Jersey, USA, that are MTBE-degrading - MTBE-AKS1... | ecosystem: Environmental > Aquatic > Marine >...
TATCTTTTTCAATGAGCCAGACCATGCCGAGCATATTCATCCGGTAAAGCATTTCACGGGACACCGAAAGCAGTCGCCGTCCGGTCTGGATTCTTTCCGGGAGAGGTTCCCCCTGAATTTTTTCAGCATTCAGAGCAATAGCTTTATACATATTCTGAACAACCGGATCTGATTTCAGTTTTTTCCTCAAAAGACGTTCAGCAGGTGCGTTGACAATCAGCCGGGGCAGTGATTTCCTTAAATTTTTTTTCAGAAATTCAACAGAAACCTGATTATCAAGTTTTGTAATTGTATCATCAGCGGTATCCCCGCTTGCAAGTGACTTTCCCCAAAATGGGATAAGAATCAAAAAGCAAAATATTCTGATCAGAAGGTTTAAATTTGGTTTCATTTTATGTCAGTTAAACATTATTTACAATTGATGAGTTAAGATAGAATTAATATTTTTTTGATAAAACTCTTAAAAATTATCTACTTTATTTCCAGGCATTTCAAAGAGCATTGATTCATGATAAATTACTTTTAGCCTGAAATCTTAGCGTTTAACCTAACATTTACTTAATCAGTTCAACGCTGCGTTTCACAAATTTATCAAGATCAGCTCCTTTCAGCATTCCGTTCGACAGAAGAGCGAGGTCGACCAGTTGTTTCGCCAGTTTATTTTTCTTTCCGAAATCTTTCAGCTTTTCCCTTTTGGTCTCTTCCAGTTTTACAAGTTCTTTTTCGAGGTTATCAAGTTTGTCCTTGTCGGCTTGCGGCACCTCATCATCCTTTTTACCCTCTTTTTCTTTTCTGAGTTTTTCCGTTTCTGCTTTATTTGCAGAAATCTCGCCATTCATTTTTTCAAGTTGTTCTCCAAGCTTTTTATTTTTGGCATCCAAAACTTTCTTAACCAGGGGATGGGCAATATTGACAACCAGCGTCAGATTATCAAGCATGTCACCGTAAAAGTTGAATCCGGCCTGCATCTGACTCATATCCTTCATTCTCCTCATAAATTCACTGCGGGTGATAACCATAGGACTCCCGTTTTCACCCAGATCCTGGAAATCGATAATAAAAGTATGGTTGTTATTTTCGGGGCATACTGCCTGGAATACCGGGGAAAGCTCCTGTTTCTGTTCCCAGGAGAGCTCCTCTTTATCTTTATCCTCTTTTTTGATAAGCTTTTCAACAACATCTGAATCTACGCGGACAAAACTTTTACCGCTGTTTTTCTGTTCAAACCTGCTTATCAGATGAGGGGTGAGAACATCATCCATGATCAGCACATCATATCCCTTGTTTTTTGCCTCCTCAACAAAGGTGTACTGCTCCTCTTTATTTGTTGTATAGAGATATATCAGGTTTTTATCTTTGTCTGTCTGGTTATCTTTAATCAGCTTTTCATACTCTTCAAAGGTGAAATATTTATCTTCTGTGTTCTTAAACAGGAAGAATCCGAGAGATCTGTCGTAGAATTTATCATCGGTAAGCATGCCATACTCGATGAAAATTTTCAGATCATTCCATTTCTTTTCAAAATCTTCGCGATTTTCAGAGAATATCTCCTTTAACCTGTCTGACACCTTTTTAGAAATATGACTGCTGATTTTCTTTACGTTGGAATCACTCTGCAGATATGAGCGGGAAACATTCAGCGGTATATCGGGCGAGTCTATTACGCCATGCAGCAGTGTCAGGAATTCAGGCACTATCCCTTCTACCGAGTCGGTCACAAATACCTGGTTGCAATAGAGCTGAATTTTATTTTTCTGTACCTCAAAGTTGTTTTTTATTTTGGGGAAGTACAGTATTCCGGTAAGCTTAAAGGGGTAATCTACATTAAGATGAATATTGAAGAGAGGATCTTCCGCCATCGGATACAATCTGCGATAGAAATTCTTATAATCCTCATCTTTCAGATCAGCAGGTTTTTTTGTCCATGCCGGAGCTGTCTCGTTTATCTGGTTATCTTTATCAGTATCAACCTGCTTCCCGTCCTTCCACTCTTTCTGCTTTCCAAAAATTATCGGCACAGGCAGGAATTTGCAATACTTCTCAAGGATATCAGAAATTTTCTTTTCATCAATAAATTCTTCCGAATCCTTATTGATATGCATAATAATATCGGTTCCGGTCTCCTCTTTATCTGTTTCATCAAGAGTGAATTCAGGAGAACCTTCACAACTCCATTTAACCGCTTTGGCATCTTCGCGGTATGATTTTGTAATTATTTCAACCTTTTTGGATACCATGAAAGAACTGTAAAAGCCAAGTCCGAAATGACCTATAATTGCATTTGCATCATCCTTATATTTCTCCAGGAAATCGTTAGCGCCTGAAAAGGCAATCTCATTTATATACTTCTCAATCTCTTCGGCGGTCATACCGATACCGCTATCTGAAACGGTTATTGTTTTGGCTTTTTTGTTGAGTTTGACAAATACTTTCATTTCGCTTACATCGCCCTTGTATTCACCTTTTAAGGCAAGGGTTTTTAATTTTTGCGTTGCATCGACAGCGTTCGAAATAATTTCCCTTAAAAAGATATCATGATCCGAGTAAAGAAATTTTTTGATAATAGGGAACAGATTTTCACTGGTCACGCCAATTTTTCCTGTTTGCATATTTTTTAAGTTTTAATGATACTTATATAATTTTTGTCCGTATTACTCAAACGCTGTGCCAACAGGATTTGATAAATATTTTATGACGAAATGGCATAATAAGAAAAAGCAAAAATTTTATAACTTTCCGCCATGAAAGATCCTGAAAATTATTTCAACAGGTTCAGAAGGAATATTGTTGGTATTGACCAGGAATTTGAGTCTCCTTACGGAATTAAAAAAATAGTCTATGGTGACTGGATTGCCAGTGGCAGGTTATATAAGCCAATAGAAGACAAGCTAACAGGAACCTTCGGACCTTTTGTAGGCAATACCCACTCAGAAACCAGCGAAACAGGACTTTTAATGACATATGCATATCGTCGTTCGCATGAGATTATAAAAAAACATATAAATGCCGGTCCGCAGGATATCATAATAACAGCCGGATTCGGCATGACTGCCGTAATTAATAAGTTTCAGCGCATTCTCGGACTGAAATACTGCGGCAGGCTGGTACATAAGAATTGTCTTGAAAAACGCGATAAACCGGTTGTTTTTATTACTCACATGGAGCATCATTCCAACCAGACATCCTGGTATGAAACAAATGCCGATGTTGTTATGGTTGAGCCGGGTGAAGGATTGACAGTCGATCCCGGGAACCTTCGAAAAGCACTTGAACAATACAGCGATCGCACCTTTAAAATAGGCTCATTCACTGCCTGTTCCAATGTTACCGGTGTAAGGACTCCCTATAAGAAACTTGCCAGGATAATGCATGAATACGGTGGAGTGTGCTTTATCGATTTCGCTGCTTCAGCTCCTTATGATGAGATAGACATGCATCCTGATGATCCTCTTGAGAAGCTTGATGCGGTTATGTTTTCGCCGCATAAGTTTTTAGGCGGACCGGGTTCTTCCGGAGTACTTGTTTTTGATGCATCAATGTACAAAAATGAAGTGCCAGATAATCCGGGGGGCGGGACGGTCGACTGGACAAATCCGTGGGGGAGTTACAAGTATGTTGATGATATTGAAGCCCGTGAAGATGGCGGCACTCCCGGATTCCTGCAGTCGGTAAAGGCTGCCCTGGCCATTGAGCTGAAAGAGCAGATGGGTACAGTCAATATGCACCGTCGTGAAGATGAGCTTCTGAAGATTGCATTCAGGGGTCTGGATGAAATTCCCGGTCTGAAGATACTGGCTGATAATGTGCGTGAGAGGCTGGGCATTATTTCATTTTATATTGAAGGAATTCACTATAACCTTATTGTGCAGTTGCTCAATGACCTGTATGGAATTCAGACCCGCGGAGGATGTGTCTGTGCAGGCACATACGGTCATTTTCTTCTGGAAGTGTCGTACGAAAAGTCCAGGGAAATTACAGATAAAATAAACCATGGCGACCTTTCTGAAAAGCCTGGCTGGGTCAGATGGTCTTTACATCCTACCATGACAGACGAAGAGGTTCAGATTATGATAACGGCTCTTAAGGATATAGCTGAAAATATTGATAAATACCGGAATGACTACCTCTATGACAGCAGAAAAAATATATTTTGGCACAAGAATGATCTTAGTCCTGAAAGAAAAACCAGTGATTGGTTTTCTTTGGGATGACAGAATTACCAGAATCTTACTGCCGTTTACATTTTCTTTTTCAGCCCGGATAATAAAATTTCCAGGTGTGGTTAAGTTATCAATATTACTATCGGGATAAATATCAGTTTGACCTGTATATTCTTTTACTACTGAATTCCACAAAGTGATCTGATATTTTAAATACACCTGCAGGATTTCTTTTTCGAAATATTTAGCCGGATCCTTTCCCATGAGTAGTATTTTCTTTTTTAAACAAACAGGGATTATTGAAATTTTTACAGTGATCCTCTTCTCAGAAAAAGTTAAAAAACAGAAAATTATCCACATTAACATATTGATTTTTTTAAAAAATAGTGCTAAATTTATTTAGAACAAAAGTTCATCATTAATTTTATGTTAAAATCAATCATTATACCCTTTGTGAATAACTTCAGGATTGGTATATGGGTACAAAATTTTAAACAGTGAAAAAATTATTTTCTCTTATTCTGGTTTTCCTCTGTTTATGTGTATATAATTCAGAGGGACAACAATCATTTGAAAAAGAGATAACCGGTATCAACTGGACTGTAGGGGATTTAGGAGCTGAGGAGCACTGGATGCCAATATGGCTTCCGGTTTTGCAGACTGCAGTTCGTTTTAAGGCAGGTGTCAGGTTATCAGGAGGTTCTGTTGCTATATCTTGTCCCGTTAAAGTGAGGATGGAATATAATGCACTTGATGCTTCCGGGGGAAACCGGATGCGTTTCAGAGTAAAAGCCACTCCCCAGTCATCATCACAAAATACGTTTGCCAGCGGTTTTGGATTTTACTTTCCCAATAAAATACAGGCAGGAATTATCGGAGTTCCCGGCCTCGATAACCTGTTACCCTGGTTTGATACCGGAATAGACCTTTGGGATCTGCTGTCTATTGTTCCTGTAGCCGGATCCCCGGTCTCTTCCGCAGTATCTAATATTGGTGTCAATATGAATTCAACACAGGCTTTGCCACTGGGAAATTCATCTGAGTACCATGATACCCGCACCCTGTTCAGTTATGATTTGACTGACCTGATCAAGACAGATGCCAAAAAAGCAAATGCCGTTACCAGGCTTTATAACAAACTTAGTCCTTCGGCAAAGAGTAAAATACTGACTGCAATCAAAGTTGTAAAACGTTGCAATGATGCTGAAGCACTCGGAATATTTGAAGGTATTCTCGGTACTGCAATAGAGAAGGTCGCCGGACTGGGTTCGATTGGTATTAAAGGAGATCCCTACTTTAAGGTAGAGGGCATGAAGATAGTCATGATAGTTAAATTTAATGTCGGAAGCCGGACCAGCGGAACCACTGTCGTAACCCTGTCAGACCCGGCTCAGTTTGGAGAATTTTATGTCAGCATTCCACCTTTTGTAACCAGCGGTGAACAGCTTACAGTCATGATAGATGAAATTTCCTATGAGTTCAGGTTAAGCCAGACTCTCAATTCACAACTGGCAGTGCCTCTTTTAGGAGATATAGACATTGTTGATTACACAAAGGTTATAACATATTCAAGGGCAAAAAAGAAACTAACGGACGGTGAATGTAAGTTAAGTGTCCCTCTGCAACCTTCAAATCTGCCTATACCGGAGTATATTGTGACCGAGGGTGTAGCTTCAGCTATTTACACCTATGTGAGTCCTAATATACCGCTTAAAGGTATATTGGAAGTTAAAAAAGGAACTCAGCTTGTTAAGACACTTTCAGAGCAAAATTTCAAGACAACACACGGACTTATTGTAACCGGACTGACTCCTTCAACCGGTTATAGTTTTAATTTAACATGTTATGATGCCGCGGGTAATTCGTATACAGTTCCGGCACTTACAAAAACGACTAAGGCTGAAATTAAAAAGAGGTCATTGAATGAAGAGCAGGAGGGTCAATCCATAAAGAATCTCAGTGCAACCTCAGGGAATGATCAGTTTACGGTTACCTGGAATACCGACCGTACCTCTTCAACCGAAATATTTTTCTCTCCTTCGGCAGAAGAGTATCTGACAACATATTTGTCGGGAGTGAAAAAGACAGATAATTCGGTAAATGTCGGCTGGGCCGATGCCGTTGATCTGCCAAGGAAACTCGAGACCAGTCACTTAATTACAATTCCTGACCTGGAGCCTGGGACAAAATATTACTATCGGGTATCATCAAGGTTTTACCGCAACAATAATTCAAATGACCAATACGAGTTTTATGTGGATAAGACAGGGGAGATAACAACCAAAACATTCCCAAAGATTAAAATCAAGACAATGGATGGAACTCGTCCGGTTGCATCTTTGCCCGTGGAGCTGTACAAAACATCCGGTTCATCATATCCCATGCTATTAATTACAGGGAGAGACGGATTTACTCCTTTGTTTACCCTTGAACCCGGTGTATCTTATAATGCCCGGCTGCGCAACCATGAAGGTTTTACAGATGTTGTCTCTTCAGCGATAAATGTTCCTGCATCTGCACAGAATGAATTGCCGGCAGTCACGTTAAATTTAAATCGAAAGCCATCACCGGGAGGAAAAGTAGTTGACAAAGATGGCAATCCGGTGCAGGGAGCACTGGTTAAAGTATCTGGAAGTACAAGCCAGGTAACTACTGATTCACAAGGTAATTATAATTTCAACAATCTGAATTTTTTCACCGATAAAGAGCTGATCGTGACTAAATCAGGCTACTTTGAAAGTCGCGGACAGGGACAGTTCAATATATGGGGACAGTTTTCTGCTGTTCCGGTGGTTTTAAACAGCAATATTGTAAATCTGCAGATAGCTTTGAAAACCGGAACATCCCCTGTTCCAAATTCCACTGTTAAACTTAAAAATTCTGCAGGTACGGTGCTCACTACGGGGACAACAAACAGTTCAGGGATTGTGAATCTGCAGCATACATTTACCTCTCTTCCCCCGGCGGGAGTTTATTCTGTCGAAATTACTGCTGCGTCCGGATCAAAGGTGATGCCTTCGGTCGAATATATAGGCATAGTACCTGGTTCTTCTTATAGTTATCAGTTTCAGTGTGTTACTGATGTCTCTGCTCCGGTTATTTCCGATTTAGAGCTTCGTCAGGATGGCGGAAATATTGTTGCAGGTTTTGTCTCAAGTGAGCCGGGTAAATACATGGCAGAAATTACTACACCGTCGAACCAGTCGACAACTGTTCCCTGGACCGACTTTCCTTCAGGGACAACCGCTGTAAGCAACAAGGTTATTGTCAGCAATGGCGTTTCCGGTATTTATAAAATCAGGATAAAAGTAAAGGATGCTTATGATAATGAACGGGCTTCAGATCTGACAGAATTAAACTTCTTTAATGCATCTTCCCTGGAACTGAAAGCTGAGAATATAACAACCAATTCAGCAGTTCTGTACTGGTCGCAATACCCAAATGCCGGTGACTTCGGGAAATATGTAATATACAAATCAGGCGGTTCCACGGCCACCACAGGCACACCGGTTACTGAAATAAGGAATATTTCGTCCGTGAGATATTTGTTAACCAGCCTTACTTCTAATACACAATATTACTATATATTGAAAGTCTTCAACAGGTCCGGCCAGGAGACAGGTTCATCCAAGAATCCTGCCAGGGTTTCCTTCAAAACAATTTCTTCTCCCCCGGTAATTTCAAACCTTACCGTCTCCCCTGAAGAGGCCGGTTTGAATGAACCTGTCAGAATCACAGCTTCCATAAACGATAACGACACAAAGATTGCATCTGTTATAGTAATTATAGAATATGGACAAAACAAAAATGAAATTTTGAATGTAAGGCCGAATGCTGCCAATTACCAGGTAAATACAACCTATACTCCACCATCATCTAACGAATATACTGCTGTAGTCACTGCGGCCGATGAATCGGGTGAAGTTGCCGGACAGGCAAGATTTATGGCTTCAGGAATATTAAAACCGTTAATAAACTTTGACAAAGTGCCTGCAACTATTGTAGAAGGAAGTGAAATGGAAGGAAGTATTCATTTCTCAAATCTGAATGAAATAAGGCCAAAAAAAGAGATATGTACCATTACATTTGGTGACGGGAACGAAACTGTTAATACTTATTCAGGTCAGGAAATAACACCGGACATTTATTTTATGCACATTTATGAAAAGAGCGGTGAATACAAAATTGAGGCAGTAATAAAGTGCGATACTGATTCGGGGCAATCAGAATCAAGCGTAATTTCTGCAAAAATTGTGGTTAAAGAACCATAAGGTTCTGAATCTAAATGCGTAATATTCAAATGAAACGAGCATCCCGATTTAAATCGGGACAAAAAAATATGATTAAAATAAGTTTATGGATTTTAATAAAAATTGACATGCAAAAGTCAGAATTTGATTTTCGAAGAATAGCAACTATCATTACCATTCTTGTTACAGTTATCTTTTATAATTGTTCCGGGGATAATTCCGGAAAAAGCAGTGTTAATGAAGCACCAGGAAATAAAACAACTGCCGGAGAATCCGTTCAGCCACAGATCCAGGATATTTCAGATAATGTGGGATTTTTTACTGCTGTGGCGGTTGAGCCGCAAAGTGATGAAGTCAAAGCTATGTTAAAACTGCTGGTCCCTGTCTTTGAAAGTCAGCTGAAGCAGGTTAAATTAGTTGAAGAGCACGGGGAATACACGGATGGTTCGTGGCCGGATGTAAAGTACTCCCTTACATTTATTTCCCGGAAATTATTTGATATGAAAGACGGGGATGATCTCCATGCCCTCTTTTTGGAAAATGGCTTCAATCCAAGTCCGAGACTCGGGAGAAAGCCCCAGCACGGAAGAAATTCATTGGCGATGTCACTTTTCAAAACAGCTGGAAGCACAGTTCATTCCCTGACGATAAGAATGTATTTAGTTGATTCAAAGATAATTGTTTACGTGCATAAACCAAATTCACCACTTGACAGGATGTAACAGGTGCTTGATCCGTTTTTACTATTATTGCAGAATTTTTGAAGAATGTGACAGGTGAGATTGGAAAGAGGCAGCTAAACCAAAATATTCAGCAAGAAAAAAATAATCGTTGGAGTTGTTCTGTTTTGATCTGTAAAACGTATTTTTAGCCGCTGAAAGATAATATTATAATTTGCGTGGAAAAGTGCTTCATGCCTTTTTTAGCCAGATTAAATAGATGAAAATTAACTAACTTGGATAAAGATGAAGCACAAATATAAGACCGGATTAGTACTGAGTGGCGGCGGGACAAGAGGATTCGCACATCTGGGTGTGATTTCCGCTCTTTACGAAAATGGGATTAAGCCTGATGTAATTTCAGGAGTAAGTGCGGGAGCTATTGTCGGGGCTTTTATGGCAGCCGGGAAAAGTCCTGAAGAGACAATGGAGATTTTCAGCAAGGGATGGTTCTTCTCTTATACCAAACCAAACATACTGGTTGACGGACTGCTTAAACTAAGTGGTTTGAAAGAAGTTATAGATAAAGAAATAGAATATAAAAGAATTGACGACCTTCCTGTGCCATTTTTCATTGCCGTTTCAAATCTTAATAAAGGAACGGTAGAATATCGCAATAGCGGACCTTTATGTCAGACTGTTATTGCTTCTTCTTCCATACCGGTATTATTTCCGCCCATAGAGATTGAAAATCAGTTTTATGTTGACGGAGGTCTGATGGACAACATTCCGGTGGAGCCCATAAAGAATGATTGCGAAAGAATAATTGTTGTAAATATCAGTCCCATTAATCCGAAAGAGAGCTTTAAAAATCTCATTAAGATAGCCTCCAGAACTTTTTATATGAGTGTGAATGCCAATCTTGCCAAAGTTCGTAAATATGCAACGATATTTATTGAACCTGAAGGAATTGACAATTATGAAATATTAAGTTTGAGTCATGCAGCTGAGTTATATGACCTCGGCTATAAATCAGCTAAAAAGGTTTTGGAGAAAAGCAAATAATTTCAGGAAAGATTTTGAGGATGTCAAAACAATTAATACATTTGCACCCACAATAAAAAGCAGGCAATACAGATAGAAAATATCTTTTAATACACTGCTAACAGAGGCTTAACTGCTTCTTCAGAAAGGTCTGAAAGGTGAGGTGGGTGAGTGGCTGAAACCACCGGTTTGCTAAACCGACGTACGGATAAAACTGTACCGCGGGTTCGAATCCCGCCCTCACCGCAAAAATTCAAAAAGCTATTTAACTCTCTTCTTTACTCTTCGTTTTTTAAGCTTATAAACTCCTTTCCGGTATGTTTTCGTTTTTGGATTTATAACTCTTGCAAATTCGCTGTTTTTGCTGTTAATGTCATAAAGAAGAATTGCATTAATCCTCTGTTTAAGAACTTCGAAGGACAGATTATTCTCGTCAGGGAACAGGGTTCTGTTGTTATTCAGAATATGACCTGCAATATATTTCACATGCAATCCATCAGTTTTAGTTCGTTTATCTGACAGGATTTCCCTGATTGACTCTCTGAGTTCCATGATAGCAATATTTCTGTATTAACAATCGTAAAAATAAATATTTTATATTGTAAAATTGCTATCCTGCTGAATTTCATTCATCATAATGATAAAAACAGAAATTAACCGGGATTAATTCATATTTTTGGAAAGTTTATTATTATTCCCGAAAAATTTTTCTACTTTTACGGCCGCAAAAAACGGGGTATAGCGCAGTCCGGTTAGCGCACCTGCTTTGGGAGCAGGGGGTCGCAGGTTCAAATCCTGCTACCCCGACAAAGTCTAAAACACTTGAAAACCTTGTCAAACGTTAGATTTGACAGGGTTTTTTAATGGCCTGTTTAAAAAATATATTTTGCCTTTTAATGGAAAATAATGGAAAAAAATTGTATATTTAGGCAAAAAATAGGCAAAAAATAGGCAAAATTTCATGGCAACGGTCAATTTAATTCATTACACCAGGTATAAACCCCCAGATGAAAAAGACCCAAAATATCCTATTGTTTTTTTAATCCGTAACAATGGCACCAATTCACATATCGGTACCGGCATCCGGTTAGAAACAAAATATTTCGATAAAACAAAGTGGATTAAAAGCAATGCGCCGGATATTACAGACCATCACTTTACAAACGCACAACTTCATAGTAAGTTGGCTGATATTCAGAATTTCATAACCGAATTAACAAATTCCAGTGAAATTTACAGCTTAACTGCATCACAGATAAAAAAACGATATCTATCGAAAAAGGAAAAAGAAAAATATGATTTTAACACCTATTTTAAATATTTTGCCAGCACCAAAAAGGCTGATAAAACAAAGGAGATATATTTATATACTTTAAGCCTTATTGAGGACTATGCGCCCGGGCAGATTCATTTCTCTGATGTTAATTCAAAATTTCTCCGTGAAATGGAATTATGGATGACCGAAAAGGGAATGAAAACAAATTCAATAGGTATTCACATGCGCAATATCCGGGCCTTGTTTAATGCAGCTATAGATGACGAAGTAATTGGCCTCGGCCTTTATCCTTTCAGGAAGTATAAAATCAAAAAAGAAAAAACAGCAAAACGAAACTTAACCTTAGACGAAATAAGGCGATTTAAGGACATTGAGCTCTCAGGATTACCCGGACTATCCAGAGACGTTTTTATGCTCTCTTTCTACCTGATAGGTATCAACCTGATAGATTTATCACATCTTACAAAGAAAAACATTCAGGAGGGAAGGTTAAAATACAGAAGAAGAAAAACCGGGGAGGATTATGACATTAAATTGAATCCGGAAGCAAAAAAACTTATTAAAAAACTTTCCGGAGAAAAATATCTGATTAATCTTTTAGAACGATACCAGGATTATGATGGAGTAAAAAAGGAAATAAACAAAAAATTAAAAGACGCTGCTAAAAAAGCTAAAATTAATAAACCTGTTTCAACTTATTATGCCCGGCATTCCTGGGCTACAATAGCCTCTGATCTTGATATACCAAAAGAAACCATCTCTGCTGCTTTGGGCCACGAAATAGGAAGTAAGACAACCGGGATTTACATTGACTACAATTTAAAAAAAGTTGATGAGGCAAATAGAAGAATAATTAATTTTTTAATTGGTAAAAATTAATCAGCCTGTCATAATTTCTCTTACAGAAAGCGGCCGACTGGTGGAAGGGGCTTATCCGAAATGGGAGCTTGTAAGTACGTACACTACCCACCGTTGACCAACAACAAATATGTATAAGGCTGGGATCCCGGCAATTTCAATAATGAAAATAACCTATCATATAACTGAAAAAAGTTTTATGTAATATATCAAAAACACCTAAGAGGAAAAATGTTGAAATATTGGGCCGTCATCCGTTTTTTAAGAATTGACTTTATGGTTTTAACCAGCTGCTTTGAGGTTTTACTATTAATCTCGCATTTTGATATGCCATTTTTAACGTAAGGCAGGTTCTTGCAGTATATGTTGTTTCATTTAATTTATGGACAACAAGAGCTAAATCTGGATTTGGAGATCCGGCAGTAAGGCATAATGGTAATAAAAGTTGTATTCTGCCATAGTAATATTGTGGAATTGCAATTTTATAATTAGTCCGGACTTTCTTTTTTACTTCCTCAATTGCTCCGAATAATTGTCTTCTTAATTCTGCTCCGTCAACATGCCTTAAATGAGCAGGAAAGCGATCAATATTATCTTTAATTATGTGTTCAACATCTGGTATTAATTCAAGTCTGGGATTAAAAATTAAATCTTCCGGTTTTTCAAAATAATCGGCAATATCAGGAACATTAGATGAGAAATATTTAAGAAATTCATTATTGCTTTTTTTTAGAAAAGCCTTAAAACAAAAATGAGAATCAGTTGCCAATTTGGGATTTCGATATTCTTCAAAAAAAGCAAAAATTTCCTCCAGATTATTAGTTATAAGTCCCGTATTAAATGATGCATGTTTATTATCCTTAGTAAATACAATTTTATTTTCCAATAATAGTCTTTTAAAAGTATATTCAAGATAATTTTTAAGGATTGTATTTTTTATAGAGGTAGTATCGGAAAAATCCCATTCTTCTTTATCGGCAAGATTTTCAGCGAGATATTTAATTGCGCCATTATAATTGGGGAAGAAAGCAAATTTAAATAAGTCGATTGGTTTTTTAGAAGATTTCATTTTTTAATAAAATAAAGAGCCACTCAAACTGGTGGCTCTTTTTATATCTATCTTTAAATCTTTATCTTTTTTGTGTGGATAGACCCACACGGTCTTTATTTGAACAATCAAATGTATTTAATAATTTTTTCTTAAAAAAATAATTTATCATTTTTTTTAAAAATATTTTTAAAAATTAATTTTCGTATTAATAAAACGAAAATTGTGCCAAAAAGTTTAATTTAAGATATTGCATTATTGTTTTTTACTATTGATGCAAACTTTTTTGAAGGTTTAAACGATGGGATATAATGTGCCGGAATTAAAATGGTAGTATTTTTAGTAATATTGCGTGCTGTCTTTTCAGCTCTCTTTTTTACAATAAAACTTCCAAATCCCCGGAGGTAAACATTATCACCATTTTCAAGAGATTCTTTGATTGTACCCATAAAAGCTTCGACTGTTTTTTGAACAGTAACTCTTTCAATCCCGGTATTTTCCGAGATTTGATTTATTAAATCTGCTTTTGTCATAACTTATAAAATTTTAATTTAATGTTGGTTTTATTAACTTTATTTAAAAAATCCGACCAAACCCGACCAGGATAATGGTATGGTTTTATTTTTATATTTATTTTTTCTATTTGCGATAACTTTTAGTTTCAATATTATTTTCCAAGAGATCGTAATAATTAGCCAGTATTCCTTCACACTCTTCTAACTGTTCCGGCTTTATAAATTTTAAACCTCCAATTTCCACAGATTTATTTCCTCGGAAAAAAGCAATTAATGATTTTCCATAACTTTCATCTAATTCAAAATTTAAAGATGAAGGTAATTCTAAAAATTTCGTATAACTCAATCTATTTAAATATTTAGAAAATGTTATTCCATAAATATAAATAATATCATCTTCTTTAACTGGGCTTCCATCCCAAGAAATTTTTACTTCATCAATAAAATGCAAGTCATAAAAAATACAGGTATCTAAACCTATCATCAATCGAAGATCATAGTTTAATACCAATGCAGTTATATTTGTACTTGGTAACTTATATGCTCCACTAAAAGGAGTTGCATCACGGTAACATCCCGAAATAAAAACAATTAATAAAAAAGTAATAATTATTCTTTTCATTTTAATTAACTTTATTCTTTTATGGATGCTTGCTAATCAATTGAACAGCAATTGCTCTTTGTAGCAAATTATTCCCCGGAACTTTAAAAATTGTCAGATAGCGAGAAATATATTTTTTATTATTCCTTAATACATCTGACACTAATAAAAAAATTCCACTGTTCAGCACCTTCCCACATACCAGTATTATCATTTTTAATAACAAAATGCCATGTACGCCTTGGATCATATATTGTTGAAGTCCACCAAAAGGTAATTATCCCTAAACTTTTAAATTTATAGTCAAGTATATTATCAAAATGACCGCTCGGATAAGCATTAAAACCACAATCCGGATCAACTAATTTATTTGGTTCCTCCCAAATTTCATTACCTCGCTTTTTTATTTTCCCTCCAGCAAGTATATGTCCCCCCAATGTTGTTCTCAATATATCCCAATCCTCCCAAGTCGGGATTCTCCAACCTTCTGGTGCCAATTTGTCTGTTTTGACAGCATACCAGTTGTATAGTGCTCCATGAGGCTTTTAATTTTTCTCATCATGGTCATACCAACAATAACGGCCTTTCTCAATATTCCAATCTTTAACATATTCAATTGGTGATCCGTCATTATATTTGGTAGTCCTTAAATTTTCAGTCATCCAGATTTGATCGCCAATTATTACAGTTTCGTAAGAATTTCCTTCGATATCCTTAATGTATCCGATTGTTTCAAATTCTTCTTTTTGACATGAAAATAATATCAAAAAACTTATTAAAAATACCCGGGGTTTCATGACTTTTCATTTAATGATTGATTTTTGAACATTAAACCAAATTGTTAATAAATATCAATATAAACTCGCAACAATTTCAATTTTTAGAACGTTTAATTATATCCAGTCTGGTCATCCTGAATATTGAGGGCGCTTTATAATCAATTGAACTACAATTCTTTATATGCCAAACATACACCTGGTATTGCAGTAATTTATGGCAAATATGCCGGGCAGGGAGATGTGAAATTATTTTTCCAAACTGGGTTCTTTCTTTTTAAGCTCTTCTTTGAGCATAGATAATTCAGATTTTAAACTCTTTATTTCCTCACTGTTTTTATCTATCTCCTTTATGAGATGGTTATTTACATCCTGTAAATGACGATTCATCTCCCTTTTATCTTCTAATTCCCTGTTGAGCCATTCTATTATTTTGTCCTTTTCAGAAATCACATTATAGTATTCTGCTGGAGGTTCTTGTACTATAGGTTGATTATTTAACATCTCGCCTTTACCTGAAAGAAGCCACTGTAAATTAATTTCTGGACAACATTTGGAAATCTCAACTAAAATATCATCAGGTACACTTGGGTATTTTGCGGTCCTTTTGTCAATTTTAAAAATTCTATCCAAACGTTGTTGAGAAATGTTTGATAATTTTTCAGCAAATGCTTTTACATTTCCATTAGTATAATACTGTACTAATTTTAATATCCGTGCCGATAGCATCGGTAAATTATTTTTCATATTTGAAATGTTTGTTCATTCTTTACATGTAACTCTATAAATATCAACTGATTAAATACGCTGTGTTAATAATAATTAATTATGTACTGAATTGTTTGTATTTTACTGAAATGTATTATATTTGTAAAGAAATAATAAAACAATTGATAATTTAATATCTATAAAGAAAGAAATAAAGATATGGAAAAAATCAATTCAATGCAAAAAAAAGTGAAAAAAGAGCCAATAGCTCCGGTTTTGAAAAAACTCGAATTATACAAAACAACACAATTCCCCCTAAAACGAATGACATCTGTTCGTGCTACTATTCAATACATATCTACTGAAATGGGTATTGCCTTTATAACCAAAAAGAATAAGGAAAATAAGGTACTTGAAGTAACCAGAATTGCATAATCATGAAAACAAACCAAAATCTTATTCGGAAAATGGGAGACTTTGATGTAATTCAAAGGACTTCTGATGGAATATTCGATGCGACTTTTCTTTTAAAACAATGGAATACATATTCCGGGCAACAAAAGAAACTCGATCATTATTTTGAAAACAATTCTACAAAAGAATTTATAACTGCCTTGATGTTAGAGAAAAATTTAAATACCCGGAATTCCGTGTATTTAAAAACAAGGGGCAAAAAAGGCAAAACAATGATGTGCCCTCTTCTATTCATTGATTATTCAATGTGGCTTAATCCATCTTTTAAAATCAAAGTATTAAAATTTATCTCTGACGAATTATTAAAATATCGCAATGAAGCCGGCGATGCTTATAAAGATATGACTGGTGCAATTGCGTCTATTGTTTCTAACAAAAAAGAACTTCCCCTTTGTATTAAAAAGGTTGCCCGTGCTTTAAACTACATAGTTTACAACTCACATGAACGGGAATTAAGAAAGATAAGAAGTGGTTGATTCCCAACAGCCAGGAGCAATCTTTATACATCCTGTATTTGCTTCCTAATCTGATCATTTTAGCCACTATCTCCTTTGGCTGGTGTCATTTACTATCCAAATAAGAAAGTTAAAAATTACCGTATGCCTGAAAGCTGAAAATGGAAATTTAATATTAATAATGTACACAGCCCATGCAATAAGCACAGGCTGTGTTTAACTGTAGCATTAGAGTATCTAGCGGTACCTTATTAGTTTCTCATCAGTCATCGAGATATTTCCAGCTAACTATTTACATGGTTTCTGATATTAAACTTTTTCTTACCTTTAATAAAAAAACTCATGAAGCTGCGAAATGTAGATCAGTCAAAATACACTATTGATGAGGTATTTGATAACCCAAAAGCTGATAATAGAATTATAGAATTATTAACTGTATTTCATAAGAGACTCTTAACTAAATTAGAAAATAAGAATAAGCAATATTATGTCCGAACTCATATAAGAGGATTAACATATTTCTGTAATGGCAGAAAAGCCTTTTTGAGGATGGATGTCAGACAAAAATACTTATCTTTAGTTTTCTTTACCGGCAACAACATTATTAATGGTATCAGCAAAGGTATATGGGTAAACAAAGGCGATAACAATGGTAGTGAAAGATACAGAATATTTGATGAATCGTCCATTAATACAGCTGTCGATATGGCTATAGAAGCTCATCGTATTGCGAAAGAATGGTCTGAATAATTTGTACTATACAAAAGCATCATTCATAATAATCCCTCATCAGCCATTGAAGTATATCCTTCAGGCAACAATATCAAATGGTCAAGAAGGGTAATATCAAGCAGGTTCCCTGCATCTTTCAGTTTCTTTGTAATTTTAATATCAGTATCACTGGCTTCACCGTTGCCTGATGGGTGATTGTGGCTTAAAATTAAATTTGATGAAAGTGCTTTAATTGCAGCCAGATAAATACACCTGACATCAACAACAGTTCCTGAGATTCCACCAATAGAAATTAGCTGGTAACCCAGTACTTTGTTAGCCCTGTTAAGATAAAGGGCATAAAAGGATTCCCGATAGTTAATATCATTGCCCCAAATACTTCGCAATATTCTTTCAGCATCTTTGGAGCAGGTTATTTTTATCATTTCAGAAGGTTTTATCACAGGTTTATATGTGATTTCAATTTCAGATACCTGCGGAATAATAATATCACTTGTCATAATTGCCGGTTTTTATGTGGATATATGAGAAGTCTTTGTAACAAAATCCTGATACCTGGATTTAATAGCCTCTGTCAAGGCATCTGTTTCAAGATTCACAGATTCAACATCATTGAACCATTTCCAGAACCTGTCAAATTTCTCAGGATTATCTTCTTCCCACTGGTATAGAAGTGAATCATCATAAATAAGCACTATCTCTGAATACATGCCAAAGTCATGTGAAAACCATTTCACTTTGTAATGGCACATGAAGGCAAATTCATCAGGGACAGGGTAATTTTCTGCAATGTATTGCATCAGTACCCTCATTTCTATCTTATTTTTCTCCAAAAAGTCAGGTCTTCCTACTTGAGCAAAGCCATTACTTCCAATAGTTAAGTAGTCCATAATCATAAATTTAAGTGTGAATACTCCATCCGGGTTTATTATCAGGGTCAATGCAAACTGAGAATGTAGGAGCACCACCACTGCCATATCCGTCATGTGAGCCATGAAATATGAATCCACATAGAGAATAAGCTTATGGTTATCTGTAATGGAGAATTCCATACTGAGTGGTGCAAAATCGCTGTAAAGGGTAACTGTGTATCCTTTATCTGAATAGGTTTCAAGTCTGGAGAAGGTTTCATTGAAGCTTTCCAGCATATTGTTTTCTTTGGCAAAGGTCTTGATCTCAACAAGCCTGCCATTTGTTTTATCTACTATCATTTTTAATGATTTTAATTGTTTGATATTCAATAGATATGTAACTTTGAATAATAGATGTGAAACATTAACATTAGAGTTTTCTTAGACTATAGTATCAAGAAATTCAAAAAAGCATGGAGAAAAAGACAGTAAATATCATTCAGTTTATTGCAGGAATTATCTTAGCTATTACTGGTGCAGTTTTGATGTTTCTGGGGATTTTACCAGTCTCTGCAAGAATTACGATTGGAATTGTGGGAATTGGATTAATTGCCACTTCAAAATTTAGACTGCTAAAATAAAACAAGGCAACTGCTGCTTACAACTGCCTTTAGTTGATAGTATTTCTTATTATATTATTGTGTAAATTGCAAGTAATGCAACAACAGATATTAAAAAATGCTAATTCAAGGATTAGTATTATAAATATGTAACAAAAAAATATACTCAAGAGGAAACCATAAAATAATTTAGAAAATGATAAAGGTTAAAATGAAGATTTCTGGAACAGAAACAGAATATGAGGGTGAAATGGAATTTCTGGAAAACACAATTCTTCCTCTTTTAAAGGAAGATAGAAAATTATCTAATGAAAATTTGAAAATAAAATTATTGGAAGATTACCAAATCCTGCGACAAAATATGGTTGATTTGGATAGAATCATTTCAAGTATGGCACAATCAATTGAAGAAATAAATAACAAAGTTCAGGAATTCTCTGAAAAGTTAATGTTGTTCCTTGAGAAAATTAAAACAAGTGATACAAATTCCAAAGAATTAATACAAGCCACTAAAGAAATGCAAGAAATGAATATGTCTTTTAGCCTACAGTATCTTCAATTTCAAAATAAAATGCAAAATGAAAACAGGCAATTCACAATAATATCTAATGTCATGAAGACAAAGCATGACACTGCAAAAAGTACTATTAATAATATTCGTTAAAATAAGGAATAGTTTAGCCATACTCAGATTTTTACGAGAATCCTAATATTAGTTTTAACCTTTTAATCACTATTTTTCTTAAAATTAAATCAAATTACTTTGAATATTCTTTAAATATCCATCCATCTTTTTCCCTTAAGGAATCTGGATGGATGGATAACTCTGAGCTTACAAACCAATGATGCTTATTTTCTCCTATAGTCTGATACAAGCCATTTACAAACTGCTGACAACCTACACCCCTATTAGAGAAGATATCAATGTAAAACATCAGTAAACTAAAAATAACAATGCAGGTATTTTAGCAAATAGGCGGAACAGATATAAAAAATATGTAACTACATCAGAATAATAGAAGAAATCTTTTCCAAAATATTTCATTTATAGTAAATAAATGTGGATAGATTTATAATTATAATTTATAAAAACAATTATTGGCTAAAAATGGGAGAACAAAATGATTCTTCTATTATCATATTAGGAAATTACTTCCCTTGAATTTTGTTTTAGGATTACCCTTTAACCTTCTCGATCATATGATTTATTACATGGGTATGCTCATGTTGTGGGCTAAACATAATAATCTCAGCATCTTCAATAACTTTAACATTATGACCTGAAGGCCAGTAGAAAAGTTCATTTGCGTTAACAGTTTCCTCAATACCTTCAGCATCGGTGGTTGTGACTTGTCCACTTAACAGGTATCCCCAATGCGGGCACTGACATAAATTACCTTCAAGTCCCACAAAAAGTGGGGTTGTATCCACACCAGCTGAGAGACTAAAATACTCACCACTAATTTTACCCAAACCAGTTGCATCACCAAAATCAGTTTTTTGACGGATAACAGCACCCGGAATTTCCATTTTGACTTCAATGTCGTCTTTTAAAATTTTCATAATTTCTCAATGTTAATTTGGATGAAATGATCCATATCGGAAATATATTGCTGCATCCGTTTCAGACATACTTTAAGAAAATTTTTTCAAGATCGAACAAATTTGAAACTTGTCATCCTTCGCTGCAAACAGGATAATAATTATTAAGTTGATATCCGATAATTATCACTAAATTCACAATCTTTGCTAAACTAAAATCTGATGAGAACTCTGGCTGGTTGGATATTAAAAAAACAAGGATGGAAAATTACTGGTGATTATGGGGGAATTAAAAAATCAGTCACAATTTTTGCTCCACATACAGCTCATATCGACTATTATTACGGTAAGCTGGGCTTCACTGAACTTGGAGTTAAATTCAAGTTTCTATCTAAAAGAGAGCTTTTCTTTTTCCCCTTAAACCTGATCATGAGAGGCTTGGGGTCTATACCAGTAAGAGGTGTGAAGGGTCAAAATGCTATTTACCATGTGGTTGAAATGCTTAACAATAACGATGAATTGCATATTGTAGTTTCTCCTGAAGGATGGATCAAAAAAATGACAAAGTGGAATAAGGGATTTTTTTACATGGCTCAGAAAGCCAATGTGCCCATTGCTGTTGCAACACTTGATTATGGAAAAAAGGAAATGGGCGTAAAAAACATTATTTATGACACTTCAGATTTCAAAACTGTATTGGCTGAAATTAACGCTGTTTATAAGAATGTGAAGGGTAAAAATCCAGAACAGTTTGCGATCCATTCAGAATAAATCCTAAAAGAAAAAGATGGATAGATATTTTCAGGGCTCAACTGTGCCTTAATTCCTAAAATGTTAGCAGCATACCCTTTGGGTCATCACCGTATATTTGTATTGGGAAACATTACCTTTTCCGGATTTTTCTTTAGTTCGTCCATCACGGCTTCAAATAGTTTCTGCTTAATCCTGCCTGAATTTTTTGGTTCAACCAAGTATCGTACTATCACTTCAATCCATGTGTTGTTATGAGCTTTTAAAATTATAGAAGGATATTCATTTACATCCAGTTCATCTACAGGAGTGTCTGTCAAAATTATTTTAAAGCGCTTTACCCGTCTAACCATTGCTTCACCAATTTCTGTTTCAACAATACGTTTTATGGTGTCACTGGCAAATTTAAAATCGCTTTCATAAGATATAAACAAACTAAGTTCGCTCCAGATGAAAGGGAATAAAGGCCATGAGTAATTATAAACATATTCACTGAATACTTTTGAGTTGGTAAATCTAATAATGCGTCCACTTGGATGGTCGCCCGATAAATAATCGCCATTAAATTCCCATAGTGTTGTATCAATGTAGCTTACATTGATTACATCACCATACACGTTTCCTATCCGTATGCGGTCACCAACTTCGTAAGGCTTACGGATAAGAATGTACAGCCATCCAAAAAAACTGGTGATAAGATTTTGTAAAGCAAAGCCAAGTATAAGTGATACAATGCCAAATGAAACCATGGTGGCATACCAGTTAGCAAACATCAGCGAAAGGATAATGCCGAGCATTAACAGGCCCGCAAACAAGTCGGCAATACGGTTGAAATTAAATACAGTGGTTTTATTTTCTATTTTGCGGTTAAATATTTTTTTCAATAGCCTTGTTGCCAACAATACTAAAGAAATCAACATTAAAGCAAGCACAATTTTTTGCGCCAGCGGAATATAAATGCTGGAAATGGGTAAACGTTTCCATCCTAAAAGAAAATAAAGGGTACCACAGATTAAAAATATGATGGCGGTTATTCCTAACAAGGGAGCCTCTTTCTTTAAAGCAACAGCGCTTTCCTTTTTTACAGAAATTGAGTTTTCGCTCAAGGCTCTTTGTACTTTCTCATCCTTTTTTATGTCTTCTAATTCTTTATCTTCTATAGGTTCTGAAGTTTCCATACATGATTTTAAATTTAGTGGATGTATTATTAATCAGTTATTTAAAAAAAACCTTCGTTTTCAATCCTTAGCAGGTGATTTAGGAGTTTAGAGGTCAAATTACTTCTAACTTGGGGGACGTCGACAGGGTTCTGCTAAGGTTGTTGTAATTTCACATGTGAATATATTTCAATTATCTGCTTCTACTTAAAATCTTCATGTTTAATCATTTATCCGTTTACAAGTACTTATAAATGGTTAGAAACGAATAAACAATAAAAGTTAACCATTTTATACTGAATAATCAAACTAAATTTTAAAATAAACTTTCTTTTTTACTACCTCAGCACATCAACACGACAAATCTTAATTTTTACAATCATGATAACAAATAAAACTAACGGCAGGCTTGATGAGATCAAGACCATTGCCAAAAAATATAACCTTCCGGAGAACTTTAATCAGACCTTCTCCAGACTTGAAACCTACTCAGTTAAAGGTTACACAGTTACCCTTTACAGCGACTTTGCACCCCTTAGTATGGAATTCTCCATTACAGATAACCATAAGCTTATTCTCTATGGTGGATTCATCTATCACGGTGCACATGATGGATATGGCAGTGGAGGTGCCCCTACATTCTCTGTTTGTATTGATCCTGATAATAAACCAGGCTGGTCAATTCACACTTAAATTTATGATTATGGACTATTTAACTATTGGAAGCAATGGTTTTGCCCAGGTTGGCAGACCAGACTTCCTGGAGAAAAATAAAATTGAGATGAGGGTACTCATGCAACACCTTGTTGAGAATTAACCTGTGCCTGATGAATTTGCCTTTATGTGCTATTACAAAGTGAAATGGTTTAGCCATGACTTTGGCATGTATTCAGAGATAGTGCTTATCTATAATGATGCATGCGTCTACAAGTGGGAGGAAAATAATCCTGAGAAAATTGACAGATTCTGGAACTGGTTCAATGACGTTGAAGCTGGTGAACTTTTGGATATAACCCTGCTTGTACTTCGAAACCGGAATAACTCAATATTTCCCATTTTTAATGGAAAGTAAAAATCCTATTGAACAATAAAAACTCCCGACCTGGGAAAAAATCTTTATTGCCTTTCACAAATTTACATTGACATTTTCAGAACAAAAAAGTACCGGGAACAAAAAAGCATTAAAGATTAAAGCATGTTTGGACTAAAAAAAATTACCAGGAAATATGATCGTGGTAAACAGATTACACATTATCAAAATTTAATTTGGATTTAATTTTATAATTGTGTAACTTATATAAAAATTTGATTTTAAGCATAATGGCTATTGTTAATTTCAATTGAAAAGTATTCCTGTTTTATAACAATCAATAATTATTCATCAAAACTTTGCGTCATGAGAAAATTTTTTTGTTTAGGTTTTTCAATCGTAGTTCTTTTCGTTGTATTGATCTTAGAAGGTTGCGATTTAAAACCAAAAAGTAATGAGATGACGATTACCACGTCATCAAAAAAAGCTTTATCTGCATTTAAAGATGGCCGCTATTTGTTTGAGAACTATCAGGCAGAGAAGGCAGCTGAACATTTCAGGAATGCTCTTTCCCTTGATCCTGACTTTGCGCTTGCTTATTGTTACCTTGCTTTTTCAGACCAGAGTGTTTTTGAAGAAAATTTTAATAAGGCAATTTCGCTGATGGATAAAGTTTCCCCGGGGGAGCAAATCTTTTTACAAATGTTTGACAATCAGCGCAAAAAAAATGGGAAGGAAATGACAGACAATGCCAATGCTCTTTTAGAGTTATTTCCTGAGGATAAATGGATACCTTATTATCTTGGCTATGGGATATATTTTAATGATGATGAGAAAGCATTGCACTATTTAACTAAAACTATTGAGATGGATAAAGATTTTGCCCCTGCTTACCTGGTTCTTGGGGTAAAATACATTGGCATGCAAAATTTTCCTGAAGCAGAAAAGTATTTGCTCAGATATTCAGAGCTTGAGCCGGATGAACCTATTGCTTATACATTTCTAAGTCAATTATATCGCGCGCAAGGAGAATTTGACAAGGCTATAGAAAATGCATCCAGAATTGCTGAGGTTGAACCGGGGAATACCAGTGGATACCTTTCGATGGGAAATTGCTACATTTTCACCAATGAATTTGAAAAAGCAAGAGAAAACTTTATAAAGTATTATGAGAATTCTGATGATATTACAAATAAACTAAGCGCCTTAAGAAATTATAATTATTCATATATTTTCGAAGGAGATATGGAAGGTGCTTTAGCTGCAATTGAAAAGTATCGTAATCTTGCAGAAGAAAATAACAGGTCAGATCTTGTGATTGATTCCTATAGAGATCAGGCAAGGGTGTCTATGATTTTTAATGATCTTCCAAAGGTTGAATTTTACCTTGAAAAAGCTGAGGAGTATATCAAAACATCTGAACTCAGCGAGGTACAGAGGCAGGATTACTTATTTTTTGTTCCTCCCTGGAGAGGATTTTATTATACACATACAGGAGATTATATTGCAGCAGAGAAAGAACTGGAAACAGTCAGATTAAATTTGGAGAAAAGTCAAATGCCCGGTATGAAAAATTGGGTTAATCAATTAATGGGATTCTTAAAATTTAAACAGGAAAAGTACGATGAAGCTTTAGACCTGTTTATAAAGGTTGACGACAATCCTTTTTGCTGGTATTACACAGGAGAAATTTATGACATTAAAGGAGACACTGAAAAAGCAAAAGAATATTTTGAAAAAGTTGCAAAGCATAATCTTGTCGATATTAATGCTGCTGCTTTTCATGCCAGGGCTGTTGAAAAATTAAAAACCGATCAATAACCTGAACAAACGATTTACTAAATTTAGTAACCTGTACAAATTATTATAGGCAAATCAAATGGCAGCCTTGATGATATTAAAGCCTTTGCCAAAGAAAACAACTTGCTGAAAAACTTTGAAGATACATTTTCCAGATTTGTGTTCACTGTATAACATTGTATAGCTTTATCCGGTTGAGAAAGGGTAAGCACCAGATGGGAGAGAAAGTGACTGATTGTATGGTATGATAAACAGAATACTGAAAATGCCATAAATTCAGCTGCATGCCCCGTGGATTCAATACAGCCATTTTAAAGCATTTTTAACATTTTGCTAAACATATTAACTTTGACAATAAAATTTAACCAGAAGCCTGTAAATGCTCTTAAAACGAACATGAGGCTTTCAGGGCTTATGTCATTTTATTTTTTCTAACGATTTCATTGTAAGAGATATCTCCGTGGGCTGGTTTTATTTATTACCAATTTACCAGTAACAACATATTTCGGAGCTCAGCTGTGCCTTAATTCCTAAAATGTTAGGCAGTCGTAGTATTTTTGTCTCATAAAGTGATAATGATACTTTTTTAGATAATTTTTTCAGCAGGATTGAACATTCGGCATAATATAATGTTAGTAATATATTGTAGTATATCCAGTATTGTCTGAAACGGATGCAGCAATATATTTCCGATATGGATCATTTCATCCAAATTAACATTGAGAAATTATGAAAATTTTAAAAGACGACATTGAAGTCAAAATGGAAATTCCGGGTGCT
>Ga0209270_1001815_pt1 | contig 26049 bp, 24 predicted proteins | sample MTBAKSrepl1MetaG_FD_187456 | JGI IMG/M metagenome (GOLD analysis project Ga0209270, IMG submission 187456) | Enrichment culture microbial communities from Arthur Kill intertidal strait, New Jersey, USA, that are MTBE-degrading - MTBE-AKS1... | ecosystem: Environmental > Aquatic > Marine >...
CACCCGATCGGCAGTAAAAACGTATTTTCTTTCCGGATTTTGCTTCCAGCAAGATTTTCGGCCGAATATCATCCATATGCTTCAGGAACTCAGCATACGCAATTTTGCCATCATTGACGACCTGCACATCCGTTTTGCCGATGGCTTGACCGTTTTAAGCGGTGAAACCGGCGCCGGTAAATCCGTAATCGTCAACGCCGTCAACTTGCTCCTGGGGACCCGGGCTTCCGCCGGCCTGATCCGTTCCGGAGCTGAAACCGCCGAGCTCGAGGCATTATTTGTTTTTTCACCCCATAGTCCTATGCGTTCCATTCTCGCCGATCATGGGTACGCTGCTGATGACAGCCTGCTGGTCAGACGAATCATTTCACTTAATGAGCGACACCGGATCTATATCAATGACCGCCTGGCGACCATCCAGCTGCTCAATACGTTAACGGAAAATCTTGCCAGCATCTCCGGCCAGCATGCCCACCAGGGTCTTTTAAAAGAGGAACAGCAGTTGTTAATCCTGGACCGGTTCGGCGGCCTCATTCCCCTGCGATCGGAAGTCTATGCCTGTTTTCAGGAAATCCTGCCGGCCATTGCAAAACTGAACGCGCTGAGTCTCAAAAAAAGCCGCCAGGATGAACATATCGAACTGCTGAAATTTCAAAAAAAAGAGATCAGTGACGCCGCGGTCGTTCCGGATGAGGACAAGATCCTTGAACAGGAAAAAATCCGCCTAAAAAACTGCGAAACCCTCTACCAGGTTGTTTTTGACGGTATTGAGATGCTATACGGCCGTGAGGGCGCCGTGATCGAACAACTTGCAACCGTAAAAAAACAGCTGGACAGGGCCGGCCAGCTCGACCCGGAATTGCTTCCGGCCGCAACGGGGGTAAATGAAGTCTCCTTCCAGATCGAAGACCATGTGGAAACTCTCCGCAACTATTTGAAAACCATTTCATTTGATGAAAACCGCCTTGAAGAAGTCGAATCCCGTCTGGATAACCTCCAGAAACTCAAAAGAAAATACGGAAGCACCCTCGAAAGCGTAATTTCGCACCTTAAAAACATTACAGATGAATTGTCCGAGATAGAAAATCTATCGGAAAAAATTAAAACCACAAAAGCGGACATCGACCGTCTACACGAAAAACTGTCCGGGCTGTCCCGACAACTTTCTCGGCAAAGAGAGGGCGCCGCTCAAAAATTAGCCAAAATGGTGGAAAAGGAGCTTGGCTCCTTAAAAATGGGCCACACCCGCTTTGAGGTCTCTTTTCGAAAAACACCTAAAGATGACCATACCGAACCGAGCCTCACCCTGGCGGGCGCCGTTATCTGCGAAACCGGCATCGACCGGATTACCTTTATGATTGCCCCCAATGTCGGCGAAGAACTCAAACCGCTGGCAAATATTGCTTCCGGAGGCGAACTGTCCCGGGTGGTGCTTGCTTTAAAAGCGATTCTGGCCGGCACGGATTCTGTCGAAACCATCGTATTCGATGAAGTTGACGCCGGCATCGGCGGCGGCGTAGCGGAGGTTGTCGGAAAAAAACTGGCGGATCTTGCCCGTATTCATCAGATTATTTGTATCACCCATTTGCCCCAGATCGCCAAATTCGGAACGCATCATTTCAGAATTTCCAAGCAGGTTTCCGGCGGCCGGACCGTGACAACGATTATGCCGCTTGATAAAAATGATCGTGTTAAAGAAATTGCCCGTATGCTGGGGGGGGCTACGATAACAAAGACCGCCCTTGAACACGCCAGTGAAATGCTGCAGAACCGGTAGACGCCCGTTTCCCTTGACAAACTGAAACAAACCATCATAGTTATGTATTTTAAAAGATCATTTCTTAACTATGGAGAAACGCAATGCCGATATATGAATTTAAATGTTTGAACTGCAATGATATTTTTGAATTGCTGCTGATAAATAAGAATGAATCGCTTAAGCTCCAGTGCCCCAAATGTCTCTCGGAAGAGATCGAGCGGGTCCTGAGCACAACCGGTTACACCATCGGCAGCGGCTCGGGACAGCATTCGGGCGCAATTTCCCAGTCAAGAACCTGCCCCGGCGGTTCATGTACAACCTATGACATCCCCGGGCCGGTCAAATAGCATATCGCTTTCATCAGCATGTCCTCAGTCATTGAGGCAGCCTCTCCCTTTAAATCCGCGCAAAAATCATTGCTTCTTGAAAACGATGAATTTTCAATATATTGACTTTATCGGGCTTCAGCACTATGTTCAAAAAAATTTCTTATAGGGATTACTGATGAAACACATCCATCGCCAGGAACATGAACAGTTCAGAAAACTTTTTGCGCAAGAGCATATCGATTATATTGAAGATCGATTCAAGGTCCTGGATGCTTTCCTTCAAACTGAACAGCACGTGACCAGCGCTGAACTCGTTCAAATACTAAATGAAGACGGTCACTGCCTGGAACCGGATCTGGTCCGGGACACCCTGAAGCTGATGTGCCGTTATGGATTTGCCCAGAAAAATCGATTCCGCAATGGAGAGGTGCGCTACGAACACCGGCATCTCGGCCAGCACCACGATCATATGATCTGCACCAAATGCCGGGGTATCTTCGAGTTTAAAAATGAACAACTGGAGGATTTACAGGTTAAAATCGCTGCAACCCATGGTTTTCATATGCTGCAGCATAAAATGGAAATCTATGGCATCTGCGCAACCTGCCTGAAAGATCGAATTCGAATGTTGTCACTGGACGCCGCCAGGCAGGGCGAACGCCTGACCATCAAGGAAATCACCGGCGGAACCGGCGCCCGCATGCGCCTGTTAACCATGGGTTTGCGCCAGGGGGATCAGTTAGACGTCATTACCAATATCAGCAGAGGGCAACTGGTCATTGCGGTGGAAGGCAAGCGCTACGTTCTCGGACGCGGGTTGGCGCAGAAAATCCTGGTCGAACCAATCGGAAAAATCAGCGGATAAAGGGCCTATGCGTTTAAGTGAAATGAAAGAGGGGCAGACCGGAAAGGTTATGCAAGTCGGTGGAAACAGCGTTTTGCGCCGCCGGATTTTTGAAATGGGAATCGTTAAGGGAGCTGAGCTGTATATCGAAAAATATGCTCCCCTGAAAGATCCGTTGGAACTGATCGTCAAGGGATACCATATCTCCCTGCGGGTTGAAGAAGCGTCTCAAATATCCGTAGAAAAGGTCGAATAGCAAAGCCATGACACAGCCGGCGCCCATCACCATTGCCCTTACCGGCAACCCCAACTCCGGAAAAACAACCATCTTTAACAATATTACCGGGACACGCCAAAAGGTCGGCAACTGGCCGGGGGTCACCGTATCCAAAAAAGAGGGGCTGATTCACAAGTTCGGGCATGACCTCAAAATCGTTGATCTTCCCGGAACTTACAGCCTGACACCTTTTTCCATCGAAGAAATTATCGCCCGTAATTATATCCTGGATGAACAACCCGATGTGGTAATTGATATCATTGACTCATCCAACCTGGAACGCAGCCTTTACCTGGCAACCCAGCTCAGGGAACTGGACTGCAAGGTGCTGTTTGCCTTGAACATGGAAGATGTCGCCCGGGCGCGCGGCATCAAGATTGATGTTCAAAAACTGGTGGAGCTTTTGGATGTTCCGGTTGTTTTTACGGTCGGCAACAAAAATGAAGGCATCGACCCCCTTTTGAAAACAGCGATTGAACTGTCTTTGTCCGGCCGGGAACCGCCCAAACGACGCCGGGTCAAATACAGCAAAGATATCGAAGCGGCCATTGCAAAGCTGCAATCCGTTCTGCAGGATAAGGTATCCGCTTCTTTTCCCTATAATTTCCGCTGGACCGCAATTAAACTGATCGAAGACGATAAGATCATAAAAGAGCGCATATGCGAGAAAGTGGCGGATTACTGCCGGATGATACTGACAGAAACCCAGCTGCTCCGCAAAAATCTATCGGAACGCTATGACGATGATCCTGAAATTGTAATGACAGGGGAACGCTACGGATTTATCGCCGGTATCATTAAAGAAGTCCAGACAACTTCTGCCAGACAGCGAATCGACCTTTCCCGAAATATCGACCTGTTTTTAACAAACCGATTCCTCGGGTTTCCGATCTTTATTTTTTTCATCTGGGCCATGTTCCAGTTGACTTTTACAGTGGGCGCTTATCCCATGGATTGGATTGAATGGGGGGTCGGCCGGACAGGGGCCGTTTTCGCAACACTCCTGCCGGACGGTCTGATCAAGGATTTGCTCGTTAACGGCATTATTGCCGGCGTCGGCAGCGTCATTATTTTCCTGCCCAATATTCTGATCCTTTTTTTCTGCATCGCCATTTTTGAAGACACCGGATACATGGCCAGGGCTGCCTTTTTAATGGATAAAATCATGCATCTGATCGGCCTTCACGGCAAATCCTTTATCCCCATGCTCATGGGGTTCGGCTGCAATGTGCCGGCGATCATGGCCGCCCGCACCCTTGAAAGTGAAAAAGACCGCATTTTGACGATTCTGATTACCCCGTTTATGTCCTGTTCCGCCAGGCTCCCCGTTTATATAGTTCTGGCCGGCGCTTTCTTTGCCGGCAACGCCGGCTCTGTTATTTTTTTAATATACCTCACCGGCATATTGCTCTCCATCATCACCGGCCGACTTTTCCGATCTACGCTTCTGCGCGGAGCCGATGCTCCTTTTGTTATGGAACTGCCTCCCTACCGGGTTCCCATGTTGAAAAGTCTGCTGATCCACATGTGGGACCGCAGCAAGATGTTTCTTAAAAAAATGGCCGGGATCATTCTGATCGGCTCCATCGTGGTCTGGACACTGTCGGCCTTTCCCCGAAACATTTCTTTTTCCCGCGACTATACCGCTGAAATACAGGCACTCAAAGCGTCTTACGTCGACAGAATCCATGCCGCAGCCGACAGCGAAAAAAAACAACTTCTGCTGGAACGCGATGCCGCTTTGACCGGTATTTTAAAGGCTAAAAATGCGGAAAGAGCCGAACAATCCTATATGGGCCGCATCGGAAAAGTTTTTGCACCCGTATTTGCCCCATTGGGTATTGATTGGCGCGGCAGCGTGGCGCTTCTGACCGGATTCATCGCCAAAGAAATCGTAGTCAGCACCATGGGAATCCTTTACGGTGCCGGAGAAGAACCCGAAGCGCTTCAGGGCGCGCTGTCATCCTCGGGAATGACGCCGCTGGCCGCATTTGCAATGATGACCTTTGTGCTGTTGTATGTCCCCTGCCTGGCCACTGTCGCTGCAATCAGGAGGGAAACCGGATCCGCCAAGTGGACGATTGTCAGCATCGTATACAGCACCCTGCTCGCGTGGGTAATGGCTTTCATCGTCTATCAGGGAGGCAGCCTCATTGGGTTGAACTAATGTCGCCTGCAGATAATATGACCGCAGTGGAACCCGTTTATATTCAAACTTATAAAAATGGACTTCTGCCTGATAGAATCGAGAAAGCCTACCGCATTCTGGATGCCTGCCGGCTTTGCCCCAGGTCTTGCGGTGTTGATCGAAATTCAGAACAGACCGGTATTTGCAAAACCGGCAAAGATGCGCTTGTTTCCAGTTATGCACCTCATTTTGGTGAAGAAGCCCCGTTGGTCGGGGAAAACGGTTCCGGGACTATTTTCTTTACCCATTGCAATTTATTGTGCAATTTTTGTCAAAATTACAGCATCAGCCATGAAGGCTGCGGACAGCCGGTTTCCAGCGAACAGTTGGCCGCAATCATGATGCAACTGCAAAAAAGGGGCTGCCACAACATTAATTTTGTCACGCCGTCCCATGTGGTTCCACAGATCCTGGCTGCACTTGAAATCGCTATTGCAGACGGTTTGTCAATTCCCCTCGTCTACAATTCCAGCGGATATGATCATGTGGACTCCTTGAAACTGCTTGAGGGAATTATTGATATTTATATGCCGGATTTTAAATTCTGGGATCCGGCCGTGGCGGAAATGACCTGCAACGCCGGAGATTACCCGGACGTCGCGCGCAAGGCCTTTCTGGAAATGCATCGCCAGTGCGGCGACCTGGCGTCGGACAAAACCGGCATCGCCCGGTGCGGACTTTTAATCCGGCACCTGGTGCTGCCGCAAGGGATGGCCGGGACCCGCGAAGTCATGCGATTCATAGCCCGTAAAATTTCCCGCAACAGTTATGTCAACATCATGTCGCAATACCACCCCTGCGGCCGGGCCGATGAAATCGAAGCACTATCCGTTTCAGTATCTCATTCTGAATTCAGGCAGGCGCTGCAGGTTGCCCGGGATGAAGGCATTAACCGACTGGACAAACCCCGACGGGTTTTTATGATGGGGTAATCCCCGGCAGGATCAATTTTTTTAACAATGCAAGCAGGGATTTTATTATGGTTTCTAAAAATGCATTTCAGCGCTATTGGATCGTTGTGAGTTATATCATTTTAAATATGGTTCTGACCGTTTTTGTTGCAGCCGACCCTGCGCTTTCAGCCGATCGACTATCCGTCTCGGCGCCTTTGGCCAACATCCGCTCCGGCCCGGGAACCACCCATGACATCCTCTGGAAGGTTGAAAAATATCATCCGATTGAGGTTTTAAAAACATCCGGCAGCTGGCACAATTTTCGTGACTTTGAAGGTGACGAAGGCTGGATCCATTCGTCCCTGGTTCAGAAAATTCCTTCACTGATTACGATCCGGGATCAATGCAATATCCGCTCGGGTCCAGGGACATCCTTTGCCGTTCTATTTACGGTCGGCAAGGGAATACCTTTCAAAGTGCTGGAGCGCAAAGGCAACTGGTCCCATATTCAACACGCTGACGGTGATAAGGGCTGGATTCATCAGTCTTTGGTATGGTAAGAGGGCATCCTCCCGATAATCGCCCTGCCGCAGCAGGGTATAACCGACGGGCAAAAAATGCTTGAAACTAAAATAACAGCCCTCCAAAAAAAATTGATCGTCAGCATCGGTTCGGCTCTTGTGGATATCCTTATTCGTGAAGACGACGCCTTCCTCGAGAAAATTTGCGTTCCCAAGGGGGGCATGACCCTGGTGGACCATGAATATATCCAGCGGACGCTTCTGCTGGCTACGGACTCACCCCACATTGTTCCGGGTGGTTCGGCTTGTAATACGGCCATCGGAATAGCTAGGCTGGGAGGAAATTCTCGCTTCATCGGCAAATTAGGAACCGACGATATGGGCCGGCTTTTTGAAGCCGGACTTCAAAAAAATCACGTCGAATCGATCCTCTTCAGGTCCCATCTGCCCACCGGCAGGGTTCTCTCAGTGATCACACCGGATGCCCAGCGTTCCATGTTGACTTACCTTGGCGCATCTGCTGAAACGCTTCCGGAAGAACTCAGCAACATATCTCTGGCAGCGGCGGCCATTGTTCATATTGAGGGGTATCTCCTCTTTAACCGGAACCTGATCCTGGCGGCCCTGAGGTCCGCTAAAAATGCCGGCGCCATGATATCTCTTGACCTTGCCAGTTTTACGGTTGTCAGGGAAACAAAACGGTTTCTTAATGAAATTGTTCCGGAGTATGTCGACATCCTGATTGCAAACGAAGATGAAGCGTTTGCCTTTACGGGTATCAATAACGAACTTAACGCCCTTAAAAAACTGGCTGAAAACACCACCATTGCCGTTCTAAAAGCCGGAAAGCGCGGAAGCTTTATTCTTCATGCCAATAAAACCACCGCCATCGCCCCCATCGGGTCCGGGAATGCGGTCGACACAACTGGCGCCGGGGATCTGTGGGCTTCCGGTTTTCTGTTCGGGCTGGTCCATAACTTTCCACTGGAAAAATGCGGCGTCCTGGGTTCTGCCTGCGGCTATGAAGTCTGCCAGTCGGTTGGGGCTTCAATCCCCGATGAAGGCTGGCACAGAATAAAAAAATACCTGTAAAACTACATCATATACTGCTATATAACCTTGAAAGATATTATACGTGAGGGAGGGGAACTAATGGCCGCAAAAAAGATAACCCGCAAACAGCTGCTCAAAGAACCGGATGAGTTTATAACATTCTCGGCACGACTCATTCAGTTTGCGGTCAAATTTAAATTTCAAATTTTAGTCGGTATTGCATTATGCTGCGCGGGTTTGTTATTTGTTTCCGGATTTGTGTATTTTTCTAAAAAATCGGAAGAAAAAGCATTTGTACTGATGCAGCAGGGAATAAATAAATACAAAACACTGTCGCAAACGATCGGGCCGGCGAAAGCCTACCAGGAGGTGAATGCGGATTTTGAATTTATTTTAGAAAAATACCCGGGTAAGCAAGGGGGGAAACTGGCACGGGTATCATATGCCGATATCTGCTATCAGGCCGGTGAATTTGACAAGGCCATTTCCTTATACCGCCAGTCCCTTAAGGATACCGTCAATCAGCAGCCGATGAAATACCTTGTCCTGAGTGGACTTGCCTATTCATATGCAGCCAGGCAGGAGTATCAGGAAGCGGCAACATATTTTCAAAAGATCGCTTCAGAACCGGAATCCATCATGAAAGATGAATCCCTGTTTAATCTGGGACGCATTTATCACGCCTTGGGAAATCCGGAAAAAAGCAAAGAATCCTATGAAAAGATTATTTCCGATCATCCCGAATCCATCTACATCGAACTTGCTCGGGAAAAGGCGGCCGGCTGAATATAAACTCCATATCCGGCAGTAACTGCGGGTATTGTTTATGTCTTCGATACCATAAAAAAGCGACGAGCCGGGACCATCCCGACTCGCCACTAAAGGAGGAAAACAGAATTAAGATTTAGGTTTGCATATTGTAGATGCAAATACCTTGCCAACGCGACAGGCAATTGTCCAGAAATGTGTAAAAATATAATTTGCAATAATTTCAAATTGTTAAATTTGTAAAACCGCCTGAAAGGTATTCATCTTTTAAATTTTTTATTTTTTAAATCAGATTGTCGTTCAAAAATTTGAACCATATACCCCTCTTGTTATTTAACGTCTTGAAAATTAAATATTTTTTATTAAAACCGGATAGTTCAAAATTTTGAACCGATCTTCCCCGACACAATTAATAACCATCTGTTTTTCATTATAATTCTACAAGATAACGCCCGGTTCAATAAATTTAACCCTTCCGCCGGGATCCGATTTATCTTATTGTATCTTACTGTATTTGTTTATATATTTACCATCAGCTTTTGGGGTTTACATCCAGATTAAACTTTTTTATTTTCCAGTTTAAACCGCTTTTGCCGATCCCCAACAAATCGGCCGCTTGGGACTGGACGTTGTTTGCCAATTTCAAAGCCCGTTCTACCATCTTTTTTTCAATCATATCGAGTGTTTCGTTCAGCTTCGCATCCGGCGGGATTCCGTCTAAATGCAAGACATCATACGTTCTTTTTCTGAAATCATTGGGGAGATCGGAAATTCTGATAAGATCTGCCGGGCAAAGGATCATGGCACGCTCGATTATATTTTCAAGTTCTCGTATGTTTCCCGGCCAACTGTATTCATAAAAAAGGCGTTCAGCTTCCCGGTCGATTCCTTTAACAGGCGGATCAACTGGATGTTCGCTTGCAAATTTTTCAATAAAATGATTGATCAGGGGACGAATGTCCTCCGGCCGTTCCCGCAATGGCGGCAATTCAATATGAACCACGTTGAGTCGAAAAAAAAGATCTTCTCGGAAGTGCCCATTGATGACTTCCTGTTTTAATTTTTTATTGGTGGCCGCAATGATTCGAATATCAACGGATATCGGCTTAACCCCTCCGACCCTTTCAAACATCTTTTCCTGCAAAACCCGCAGCAACTTGACCTGCAAGTTAGGCGACAGTTCGCCGATTTCATCCAGAAAAAGGGTTCCGCTGTCCGCCAATTCAAAGCGACCCTTCTTTGCTGCCACCGCACCGGTAAAAGCTCCCTTTTCATGGCCGAACAATTCACTTTCCAGAAGCGTTTCGGCAAGGGCGCTGCAGTTGATCGCTACAAAAGGCTTCTCTCTTCTGGGACTGTTGAAATGAATCGATTTCGCCACCAGTTCTTTACCAGTGCCGCTTTCCCCTTCGATCAACACCGTTGCACTGGTGGGAGCGACCTTCCGGATCATTTCAAATACACCCGACATCGGTTTGCTTTTGCCGATAATGTTCCCGAAACTGTAGCGGGTCTCGACTGCGCTCCGGAGGTGACGGTTCTCTTTGACCACCCTGAACATGGCGTTGGCCTTGTTCACATAAAGAACCAGCTGTTCGTTGTCGAACGGCTTCAACAGGTAGCTGTAGGCGCCCTTTTGCATCGCCTCGACCGCTTTTTCAACGGTTCCATGGGCGGTCATTACGATAACCGGAAGTTCGGGATCCCTTTTCTTGATGAGTTCAAGCAGTTCGATCCCATCCATGCCGGGCATCTTCATATCGGTAAGGACCAGATCCACATCGGAATTTTCCAGGATCGACAAGGCTTCCCGCCCACTATAGGCGGATAAGGTTTCAAATCCTGCATCATCCAATACAGCGCTTAAAATTGGAGGATAATTTTTTTCATCATCAACGATCAATATGGTTTCCATGCTCATACCTCGCGGGTCAGCGGCAGGCTCACGGACACACGCGTTCCTTTGGGATCGCGCAGTTCAATCTGAATTTTACCCCCATGGGCTTCAACAATATTTTTTACGATACCCAGGCCAAGACCCGAACCCGTATCCTTTGTGGTAAAAAAAGGTTCCCAAATTTTTCCGAGAAGGCTCTCCTTAATCCCCTCGCCTTCATCTTCAAAAATAATCTTAACGAACGCTTCGTCAACCCCGACGTCAACGAGGATATTCCCTCCCCGGGGCATTGCCTGCATTGCGTTTATCAGGATATTTAAAAACGCCTGATACATCATAGCGGAGTCCGCCATTATTTCGGGCAAATGGTTTTCATAATGCCTGCGGACTTGATAGCCCTGTTCCCGCATCTCGGTTTCAAGGAACTTAAGATTTTTTTCAATGATATCCTCAACCCGGCAGGGTAGCAGGCTCGGCTTTTTCGGTTTGGCATAACTGATAAAACCGGTAATGATTTCATTGAGTCGGTTGGTTTCCTCAACAATAACACTCGGGATCGTATTGCCGGGATCCAGTACAGCCATTTTTTTTCTGAGCAGTTCGGCTGAACTCCTGATAATGCCCAGCGGATTTCTAATTTCATGTGAAATTCCCGCCGCCATCTCGCCCAGGGCTGACAACCGTTCAGCCCGGCTTAACTGTTCCTTAAGCTCCAATCTTTCCTGCGCTCTTTTTTCGCTGATGCTTTCCCCCCGTTTAACCACAAACAGAAGAACCAGGAACAAAACCACCATGACAATGGCATATGTCAGTACAACCAGAATTTGAAACCTGAATATGGCATGGTATTCATCAGACAAGTCCTGAACAATCTCGACTACTCCCAGAACCGGACCGGACAATGTCGACATCGGGCGCTCGACACGCAGCGGCGCAAAGGTAACGATTTTGCTTTCCTTGGGTATCCCCAGAAGAATTTCCCAAAAATTTCCTCTTTGCAACAACCGTGAGGTAATCTGCCCGTCGATTGCATTCTGGTAGCCGGTCCCGCCCATATCCTTTTGACCGATAATACTCTTATTGAAGCTGTATGAAATCGTATGCCCCATGTCGTAAATGTTCACCTGTTCCACCTTGAAACTGTGCAGGGTGCTTCGAACGACCTTGTCCATCCGGTTAAACTGCTCCTCTTCGCGCAGCTGTATTTTGCCATATCTGATCAGGACGGGGATGAGAAATTGCGTAAAAATCTGATGATTCAGGTTTTCAACCAGGACAAGCGCATAGTCTTCACTTTTCTTGAGTTGCAGCGTCCTGGCCCAATGAGTGTTGAGAACCGACAAAACGACTGTTCCTAAAAAAATCACAATAAGACTGGTAAAGGTAAAATACTTGACCAGCCTGAAGGGCTTTATTTTTTCTTCCGCTATTTGGGGGATTGGCATTGTCGCAACTGATATTTGGATTCAAATTGTTTTTTATTATTTTACCATGAAGATTACCTGTGCCCTGAAAATAATTGTTTGCGTGCTTTTTTCCGGTAAATGGATGCGTGGAGACGCTTACACCGCTTATCAGGGATAACGACTGTAAATTAATATTGAAACTCTTCGCCAAAGTCAAGGTAAACCTTTATTTTTATTAATAGTATGCAATGTCCAAGATATCATTTTTTGCCTTATGCCCGCATATTTGGGTTCAGCGGCTGATCATTTCCGGCAGGACATCCTATCTATATTCGAACCTGTTACACTATATAAAATGAACGCCCCCGCAGCCCTGCAAAATGGGATCTCTTCTTCGTTCCAATAAGCTATGGGGTATCAAATGCCATGCCGGACCTGAACCCCACTCAGCACGGGATCTGCGGGCGAAATCCAGTTTGTGTTTCCGGATTCCGGCTGCAGTTTATCCCGCACTTGATGCGGTACCGGAATGACGACTCGCGGCAAGCCGCAGGGAAAAGTTCCCTTTACACCCTTAATAAACCCTCCTTTAAACAATTTCACACAGGTACCAAAACAGGTTTCATCCAATTTTTTTTCTTTTTTTTCTTTTTTTTTTAATTTATTTTTATTTTCTTCTCCACAATATCTGGCCATGTCTATTAATAAAACACAATATAATGTAATTTTATATAAGTTATATATAAGTTATATATAAATCTAAATAATTTTTCTTGACAAATCAGGCCATTCAAACACATAATCTCTCCAAAAAAATAAATACGGAAGTATTTGTTTTCTTCTTTTCTAAAAAAGGCGTTACGTTGCTGAGCTTGGTATTTGCTGATAACAACCGCGCATCAATTCTAAAATGACGAAGAATTCAGTAAAAAAAATCAGAGAATCATTAATGATGAGCAAGGCCGAACTTTCCAGAAAAGCGAATGTTTCTCCCATAACAATCTCGCGTATCGAAAAAGGGCTGGACTGCCGGATGGAAACGAAGCGAAAGATCATTCTGGCTCTGGGGTTTAAGCTTTCAGACAAAAACAAGATTTTCGGTGATTAAGGCAGCTATGCTATTTGGAAAAAAATATAACTTGGTTGGCTTAGACATTGGTTCCTGCACTTTCAAAGTCGGTGAAATCGTTGACTCAAAGAAAGGGCGCAGCCTGAAAAACTTCTCCATGCTGGATATCCCCCCGGGTGTTATTGAGGAAGGGGCCATTCGGGAACCCGATATTGCCGCACAAAAAATCCGTGAATTGTTTAAAACTGCCGGCATCAAAGAACAGAACGTTGCCATATCGATCGGCGGGTTTTCAATCATCGTTAAAAATATAACCGTCCAGACAATGACGGAAGCAGAACTTCAAGAAACCATCCAGCTTGAAGCGGAACAGTATATCCCATTTGATATCAGCGATGTCAATTTGGATTTTCAAATTATTGGTGAAAATGAATCCAACCCCAACCAGATGAACGTGATCCTGGTAGCAGCGAAAAAAGAAATGGTTGAGGATTATCTGAACGTTGTCCAACTGGCCGGATTGAACCCCCTTATACTCGACGTTGATGCATTTGCCCTGCAAAATATTTTTGAATTGAACTATGAAGGTGAAGCGGAAAGCGTTGCCCTGATTGACATCGGCGCCAGTAAAACTTCATTGAATATTTTGAAAGGATATTCTTCCGTTTTCATGCGGGATGTCTCCTTGGGCTGCAACCAGATCAATCAGAAAATCATATCTCTCGTTAATTGTTCGGCCGAAGACGCCGAAGAAATCAAGTTCAGTGAAAAATCAGATAAAATTTCAAAAGACGATCTGTCTGAAATCACTTCGGCGGTCGTATCCGACTGGTGTGCCGAAATCAGAAAGGCTTTAGATTTCTTTTACTCGACATATCCGGACGAACAGATTAAGCGGGTTGTTCTCAGCGGAGGCGGCGCCAATATTAAAGAATTTCAGGAACTGCTGGCCGTTGAAACTTCAACCGAAGTTGAAACTATCGACCCTTTTAAAAACTTAATGATCGATAATAAGAAGTTGGACGCATCATATCTTGAACAAGTTGCCCCCCAGGCTGCTATCTGCATGGGCCTGGCAATCAGAAGAGCTGATGACAAATGATACGAATCAACCTGTTGCCATTTCGAGCCGCACGCAAGAAAGAAAACATTCGTCGCCAGATATCCATCTTCGTGCTGACCTTTGCTTTTACGGCCGTGACCTTATTATACTACAACGGCACCTTGAATGGTAAAATTACCAAACTCGAAACCGAAATTCAAACCAAAAAAAATGAGCTGGCGACTTTTCAAAAAGCTATTAAGGAAATACAACAAATTCAAAAGCGTTTAACCGAACTCCAAAACAAAACCCGCATTATCAACCAATTAAACACAAACAGAGAATGGCCTTTGACCTTTCTCGATTCCATCAACGACCTGGTTATTGAAAAACGGATGTGGCTTACCAACCTTCGTTTAAGCGGCCGCAACATCAATATTAAAGGCATTGCGCTGGATAATAAGACCGTTGCAGACTTTATGACCCGTCTGGAAGAATCAAAATTATATACGAATATAAATTTACAAACCATCAATCAGAAAACCATTCTCAAATATAATCTTAAAAGTTTTGATATCAACTGCCTGAAGGCGGCTCCGCCCCAGGCAGCACCAGCAGCACCAGCTAAGGCCAAAAAATGATGAAAAAACTCAGCCTACCCTCAATATCAATGGAACCTTTCTTCGAGAAGGTTGAAAAAATCAGCAAACTCCAGAGACTTCTGATTTATGTCGGGGCCTTTGTGCTTCTGATCGGTCCGTTTCTGTACTTATCATTTTTACCCAAAATTAAAGTTATCGATCAATTAACGAAAGAGTCCGAAGCTCTCAACACCCAACTCGTTTCGGCGCGGAAACAGGCTGCTCAGTTGCAATCCTGGCGTGAAAAGGAAAAGCAGGCATCCGCAAACTTCAATATTGCCAAAAGGGCTTTGCCCCAGACTAAAGAAATCCCCTCACTCCTGGCCGGAATTTCGGAATCCGGACAGGCTTCCGGGCTTGAATTTTTGTTGTTCAAACCTCAAAATGAAGTGCCCAAACAATTTTATGCCGAAATTCCGGTTTCCATGAAGGTTGCGGGGAGATACCATAACCTTGCGGCTTTTTTCGACAGGGTTTCAAGATTGCCGCGACTTGTCAATATCGATAATATTCAACTGACGGTCCCTGCCAAGGGAGACAAACTGGATATCACCTGTACGGCCATTACTTACAGATTTATGGATGTACCGCCAAAAGCCCCCCCAAAAAAAGGGGCCAAAAAAAAATAGCCGGGAAAAAGCTACATGATCACCATGTATAAAGTCATTCCAATTCATATTAAAATTGCCTGTTTATTCTTTTTTGTGCTTTTTTTGTCCGGGTGTGACAGCCAGACCGAACCGCCCCAGGCGCCGAAGGCAATTACTAAAAAAATAGCGGTAAGCGCGCCGGCTCAATCGGCGCCTGCAAAACCGCCGGCCCAACATGCGCCTGCTCCTGAACAGCTGTCAGTTCCAACCCAACCCACACCGTTGACAAAACCGGAAACAGCATCAAAGGCAATTCAACCGGACCCGACTGGGGAAAAATCCTCTCCGGCCCAGAAGACAGTAACTGCTCAGCCGGTTCCGGCTGCTGCTCCGATCAAAGCAAAACAAGCTGCCGATTCCGTCGAAAAATCGGAAAAAGGCACTTCGGCGCCGCCCCCTCAGGACCGGGTAGCTGATTCAGCAACCGACAAGCCCGCTCCCGACGTTATCGTAGAAGCCCCAAAAACGGCTCCGACAGGCGACCAGGCTTCCGATGCCGAGCCGGCCAACCTTGATTTGGCAAAAATGTCGACAGATGACACCGGAGGCTATCGCCCGACAGGCAGGGTGGATCCCTTTCAGCCATTATTTGAAGAAAAACCGGTCATTCCGGGAGATACTGCCGATGCTGAAAAGCAAAAGAAAAAACGACGAATGCCTTTAACGCCATTAGAGCGGGTAGACCTGAGTCAATTGAAGCTTGTCGGCATCATTCAGGCCCCAAGCGGAAACAAGGCCCTGGTGGAAGAAGCTTCCGGCAAGGGCTATATTATTAAAAAGGGAACTTTTATCGGAATTCATGCTGGCCGTGTTTTGGAAATACAAAAAGATCGAGTTGTTGTAGAAGAAGAGGTTGAAAATGTTTTAGGTCAGTTTACACTCGAACAAAAGGAACTAAAACTTCAAAAACCTCCCGGAGAATTTTAATATGAGATACCATAAAACTGAGTTGCCTAAAATCTGCGCCGTTGCTATCCTTGTTCTGATGCTTGTTGTCGGCGGCTGTGCTTCCACATCAACGGTTCCCCAAGTAGAGACTACGCCGTCTTCCACTGCGGTTAAACTGATTACCGCTATTTCGACGGGGGAAGATTCCGAGTTTTTTTATGTGATGATCGCAGCAAACCAGCCCCTGACCTATACTTCCGTCAAACAGGTATCGCCTTTGGGCGTTATCTTTTACTTTCCTGAAACCGCCCTTGACGCCGTTAAAACTGATTTTACATTCGAAAACTCCGCCATCGAAGGTATTAAAGCCTCTGAACTGGCGGAAAGAGGAAACGCTTCCCGAATTGAAATTCAGTTGAAAAAGGACGTGAACTATTCCGTTGCACGCGCGGGGGACGGGATCAAAATCACTTTCGCAAAACCCGTTATCACGGCAATGCCTGATAAGACGGCAATGCCTGATAAGAAGGAGGCGATAAAACCGGAAGCCGCCGTGGAAGAGAAAATAGAAGAGAAAGAAGAACAAAAGACGGTAGATATTTCCAGCTTGCCCACCGCATCAATACTGGAATCCATCTATACCGTTCAATCCGAAAACGGCATAAAAGTCAAAGTTATGGCTGATGGCGTTATCAGAAATTATAAATCTTTTACCATTGCCAATCCGCCCCGAATCATATTTGATATTCCAAACCTGAAGCAGGCGCAGCGCCAGAAAAAAGAAGAGATGATCCCCGTCAACACCGAATGGGTCAAAAGTATCCGGTATTTCGGATATCCGGACAAATTCCGCCTGGTGCTTGATACCGCAAAGCCATATCTTTCTTCATTTGCAGCCGCAGCGGCCGAAAACGGCCTTCTGATTCAAGTGGGGTCCGACGCAATGACAATAGCGCCCGCAACTGTTGAAGCAGCTGCTGCCGGAACTGAAACCGTTTCCCCGCAGCCGAAACCGGACGCGGCCGCGGAAGCGCCCATACAGCCGATCGAAGCCGTTCCACTTCAGGCAAATGAGGTGTCGCCCGCTCAGCCTTCCGCGCTTGCCTGGGTAAACCGGATTGATTTTACGAGCGAACCGGCCGGAAAATCGACACTTATTATCGGCACCACCCGGCCGATTCAATACGATATAAAAAAAGAAACCGACAAAAGAATTCAACTCAAGCTTATTGATACCCAGCTTCCCGATTATCGCAAACGGCCGTTAATTACTACCCGTTTTCAAAGCGCCGTCGACCGCATTTTGCCCTTTGAAGCGCCAGCCTTAAAAAACACTTCCCTGTTTGCCATCGAACTGCGCGAAGCAGTCCCCTATGTGGTGGAACAGACCGACAACTTGCTGTTGGTTCATTTCGAAGCGTCGGCAATTCCACCCAAACCCCTTGATGAAACCAAGTTGCCTGCGTGGCAAGCCGTCATGGCCCAGACGACCCTGGCTGCGGTCGAACCTGAAAGAACGATAGCGCCGACGCCTGCCGACACCCCGATGGCCCCCACGCCGGCGTCTAAAGAATCAGCAACAATTGTTGAAGAACCTCTTACTGGTTCGGTCAAAGAGTATACCGGCGAAAAAATCGCTCTCGATTTTTATGATACGGACATTAAAAACGTATTCCGCATCCTTAGAGAAGTCAGCCGTAAAAACTTTGCAATCGACAAAGGCGTTGCCGGAAAAGTCACCCTGACGCTGGAACAACCGGTTCCGTGGGATCAGGTATTGGATTTAATTCTGAAAATGAATGGGCTCGGCATGACTTACGAAGGCGACATCATTCGGATTGCCAAGCAGGAAACCCTTGAAAAAGAACAAAAAACCCTTCAGGCGAAACTGGCTGCCGAACGAAAAGCCAAGCGCGACGAAGAGAAAGAAGTCAAAGAACTGGAACCCCTGGTAACCGAATATGTTACGGTAAACTATGCCAATGCGTCCACCGAAGTCCTGCCCAAAGTAAGGCCGGTACTAACCAAAGACCGGGGCTCGGTCAGTGTCGATGACCGCAACAACCAGCTCATCGTTACCGATATTGCCGGCATCATTGAACAGGTCCGGGACATCGTAAAAAAAATCGACAAGGTAACCCCGCAGGTTCTGATCGAGGCCAGAATCGTTGAAGCCACCAACACCTTTGCCCGGGCAGTCGGCACCCAGTGGGGTATTACCGGCCAGGTCAATGACTCATTGCAAAATAGCCTGGGCGGCACACTCAACTATGATATGTCGGCCATAAATCCGCCGACTTCATCCCTTGGAACGCTTGGCATTAACTTCACCCGGCTCCTGGGCACGCCGTTTTCGTTGATCAATGCCCGCATTTCGGCTTCAGAATCCGAAGGGGATCTGAACATTATCTCCGCACCCAAAATATTAACCCTGAACAACAAGAAGGCGACCATTAAACAGGGGGTTCAATACCCTTATAACAAACTTGTGGATGGAGAAACCCGCACGGAGTTCATCGCCGTCGATCTGCTGCTGGAAGTCGAACCGCTGGTGACCCCTGATAAACGCGTTGCCCTGAAACTGAAAGTAACCAACAACGAACTGGGCTCCATCATCAACGCACAGCAGTCCTTTACCACCAAGGAAGCTGAAACGGAACTTCTGGTAAATGACGGCGAAACGGTGGTTATCGGCGGCATCCGCAAGACCACCAAAAGAAATGATGTCTCCGGTGTCCCGGTCATGAAAGATATTCCGGTCCTGGGCTGGCTCTTTAAGTCCAGGGGGATTACCGACAACAAGGAAGAACTCCTGATTTTTATAACACCCCAGATTGTTCAATTGGAACAACGCTACTGATAATTTCAAACGGTCGCAAAGCTAATTTAACCGATTCTTCTTGCCAACATTATCCTTAAATTGTTTCGGACCCGGTATAGATAACACAAGCCCTCTCCCATTCAGGAGAGGGCTTGTGTTCTATAACGCGCCAGCATATACACTACACAATATCGTACTACCCGGGTTCAGTTTTTAAAAAGATGATGGGAGATTTTTCCAATGATTGCGAGCTTGCAAAAAACGCTTCCGAATTAACGGATTAGGCCGTTCAGCGGGGGGTCCTGGTTTGTTTTCCGATCCTTTCAAGAGCCATTGCGGCTTCCAGAGACAAGGCCCGGTCGGGCACCAGTTCTATCACTTTTTTGTATGCATTAACGGCTTTCGGATACTCCCGGGCCATGGAATACGCCCGTCCTAAATCAAAGTAGATCTCGGCAATCCGGGGAGCGGTCTGAATCGCTTTTTCGAGCACGACCGTCGCATCATGGCTTCGTCCCGTCGCCATGCAGGTCAGGCCAAGTCCGTGGAGCGCCTTGATATAAGCCGCATCTTTGTTCTGCCCGTCGTCGTACAAGCCAATGACCCTTTTATAATATTTTTCCGCCAGGTCGAAATCTTTCTTGTGGTAATAGGCCAGCCCCATATTCACCAGGGAATTCTGCGGGGTGGCATACAGCAGATTTTCAGAAAGTTCTTTAAAACAGGCAATGGCTTCGTCCCACTGCCCATTTTTCAAATATGCAACGCCCAGATTGTTTTTGGCCTCGGAATAATCGGCTTTTAACGTCACCGCCCGTTTAAAGTGTTGAATGGCCAAGTCCGGTTTTTCTCTTTCCATGTAAACAAACCCCAGGTCATTTTGCAGATAGGGGTCGTCAGCGTAGAGTTTTTCAGCTTCAAGAAGTTCCCTGAGCGCTTCAGTGTAATTTCTTTGGCCGATATGGGCGCCGGCAATGTTCCTTTTATCTTCCATTTTCCGTTTGTTCATGCTCAGATCGGTGGCGCAGGCGGCCGGAAGAAAAAGCAACAGAAAAAATATATATAAAAGCTTTCTCATTTATTTTACCTCATGGGAAATTTTTTTCAAATCCAGCAGCTTTGCAATTTCCTCGCTCTCACGTTCAACAAAACGGTCAAGGGCTTCCCCCTGCAGCGGCTTGCCGGGGGCCGGCCGTTCGGTATCCTCCGGGCAAATCAATCGGGGCGTGTTGGCAAAAGCGTTATCGGGGTTGATTTCATATTCAACCGGAAATTTATTTTCGAAATACATTTCCTGAAAAACGGAAAATTTAAGGGCATGCGCCGTCGAATCCAGCACGGCAACATCACCTTTTTCCAAAAGCCCCTGTTGTCGGGCGGTTAAAAGGCCGGCCAGAGATTCGCCTCCATGGGTACAGGCGATATGGCCGTTCTGATTGGCCTGAAGCTGCCAGTCCATGATGGCCTGCTCCGGGACTTCAACCACGAAAACTTTCTGCGTGCCGGTCATTGCATTGTAACGCTCGACCAGATGAATGACCCGCGGCATGGATACCGGATTTCCGATCATGGCGGCCTGGGCTACGCTGGGTTTAACGTTCATGGGCCTGAATATGCGCTTGCCGGCATCCGGTTCGCTGTAATACTGAAAAACCGGATTGGCATGGTTTGACTGCACACCGATAATTTTTGGCAGGGTTTGAATAATGCCGGCCCTGAAAAATTTTAGAAATCCGCTCATCAGCGCCGTGATATTGCCGGCGTTTCCGATGGGAACCACCACTACTTTTTGGGCCAGGTCATATTCAAAATATTGCGCGATTTCGTATGCGTAGGATTCCTGCCCCAGGATCCGCCAGGCGTTTTTCGAATTCAGCAGGGCGACGTTGTATTTTTCGGACAAGGCCTCGACCACTTTCATACAATCATCAAACACCCCCGGGATCTCAAACACCGTTGCCCCGCTGCCCAGGGGCTGAGACAACTGCTGGGGGGTTACCTTCCCGTGGGGAAGCAGGACCGCCGATTTAATGTGGGGCTTGAGATAGGATGCATACAAAGCGGCAGCGGCGGACGTATCCCCGGTGGAAGCGCAAACCGCCAGAACATCCGAAAGAAATCCGCTGCGGATCATATAGTTGATATAGCTGAAAGCACTTGCCATGCCCCGGTCTTTAAAAGAAGCGCTGGGATTCTGACCATCGTTTTTAAAATAAAATTTCAGGCCGGCCTTGTCTTTCAGAATCGAATTGGCCTCGACCATGGGTGTATGCCCCTCCCCCAGATAGATAATCGCATCCAGGGGTATGACCGGTCCGATAAACTCATAGAAAAGAAAAATACCCTTCAAGGCGGGAACATTCAACATTTTGCGGTAATCAAAAATCCGGCGCCATTTTTCCGCCGGAATCTTCAGTAGTCGATCGAACGCCGAATCTTCAATCAACAGCACCTGCCCGCACGCCGGACAGGTATATAACAACCGGTTGATGCCATATTCCCCCTTACACCCCAGACAGCGGTAGATCAGCCGGCCTTCCGGCCCGGGGAGGATGTGGGGGCGAATATCTGCGGGAATATTTTCTGGTTTCACAGTCTGATAATGTCCCTTCCACTCATATAGGACCGCAGCGCTTTGGGTATGACGACAGCGCCGTCCATCTGCTGATTGTTTTCAAGGATAGCGGCAACCGTTCGTCCCACCGCCAGTCCGGACCCGTTCAGGGTATGCACCAGCTCGGTCCCTTTTTTACCCGTGCGCTTAAACTTGATATTGCCGCGCCTGGCCTGAAAATCTTCAAAATTGCTGCAGGACGATATTTCGCGGTAAACATTCTGAGCCGGCATCCAGACCTCCAGATCATAGGTCTTGGCGGCCGAAAAACCCAAATCGCCCGTACACAAACTAACCACCTGATAGGGAAGCTCCAGGCGGGATAAAATTGCTTCAGCGTTTTTCAGCAGCTTCTCAAGTTCAGCATAGGAGGTTTCCGGAGTTGTAAATTTTACCAGTTCGACCTTGTTAAACTGATGCTGACGAATCAGCCCGCGGGTGTCCTTGCCGTAAGAGCCGGCTTCGGAACGAAAACAGGGTGTATAGGCACAGTACAACAGCGGCAATTGATCTTCGTCCAGAATTTCACCCTGATGGATGTTGGTTACCGGCACTTCCGCGGTCGGTATCATATAGTAGTCCCAACCTTCCAGCTTAAAAAGATCCTGTTCGAATTTGGGAAGCTGCCCTGTATGCGTCATACTTTCACGGTTGACAATAAAGGGCGGCAAAACCTCCTTATAACCATGCTCTTCGGTATGGATATCCAGCATAAAATTAATCAGGGCTCGTTCCAACTTGGCGCCGGCCCCGAAATAGAGCGGAAAACGCGCCCCGGTAATTTTCGAAGCCCTTTCAAAATCGAATATTTTTAAGCTTTCCCCCAGGTCATAATGGGGCTTGGGTTCAAATTCAATGACCGGCAGGGGCCCCACCTGTTTCATGACAGGATTGGCGCTGCTGTCTTTTCCGACAGGAACCGTTTCGTGCGGCAAGTTGGGAAGTTCCAGAAGTTTGCTATTAATTTCTTCATCGTATTCAGTCAGCAGTTTATCAAGATCCTTGATTCTGGCGGAAACCTCCCGCATCTCGCCGACCAGGTCGGTTGAATCCGTTTTCGTTTTTTTCATTTCAGCAATCTGATCCGAAACCACATTGCGTCGATGACGAAGGGCTTCAACGTCAAGCAGAACCGATCGTCGTTTTGACTCAACCTCCTGAAACGATTCTAAATCTGCAACAATCCCTCTGTTTTGAAGGGCTTTCTGGACCCGGTCGATATTCTGTCTGACGAATTTGATCTCCAGCATAATTATTCTCAAAATTTCTTAATGGTTATATTGATTTTCGATCCGGCTGCAACCATCCTGTTGCCTATCAGGTTTACAAAAAGAAGGGTAAGAAACAAGACGTGGCAGCGCCTGCGGTTCCTATCTAAAATTTCAGTTCAAACGGTAATTTTTTTATCATGCAGCGTTTATTTAGTCAATGATTATTATAAGTTGACTTTACTGGGCATTTCTGTATACTATCAGGCCCAACTAATCACTTCACAGCAAATGGACACCATCTGACCAGGAGACGACGCATGGAAGGAATTCAAGAAAAAAAACTTGAAATAAGAAATGAGATCGGTAAACGCCTCGATTCTCTCTCTGGTAGCGATCGTTTAAAAAAAAATAAAATTATTACGGAGCGTCTTTTTGATTTTGCTAATTTTCTGGAGGCAAAGATTTCCTTGCTTTATATGGATCTGGGTTATGAAGTCAAAACGGATGTAATTATAAAAAAATGTCTCAGTTACAACAAGGTTGTTGTGCTGCCCGCCTTCCTTGAAGATAATTATCGTATGAAATTAATGAAAATCGACAACCTTGATACCAGTCTCCGCCCCGGTCCCCGGGGGGTTCAGGAACCAAACCCGGCGAGATGCAAACTGGTGCCGATTGAGCAAATTGATATTGCAATCATTCCCGGAATCGCATTTGATGAAAAAGGCGGCCGAATCGGATCCGGCAAAGGGTACTATGACAGATTTATTCCCGACCTGGCGATTACAACCCGCAAGGTGGCCTTAGCCTTTGAAGAACAGGTCATCCCACAGGTTCCAATGGAATCGCATGATAAACACGTGGATATCATCATCACCGACGAAAGAATTATTTATAAAATATGATGATTTAAGAAACAGTTAAATTGATACGGAAACCTTTTATCTGTTTTACAGACTCGTCCGCTGACCCCGCAGTCCCGCCCCGTGGGGGCGGGAAAGGCCATCCCCGTCGCGGTTCTATCACGGTTTCCCCGCCGCAAATAACCATTCTAATTTCTTGACGTAACCCTTCAGTTTTGATAGAAATTTTCGCTATGAAGCATGATCCTGCCAAATACAAACGCTTGCGCGAGGAAATGGTTCAAAATCAGATCGAAGCCCGCGGAATCAATGATCCCCGGGTGTTGGCCGCCTTCCGCAAGGTCCCCCGGCATTTATTTGTCAGCGAAGCCCTGATGGACCAGGCCTATGGCGATTTTCCATTGCCGATCGGCGAACAGCAGACCATCTCCCAACCCTATATCGTAGCCGAAATGACCCAGGCGCTGGAACTTGATAAAGACGACCGGGTGCTTGAAATCGGGACCGGATCAGGTTACCAGGCCGCTATTCTATCAGAAATCGTATTTCGTGTTTATACGATTGAAAGAATATACCCTTTGTATATAAAAACACGCAAACTTTTTGACAAACTTCAGTATCACAACATTGTTACCAAGTATTCCGACGGTACGACCGGATGGTCCGACGAAAGTCCTTTTGAAGCAATCATTGTAACGGCCGGCGCACCGGACATCCCGGAAACTTTGATCAGGCAGCTATCCGTCGGCGGGCGGATGGTAATCCCGGTCGGCAACCAGTATTCGCAGGAACTAATGAGAGTGCATAAAAACAATAGCGGCATTCACACGACCAGCCTGGGGGGCTGCCGGTTTGTTAAGCTTATGGGCGAACACGGCTGGAGAACCTGACTGGTGTTGCGCCGACTTTACGACTGGGTCCTGCACTGGGCCGAAACCCCCTACGGCACATGGGCTCTTTTTCTGCTTGCTTTCTGTGAATCCTCTTTTTTCCCCATCCCGCCGGACATTTTATTGATTGCACTCGCAGTTGCCGCACCCGGAAAAGCAATCCGGTATGCGCTGGTCTGTTCAGCCGGGTCTGTCCTGGGCGGTTGTTTCGGCTACCTGATCGGATGGAAATTTATGGCAACAATCGGAGACAGAATTATTCTGTTTTATGACTTTGGCGATAAATTTGAATATATCAGGCATCTATACCAGTCTTATGATGCCTGGGCTGTAGGTGTGGCCGGTTTTACGCCGATACCCTACAAGGTGTTTACCATTTCGGCCGGGGCTTTTCACATAAACTTTCCGGTGTTTCTGTTTGCGTCACTGGTCTCAAGGTCCGCCCGCTTCTTTTTGGTCGGCGGATTGATCTACAAGTTCGGACCCAAAATACAAGTATTTATCGAAAAATATTTCAATATGCTGGCGGTCGCCTTTACCGTCCTGCTGATAGCCGGCTTTGTTGCGATAAAATATCTTTTATAGAAGTCTGCGGGGTCGGGAAGTTTTTCAAATGTTGTCCTGTCCCCGGGCGGAGAGTCGACAAATGGTTAAGTTGACAACGGTTCTCCCGATTTGCGTATGTTACGAAACTCCCCGACACCTGAACTAACTGCACTTGGAAAACCCGCACGAATGGCAGACCATACATCCTTCCTCATGCACCATGACGCTACTGCATTCCGGGCATATTCCCATCATGATATCGCCTCTTTCGGAAATAGCGACTCCGGTTATATTTTTGAGGACTTGCGCCATGGCATCCGGGCAGGACAGAACGATCTTGCCGTTTTGCCAGGAGGGCGACGGGCAGCGGATGCCGATCATCTGTTTAACAATCGCATCGGCTTTGACACCCGATCGCAGTGCCAGAGACACCAATCGTCCGGCAGCTTCAATTTGGGAAGAGGCGCACCCGCCGGTTTTCCCCATTTGGGCAAAAACTTCACAGATCCCCTCCTCATCGGAGTTTACCGTAACATAAAGCTTGCCGCACCCGGTCTGAATGCGTTCGGTCGTGCCGGTGGTCCGTTCCGGCCTGGCACGCGGCACAATCTTGCTGACATCCCTGAGAACGGCACCCACATTCAGCACCTGCTGTTCACGGCTGCCGTCTCTGTATATGGTCACCCCCTTGCAGCCGGCGCCGTATGCCGAAAGATATACATTGGCGACATCTTCATGGGTGGCCCCGGCAGCAAAATTTACCGTTTTTGAAACAGCATTATCGGTATATTTCTGAAAAGCCGCCTGAATTTTAATATGCCATTCAGGAGTTATGTCATGGGATGTTTTGAAAATTCTCTTGACGGCGTCCGGGATCGA
>Ga0209270_1001816_pt1 | contig 26043 bp, 24 predicted proteins | sample MTBAKSrepl1MetaG_FD_187456 | JGI IMG/M metagenome (GOLD analysis project Ga0209270, IMG submission 187456) | Enrichment culture microbial communities from Arthur Kill intertidal strait, New Jersey, USA, that are MTBE-degrading - MTBE-AKS1... | ecosystem: Environmental > Aquatic > Marine >...
CAGGATCGTAACTGAGCCGAACTGCCCGTTTCTTGAACTCCTCATCGTATTGCTTGCGTTCTTTATTCATATCGTTTCTCCTGACTTCTGTCCCTTGTCAAGTTGTCCGAAATTCTATCAGAGACCCATTTTTTTCGTGGGCCGGGTTGCGGTGCTTGCCCTATTAAGGGTTCAACCCAGCAATACACCCCCACTTAAGCCCTTTACTTACTTGGGAATGTACCGGTTGGGTTTTTTCGTCGTAGGGGAGACCTGCCAGGGTCTCCCGGCGTTTATGACAAACCCAGGTTTTGGGACGGCATGGCAGCCGTCCCCTACAAAGGTTGCCGATACCTTTCATCGCCGCCTGGGCGAGTTCGGAACTCGTCCGCTTACCCCCTCTTAAACCCTCGCCTTTCAGAGGTGTACATAGGTGAGTGTTTTTTATCGATCGGGTTCTGCTCTCATACAACATCGGATATTTTTTTCGTAGGCCGGGTTCCGATCTTGAACCCGGCAGCGCAGCTATCCTTCAACCCTCGCCCTTCAGAGATGTACATAGGTGAGGTTGTATTTGTAGGGAAGGGGCTTGTCCCCTTCCGCACCACCTGCCTGGTCGTAAGCCGGGTTCCGAACCTGCCCTGTTAAGGGTTGAACCCGGCAACCCCTGGCAAACGACTATGATCCTGGGATATCCAACAAAAATCCCTCTCCCACCGCGGCAAACGCATTAATGCGTATAGGTATTACCTAAAAGTAAGCCCCCAAGCGGTGGGGTAGGGGTGTGCTATGCGCGTAGGTATCCTATTTATGACGCGAGAACACGCGTTACACCACTTACGCACCTCATTAACTGACTTTCGCAATGAATATTGTCTGACAATCTCTTTCTTTCAAGGGTAGCATTGCTGTCACAAGGAATCTACTCTTATCACTGCTGTGGCTACTCATCATTTCCACTTACCGAAAGCCATATCTCTTTATGTTATTTAAGAATTATGTAGGGAAGATGGTCGAAGTTCACTCCCAGGACGAAAAATCGTGCTAATAAACGCTTTTTTGTCATGTTTTCGCACCCGTACTGACCAATTGGCTCGAATATCGTTTTCCAGGCTGTAAAAGCCCGACAAAACAAGATTGCGTCCTCTTCACCCGGTCTCGCTGGAGCCTTGTGCGGGGCAGTAGGTTTACCCTTCCCGTCCCTGGTTTCACCGTTTCATCCAGACCAGGAGATCTTGAATTGCTTACCATCCTTGCCAAGAAATTCTGTCCATCGAACGATAGGTTTTCAACAAAGAGAGACCGAATCACATCAACCATCCGGCATCATTTATAATTTTTATCAGAGAAAGGTTTTCAGATGGAAGATAATCGGGAAGTCAACTTTATCCATTACGCTGATGGTCAATTTTCGTCCAGCAGCGGCAACCTCCCTTTTGAGCAGGCTGTTACCCTGATTGTTAACGGCAAAGCCTGGATGGAAATGATCTGCACGCCTTCATTGATACGCGAACTGGCAGCGGGATTCCTTTACAACGAACGACTGGTCAATTCCAAAGAGGATATTTCCAGCATTTATGTCTGCGACAGCGCCGATTTTGTGGAGGTTCAAACCCTCAACGAACTCAAAAAACCAACCTCCTGGGTGAAAACGACTGGATGTACCGGTGGACTGACTTCCCAGCGCATGAAATTTCCTCAGCAGCCAATTTTGAATGAACTAACCCTGTCCACGGGAGCGCTTTCTGAGCTGATAAAGACCTTCCTTGCAGAACAAAACCGGCTCTCCACTTCACGCGGTTTACATTGCTCAGCCATCAGCGATGGCTCACGCCTGATCTCCATCGCCGACGATATCGGTCGCCACAACACACTGGACAAACTGATGGGCGATATCCTGTTGAATAACCCCGGCTCAAACCCCGCTTTGCTCATCACCACCGGTCGTATCAGTTCAGAGATGCTCCAAAAAGCCGGTCGCATGGGCGCTTCCATCCTGGTTTCACTCACCTCGCCCAATCTTTTCACAGTTCAATTAGCCGAAGAATGGGGCATGACCCTGATCGGCTATGCCCGCCCTGAACGCTTCAACATCTATACCCACCCTGAGCGCATCACAAACTGGTCAACCTAATTATCCCTCCAAACCTCGTGTTAGCTGCTTTTTTCGTCACCCCGCTAACGCCTTTACCGCATATGCGACGACGAGAATGCATAATCCAAGGCCGTACGGGCTAGTCCCAGACCCGCCCCATCTCCATGCATGACGAAAGCCTCTGCATAAGGAAACTTATTTGTAGGGAACTGGCCTGCCTGTTCCACCCCGCCCCATCACCATGTAATGACGAAAATGCATCTTCCCACGGCCTCTGCTTGATTATCCGAAGATCGATTTACCCATCAACATCACACCCAGCACGATCAGGGGTACGCCAAGCAGGGCGCCGATCACGGTAATGGTCAAGACGATGCCCACGATCACCAACACCAGCCCCAATATCGCGCCGATCAGCCTGCCTGTGAACTTCAGGATCCAAACTGCCAGTTGCAGCAATGCCCAGAACGGCCAGAGCAGGAAGGGGATTCTTCTATTTTCTTCCATTTTTCCTCTTTCACTGTTTTGAAAGAAACAGTTTGTAATGATGATTATAGGGTGGTGGGTTTTGTCGAGGGCTAGAAAATATAAGGATTGTGGGCAATCTTTTGGGGTTCTCATGACCGGGCAGGTTTCCTCACAGAGTTAACAATTCAGATACTACAACCGATTTTCGCTCAAAGTGGCGTTGTCTTTGCAAGCCAGGGATTGCTATGATCGACCCCGAATGCAAACTTGCGGGGAAGGAACGGACACGAAAAGTTGTGCACAGCGCAACTCCACCTACGACTTTACCAAGAACCTCTTCAAATTAACATTTGTTGGTTCTTGACATTCGACAAATTAAGTTGTATGCTTAAGGCGAACGTTCGCTTAGAAAGGTGCTGCTGGATTATGTTCAAGTCTGTTACCCTAAAGGAAGTTGCGGCCAAGGCCGGAGTCAGCTATCAAACTGTCTCCAAGGTGATCAATAACAAGGCCAGTGTCTCACCAGAAACTGAAAAAAGAATCTGGGATGTTATCGCTGAGCTAAATTACATGCCCAACTACAGCGGGCGCAGTCTCCGCAGACAGCGAAGCAATACAATCGGGTACACCTGGGAACCTGCTCCACCTAATCAAACCAATGCCATTCTTGATGCTTTTCTTCAAAGTATGTTTCGGGCAGCGGAAGAAAAAGGTTACTACCTGCTTTGTTTCCCCTTTCATCACGATGAGAACAAACTGCTCAACGTTTATCGCCAACTGTATGACACCGGGCGAGTGGATGGTTTTGTGATTTCCCGACTCAATTACGGCGAGACAACAGTCCCCTACTTATTAGAACGAAAAATTCCCTTCGTTGGCTTCGGTCGCCTGAATGACTGGGATAATTCCTTCCCCTACGTGGATGTGGATGGCGGCAATGGCATCGCCCAGGCCATGGAACATCTGGTCAGCCTTGGTCACAAGAAAATTGCTGCACTGGCTTGGCCAGAAGACTCACGGGTGGGTAATAACCGACTTGAAGGATATTTTAGGGGACTTGCTAAAGCACACCTTATACCAAATCCAAGACTGGTTTTGAGAGGTATAGGCACCTCGACGGTGGGTTTTGAAGCGACCACCCAGTTGTTGAGCTTGCCAGAAGAAGTTCGTCCAACAGCGATCGTTTGCATGAACGACGCGATGGCGATCGGTGCCATGCAGGCAGTACGAAATGCTGGTATGCAACCGGGCAGGGATATCGGAGTGACGGGCTTCGATGACACCCCCACCGCTCGTTACCTTACACCGCCCCTAACCAGTATCAGCCAACCAATTCCTGCCATCGGTGAAAACCTGATGACGCGTCTAATTGAATACCTTGAAACAGGTGGATACCCAGAACCAAGATGTGAGCTGGTCGCTCCCAACCTTGAGATCCGAGAATCAACCGCAGGCTACATGCCGGCTAAAGGAAGAAGTTGAAAGGAGTGAATGGAGAAAAGAAGACAAATGCTATGTGCTGAAACTGAAAATATTTCAGAATTTTAAGCAAGAATCGAACCGGTCAATAATGACCAAAAACCATTTTCGAAAGAGGAGAAAGATGAAAACCAAAATCAGTTTTATTTCTGTACTGATCATCGTATCGATGATCCTGGCAGCTTGTGGAACCACAACGCCAGAAGCAACCCAAGCACCTGTTGTTGAGGAACCTACGACTGCCGCACCTGTTGTTGAGGAACCTGTGGTTGAGGAACCTGTCGTGGAAGAACCCGTTGCTCAAGGGTCTTGCCCCTTGGCAGTGGAAGACGGCGCAGTAATTACGTTCTCTGGCTGGGGTGACGAATCCGAGCAGAAGGTCTACCGCGACAGCATCGAACGCTTCAAGAGCGTCTGCCCGAATGTGACCGTAAACTATACCCCTGTTCCTTCTGATTTCCAGACCAAATTGAAAGCCCAGATGGCCGGTGGATCTGCTCCTGACGTCTTCTATGTCGACGATCAGTTGATGACTGCCTTTGCTCCCTCAGAGCAGATCATGCCCCTGGATGACCTGATGGCTGAAGCTGGTGTCAGCACTGCAGATTTCGTCCCTAGCCTGATGCCAATCTATCAATTGAATGGCAAGACCTATGCGCTCCCGAAAGACTGGGGCTCACTCGGTCTGGTTTATGTCCCTGAAGCTTTCGCGGATGCTGGCATTGAAGAGCCGACCGCTGATTGGACCTGGGATGATGTTCGCACAGCTGCCAAGACCATTGCTGAAAAAGGCAATTACGGTGGCTTCTGCATGGGCTCTGACTGGGCTCGTTTCCTGCCCTTTGCCCTCTCCTATGGTGGTAGTTACGCCTCCAGCGATTACACCACAGCCAAGCTGGATTCTCCTGAAGTTCTCGCAGCAGCATCCTTTGTTGCTGGAATGTTCGAAGAAGGCAGCCTGGTTCGCCCGGTTGACCTCAGCACGGGTTGGTGCGGTGAAGCGATTGGCTTGAAGGTTGCTGCCATGACCACTGAAGGTGGCTGGATGGTCAATTACATGAAAAACACCTATCCGGATGTTGAATGGAAAGCCGTCGAAATCCCCGCTGGACCTGTCAAGAAAGCTGATGTGATCTTCGTCAATGGTATCGGTATCAATTCCGCTACCCAATATCCCCGTGCTGCCGCTGCATTCCTGTTCTTCGTGACCGGTTATGACAACCAGGCTGAGATCGTGAAGACCGGTTTTGCTTACAGCACCCATCCCGAACAGGCTGACCTGATCGTCGATGCAAATGACAAGGCTATTGCCCAGGGCGGTTTGCTGCCCGATTCTGTGGTTGCCTTCTGGGGTCCTAACACCGGTAAAGTGAACGATGCCGTTTCGCAGGCTTTGGAACGCATCTTCCTTGGTGATCAAACCGTGGAAGAAGCCTTCGCACAGGCTCAAACTGAAGCTCAGACTGTTCTGAGCGAGTAATAAGTTCTCTCTGCCTAGAGGGGAGAGATAATTTCGAAGGAACAAGACCTGGGTTTCACGTCGTAATGTGAAACCCAGGCACAATGAATTTTTTGTTCCTGGAAATAACGAGGAGTGGCATGGAAAACAAACAAACAAACTCCCAACAGCAAGGAACCGTCCCCGCAATTATCGCTTTTGTTGGCGTAATCCTCATCATCTTTGTTATTGCCTTAGTGAATGCTCCAACTATGGGTGGGGCAAAGGTGATGTCGTCTGCACAAACATTTTTTTCAGAAGTCAGGGCAACTGCTGTGCCTTTCATGATTTTTGCCATACTCGTCGCCATGATAGCTGGTTTTTTCATTGCGAGGGAGGTCAAAAAAGTCTGGCCCAACTTCCGAAAGCGTAAAGAATTTTTGACCGGGTATGCCTTTCTTGCGCCTTACTTAATCGTCACGCTTACTTTTACTGTGGGCGTCATTTTGTTCGCCATATATATCTCATTCACCAAGTATGACATCTTCACCAGACCTGAATGGATCGGTCTGGCAAACTACAAAGAAGCCTTTGCAGGATTCACAGATGCTACAAAACGTGACTTTTTGCAGTCGCTTTACAACGTGCTCTGGTATGCTGCCATTGTTGTGCCTGTTCAAACCATCCTGGCGCTGCGTATGGCGATGCTGTTGAATGCACCAGTCAAGCTCAAGCAGTTTTTCCGCACAGTTTTCTACGCTCCCAGCGTTACTTCATCGGTTGTGATCACCTTGATCTTTATCTGGCTGTATCTGAAGAATGGCTACCTGAATTTCTTCCTGCAGACCATATTGGGTTGGGTTGGGATTAATTTCAAACCAATTGCCTGGCTGGGAGACCCGAGAGGGCTGATCCAGCTGATCGTTGAAGCATTTGGAGGGAAAATACCCTCCTCGCAGTGGTACTTCCGTGGACCTAGCATTGCCTGGATGGCGATTATGTTCCAAAACATATTTACCACTGTGCCGACTTTCATGATCATGTACCTGGCTGCATTGCAAGACGTCAATCCGGCGCTTTATGAAGCGGCATCCATCGAAGGGGCCAACAAGCGCCAGGTGTTTAAGCAGATCACCAGGCCGCTGCTGAAGCCAATTACGATGATGATCGTAGTTTTGGGAACAATCGGTACACTGCAGGTCTTTGACCAGGTTTACCTGGCGACCTCGGGTGGACCGCTAAAAACCTCATTAACCCCGGTCTACCTGATCTTCACCGAAGCCTTGGGCGTGAACGGACCCATCACCATGGGTTATGCTTCAGCCTTAGCCTTCATCCTGGCGGCGATCATCTTCGCGCTCACATTTGTGCAACGGCGTATCCTGACCAAGGGTACCGAGATGTACTAGGAGGACTGAAATGACTGTAACAACGCAAGAAAAAAACACGTCTACTCAGTACAAATCACACCGGCAGGCAGTGACCGAGAATGTGATCAGAATGTTTTTCCGATATTTGCTCCTGATCCTGATTGGCTTGATCATGCTTTTGCCGTTCATTATGGCTTTCCTGGGCACGGTAAAAACTGACCAGGAGATCCTGGCATATCCCCCAAAATTCTTTCCGGAGGTCTGGCGCTGGGATAACTGGGCGCGGGTCTGGAATACCGATCTCGGTGCCGGAGGTACTTTCCCACGCTGGCTCCTTAACACCGCCTTCCTATCAGTAAGCGTCGCGGTTGCCCAGGCAGCGTTTGGTTCAATGGCTGCTTACGCCTTCTCGCGCCTGAAATTCGCAGGCAGAGATATCGTCTTCAATTTCATGCTGGCAACCATGATGATCCCCGGAGCGGTTACACTCATTCCGGCTTATGTTCTGATGACCAAACTGCAGTTGATCAACTCCTTCTGGTCGTTGATCTTACCTGGCCTGGTCAGCGCGGGCAGCATTTTTACCCTCACCTCATTCTTCCGGTCCATTCCGGTTGACCTGGAGGAAGCCGCCATCATCGATGGTGCCACCCACATGCAGATTTTCAGAACAGTCATTTTGCCACTGGCAAGACCGGCGATCCTGACGGTTCTGATCCTGCAGTTCCAATCAATGTGGAATTCGTTTTTGCAACCTTTGCTCTACTTAAATACACCGGATAAATATGTGCTTAACGTTGCCCTGAGCATCTTTCAGCAGCAATATAAATCACAATGGAACCTGACACTCGTCGGCGCCATGTTCAACGCAATCCCGGTCTTGATCCTGTTCTCCATCTTCAGCAAGTACTACATTGAAGGTGTTGCCTACGCAGGGATCAAGGGCTAAATAGGGTCGTACGGTGATAAAAAAGATAAGCTCTATCTATCGCCGTTCCCTCAGGGAAATTTGGGAGGACCTGTGGACAATGCTGGTGGTGAATTCCCTCTGGATCATCGCCAACTTGTTGATTATTCCAGGTCCTCCTGCCACTCTTGCACTGCAGGCTTACGCAAACCGCATCGTCCACGACGAAGTGACCGATCTGCGTGACTTTTGGCAGTCGTTCAAGCACTCCTGGGGGGTGGGTTGGCGTTGGGGTGCGGTCAACCTGGCAGTAGTGGGCTTACTGGCGTTCAATTATTACCTTGTCACCAACGCCCTGGATGTGAATCTGGGGTCATTTCTACAAGGGCTCTATATTGCGGTCGGGCTGGCCTGGTTCATGCTGCAATTCTTTGCGCTGCCCTTCCTGTTTGAACAAGAGCAGATGAAGGTCTCCCAGGCTTTACGCAATAGCGCCTTAATGATGGGTAGAAATCTCGGTTTCTCCTTCTTGTTCGGCTTGTCTCTCTTAATTTTTATGGCTCTGGCGACTCTGGCATTCGCCCTGGGCATCATGTTTGGTGCAGTATTTTTGGCATTGGCTGGCAATTTTGCGGTCAATGACCAGTTGGAACCAATCAGAACTGACAGAAAAATTCATCCTACTCATGACTTATAGTTAGAAGGTAATTATTAATGGAATTAATCAGACATACAACCAATCCCGTCCTTTTGCCCAATCCCACCTCAACCTGGGAGACCTACAATGTCTTTAACCCAGCTGTGGTTTACCATCAGGGCGAGTTCCATATGCTCTATCGGGCACAAGGGCTCGATTGGGTCAGCCGGCTTGGCTATGCCCGTTCGACCGACGGTATCCACTTTACCCGCGATACTGAACCGGTTTTCTCCCCACACGACGATTTTGACGCCAGAGGCATCGAAGATCCCCGTATCACAGAGATCAATGGCGTTTTCTACATGACCTACACCGCCTACGGCAACAGACCCCAGCCTGGTTTTCCCGCCACCCATCTTGGCGGCAGCGTCACCCCCATGTTTGCCAAAAGCACCAACCTGCGCGACTGGGAACGTATCGGTCCTCTGGTGGTAGGTGAGGACAACAAAGACCACGTCCTCTTCCCCGAAAAGATCGGCGGCAAGTACGTGTGCTTACACCGCCGTCCTCCCCAGGTTTGGCTGGCGCGTTCGGAAGACCTGCTAACCTGGCCTGAAGCAGACATGCAGCCCATTTACGGTCCGCGACCGGACAATCCCTGGGACGCAAAACGGGTAGGTAGCGGTGGTGTGCCCATCAAGACGGAACACGGCTGGTTGTTGATCAACCATTCCTATGACCATTCGCATGTCTACCGTTTGGGGGTCTGTTTGGTTGACCTGGAAGACCCGACCAAGGTTCTCAAGCGCCCCAAGAACTTCATCTTTGAGCCTCGTGAGATCTGGGAGCTGCGTGGCGACGTACCAAATGTGGTCTTTTCTGGTGCAAATGTTGTCGTAAATGATGAAGTTTTTGTATACTATGGTGCGGCAGATCACGTGGTTGGGCTGGCGACTGCCCGCTTGGACGACCTGCTCGCTTATACTCTGCACGACTAATCTTTCCTTTTGAGGAGACCCATGACTGATTTGTGGAAAATCACCGAAACCTCTTTTGATCCAAAACGCCTGCGTCACTTCGAGACCGCCCTCACACAGGGCAACGGTTATTTGGGCACGCGCGCAACCTTTGATGAGCACTACCCAGGGGAACAGCGCACAACCTTTGTCCATGGTGTTTTCGATGACGCCCCGGTCGTCTTCACGCACCTGGTCAACTTCCCCGATTGGACTTCGTTGGATATCACCCTGGCTGGTGAACGCTTTAGCCTGGCTGAAGGTACATTGCTCGATTATCGCCGCGAGTTGGATTTGCGTACCGGTCTGCTTACCCGCATTGTGCGCTGGGAAAGCCCCGAGGGTCGCGTCAGTAAACTCGAATTTTTCCGCTTTGCCAGTATTGCCGACCCTCACCAGTTGTACCAGAAGGTCTTGATCACCCCCGAAAACTATTCTGGAAAAGTCCAGATCGACAGCCGGCTGGATGCCAGCACCGATACCATGCGCTATCAGCAGTGGCAATGGCTTGAGCAAGGTATAGAGCGGGATGCTATCTATTTACGAATAAAGACCTCTGCAACTGAAATCGAAATAACCATGGCGCAAAAAGTTTTTCTCAACGGAAGCACGCTGGAAGGAATTACTCTTCTGGATGTGGTAAAAATGCCCTCCATCTCCGCCAGCTGCCAGGCACAGGAGGGTGAACAAATTCGCTTTGAAAAATTCACCACCCTCTATACTTCCCGTGATTGCGCTGACCCCAAAAGCGAAGCATTGGGCAGCCTGGCAACCCTGCAGGGGAATCCGGGAGAAGAGCTTTGGCTAGCCAACGAGCAAGCCTGGGAAAAGGAATGGGACCGCTGCGATGTCGTCATCGAAGGTGATGACGAAGCCCAGCTTGCGCTGCGCTTCAGCATCTACCACCTCCTCATCGCCGCGCCCCGACATGACGAGCGCGTCAATATTGGTGCTAAAACCCTCAGCGGATATGGCTACCATGGGCACGCCTTCTGGGACACTGAAATTTTTATGCTGCCTTTTTTCACCTTTACGCGCCCCGAAATCGCCAGAAACCTGCTCTCCTACCGCTACCATAATTTACCGGGAGCGCGCGAAAAAGCCCTTGAAGGTGGCTTCCAGGGTGCGCAATTCCCCTGGGAAAGCGCCGGGGACGGTCGCGAATGCACACCTACATGGGTGCCGAACCTCGCGGACCGTAAAAACCTCATCCGCATCTGGACCGGAGACATCGAAATCCACATCTCCTCTGATATCGCTTTCGCTCTCGTTCAATATTGGCGTTTGAGCGGTGATGATACCTTCATGGCTCAGCGCGGCGCTGAAGTGATCCTCGACAGTGCCAAATTCTGGGCTTCACGCCTGGAGTGGAACCCGCAAACGGGGCAATACCACCTCAGCGACGTGATTGGTCCGGATGAATACCACGACCATGTCGATGACAACGCCTACACCAACTACCTGGCGCGCTGGCATATGCACACTGCTGTGGCAATTGCCGAGTGGCTCAAAACCTATGATGCCCAGGTCGCCAGCAACCTGTTCACCAGTCTGGCTGTGGACGAACAAACCTTTGCCGATTGGGCGACCATGGCAGACCAGATCTTCTGCCCGCAGGAGAGTGATGAAGGTCTCATCGAGCAGTTCGCCGGCTACTACGAACGCGCCAATTCCCTTGCCAGCGATTTTGACCCCCGCACCGAATCCGTCCAGGCCATTTTGGGCATCGAAGGCGCCAACGCCGCCCAGGTCTTGAAGCAGCCGGATGTCATGATGCTCATGTACCTGCTGCCCGAATTGTTTGACCAGGAAACCATCCAGGCAAATTACGACTATTACACCCCCCGCACCGACCTGACCTTCGGTTCATCGCTTGGTCCTTCCATCCAGGCTATCATGGCGACCCGCCTGGGCAGCCAGCAAGATGCCTATGAAAATTTCATGCGCGCGGCGCGTGCCGATATCGAGGACGTGCGCGGTAACGCTGGCGACGGCATCCACGGTGCTTCGGCGGGCGGTCTGTGGCAGGCAGCGGTTTTCGGCTTTGGCGGATTGCACATCGCAGATGACCGTTGGTACGTCCAGCCCCATTTGCCGGCGCATTGGAAACGCCTTCAATTCAAATTTATGTGGCGCGGCGAAGTGCAGGTGGTCGATATTCGCGCCGAGGAGGAAAAATCGTGGTAATAAACGCCTTTTTATTTGATTTAGATGGCGTACTGACCGATACGTCCGAATTGCATTTTCTGGGCTGGAAACGCCTGGCGGAAGAAGAGGGTATCAGTTTTACACGTGAGGATAACGAAGCCCTGCGCGGTGTATCCCGGCGGGAATCGCTCAATTTGCTGCTGAAGGGCAGGCAAGTGAGCGAAGAGCAAGCCCAAGAGATGATGGAGCGCAAAAATGGTTATTATGTCGACCTGGTGCGCCAGATGACACCCGCTGACCTTTTACCGGGTGCGCGAGAGATACTCGCAGAGATAAAAGTGTTGGGACTGAAGCAAGCCATCGTCAGCAGCAGCAAAAATGCCTGGCTGGTGTTGGATCGGTTGCAGATCGGGCAGTTGTTCGACGCCGTTATCGATGGCAATGCTCCGGCACGTTCCAAACCTCATCCGGATTTGTTTATCCTTGCAGCGCAGGCTGTAGGCGTGCCGATGGAGAACTGCCTGGTAGTGGAAGACGCCCAGGCAGGCGTTGAAGCCGCCCACTCTGCCGGCATGCGCGCCTTGGGTCTCGGACCCATTGACCGGGTTGGCATCGCAGAACTTGTGTTTGACTCATTGCAAGGTCACACGGCTGGTGAAATTATCGCATTCTTTGCGAACTCATAAGCTTCCCAAGGTCGTACGGGTTCCGTAGAAAAATTGTAGGCCGGGTTCCGTAGTAGAACCCGGCACGCCTCTGCTATGCGACGACGAAAATGGATCTTCCCACACCCGTACGGGCGGGTCCCAGACCCGCCCCATCTCCATGCAATGACGCAAGCCTCTGCAAAAGGAAACCTGTTTGTAGGGAACTGGCCTGCCTGTTCCACCCCGCCCCATCACCATGCAATGACGAAAATGCATCTTCCCACGGCCTCTGCTTGATTATCCGAAGATCGATTTGCCCATCAACATCACGCCCAGCACGATCAGGGGTACGCCAAGCAGGGCGCCGATCACGGTAATGGTCAGGACGATGCCCACGATCACCAACACCAGCCCCAATATCGCGCCGATCAGCCTGCCTGTGAACTTCAGGATCCACACTGCCAGTTGCAGCAATGCCCAGAACGGCCAGAGCAGGAAGGGGATTTTTCTATTTTCTTCCATTTTTCCTCTTTCTCTGTTTTGAAAGAAACAGTTTGTAATGATGATTATAGGATGGTGGGTTTTGTCGGGGGCTAGAAAATCTACGGGTTATGGGCGACAACCTCGGATCTCTCTCAAAATATGCGCGTAGCCACTAATAATTAGTACTAAGTTAAGCAGATGAATGATACACAACCCCCTTTAGTGTGAAATATAGCAGGGGCGATGGCCTGCCTCGCCCGCTAAAGAAAGGGTTCTTGTTTCTTTCGACCCCCGCTCTGGACTGCTTGCGTCCAGCTTGCGGGAGTGGAAAATAAAGGGGGAAAAAACTGAATCATCAACGTAGCACCTTCCCAAAACAGAACAAATGTGCTATTATTAAGGGCAGAGCCTTACCAAAAATGCCGCACGTTAAAAATCGAGATCGCCACGCTTCCGCTCGCGATACCCTACGGGCACGATGTGACCTGATACCAGTTTTTACACTCAAAATGCATTCTTGTACCATCAAAAAACACTGCAAATAGTGCAAATAGTGCAAATAGCTGATAGGAAAAAGAAGCTGATAGCTCATAGGAGATAGGAAAAGACTTTACAAACAAGCGTGCAGACCACAATTTTTTGAGCTATCAGCTATCAGCTATCAGCTATTCGCTATGAGCTGTCAGCTGCTAACAAAGGTATAATAGCAGGCGATACCATAACCCTACCGGAGGAAAGACATGAACTATGCCCTGATTATGGCTGGAGGGGCGGGAACGCGCCTATGGCCACTCAGCAGAGAAAAGCATTCCAAACCATCTCTCTCCCTTTACAGCGATCAAAGCATGTTCCAAATCGCCGTCGAGCGACTTTATCCTCTTTTCACCCCTGAACAAATTTTGGTAGTTGCCAGCCGCGAACACATCGCCGACCTGGCTGCCCAGGTACCTGAGATTCCGCAGGAAAACTACATCATCGAGCCAGAAATGCGCGGTACAGCCTCCGCTATCGGCTTGGCGGCGGTGCATTTGGCTCAGCGCGACCCGGACGCCACCATGGCAGTCCTCACGGCTGACCATCACATCGGCAAGCCCAGAGTCTTCCGTGAGGTGGTGAAGTCGGCGCTGGCGCTGGCAGAGCGTGGTTACATTCTCACGCTCGGCATCACTCCCACCTGGCCTTCCACCGATTACGGTTACATCGAGCAGGACGGCGAGGTGGACCAGTCCAACGGCTACAAAGCCTACCACGCAGCTCGTTTCGTGGAAAAACCGAACCTGACCAATGCTCAAAAGATGCTTGCGCTGGGCAATTACAGCTGGAACAGCGGCATGTTCATCTGGAAAGTGGCGGTGATCATGGCGGAGTTTCAGCGCCAGATGCCGGACCTGCACAGCAGCCTCCTGCGCATAGCCAGCTTGATTGGAAAACCGGAATACGAGCAGGAAATGCCGGCAATCTGGACGAAAATCGCCAAACAAACCATCGATTACGGTGTGATGGAGCATGCCGAACGGGTGGTGGTGATCCCGGCGGATATGGATTGGCTGGACGTTGGCACATATATGAGCCTCAAAGGGCTTTTGCCGATGGACGAAAAGGGTAACAGTATCAAGGGCGAGGCGCAGCTGCTGGATTCGGAAAACACGCTGGTGATGGGCAGCACGCGCATCGTCACGGGCATCGGACTGAAGGATCTGATCATCGTTGACACGCCGGACGCCTTGATGGTATGCGATCTGAACCACGCCGGGCAGGTACGGGATCTGGTCAGACTGCTCAAGGAACAGGGTCGGCAGGATTTGGTTTGATGCAAAAAGAAATGCATTAATGAATCGTACGGGCGGGTCCCAGACCCGCCCCCTGACAGGTAATGATCTGGAAAGAACCCTCACCCCAGCTTGGCGGAGGGGATAAAAGATAGCTGCGCTGCGCTAGCCGGGAGACCGTGGCAGGTCTCCCCTACATTGAAACACGAAGACCTGCCGGTCAAATTCCGTGCTCGGCGTGCCTACTAACGTGTACGGCGTCGCCCATGGCACTAGGTGCCAGGGTGCAAGCAAGGGTACTTCGCAATGCTGGCACAATCAAGGGTCTTTTCGTAGGCCGGCCTGTCCAGCGCTCTTTCCGCTGGTTTGCGAACCTGCCCTGTTAAAGGTTGACCCGGCATTTTTGCTGCGAAAATATACTTTTCACGTACGGGCGGGTCCCAGACCCGCCCAAAAGCTGTCACGATTAATTATTAAAATATTTTAAAGGTTTACTGCATGGCGACACTTTTATTATTGATCATCTATCTTGCTTTCATCAGCCTGGGGCTGCCGGATTCAATGCTGGGGGCAGCCTGGCCGCTAATGCGCACAGAATTGGGGCTGCCACTCGAAGGAGCAGGGCTGGTTTCCCTGTTTGTCACAGTCGGCACCATCATCTCCAGCCTGCTGACCGGAACACTGATCAGGAAACTGGGTACAGGCAAACTCACGGCTATGAGCGTCCTGACCACTGCGCTGGCGCTGTTGGGCTACTCCTTCACCACCAATTTCAATTGGCTGTTGTTGATGGCGATCCCGCTGGGGTTGGGCGCGGGAGCAGTGGATGCGGTGCTGAACGATTTTGTGGCGCGGCACTACAGCTCGCGGCACATGAGCTGGCTGCATGCTTTTTGGGGTGTTGGCGCGACCGCCGGACCGCTGCTGATGGCATGGATGATCAGCCTCACGCAGCGCTGGCAGAATGGCTACCGCGTCGTTTCGATCGTGCAGTTTGCGTTGGTGGCAATATTAATTGCTTCGCTGAAGCTCTGGAAGAACAGCGACCAGGCAGCAGCCGAAGCGCACGCGGAGAAGCACAGTAATGGCAGTATCTGGAAAATCCCCGGGATGGGACCGAACCTGGCGGCATTTTTTGCCTATTGCGCCCTCGAGCTGACCGCTGGGCTATGGTTTGCCAGTTATTTGGTGCAGATCAGAGGGGTGAAGGCAGAAACCGCCGCTGCGTGGGCGGCTTCGTATTATTTCGGGATCATGCTCGGGCGGGTGATCAATGGCTTTTTGACCATGCGTTTCTCGAGCAAGACCCTCATCCGAGGCGGGCAGACTTCGATTTTACTGGGAGTCGTACTGTTGTTTTTGCCAGGCAACGCCTTTAGCCTGGTCGGGCTGCTGTTGGTGGGAATGGGCTGCGCGCCGATCTACCCGTCTATGCTGCACGAAACGCCGGCGCGTTTTGGCAAGGAAAACTCCTCACGCCTGATGGGCATCCAGATGGCTTCCGCCTATATTGGGCTGACCGTCATTCCGCCCTTGGTGGGTGTGATCGCGTCTAAATGGAGCCTGAAAGTATTCCCATTAGCCTTGCTGATTTTGTTGGTCTTGATGGTATGGGGCAGCGAACGGGTGAACCAGGTTGTAGCGGATAAAGAAAAGAAGCTGATAGCTGATAGTTGAAAGCTGAAAGCTGATAGCTGATAGCTGATAGGAAAAGAATTGACAAACAGAAAAGAAGCATACAATTTTTTTGAGCTATGAGCTATGAGCTATGAGCTATGAGCTATGAGCTATGAGCTATGAGCTATGAGCTATGAGCTATGAGCTATGAGCTATGAGCTATGAGCTATGAGCTATGAATTATCCGTTACCAGGCCTTGTCTTATTGCGAGGATGACAGCCTGGGTGCGGTCCGAGACGCCTAATTTGGCAAAAAGTGTGCTGGTATAGTTCCGGACGGTGCCTTCAGACAGGTAAAGCCGACCTGAGATCTCGGCATTCGAAAGTCCCTGGGCGAGCAGATTCAGGATGTCCTGTTCCCGGTCTGTCAGGTTGTAAGATCGCTCAGCAGGCTGGGTGTCGGGTGAGGACGCCACATTGCTCAATATCTTACCGGCAACGCTCGGGTCGATATAGGCATGCCCAGCCATGGTGCCGTGAATGGCTTCCAGCAGCTCCAGCCGGGGGCGGTCTTTCAACAAATAACCTGACGCACCACTGCGAATGGCATCGAAGAGCCATTTATCGTCCATGTAGGTGGTCAAAACCAGAACCGGCAGGTTGGGATGGCTGACTTTGAGGCGGCGGATCGCCTGAACTCCGTTCATACGCGGCATTTGCAGGTCCATCAACACCAAATCGGGCACCTCTTTGGCGATCAGATCGAGTGCTTCCTGACCATCATTGGCGGTGGCGATCACATCGATTTCCGGGTCGGTCTGCAAAATGCGCTTGAGCCCTTCGCAAACGATTTCCTGGTCATCGGCAATCAATACTTTGATCATAAGAAACGCTCCCAAGACAATTTGACCGTGGTCCCCTCGCCAGGCTGGCTGCGCACTTCGAGGTCTGCCCCGATCGAGGTGGCGCGCTCTTGCATGCCCTGCAGACCATAATGCCCCTTACCCTGCTGGGTTTGGGTTTCAAAACCGATGCCATCATCGCGGATTTCCATGCACACCACCCCGTCTTCCTCCTCCAGACTGACGAAAAATTTTCTGGCGCTGGAATGGATAGAGATGTTTTCAATCGATTCCTGCCCGATGCGATAGAAGGCTTGTTCAACGTTGGGCGGCAGGATCTGGACGAGGCTGGAGATGCGGATTTCCGCCAGCATAGCTTGCCTTTCTGCCAGACTTTCTGCCAGCGTTTGCAGGGCAAGTTCGAGACCGAGATCCTCCAAGGGTTGGGCTCGCAGGTCGTTCAGAGCCCGGCGGGTACCGTCCAACCCCCGGCGGGAAGCGGAGAGCGAGTTGTCCAGCATCGCGTTGACCTCGGTTTGACCCTCCGGAAGCATGGTTTTAAGGGCTTCCAGGTTGACCGAGATACCGCTGAGAGTGTGTGCGAGAGTGTCGTGCAATTCGCGGGCAAGGCGGTTGCGCTCGCGGCTGGTCGCAAGGCTTTCGAGTGTGTTGGCATATTGACCCAATTGCATATTCGCCTGGACAAGTTTGTGCTTTTGCTCGCGCTGTTTTTCGTTCAGTTGGTTGACCACGAAGCCCACCAGCGCGAAGGCAAAGGCGCGCACGACGGGCAGGGTCAGGAGGGGCACGCTTTCGAGGTTGATGTGACCGATGATCAGGAAGGTAATGATGATATCCGACAGGTTGGTCAGGATAGTGTAGGCCATGACTGCGCGGTAATCGTATTGCCAGGCAATGAAAACCACCGGCACGACCAAAATCGGGACCAATGAGTAGGATTGCGAGATGAAGTTGGTGATCCCGCGGTTAGGCTCGAGCAGGTAAAGCCAGCTACCGCCCACCATGGCCATCGTGTAGAGGACCAGGATCAGCGGGAAATATTTTTCTTTGAGCTTGTTTTCGAGCCAGGGGAAGGATAGGGTAAGGAAGAGCAGACCGTGGATGATGACGTAATAAACGGATTGAAAGGCGATCACGGCGGTGCGGGTGACGCTGACGTCGTCGTACACCCAGCGGGCGGAGAAGTACACCAGCCCGATCAGGGAGAAATAGCGAAACAGCCTTAACAACCCCGGTTCAAGCGGTCTTTTCATGATTTTATATTACCACTTATTTTTTCCTGTAAGGGACGGCTGCTACGAAGTACCCCGACGCCATCGGCGTTAGTGGGCTCGCCGTCCCGGACCGGTGCAATTGGTGGGCGGGTAAGAAAATTCGTCAGTGCGAGCACCAGATGGAGAATAAAGGAATCTTGTGAATCAGATTTTTTCGTAGGCTGGGTTGCGATTTCCAACCCAGCATGCCTTGCGATCATGCGAGCCTAATTTGTCAGCCGTAGAGCTAGGCAGGTCTCCCGTACGACATAAATCCCTCACCCCCGTTATGAACACCAATGTGTTCATTACAGACCGATGTGAGTTGAACTCACTCGGTCTAGTCGCTTCGCTCACGGACCCTCCCCCACGAGCGGAGGAGGGCTAAATTACAACACAGACTCCTCCAGTTCTTTCATGGTCTCTTGACCATGAAAGGAAGTTGACCGTCAGGTCTCCAAGATGACAAAAATTGTCCGGCAGCCCTCACCCCGGTACGCCCCAAAAAGGGGCTACCGAACCAACCTCCGGCTGGACTTCGCCTCCCCCACTTGCGGAGGAGGGCTTAAAAACTGGTTATGCCATCGTACGGGCGGGTCCCAGACCCGCCCAAGTATCGATAAGATAATTGATCGTCTTGTGTAGGGGACGGCTGCCATGCCGTCCCGATGTCTGAGTGCGACACAAATGTCGGGAGACCGTGGCAGGTCTCCCCTACAACAAAAATCGTTGATCGCACCGGTGTCCTCACCGAGTGCGGGTGTTGACCGGTAGGTCTCCCATACGATACGATACCGGGTTGAAATTCCCACTTGGTATTCAAAAACACCTTTCCTCCAATTATGGGAAGGGCATAATGGATTGCATTGCCCATAGGCTAGCTTAGAAAATCATCGCCAAAAGGGGGCGACGGATTTTGGCTAATAAGATAAAATATAGGTTTGTGTTTAAAGTATATTAAGGAAGAAGAAAATAATTTTTAAAGGTTACGAACCTATGAACAAAAAACCTAACTTCAAACCGATCATCGGCGTGGTGGTGATCGTGGCAGCGCTTGGCTATCTGTTGATCTCCGCGACACGCTCAAACACGCAATATTTTATGACCGTGGACGAGCTGATCAGCCAAAAATCTGAACTGGAAGGGCAAAAGTTGCGCATGTCCGGCGCGGTGGTGGGCGAAAGCATCCAATACAACCCGGCGACGCTGGACCTCAGTTTCGTGGTTGCCCAAATTCCCGGCGACCACCGCCTGATCGCCGAAATGGGCGGTATGGCAAAGGTCCTGGCAGAAGCTGTTGCCAATCCGAACGCCGCGCGCATGACCATCCATTACACCGGCGTCAAACCCGATTTGCTCAAGGACGAAGCCCAGGCAATCGTGACCGGGTCGATGGACGCGCAAGGCGTTTTCCAGGCAACCGAACTATTGATGAAGTGCCCTTCGAAATACGAATCTGTTTTGCCGGACCAGGCAGGAGACTAAAATATGTTTTATTTGGGTTTAGGAAGTTTTGCCCTTTCGGGAATATTAATGCTGGTCTGCCTGGGTCTTACCGCCTGGCAGCTCTCGCGCAAACAACATGAAATTTCAGCGACAGTCCGTTTTCTGACCAATTTAGGTTTTGGGCTGCACACCTTAAGTGTGATTGCACTGCTTTATATGCAGGTGAGCCAGGATTACAGCAACGCCTACGTGGTCGGCGTGATCAACCCGGCTTTACCGACCTACCTGAAGATGACCGCGCTGTGGGGTGGGCAGGCGGGCTCGCTCTTTTTCTGGAGCTGGATCATCAACCTCTGCCTGGTAATCGCGCTGAACCGCCGTCATATCCTGCGGGATAACTGGGGTTACCTGTTTGCGCTGGTCAACCTGATATTCTTCAGCGGGATTTCGATGTTCCTCGAGAATCCCTTCAGCCGGGTCTGGCAATTGAGTGATGAAAGCCTGATTGACAGTCTTTTCATGCCGGCTGCCGGCGCGAAGGTCTATTCCGGGCTGATTGGCAGGGGGCTCAACCCGCTTTTACGGCATTGGGGCATGATCATTCACCCACCGGTGCTTTACATCGGCTTTGGCGCTTTCCTGCTGCCTTTTGCAGAGACACTTTCGCACCTGGTGATCAAGGGCGACGGCGATGACCTGATCGCAGCCCTGCGACCCTGGCTACTGGTCGCCTGGATTTTCCTGACTGCCGGCATCGTTCTGGGCAGCTGGTGGTCCTATGACGTGCTGGGCTGGGGCGGATACTGGGCGTGGGACCCGGTGGAAACTTCTTCTCTGATCCCTTGGCTGGTCAGCACCGGCTTACTGCACAGCATGTTTTTGCAGCAAAAGAAAGACATTTTCAAACGCATCAACGTGATGCTGATTTTGAGCAGCTATTTACTGATCATCTTCAGTATACTGATGACCCGGGCTGGCTTGATCAGTTCGGTGCACGCTTTTGGAGAAAGCTCCATTTCCATCCCGCTGACTGTCTTTTTACTTGTATTCCTGGCACTATCGCTCGCTTTGACGATCTGGCGCTGGAAAAAAATGAATAGCGGCTGGGAGTTCCAATCCTGGTTCTCGCGGGATTCGCTATTCTTGTATACGTTGGTATTGCTGGTGGCGATTGCCTTGGTGTGCATGTGGGGGCTGCTTTACCCGCTGGCAACACGCGCCTTCACCGGCGTTGAGATCACGCTCGACCGGGGCTTTTATGACCGGGCGGTCACACCGCTTTTGGTCCTGCTGGCGCTATTGATGGCGGTTTGTCCGCTGGTGGGGTGGTCGGTTGCCAGCCTGAAAAAACTGGGCAAACGTGCCTTGATACCGCTGGTTGCGGCTGTGTTGGCGGCTGCGGCAGCATACCTTTGGCTCAGCAAATCCTGGGTGGCAGTGCTTTCAATTTTCATCGTGGCGCTGGGTTTGGCGGTTTTGATTTCGACAACCATTCGCGAACTGCGCAAGGTCGATAATCCCCTGATCACTTTCTGGAAAATGCGTTCACGTTACGGCGCTTTTTTGGTGCATACCGGTATTTTGCTGATCATGCTGGGTATCGTGGGCATGGAAGGGCTTTCCCAAAGCATCCAGGGTACGCTGGTGCCCGGCGACAAGATGCCCCTGGGAGAATTTGGGGTGGAATTCGTGGAACTTACGGAAAATTACGACAGTCCCGAATACCTGAGCGTACGCGCCCAGATTGACTTGTGGCGGGGTGATGAGCTTGTCGGTCGCCTGACGCCAGGTCAGGATGTTTACGAGAGCCGCAGCCAATATGTCAGTATTCCTGGCAAACGCAGCACGCTTGCCGGCGATTTTTACACGATCATGCTTGATTACGATGAAATGATGGGCTATGTTTCCATCCAGGCAACGATCAACCCGCTCGTCAATTTCATGTGGATCGGTTCGTTATTCCTGTGCTTGGGGGCAGCATTCAGCCTGAGTTCGCCGATCGTGCGCGAGCAGGCAGTTCGGAAAGAAGACGAGCAAGCGGATGCAGATTAAGCTGCAAGGCATCAGCAAAGCTTACGGTCGCCTGTCGGTACTGAAGAATTGCGATCTGGCGTTGGAAAGCGGACAGCTGTTGTGTTTGCTGGGTAGTAACGGCGCTGGCAAGACCACGCTTTTGCGCGTAGTCAGTGGGCTGCTGAGTGCTGAGCAGGGAAAATTGCTGGTCGATGGCGCGGAATGGTCTCTGAAGAGCCCGGAATGGCGCCGAAAATGTGCGCTGGTGGCGCATAAGACCTTCCTTTACCAAAACCTGAGTGGGCTGGAGAATCTGCGCTTCTTTTCGAGGCTGTATCAGCATGATTTGACCGAAAAGGAACTGCGCGACCGCCTGGCGGAAGCCGGATTGGCTCGGGCGGGCGACAAACAGGTTCGAGCCTACAGCCGCGGCATGCAGCAGCGTCTGACCATCGCGCGTGCTTTGCTTTCTGACCCGGATGTGTTGATTCTGGACGAGCCTTTCACCGGGCTGGATAAGGACGGCAGCGCCATGTTGGTGCGCGTGCTTGCCGAGCTGAAGGGGCGGGGAGGTATGGTTTTGATGACCAGCCATGACCCGCAGGCAGCACTGGCGGTCACAGATGGCTTTGTGCGACTCAGCCGAGGCGTTTTGGATGAGGTGGTGTGGACGCGTGGCAGGACTTGGAGCGAAATTGAGCCCAATCTGTACCCGCAAAGCACTTTAGAGGGGCAGGCGGCATGAAAAACTGGCTGAGCACCCTCAAAACCTTGATCTGGAAAGACCTGCTGCAGGAATGGCGCAGCAAGGACATGCTGACCGCCATGCTGGCGTTTGCCATCCTGAGCATTTTCATTTTCAACTACGCCATGGAGCTTGATCCACGCCAGAGGGCAGAGCTGGCGCCTGGCATTTTGTGGGTGGTGATCACATTCTCCGGCACGCTTGGCTTGAACCGCTCTTTCGTAGCGGAACAGGAGCAAGGCAGCTTTGATGCCTTGGTGATGGCGGTTCCCGGCTTAGGCAGCATCTGGCTGGCAAAGCAGATCAGCAATTTTCTGATGATGCTGGTGCTGATCGTGATCGTTTTGCCTATTTACAGCCTGCTCTACAACCAAAACTTGTTTGTACCCGGCTTGATTCTAACGCTCATCCTGGGGGCATGGTCGTTCAGCGCTGCTGGCACGCTCCTGGCAAGTATGACCGCCCAAACCCGCATGCGCGACCTGCTTTTACCGGTGCTGCTTTTCCCGATCTTGATGCCGGTCAACATGGCAGTGGTCAAGGCTGGCACGGGCATCATGAGCGGAGCGGCGTTGGCGAGTTACCAGGTCTGGCTGACAATCCTGCTGGTTTACGGTATTATCATGACTACAATCTCATTAATGGTGTTTGATTATGTTATCTTGGAATAAAAAATTATCCTTTTTGGCAATATTTTCGGGTGCGCTGATCTTGCTCGCCTTTGGGCTGGTGTTGTTTTACGCGCCAGTCGAACAAAACATGGGCGTGGTGCAGAAGGTTTTCTACTTTCATGTCGCCGCAGCCTGGCTGGGAATGCTCGGTTTTTTGGTGGCAGCGGTCTGCGCAGTCCTGTATTTGCGCAAAGCCAATCTGAAACTGGATGCTGTGATGGCTTCTTCGGTTGAAATCGGGCTGCTTTTTACAGCGATTGCGAATTTTACCGGCATGATCTGGGCGCGTCCGGTGTGGAACACCTGGTGGACCTGGGATCCGCGCCTGACCACTATGACGATCATGGCATTCACCTATATTGCCTACTTTCTATTGCGCAGGGGCATTGACGATCCGACAAAAAAGGCGCGTTTTGGCTCGATTTATCTGATCATCGGTTTTGCGACCGTTCCGCTGACCTTCTTTTCAGCACGCTTGCTGCGCACCATTCACCCGACCATCTTTGGCACTGCCGGTACGGGCGATATGGCGATGACGCCGGCGATGTACCAGACCATGGGCTTCAGCATTTTTGCGTTTTCGGTGCTGTTCGCACTGCTCCTGATCGTGCGGAGCAGGCTGCGCTTGAACCAACAGTGGCTGGAAGAGCAGGAAGCCCTGGAACAGGAAGAAGAATTTGGTGAGGTGGCTAATGGCTGATACCTTTAACTATTTTGTAGCAGGATATGTAGTCATCTTTGGTCTCCTGGGAGCCTATATCGGTTGGTTGGTGTTGCTGAATCGTAAGATTCAGAAGAAGATTTCGGAGAAGAAAAGAAGCTGATAGGTAATAGCTGCTAGCTCATCGCACATAGCTGAAAGCGGATCTTACCTGACCTATTTCTCAATTACTCAATTGTTTACACGGTCATTTTTTCAGTCATTGCGAAGGAGCGGAGCGACTGTGGCAATCCACCATTCCTTCCAGTGTTCAACCTGACATCCAGAGCGTTCACATAAGGATTACTTTTTTCGCAATCCAAGCTCAGGTCAAACTCGTGTGGAAATGTGATTAAGTTTGCGGGAGGAACAGCAGACTGCCACGCCCCCTGCCATTTTAATTGGAGCTTCCGAAGGTTTGGTATCAGGGGCTCGCAGTGACTGTGTATTTGGTAGCTGCGCCTTGTAAGAGACGGCTTCCACGCCGTTCCGTCGCCTGGATACAATGAGCTTTCAGCTTTCAGCTATCAGTTATCAGCTAATTACCAAGCCTATGCAAACAACTTGATATCAAACAAATAATACCCAAAAAATACGCTATAATATTGATAGAAGAGGAAAACAGAAGAAGAAAACTACGAGTCGCTCAGGTTGAGGTTAAGTTACCGTGCCAAGAGCTCTACGAGTTACACTCATCACCATTGCGGTCATCCTATTGCTTTACGGTATCTATTACCTGATCGGACGACCCCCTATTCCGCTGCCGGCTATTCGCTACCCTGTGCCAGCTGGTCAGCCTCTCCACGATATCATCACTGCCACAGATTCCGACCAGGTCCGGGTTTCTCTGAACACCAAGGGTAAACTCGAGATGCTCAGCGGGGAAAACGAATTGGTCATGCTCGATTACACGCCGGAGACCTTAGCCAATACCGTTGACCTTGCCTTGCGCCTCTCACCTGGACAAACTTTCACATCGTATCAAAAGTTTGTGGAGAGGTTCCCTGTTTATCCATTTTTAACCAATTACGTAAACCAATTTTTCTATCGTTTTCTACCTTTTCGTATATCTGTCATTTTGACACCACAACAATGAATAATTTACTCAATTAATCTAAGGAGACCAAGGATAAAATGAAAAACAAACAAAATCTAATCAAGATAGTCATTGCGATCGTGCTGGTTTTAGGAATCAGCCTAATGCAGCATACCCCATCGGCAATTGCCGATGTGCCACTGCAGACCGACACGAGCAACGTAGTTCACATTGATGTCACCTATGACCCAGGCACCAAGTCCTTCAGTGCCGGTGGTTTCTCGTATGAAGAATTGAAGCAATTCGGTTTACCACAGCTGCAGGATGAAATTTGGACGCTCCTGAGCGTGTTTGATAATCTCTCGGTGAAGATCATTGGCGATGAGATCCAGCTGATGACCGACGAGAAACCATTGCTCAACATGGCTTTTGACGAGAACGCGCGCGCTTTTGTGTATGACATGCTGAATGTCTACCTGGCATCTGGTAAAGTGGACCGTGAACGAGCAGAAAAGTGGTTGGAGCAGGCTGATTTTGATATCACTCTGCGCAAGAGCAAAGAACTGAGCAATCCGCTGCAAATCCAACTCGCTACACTGGTGCAGGTCAAAATTGGCGAAAATGGTGCCTTATCTGTTGAAGGCATCCCCACTGGTATGGGTGTTCCCCCTGAAACTGCCGAGCTGTTAAGGGCTGCGAACATTCAAAACGCCAAAATTTGCTGGAGCAAGGGTGTTGTGAATGGTGAAGTGAATGGCAGTGTGTTGCCCCAGATTACGATCTATGAAGATGGTGTGATCGTGATCGACAAGGCTTTGGGTCTGAACCTGGGCGATTTGGGTCCGATCTTCGAATCGAGCTTTGGGGCTGGCATTGTTTACGCTGAAGGCGCACCTGTTACCGGTGAATGCCTGCCGTAACGATTAAGTAACTGGGTAGTCGAAAGTTAAGGTCACCTTCGCCTCCTTGAGATCGTAAAAGCACGCCTGCCCCTTGTAAAGGGGCAGGCTGATGCGCATATGTTTGAAAATTGCCACCTGAGAATTCGGGTGGCTTTTTTTATAGGGGGAAGAATGTCTTACACAAGGCAGGCAGGGAACCTTTAACAGGGTAGGCAGGGAATAGGGAAGTAGTAGTGGACTGGCTGCAAAAAGTGGACACAAGGAATGTCTTAGTTGGATAATAATCATCTAACAGGAGAAAGACAGTGCCAAACCCAAAAAACAAGTACTACCCGAAAGAATTAAAGATAGAAGCTCTTGA
>Ga0209270_1001817_pt1 | contig 26032 bp, 19 predicted proteins | sample MTBAKSrepl1MetaG_FD_187456 | JGI IMG/M metagenome (GOLD analysis project Ga0209270, IMG submission 187456) | Enrichment culture microbial communities from Arthur Kill intertidal strait, New Jersey, USA, that are MTBE-degrading - MTBE-AKS1... | ecosystem: Environmental > Aquatic > Marine >...
CAGGGTCACGGTCCAGTCCGGGCGGAGGATTTTGAGGACCAGGCCGGGCAGTCCGGCCCCGGAGCCGAGGTCCAGGACGCGAAGGGGTTCGGCGGGCAGGAAGGGCCGGGGGGCCAGGCTGTCGAGGAGGTGAAGGACCAGGTCTTCGGGTGGCCGGGCCGGGCCGATCAGATTGATTTTTCGGTTCCAGCGCCGGAGTTCGGCCATGAAGTCGAGGAGGCGGGCGGTTTGCTCCGGGGTCAGGTCCACGTTCAGGCGGCGGGCCCCGACGGTCAGGACCCGTTTTTCGGGCCAGGAGCGCCAGTCTGACGTTTCACGTGAAACACTCACCTTAAGACCTTATTTTCCTAGGCAGAAACGGCTGAAAATTTCTTCCAGGACATCGTCGGGCGTGGTCAGGCCGATGAGGCCGCCCAGGGCGTCGAGGGCCTGGTTGATTTCCAGGGCGACCAGTTCCGGGGCCAGGCCGTTTCTCAATCCTTCCCCGGCCCGGATCAGGGCCGGGCGGGCGGCTTCCAGGGCTTTTTTGTGCCGCAAATTGGGGACCAAATCGGGGACTTCCTCCGGTGAAGTCCGGCCGCCGCAAGCCATTTGAAAAATTTCCTCCTGGAGCCGGTCCAGACCCCGGCCGGTCAGGGCGGAGATTTCGACGGCCGGGCGGCCGCCCAAGAAGTCGGCGGCCCGGTCCAGGGAAAAGGCCGGGGGGAGGTCGGACTTGTTCAGGACCAGAAGGGTTCGGCCGGGCGGGGCGGCCATGAAGATGCGGCGGTCTTCGTCGGTCAGGGGGCGGCTGCGGTCCAGGACCAGGAGGACCAGGTCGGCGGCCGCCAGGCGGGCCGCGGCCCGACGCTGGCCTTCGGCCTCGACCTCGTCCAGCGGAGGCGTTTCCAGGCCAGCCGTGTCGATCAGGGTCAGGGGCAGGCCGGACAGGACGGCGTCGGCTTCGATCAGGTCCCGGGTGGTGCCGGGGACCGGGGTGACGATGGCCCGATCGGTCTTGAGCAGGGCGTTGAGCAGGCTGGATTTGCCCACGTTGGGCCGGCCGACGATGGCCGCCTTGAGGCCTTCCCGGAAGACCCGTCCGGAGTCGTAGGCGGCCAGGAGCCGGTCCAGGGGGATCAGGACTTCCCGGTCCAATCGGTCGGCGGCCGGTTCGGGGGCGATGATTTCGGTTTCTTCGTCCGGGAAGTCGATGGCCACTTCGAGGCGGGCCAGAATTTCGAGCAGGGGCTGGCGCAGGGCCTCGACCTGGTCACGGAGGCCGCCGGCCAGTTGGACCGCGGCCAATTGGGCTTCGGCGGCGCCGCGGGCTTCGACCAGTTCGGCCACGGCTTCGGCCTGGGTCAGGTCGATGCGGCCGGCCAGGAAGGCCCGGCGGGTGAATTCGCCGGGGGCGGCCAGTTCGGCCCCGTTCTGGAGGACCAGTTCGAGGATGCGGCGGACGGCGACCGGACCGCCGTGGGAGTGGATTTCGACCACGTCTTCGCGGGTGTAGGTGGCCGGGGCTTTCATAAAGGTGCAGAGGACCTGATCGACCAGGCGGCCGGTCCGGGGGTCGACCAGGTGGCCCAAGTGTAACATGTGGGAAGTTAAGGGATATTCCGTTTTGGCCGGGCGGAAGAGGCCCCGGGCTATTTCTTCGGCCCTGGGTCCGGACAGGCGGACGATGGCGATGGCCCCGGACCCCAGGGGGGTGGCCATGGCGGCGATGGTCGAGTTTTCAGCGGTCAAGGTCGGCTCCAAGTAAAAAACTTCTCGAGGGGCTGGCCACCAGACCCGGCCGGGAGTCCCGCCCCGGGGCGGGGTTCTCGGCCCTTGTTTTTTATTTTGGCATATCCGGGTGATTTTGGGCAGGGGTCAGGAGAGGAAAAAGGGAGAAAAGGTTTGGTTTTCGGGAGCTTTGGGTCAAACAAGAGTAAGCTCAAGGCTAAAGATTGACTTTCAGGCGGGTTTTTGAAAATATAAAAATGTTCTTTTAGTTAAAAGTTAATCGGGCCGGGCGGCTTCAGGCCGGGCGGTCCAATTCTTCACCCAAGGAGAGACAGCCATGTCCTTGAGCGATGAACTGGCCTCGTTCGTGGTCAAGACAAGTTTTGAGGACATCCCTGGAGAGACGGTGGATTTTGTCAAGCATCTGGCCTCCAAGATCGTGGCGGCCATGCTTTACGGGGCCACGACCCGGGCCGGGCGGGGTTCGGCCGAGTATGTCCGGTCTAAGAACGGGCCGCTGGAGGCGGGCATTATCGGGGCCAAAATGCGATGTTCGACCGAGGACGCGGTTTTGGTCAACGGGGTGACGGCCCACGCGGCGGAACTGGAAGACGACCAGATGCCTTGCGCCACCAGCGACATCAACATTTTTCCGGTTATTTTTCCTCTGATCGAGACCCGGGGCTTGTCGGGAAAGCAGGTCATCGAGGCTTCGGCCATCGGGCTGGAGGTGATGAACCGGATCGGGATGCGGTCGATTTCCTCGCAAGGTATCACCGACCTGCCCTTTTTCGGGGTGATCGGCTCGGCGGTGACGGCGGCCAAGGCCTTGCAATTGACCGAAGAGCAGACGGGCTGGGCCATGGGGCTGGCCGTGGGCCGGGCCGGCGGGTACATCGTCAATTTCGGGACCGACGCTCATTTTGTGGAATCGGCCGCGGCCTGCCGGGACGGTCTGATGGCGGCCGAGCTGGCCCGCCGGAATCTGACCGGGACCAGGAATTTAGAGAAATGGCTGCGGGAGGATGTCTGGCGGGACCCCGGTATTGATCTCGGCCCCATCACTGCGGATTTGGGCCGGCCCACGTGGCGGGTCCATGAGACCTGGGTCAAAAAATACCCCTGCTGTTTTTTGACCCACCGCCACATCGACCTGATGCTGGACATCCTTAAAGAAAAAGCCCTGAAGCCCGACCGGATCGCCAAGATCGAGATCGACTGCGGTCCGGTGGATTCGACCTGCGACCGGCCGTCGCCCATCGACCCGGAGGACGCCCGGTTCAGTTTTCAGCACATCATGGCCAGCCTGATGCTTTATGGGGAGATCGACAGCCATCATTTCACCTGGGACATGGTCAAAAACCTGGAGATCGCCTCGGAGCGCCGGAAGGTCACGGTCCATGAAAAGGCGGACTGGCCCAAGGAATTCATGTCCGGGACGGCCAGGATCGTGGTGACCCTGACGGACGGGGAAGTGATCGAAAGGACCCGGCCCAAGGCCTTGGGCAGTCCGGACGAGCCTCTGACCGAAGACCGGTTCCAGGAGCTGTTTTTCAAGTACACCAGGCCGGTCCTGTCCACGGCCAACGCGGAGTGGGTCTGGCGGGCCTTGACCGGGTTGGAAGAAATAGACCGGCTCGACGAACTGGTCCAGAGACTCGTTTACCCGGAATAACAACCGAGAAAGACCCGGTCCGGCTTTGGCCTCACCTGGGCCGACCGGAACGGCTTTCAAATCAACAAAAAGGAGAGAAAGATGGAACAACAGCCTCAGCTACCCGAAGACAAGTGGCCGGCCCTTAGAAAAGCCAAGGCCAACGCCAAGACGGCCTGGAGTTACTTCGAGCACCTGGTCAAGACCATGCACCAGGAACTGGGCGAGGAAAGGACCGCCGAGGTTTTGGACAAGTTCATGCGGGGCAACGCCGCGCGATTCGTCCTTTCGGGCATGAAAGGGTTCGGGATCGAAGGCAACGACGCCTGGGCCCTGGCCAGCTATTTCAAGCTGGCCACCGGCGACGTGATCGGGTACAAGGCCGAACTGACCCGGCCCGAGCCCAACGTGGTCAGCTACAAGCTTTTTCCGCCGTGCATCTGGTTCCCTCAACTGGACATCCCGGCCAGTTTTTGCAAATCCATGGGCTGTTTCGAGATCGAGGCGGCCAAGCTGGTCAATCCGAACATCGAAATCGTGCACAAACAGCTCATGACCGACGGCGACCCCTGCTGCGAGCTGTGGTTCGTGGAGAAGAAGTAAGGGCGACCCGCCGGATCGTCCTTACGGACATTCTTCCGAGGCGCGTGGCGGTGAACCGAAGGGCAGGCCAAGGGAGCCTGCCCCTACCCTCTGTGGTTCGTGGAGAAGGAAAATAGGACAGCCTGAGAGTAGGGGCACGTGGCCACGTGCCCCTACCCAATGACGAACCATGGCGCGTATGACCGGCTTAGCCCCTTGTTTGACAGTTGGGTGGTAAAATTTGTTGATTTTCAGCATGCTGGTTTAATAAAATCAACAAGTTATCTTGGCAGAGTCCTAAAAAATCTGTAGTAAATGCATTAGCTAGTATAATTATTTAAAATTCAATACTTTATTCAATATCGCTTACTTCTTTGCTGTCAAACAAAGGGTTAATTTTCCGTCTCTGGCCTGTGATTTTTTTAAGATTACAAAGATTCAAATCCATCGCCCAACTCGGTCATCTCCCCAAACACAGCGATGACAGCGCTAAGGCCTGGCTTTACGGCAAGCTGCTGATAGCCATTTTAATTGAAAAAATCATCGAATGCGCCTCTTCCCTTTCCCCCTGGGGGTAAGTCTTGGCGGAGCGGGCGGTACCGGAATGTCTGGCGTGAATTCAGTTTTGTTTTCCAGGAGGTTAAGCGGGCGATTACGCTCAACCTGCCCCTTGACGCAATGCTTAAGCAATGGAATGAGATACAGGAGCTTCAAGGTCTCCCAAGCTGGAGCTTGGGAGCCGGATGGAATTGTTACAGTTCTACTGATGGAGGGGGCCAGCTGGATCAAGGGCACCCCGTCCTCTTGCGCCTTCGGCGCCCCGGCAATTCCGCGCAACCAGCCCATAGCAGAGCTGTGGGGCACCCTGCTGCGCTCCACCCGGTCTATTATTCTTTTTTTATCGGGACGCATTCAGGTATAATTGAACCTCCGGGTGTTTTTTCAATGTAGGATAGCCCAAGGATATTAATGAAGGAAGAATCCGCCGACCAGGAGTGGAAAGTGAAGCCGACCGATCTGATCAAGAAAGCCAAGGCCGAGAACAGGAGCGCTTTGAACGAAGCCGAAGCCAAGCAGTTTTTAGCCGCTTACGACGTGCCGGTGATCCATGAGGCCGTGGCGCCCGGTCCGGAGGAGGCCGCGGCCAAGGCCCAGGACATCGGCTTCCCCGTGGTTTTGAAAGGGCTGGGATCAAAGCTGACCCACAAAACCGAACGGGGCCTGGTCCGGTTGGGGCTTAACAGCCCGGACGAGGTCCGCAAGGCCGCCCGGAAGATCGCCGCCGCGGCCGGGACCGATCTGGAAGGTTTGCTGGTTCAGCCTCAACTGTCGGGCCGCCGGGAGTTCGTGGCCGGGCTTTTCCATGACGACCAGTTCGGGCCGGTGGTCATGTTTGGTCTGGGCGGAGTTTTCACCGAGGCTTTGGGCGACGTGGTTTTTCGTCTGGCCCCTCTGGACGAGGCCCAGGCCGATCAAATGCTGGACGAATTGGCGGCCAAGACTCTTCTCGGTCCCTTCAGGGGTGAAAAGGCGGCCGACCGGGGGCAACTGGTCCAGGCCTTGGTCGGCCTGGCCCGGATCGGGGTGGAACACCCCGAGGTGGCGGAGATCGACATCAATCCTCTTCTGGTCACCCCCGAGGGCCGGGCTGCGGCCGTGGATGCGCTGATCGTGCTGGGCCAAGCCAAACCTGAAGTTCGTTACCGCCAGCCGGTGGAGCCTTCCGCAGCCAGGGAACTGTTTTATCCCAAGTCCGTGGCCATGGTCGGGGCTTCGGCCCAGTTCCGTAAGTGGGGTCAGCAGATTTTCGCCAACCTGGTGGTTGGCGGGTTTGAAGGCCGGATTCACCTGGTCAATCCCAAGGCCAAGACCATCGCCGGGCGGCCGGTCTACCCGTCGGTGAACGACATTCCGGAGCCGGTGGACCTGGCCGTGGTGACCATTCCGGCGACCCAAGTCATGGACCTGATCCCGCAATTCAGGGCCAAGGGCATCAAACGGGTGATCCTGGTCACGTCCGGGTTCGCCGAGACCGGACCGGAGGGGAGAAAACTGGAAGAAACGCTGGTGGCCGAGGCCCGGCGGAACGACATTCTAATTCTGGGTCCCAACACCATGGGGGTGTGCAATCCTTATCATAAATTCTACTGCATGGGCTCCCATGTCCGGCCCAAGCCCGGTCCCACGGCTTTTATCGCCCAGTCCGGCAACATGGGCGTTCAGCTTTTGTCTTTCGCCGACCGCCAGGGGATCGGCATCCGGGCCTTCGGGGGTTCGGGCAACGAGGCCATGTTCACCATCGAGGACGCCCTGGACGCCTTTGCCGTGGATGATTTGACCGCGACGGTGCTCTTGTATATCGAAAGCGTGAAAAACGGCCGCCGTTTTTACGAGTCGGCCCGCCAGGTCAGCCGCCGCAAGCCGGTGGTGGTGCTGAAAGGCGGGCGGACCGCGGCCGGGCACAAGGCGGCGGCCACCCACACCGGGGCCTTGGCCTCGAACGTCCGCGTTTTCGAGGCGGCCTGCCGTCAGGCCGGGATCATTTTGGTGGACCGGCCCATGGATTTGCTGGATTTGTCCGCAGCCTTGTCCTCGCTCCCCCTGCCTAAAGGCCCGCGGGTGGCCATCATGACCCTGGGCGGCGGCTGGGGAGTAGTCACGGCCGACCTGTGCAACGATTACGGTTTGGAAGTGCCGGAGCTTTCGCCGGAATTGATCGGCTGCATCGACCGGATTCTGCCGCCTTTCTGGAGCCGGACCAATCCGGTGGACATCGTGGGCGTCACCGATCCCGGTCTGCCGGTGAGCATCATGGAAGAACTGCTGAGGTGGGACGGCTGCGACGCCGTGATCAACCTGGGCATTTTAGGCCGGAAGCATCTGGCCAAAAGGCTGATCGAGTCCACGGCCAAGGCAGATCCGGACATGGACCCGGATTTTTTGAAAACGGTGACCGCGACGGTGGACAAGATCGAGACCGATTACGTCGAGCAAATGGCCAGGCTGACCGAAGAGCACCAAAAACCTATTTTAGGGGTGAGGATGGCCACCAGCGACGACGATTTGACCGTGCTGGACGTCGAGGGCCGGGAGTACAAGGCGGTTTTTTTTCAGACCCCGGAACAGGCGGTCAAGGCTTTGGCCAAGATGTATCAATACGAGCGGTGGCTGAACCGGGAAGGGGTGCCGGCGGAGCTGAGGGGGGTGCGCCGGGGGCTGGCCGACTGAGACCTTTGGGGCGACCGGCCGGTCGACCCTGCCTCAAAATGGTATTATCGGGGGTTGCGGTGGAGGAAAGCTTCCACCTTGGCGATGTCGGCCGGGGTGTCCACTTCGGGAGAATCCAGGTCGGTGACCACAACTTTAATCCGAAAGCCGTGTTCGAGGGCCCGGAGCTGTTCGAGTTTTTCGATGGTCTCGAGACGGCCGGGGGACAGGGCCACGAAGCGGCGGAGAAAAGAGGCCCGGTAGCCGTAAATCCCGATGTGCTTGAAATAAAAGGTCCCCTCCCCTTCCCGCGGCCAGGGGATGGGGGCCCGGGAAAAGTACAAGGCCCGTCCGTTAGAGTCAAAGACGACCTTGACGTGGTTGGGGTCGTTTATTTCGGTGGCATCGTCAATGGGGATGACCGGGGTGGACATGGCCAAGTCGGGGTCGGCCAGGAGAGACTTAACCACGGCGGAAATCAGGGCGGGGTCGAAGGCCGGCTGATCGCCCTGGACGTTGACCACCACATCTTCCGGGGCCAACCCGATTATATCGGCGGCTTCGGCCAGGCGGTCGGTGCCGGAGGGGTGATCGGTCCGGGTCATAACGGCTTGGCCGCCGAACCCGGCCACCGTGTCGCGGATTCTTTCATCATCGGTGGCCACGACGACCCGGTCCACGGCCTGGGCGGCCCGGGCCCGCTCATAGGCCCACCGGATCATGGGCCGTCCGGCGATCAAGGCCAAGGGTTTGCCTGGAAAGCGGGTCGAGCCGTACCGGGCCGGAATGATGACCACTACTTTCATGATCAGGCTTAAACCACCTCTGAACGGCTATTTATAGATCGGCTGGTTCCCAAGCTGGAGCTTGGGGGCCGGACAAGACCTCTTGCGCCTGCGGCGCCCCGACAACTAGTTGTCGGGGCCACCCAGTGAGACCCCGAGGTGAAGCTTGGGGCCGGACAAATGTTTTTCGACAGAGAGCATCGCCCCGATAAATTACAAGACCTTGGCCGCCAGGTCGGCGGCTTTTTGGAAGCGGCTGAAATCGTCCTCGCTCATCTTGACGTTGATGGGCCAAACCAGGAGCCGGGACAATATCTCCGCGGACCGGGGCAGGGCCTCGGGCGGATAGTCCAGGACCCGGCCGTCCAGGTAGTGGAAGGGCCAGCCGGTCCGGAAGGGAGACTTTTTTTCCTGGAGGTGCTCCCAGCAGCGGTAATAGTGCCAGGTGTTGTTATAAAAGTAGACGGCTCCGGCCTTATGGTCATTCAGGATGTTATTAAAGGCCCGGGCTTTTTCCGGGTCGGGCAGGAAAAAGGCCAGAAAGGTGGCCGTGTCTCCGGCCGGGTCGGGCAGGTCCCGAAAAGTGATCCCCGGCAGACCGGCCAGGTGGTCCTTGAGGCGTTTTTTGTTGGCCCGCTGTTTTTCCAGGATCATGGGCAATTTGCGGAGTTGGGCCAGGCCGAGGGCCCCCTGGAGTTCCATCATCCGGTAATTGAAGCCGAAGAAGTTCCGGCCTTCGTTGCCCCGGCCGACCGGGGCGTGGTCATGGCCGTGATCGTGGTATTCCGAGGCCCTGGTCCAGAGGTTTTGGTCGTTGGTGATGACCAGGCCGCCTTCGCCGGTGGTAATGGTTTTGACCGAGTCGAAGGAGAAGGTGCCCAGGCGGCCGAAGGTCCCCAGGGCTCGGCCTTGATAGGTTCCGCCGCAGGCCTGGGCGGTGTCTTCGATGACCGGCACATCCCCGGCCGCGGCGATGATTTGGTCGATGCGGGCCATGGAGCCGAGCATGTGGACCGGGATGACGGCCTTGGTTTGGGGGGTGATTTTGGCCTTAAGTTCGGCCGGGTCCAGGTTGAGGGTCCGGTCGATTTCGGCCATGACCGGGACCGCGCCCAGGTCGAGGACCGCTTCCCAGGTGGCCACGAAGGTGAAGCCCGGAACGATGACTTCGTCGCCGGGGCTGAGGCCCAAGGCGGCCAGGGCCACTTTAAGGGCGGCGCTGCCGGAAGATACGGCCAGGGCATGGGCCGCTCCGGTATATCGGGCGAAAGCTTCCTCGAACTGGCGGACTTTGTAGACGCCTCGGCGCTGGTCGCCGAATTCGTAGCGAAAGAGGACCCCGGTTTCAAAAACCTCGAGGACCTCGTGTTTTTCTTCTTCGCCCAAGACTTCAAAACCAGGCATCCGTTCCTCCTGCTGCCAAAATAATCAATAAGCTTCCTGGTAGATGGCGACGGCGTCTTCCAGGGTCATGGTCCTGGGGTTATTGTCCATGACCCTGGTCAGGGTCAGGGCCTTTTCGGCCAGTTTGGGGAAGGAGTCTTCGGGGATATTGAGAAAGTCCAGGCCTTCCGGCAGGCGGAGGTCATCCATCAGTTCGGCCACGGCCTCGGCGGCGAGCCTGGCGGCTTCCCGGGGGCTGAGGTCCTCGACGTCTTCGCCCATGATTTCGGCGATCAGGGCGAACTTGTCAGGGCTGCCCAGGCAGTTGAAGCGCATGACGTGGGGCAGGAGCAGGGCGTTGGCCAGGCCGTGGGGCACGCCGTAAACGGCCCCCAGGGGGTAGCTGAGGGCGTGGACCGCGGTCACTCCGGCGTTGGCCAGGCCCAGACCGGCCAGGAGGCTGGCCAGGAGCATGTTTTCGCGGGCTTCGAGGTTCCGCCCGTCGGCCACGGCTTGGGGCAGATATTCGGCGATCAGGCCGATAGCCTCCAGGGCGACCATATCGCTCATGGGGTTGGCCTTGACGCTGGTGAAGGACTCGATGGCGTGGCAGAGGGCGTCCAGGCCGGTGGTGGCGGTGACTTCCGGGGGTAGGGTTAGGGTGAGTTCCGGGTCGAGCAGGGCCAGATCGGGGTAAAGATAGGGGCTGTTGATGCCGCCCTTGGTTTTGGCCCGGCGGTCGGTGAAGACCGCGGTCCAGGTCACTTCACTGCCGGTGCCGGCCGTGGTCGGGACCATGATGGTGGGCAGGCCGGGTTTGGGCACCAGGCCCACGCCCAGGTAGTCCCGGGCCTTGCCGTCATTGACGGCCAAAACCGCGGCGGCCTTGGCCAGGTCCATGGCACTGCCGCCGCCCACGCCGACCACCAGGTCGCAGCCTTCTTTCCTGGCGGTCCGACCGGCGGCGTCGGCTTCATCGGGTTCGGGTTCCTGGACGAAGTCCTGGAAAAGGACGGCTCCGACCCCGTCGCTGGTCAGGGCGTCCCGGACGGACTTTTCCAGGCCGGCCTCGGACAGGCCGGGGTCGAGGACGAGGAGGGCCTTTCGGCCGAACATGGCCGCCTGACCGCCCAAACGGGCCAAGGAGCCCGAACCGAAGATGTAGCGGCCCGCGCCGCGAAATTCGAATATTTTCTGATTCATGCCGACTCCTCTTCCGGGGCTTTCGCCGATTTTCCGAAGACCGAAAGCCGAAGGAATGATAACACGTTCTGCGAGGTGGAGGCAATCGGTTTATAGAGCGGGGCATTTTAGGTTGTTGAATATTCCCCGGAATGAGCCGGGCGAGTCTTGGGGTGAGAACCGAGAGGCCTCTTGCGCCTGCGGCGCTCCGACAACTCGTTGTCGGAGCCGCCGGGCGGGAAATTGAAAAGCGATTGCTTCGCCCCGCCGAGAGCGGGGCTCGCAATGACACTGCTGGTTTCAATCATTTCCCCCCAATTAATGAATAGTTGTAATTCTCGGGGTCAAAAAATTGGCCGATCTTGCGGGCCTGTGATATGTTTAATTATTTTAATTGAAAAAAACGGTGGTTGGGCATGAACGGGGTGACGAGGGCCATGATTCTGGCGGCGGGTTTCGGGGAAAGGGCCAGGCCCTTGAGCCTGGTTCGGCCCAAGCCCCTGTTTCCGGTCCTGGGCCGGCCCCTGATCGCTCACAGCCTGGATTGGCTGGCCGGGTACGGCCTCCGGGAAGTGGTCATCAACACCCATCATCTGGCCGCCCGGCTGGAGCAATACCTGGCCGGACTGGAGACGGGTCTTAACCTCCGGACCATCCGGGAGGAAAAGATTCTGGGCACCGGCGGCGGGGTGAAGAACGCCCGACCGTTTTTAGGGTCGGAGCCGTTTGTCCTGATCAACGGCGATATTCTGACCGACTTGGACTTGGCGGCCGCCGTGGCGGCGCACTTGACCCATCGGCCGCCGGCCACCCTGGTCCTTCATGATTGTCCCCGGTTCAACAACGTGGCCGTGGACGAGATCGGTCTGATCCGAGGTTTCCGAGAACGATGGTCCGGGCGTTTCCGGATTCTGGCCTTCACCGGGGTTCAGGTCGTCGAGCCGGAGGTTCTCGGCCGAATCCCGGAGGGCTTCTCGGACCTCATCGAGACCTATCAACAAATGATCGAGGCCGGACGTCCGCCCAGGGCTTATATAGTCGACGGGCCGGCCTGGCGGGAAGTGGGCACGCCGGCGAGCTATCTTGAACTTCAGGCCGAACTTCTCAAGGGCCGACCGGAAGGACCGCTCTTCATCGCGCCCGGAGCCAGGGTGTCCAGCCGGGCGGTGATCGAGGGCTGGGCCAGTCTGAGTGACGGGGCCGTGGTTGAATCCGAAGCTTATATCAAGGATTCGATTTTATGGCCGGGGGCCAAGGCGGCGGCCGGGGTTCGGGTGATCGGGAGCGTTGTGGCCGACGGAGCGGCGGCCCGCCGGGACCTGGCGGGGGAAATTTTGGTCGAGGCGGATGAATCAAAGAAGAAATAAGACAAGCCCAAGAAGATGTTTCAACCCACCGAGGAAATGATTCTGTTCGTCGAAGCGGCCTGGCCGCCGGCTGTTGGTTGGCGGGAATCTCTGCGCTGGGAAGCCTTGGCCGGGGACGGGTCGGATCGGCGTTTTTTTCGGGTCCGGGCCGGGGAGGAGACGGCGGTGGTGGTTTCGGGGCCGGACCCGGCCGAAAACCGGGCCTATGAACTTATCGGCCGCCATCTTTGGCGGGCGGGCCGGTTCGGCCCAGAGTTTCTGGCCGTGGACCAGGAGTTTGGCCTTTTTCTGGTCGAGGATTTGGGATCGAGTTCGCTCCAGGAGTCGGCCGGGTCTTTGGTTGACCGGGAGCGGGAAGCCTTATATAAAAAGACGGTCCATCTCCTGGCCGACCTGCACGACCGGGGCGGCCGGGGGTTTGATCCGGATTGGTGCAGCCAGACGGCGCGGTATGACCGGGGCTTGATTCTGGAGCGAGAGGCCGGTTATTTTTTGTCGGCTTTTATCCGGGGTTATTTGGGGATGAGCGGTGACGATCCAGGGCTGACCGAGGAGTTTGAAACGCTGGCCGAGGCCGCCTTGAAAGGAACGGAAATGGTTTTGATGCACCGGGACTTTCAGTCCAGAAACATCATGATCAAGAACGGCCGGCCCCGGCTGGTCGATTTTCAGGGAGCCCGGCTGGGACCGCCGGGTTACGACCTGGCCAGCCTCATTTACGACCCTTATGTCCGGCTAAGCGACGGCTTGCGGGCCGACATTCCGGATTGGTACGTTGCGGCCCGGTCCTCGAGGCGCCGGTTTGATCCGAAGAATTTCCGGGCGACCTTGCCGCACCTGGCCGTCTGCCGTTTGCTTCAAGCCCTGGGCGCTTACGGTTACTTGAGCCGGGTCAAGGGCAAGGCCGGGTTCGAGCGGTACATACCGGGAGCCCTGGATTCCCTGGGTCGGCTGCTGGACCAAGGGTCTTTGAACTATCTGCCGAAGTTGCGCCGTCTGGTCCGGGACGCGGCCGGGGAGACGGGTTTGGTTTCATGAGCGCCCTGGTCGCCATAGTGGGTCGGCCCAACGTGGGTAAGTCCACGTTGTTCAACCGGCTGGTCGGGTACAACAAGGCCATGGTGGACGATCAGCCCGGGGTGACCCGGGACCGCAATTACGCCCAAGTCAAGGTCCGGGGGAAGCCGGTGACCCTGGTGGACACCGGGGGCTTCGATCCGGACCTCAAGGCAGGTTTGACGGCCCTGGTCCGGGAGCAGACGATGATGGCCCTGGAAGAGGCCGATCTGACCGTGTTTCTGGCCGACGGGCGACAAGGGCTGAACCCCCATGACCGGGAACTGCTGGACTTGCTGCGCCGGTCGGGACGGCCCTTTCTCCTGGCGGTCAACAAGATCGACGGGCCGGAAAAGGAAGCGGCCCTGGCCGATTTTTACGCCCTGGGGGTCGAGCCTGTTTGGCCGGTCAGCGCGGCCCACGGTTACGGCGTGCGCGACTTCATCGACTATCTGGCCGGTCTGCTCCCGGAGGCTGAAGAAGAGACCCCGCCCGAGGGCCTGGTCCGGGTGGGGGTCATCGGCCGGCCCAACGTGGGCAAGTCATCCCTGGTCAACCGGCTGCTCGGAGAGGAACGAACCCTGGTGGCCGAGACGCCGGGCACGACCCGGGACCCGGTGGATGTGACCGTGGAACATCGGGGCCGGTTTTACCTGTTGGTGGATACGGCCGGCATCCGCCGCAAGGGCCGGGTTTCGCTCAAGCTGGAGAAGTATTCGGTCATGCGGGCCCTCAAAAGCCTGGAACGCTGCGACGTGGCCCTGCTTCTGGTCGACTCGGTGGAAGGGATAACCGATCAGGACGCCCACGTGGCCGGATACGCCCTCGACCGGGGGCGCGGCCTGATTCTGGTTTTCAACAAGTGGGATTTGATCAAGGACCAGCGGGCCGAACTCAAGAAGATCAAAGCCTCTCTCGAACTGAAGATGAAGTTTTTGAGCTTTGCGCCTTTTCTGAGCGTCTCGGCCCTGACCGGGCTGCGGACCGGCCGCATCTTCGGCCTGATCGACGAGGTCTTCGCCCAGTATTCTTTTCGGGCGCCGACCGGCCAGGTCAACCGGGTCCTGGAGCAGGCCGTCCTGGCCCATATCCCGCCGTACGTCGGGCGGAGCCGGCTGAAGTTCTATTACGGCACCCAGGTTTCCACCCGGCCGCCGACCTTCGTTCTTTTCGCCAACCGGCCCGATAAGGTCCATTTTTCTTATCAGCGTTATTTGACCAACAGTTTCCGGGAGGCCTTCGGACTGGACAAGGTTCCGGTTCGAGTCTTGCTCCGGCCGCGCCCTAAAAAGGAAAGATGAAAATATCGCGTCTATTGATCGTTATGGTCCTCCTGGCCGCCGTCGCGGCCGGGCTTTGGTATGTGGTCAGGGGTCTACGGCCGGCGCCTCCCCCGCCCCCGGAAAAAAAGGGGCCTCTTTATATCGGCCTGGCCGCTCCCCAAAGCGGGCCGTTGAAGAATATCGGGCAAAGCCTGGTTATCGGCGGAGAAACGGCCGTGGCGGCGGCCGCGGAAGAAGCCCGGACCGACCGGCCTTTCAAGCTCTTGATCGAGGATGAAGCCGCGGCTGGCGGGTTGCCCGATAAAAAACGACTGGCCGGCGACCCGCGCCTCGCCATGGTCGTCGGGCACCTGACCGAGGGCGGGTTGGAGAAAGCCCGGCCTTTGTATCTCCAATCGGCCCGGCCGCTGCTTCTGCCGGTCCTGAGCGGCGACGGCGCGGCGACGGCCGGCCAGGGCTGGTTTTACCAGCTCATGCCGTCGGACTCGATGCAGGCCGAGGCCCTGGCCGGTTTCGCCCGCAGCCGACTTCAAGCCCGGCGCGGCTTGGTTATCCGCGAGGACTCCGAGTCCGGGCGTCTCCTGGCCGAGGCCTTCGCCAAAGCTTTTCAAACGGGCGAGGCGAAAGTAGAGATCAAGGTTTATCCGGACAACCCGGAAGAGCTGCTGGAATCGGCCACTTTTGCGGCGGAGTTCAAGCCCGAGGCGGTCTTCCTGGCCGTCCACGGCCGCCCGGCCGTCTTTCTGGCCCAGGCCTTGGTTCAGGCCGGCTGGAAAACAACGCTTTTGGGCACTCACGCCCTGGCCCTGAGCGACATTATCCCTTTGCTGGAACGCTTGTCGGAGAAGACTTTTGTCAGCCTGCCCTTCGACCCGTTCAACCCGAACCAGAAGCTGGCGGAATTCACTAAAACTTTCCAGGAGGAACACCACCGCTTCCCGGATTGGCTGACCGTCCAGTCCTTTGACGCGGTCAGCCTGGCCGTCCAGGCCCTGGTCAAGGCCGGGGACCAGCCGGAAGCGGTCAAAAATTATCTGGACGGGATCAACGGTCCCGGACAGGCCTACCATGGTTTGACCGGCGATTATTATTTCAAGGACGGCGGCCGGGGCGTGCGGCCGGTCTATATCGTCCGGGCCGACCAATCCCTTCTCGGCCGGGTGCCTTGAGGGCGGGGGCGGTTGGCCTTTCGGCCGTTATCGTCCAGGTGATCAGGGCCGGTCTCGGCAAGAGGGTGAAATCGTATCCAACTCGGCCCGATGGTCTGGCCGGCCATATTTATGTTATAATCATTTCAAATGTCCGAGCTGTTCAATCAGGAAAGCGGCCTGGACCTGAGAGCGCCCCTGGCCGAGCGACTGCGGCCGCGGAGCCTGGACGAGTTCGTGGGCCAGCGGCACCTTCTGGGTCCGGGCAAGCTGATCAGGCGTCTGGTCGAAGTCGGGGAGATCGTCTCCCTGATTCTCTGGGGACCGCCCGGCACAGGCAAGACCACCCTGGCCCGCCTTTTGGCCGGATCGGCCCAAGCTGAATTCGTCATGTTTTCAGCCGTCCTGTCCGGGGTGAAGGAAATCCGGGAGGTGATCGCCGCGGCCAAGGAGCACCGCAAATACGCCCAGCGCAAAACGGTGCTCTTTGTGGATGAAATCCACCGGTTCAACAAGGCCCAACAGGACGCCTTTCTGCCCCACGTGGAAAGCGGCCTGATCACCCTGATCGGGGCGACCACCGAGAACCCGTCCTTTGAAGTCATTCCGGCCCTGCTTTCCAGGACCCGGGTCCTGGTCCTGCACCCCTTAAGCGCGGATGATTTGGGGGCGCTGGTGGATCGGGCCTTAGCGGACGAGACAAAAGGACTGGGGGCCTTTCAGGCTGATTTGGCTCCGGAAGCCCGGGATTTTCTTCTGGGCTCCGCCGACGGCGACGCCCGGGTCCTGTTCAATAATTTAGAACTGGCCGTGGCCGTCGCTCCAACCCAGGAAGGCCGCCGCCGGGTGGGACTGGCCGAGGTCGAAGAGGCCGCCCAACAAAAGGCCCTGCGGTACGACAAGGCCGGGGAGGAACATTACAACCTGATCTCGGCCCTGCACAAAAGCCTCCGGGACTCGGACCCGGACGCGGCCCTGTATTGGCTGGCCCGGATGCTGGAAGCCGGCGAACATCCTCTTTATCTCTTGCGCCGAATGATCCGCTTCGCCTCGGAGGACATCGGCAACGCGGATCCCCTGGCTCTGCTTTTGGGCGCCGGCGCCCTGGAATCATACCGTCTGCTGGGTTCGCCGGAAGGGGACCTGGCCTTGGCCCAATTGGCCCTGTATCTGGCCACGGCCGAGAAGTCCAACGCGGTGTACGCGGCTTTCGCCCAGGCCAGGGCCGACGCCCGGGAAAAAGGCTCCCTGCCGCCGCCTCTTCATATCCGCAATGCTCCGACCAGGCTGATGAAGGAACTGGGTTACGGCCGGGATTACCAGTACGCCCACGATTTCGATCAGGCCGTGATCGACCAGGAGCATTTTCCCGAGGAACTGGCCGGCCGGCGGTATTACTTCCCCACCGACCGGGGCCGGGAACAGGCCATCGCCCGGCGTCTGGCCGCCTGGCGGGAGATCAGGGAAAAGGTTAAAGCCGAAGGGTTTCGGAAGGACGACAAATCGGCCCCCCAGGAGTCGAGGAAGGTCGGCGATAAAAAAACTTAGGCCGGAGACTGCTTGATGTGGCGCGGCCTTCAAAATAGAGGTTTTATCGGTCTTGAATCTAAGATTTTATCAGCTTGAAGGGGCGGTCTTTGTCACCTTTGTTTTTTTTCTTGGTCCCCTTGGCCACGTTTTCGTTGAAGATGGTATTTTTGACCCTGACGGCGTTGATAAGGAAAAAAATAATCACCGCCTTTTCCCATTCGCGGGTGGGTTCAAAATCGTCCATCCTTTTTTTGAACTGGGGCAGAAGCTGGGTGAGGGAAGCCTCATCCAGTCCGAGGATTTTTTCAGCCAACTGGTCCAGGATTTTTTCGAGCATAAACACGACCGGTGACAAACTTGAAAAAAAGAGTATAATTAAATCCCGATGTTGTCAAGACCAGTCGCTTGCGGCCTGAATGCGGTTGAGGGCGAAAGGGCCGGCCGAAAAAAGAGGCGGCCGGGAATGATCCATACCTTGGGGGCCTGGATTCCGTCGGCCGGGCCAAAAGAGATAAGAAGCGGCATTGTTTAGCGCGTGGTTACAGCCATGAAGCGTGAAGTGGACTATTTTCTTCAAGCCGGCCCGGAAAACACGGCCCGGTGTCTGGAGATCATGGCCGGTTTGGTCCAGGAGGGGCTGGAGGACTTTGTGGTGGCTTCGACCACCGGGGCGACCGGGGTCATGGCCGCGGAAGCCCTGCGCGGAGCGGGAGTCAATCTGGTGGTGGTCGGCCATTCCGTGGGGTTCAAGGGTCCGAACCAAGATGAATTTCTTCCGGAAAACGCGGCGCGGATCGAAGAACTAGGCGGCCGGGTTTACCGGGGCACCATCCTGACCCATTCGTTGGAGACCGGACTGGCCGGATCGTTCGGCGGCAGTTATCCCACGCTGCTCATTGCCAATACTTTGCGCCGCCTGGGTCAGGGGATCAAGGTTTGCTGCGAGATAGTCATGGAGGCCTGCGACGCCGGTTTACTAGAGGAAGACCGGGAAGTGGCGGCGGCGGCCGGCACGGGCCGGGGAGCCGACACCGTGGCTCTGGTTCGGTCCAAGGCTTCGAAAAGATTTCTCGAACTGGCGGTCTTGGAAATTTTGGCCAAGCCCCGGGGGTGACCGCGGCCGGTCCGGCGGATAAGAATTAAGCCGTGTGGAGATGAGGTGAAAGTTATGTCGGAAAAGAAATCAGTCCCTCCAGAAGCTCTGGTTGAATTGGATTACAGCAGCGTGATGGCCGACGTTCTTGGAGACTCCGGCCTGACCAAGGGGGAGATCGATGATTTCAAGCCTCGAATGGCCGAGATTCACAAGGAACTGATGAACCGGCGGAAGAACGGGGAACTCCCTTTTTACGATTTGCCCTATAAGACCAAGGAGTTGCGCAAGCTGCGGCGGTCCGCCGATGAAATCCGTAAGAAAGTCGACGATTTCGTGGTCCTGGGCATCGGCGGATCGGCCTTGGGGACCAGCGCCGTCTTTCAGGCTCTCCGGCCGCTCAATCAAAACTTGGTTGAGCGGACCAAACGGCGATTTCCTCGGCTGTTCGTGGCCGACAACGTGGACCCCGAAGGCATGGCCGCCTTGCTCAACCTGGTCGATCCCCGGCGAACGGTCTTCAACGTGGTCAGCAAATCCGGAACCACGTCCGAGACCATGGCCCAGTTCATGGTGGTTTACGATCAGATTCGCCGGAGTCTGGGCAAATCGAGCCTCAAGGACCACATCATTTTTACCACGGACCCGGAAAAAGGCCTGCTCAGGGCCTTGGGCCAGCGGCAGGGGTTCGAATGCTTTGAGGTCCCGCCCGGCGTGGGGGGCCGCTTTTCGGTCCTCACCCCGGTCGCCCTTCTGCCTCTGGCCGTGGCCGGAGTCAACGTGGCCGAACTGCTCAAGGGCGCGGCGGCCGCGGCCGAATCATGCACCCGGCCGAACCTTTGGCAAAATCCGGCCTATCTGTTCGCCGTGCTGACTTACGCTCTCCATCGGCAAAAAGGACGCTCCATCCTGGTCATGATGCCTTACGCCGACGCCCTGGCCCGGGTGGCCGACTGGTTCAACCAGCTCTGGGCCGAATCCTTGGGCAAGAGGCTGTCCACCGACGGACGGGTGGTCCAGGCCGGCCAGACGCCGGTCAAGGCCTTGGGAGCCACGGACCAGCATTCTCAATTGCAGTTGTACATGGAAGGTCCGGAAGACAAGGTCGTCGTTTTCCTGGGGGTGAAAAGCTTCCGGGTCGAAATCCGTATTCCGCCATTGTTCAAGGAGGAAAAGGACATCGCCTATCTGGGCGGCTGGAGCCTGGGCGACCTGATCCGAACCGAACAGGCGGCCACGGCCCGGGCCCTGACCGGGGCCGGACGCCCCAATATGACCTTCACTCTGCCTAAAGTCACTCCGGCCAGTTTGGGGTATTTGCTCTATCTGCTGGAGACGGCCACGGTGGCCGCCGGCTACCTTTACCAGATCAACCCCTTGGACCAGCCGGGCGTGGAGGCCAGCAAGCATTTTACTTACGGGCTCATGGGCCGGCCGGGCTTTGAATCCTTTAAGACCGAGTTCGAGAAAGGACCGGCCTCCAAAAAGAGGTATAACGTCGAATAACCGTGACTAATCCGAGGAGTCAACCGCCGCGGGACAGCGAGCCGAAGGACCCGGGCCCTTTCGGCCCCGAGGCCGATCTCGATTCGGGCGAACGGTCCGTCCAGCCTTTTCGCCTGGTTAAATATTTCTCTCTGACCGGATTCGTCGTCATCCTGGTCTTCACCCTGCTTCTGAGCATCCTTATTGCCCACCAGGCCAAAACCTTGGTGTTGAAAAAGAGTGAAGACTACGCCCACGTCCTGGCCGATAACCTCAACCATCAGGTCTTTTTGCAGTTCGTTCTGCCCACGGTCCAGGTTTTCGGACGAATCCGGCTTAAGGACCCCGTTCAGTTCGAGCGCCTGGACACCGTGGTCCGCAACACCATCCACAGTTTCAAAATCCCCAAGGTCAACATCATCGGGGTGGAAGGGGTCATTCTTTTTTCCACGGACAAGGAACTGGTGGGCACGGAAAGCTTCAATCAAAAAGCCTTTAAGGCCGCCTTAAACGGCCAAACCACCTCGGTCCTGATCACCGGCTCGGGCGAAGGTCTGGGCGGATTCGAGCGGACCCGGTGGTTGCAGACCTACTTCCCTTTCCGGGCCGAGAAGCGGACCCTGGGCGCTTTCGGTCAGGTCTTGGGGATTTTCGAGATTCACCAGGACCTGTCCGACGAATATGCTGAAATATCAAAGTTTCAATACTTGACCATCGCCATCTCCCTGATCTTCACCTGTCTGCTCTTTGTCATTCTCCGCAAGATTCTGGGCCGGGCCGAAGGCATCATCGAGCAGCGGTCCGAAGAAAGACAGCGCCTGGAAGAGAAACTCCACCATTCCCAAAGGCTGGCCAGCCTGGGCCAAATGATCGCGGCCGTGGCCCATGAAATCCGTAATCCCTTGGGGATCATCAGCAGCACGGCCCAGATTCTGCAGGGGAAGATCAAGGCCTATGAGCCGAGCAACCGTTTAGCCGAGGTGGTGGTGGAAGAATCCCGGCGGCTGAACGACATCGTCACCGAGTTTCTTGACTTCGCCCGGCCTCAGAAACCCCGGCCCAAAAGTTTTCGTCTAGAAGAAATTTTGGAGAAGAACCTTCAGTTTCTGGCCCCGGCCATCGAGCAGGGCCGCATTGAAATCTTCCGGGATTACCAGGGTCCGGAATATATCAAGGGGGACCCCGACCTGCTCTACCGGGCTTTTCTTAACGTGTTTCTCAACGCGGTCCAGGCCATGCCCGAAGGGGGGCAGATCAAGATCAGCACCCTTATGCCTTACGGAGAGAACGGCCGGAACCTGGGTCAGGTGGAAGTGATCGTGGCCGACACCGGTGTGGGCATCGAACCGGGAACAGCCGAAAACCTGTTCACCCCCTTCTTCACCACTAAAAACCGGGGCAGCGGACTGGGCCTGGCCATTGTCAAAAATATCGTCGATGGTCACAAGGGCCAGGTAAGCATAACTCCGAACCGCATTAAAGGAACAATGGTCTCGATCCGTTTACCCATTAACCAGGACTGAAGTTTTCGGCGCTAAAAACAAACATGGACACCATACTGGTCGTTGACGACGAAAAAAACTATCTCCTGGTCATGGAGACTCTGCTGGCCGAAGAGGGCTACGAGGTGCTGACCGCGGAAAGCGGCGAGCAGGCCCTCAGGCTTCTGGAGGACTCGGACCTGGACCTGGTCCTGACCGATATGAAGATGCCCCGGATGGACGGGATCGAACTTTTGAGCCGGATCAAGGAGGTCCAGCCCCATTTGCCGGTCATTATGATGACCGCTTTCGGCACCGTGGACAAAGCGGTCGAGGCCATGAAAAAGGGGGCCTTCGATTACGTCACCAAACCTTTTGAAAATGAAGAGCTGATGTTGACCATCGGCAAGGCCCTGGACATGAACCGGCTGGTCCGGGAAAACCGCGAACTGACCAAGGCCCTTCGCGAGAGATACGGCTTCGGCAACATCATCGGCAAAAGCAAGCCCATGCTTAACATTTACCGAATGATCGAAAAGGTGTCCGAAACCAGGGCCAACGTCTTGATCAGCGGGGAAAGCGGCACGGGCAAGGAGCTGATCGCCAGGGCCATTCACTTCAACAGCCCCCGGTCCAAGGGGCCGTTTGTCGCGGTCAACTGCTCGGCCCTGGCCGAAACCCTCCTGGAAAGCGAGCTGTTCGGTCATGAAAAAGGGGCCTTTACCGGGGCCCACGCCACCAGGAAAGGACGATTCGAACTCTCGGCCGGCGGCAGCATTTTTCTGGACGAAATATCCGAAATGGTCCCCAACCTCCAGGCCAAACTCCTGCGGGTCCTCCAAGAGCGGACCTTCGAGCGGGTCGGGGGCTCGGAAACCATCGCCGTGGATGTCCGGGTCATCGCCGCGACCAACCGGGACCTCAAGCAGGAGGTGACGGCCGGCCGTTTCCGGGATGACCTCTTTTACCGGCTCAATGTGGTCCACATCCACCTGCCGCCGCTGCGGGAACGGCCGGACGACCTCCCGGCCCTGGCCGCTCACTTTATCAAGAAATTCAGCCAAGAAAACAACCGGCCCGACCTGAAGATCTCCCCGGCCGCCCTGCGGCGCATCTATGGTTACGCCTGGCCGGGCAACGTCCGGGAACTGGAAAACGCCATCGAGCGGGCCGTGATCCTTTGCTCGGGCGACACCATCGAGCCCGAAGACCTCCTGGAGGAGTACGACCGGGCCGACCAGGAAAAAACAGCGGCGGCCCAAGTGGCCGATCTGGAGGTGGATGGCTTTATTCCCTTGGGCCTGAGTCTGCCCCAGGCTGTCGAGGCCGTGGAAAAAAAACTGATCGAACGGGCCCTGGCCCGGACCGACCATGTCCAGGCCCATGCGGCCGAACTGCTGGGGATCAAGAAAAACGTCATGCAATATAAAATGAAGAAATACGGCTTGCTGTAACCGGGCCAGGTTCAATTTTTTGTACCGATATATTATCTAATAATGATAGATATTTATCTTTAAAAACTCCCGCCGGACCTTTTCCGGGTTCAAATCTTTGTACCGCCTGCTCCCGTCCGTTTCAAAATAATTAAACCCAATTAATCTTAATTAATATTAATTAGCTGGCAGAACAATCGATAGCGGGGGGACGAGCAGGGCGTCTTGAAAAGCTTCTCCGGGCCTGCCGGAATAATTTTCAGCAATAAATAGGGGTTAGGAGCGGGGAGCGGCCGGGGCTTGCTTGGCCTTATTTTTGAACGCTTCCTGGGGGGAAACAAGAGCGGTCCGCCGGGGGCTTTAACCCAATAATGGCGGATTATTAAATAGTTGGAGGTCAATCCTCTCGAAAATAATAAAAATGGCAAGCAACTTGCTTGTAGAAAGTGATGCAACCCCCAAGGTTGCATCCGAAAACCCAATAACTACCCAAACTCTTTTCTCCTTTCCCAAGTCAGCCGGAACCGAATGGTTCCGGTTGATTTTTTAGGGGATCGAATTTCATTTCGAATTATCTCAAGCAAGCCGGGTCCATTCACTCTACCGGGCCCGTCCCCCTGTTTGCGGCGTGGCCCCGCCGGCCACTCCGCCGATGATTACCGGTTTGGTCGTGGCTGATTCTCCTGATTGGGGTTTTTAAGGTCGAAAAAAATCAAATGGTCATACTGTCATTGCGAGCGAAGCGAAGCAATCTATTTAATGGATTGCTTCGGTCCGTCTGCGGCGAACCTCGCCATGACCTGATAGTTTTTTTATTTTATGTATGAATGCCGGTTGATTTTCGCTTAAGGGGGGTCTTGGAGACAAGCGGTTGTCGGGGCGGTTTTGCCGGCCGTCTTATAAACTTATAAACCAGTATGGTTTATACCAAAAAAGCTTTTCTTGTCCTTCATCACAATATTATTATAAAATTCGGTAATTATTAATTAAAAAAGTTGTTGACACCGGTATTTCCCTCTGATAAACTATAAAACTATATTAGTTTCCATTTTGAGCCCGGGCCGAACCCCGGCCCGCCCAAAACAAACCCCTTCCCCAGGGACCGCCCCCGGGCCGTCCCCCCATCCAAAGGAGGTTCACGCCATGAAAACATGGGAAATCAAGGTTCTTTATCTCGGTAAAATCACCGCGCCTCTGTCCATGTTCTGGCCCATGGGCATGCCGCCCCTGCCTCAAGAATTGCCCCTGGTCGCGCCATATCTGGGGTTCTTGATTCAAGACGGCCGGCGCAACATCCTGGTCGACACCGGTATTTCGGAAAAATTCATCATCGACGGCAAGGCCTGGGGCGCTCTGCCCGCCGAGGGCGGCCGCGAGTTTCTCATTAAAGCCTTGGCCCAGGAAGGCCTGAAACCGGAAGACATCGACACCCTGATTTACACCCACCTCCACAATGACCATGCGGCCAATTGCCAGCTCTTCACCCAGGCCGTCCTGATTTATCAAAAAGACGAATGGCTCAATCTTTTGGCCCCCCTGCCCGTCCAGCAAATCCGGCGCGACTACGACCCGGACGTGGTCGGAGAGATAGCCAAGATGAAGAAGCTGGTGATCGACGGCGACCTGGAGCTGACCGAAGGGATCAGGCTGCTCAAGACCCCCGGCCACACCCTGGGCAGCCAATCCGTGGCCGTGAACACCCAAAAAGGCGTGGTGGTTATGGTCGGGGACCTGGCCCTGGTCAACTTCATGATGTTTCCGGGGGCCACGGAAATTATTGACATGGAAGGCAAATCACATCCCATCCCGGCCGCGCCCCCCATCTTCGGTCCGGCCATCCCCCACGGGATTATTTACAACGCCTATGATTTTTACGACAGCGTCCAGAAAGTCAAAGTCGTGGCATCCCGCAACGAACCCGGCTACATCATTCCCGGACACGAGCCGTCCTTGGTGTTCACGGGCATCTAACGAAGGGTATCAGGAGGTTGGAATCATGATTATCAGAAAAATCGACGAAGTGGAAAAGATCGACGTGGGCAAGCCTTTCGGCCTGCCCGACAACATGATGGTCATCCAGTGGATTTTCAGCAACAAAGTCGGAGACGAACGGTATCATCATCGGCACGCCGTCCGGAAGTACACCTTGCAGCCCGGCCTGCCCTTGGAAAAAGTCCCTTTCCACAACCACAAATACGTCCAGTGTCCCCACATCCTGTCCGGCCGGATGGTCTTCGAGAACGGCCAGGGTGAAAAAGTGGAAGTGGGACCCGGGGACACTATCGTCTTTTACGAAGATGAACCTCACCGCGGCACGGTCTTGGGCAACGAACCGGTGGAACTGCTTTGTATCATCGACTGCCCGGGCGACGGCCAGGACTGTATCCCCGACCAGCCGACCGGGATTAAGACCGGCGCGGGCGGGTGCGGTTGAGAGAGCGGCCTAATGGCGCCGAGGGGTGCAGCCGGCCGCGCCCCTCTTGAAGCCGGGTGGCCGGACCGAGAGGTTGGTAAAAATTTCATACCGGTCATGACCCGACCTTAGAAAGGAGGCCTTATATGTTCGAGAGAAAATTTTTTACAAAAAGCCTGTTTCTTCTTCTAATTCTCCTCTTGACTGTCGGTCTGACGGCGGCCAGACAGGTCCTGGCCCAGGACAAGCAGACCATCCGGCTCAAGATCGGCATGGCCAAACCGATTCAGGCCGGCAAGGCCTTTGCCATCGTCCGGGATATCTTCGTGGCCGAAGTCTCCAAAAGGGTGGAGCAAGAGACCGATTACAAGATTGAGTGGATGGAGGCTTATGGCGGGACCGTGGCCAAGGACGGCGAGGTCCTGGAGGCGGTCCAGATGGGCCTGCTGGACATCGGGTATGTGATCTACCTGTTCGAGCCGGCCAAGCTTTTTCTGCACAATTTCGGATACTTCGTTCCCTTCAGCACCTCCGACATGATCATGGCCAAGGACATCACCAACCAGATTTTCGCCGAATTTCCGGTTATGTCCCAGGTCTTCGAAAAGGAGTACGGCCAGAAGATGCTTAGCACCATCCCCGGGTCCAGCTACCAGATGATCACCACTTTTCCGGTCAAGACGCTCGATGATCTAAAGGGGAAGAAGATCGCCGCCGGCGGCCCGAACCTGATCGCCTTGAAGCCGACCGGGGCGGTGCCGGTCCAATCGGCCATCGGGGAAGGCTATACTTCTTTCAAAACCGGGGTGTATCAGGGCTGGCTGATTTTGGAGACCATCATGGCCGGCCTCAAGTGGCCGGAAGTGGCCCCGTACGTAACCATTATTGACCTGGGGGCGCCGCCGGCCGTGGCTTTGACCATCAATCTCAAGACCTGGAACGGCCTGCCGGAAGCGGTGCGCCCAATAATATCAGAATGCGGCCGGCTTTTGGCCGACCAAGGCGTCAAGGATGTCACGGCTGAAACCCTCATGGCCCGAGAGGTTCTCCAGAAAATGGGGGCCCAAATCTATGTCCTGCCCAAGGAAGAACGGGAAAAATGGGCCGCGGCTCTGCCCGATGTCCCCGCCCAGAAGGCCAAGGAGGCCGACGCCAAGGGCCTGCCCGGCACGCCCTTATTCAAGAAATATATCGAACTTCAAGAAAAGGCGGGGTACGTCTTTCCCCGGCGCTGGACGTT